>VFQU01000293.1_pt1 | contig 49371 bp, 38 predicted proteins | sample 3512311 | NCBI WGS metagenome assembly VFQU01 (sample SAMN10412377, study PRJNA504923) | tailings metagenome | isolation source: Relicate 3 Philex TSF3 active mining site | place: Philippines: Tuba, Benguet | collected 2017-08-29 | reverse complement strand
TTGGGTGAGGTCCTGCAGGGCGGTGAGGATGTCCGGCAGCTCGATTTCGGCTTCGTCGAGCTGCACGATGTCCGTGGACGTCTCGGTCGCCGCGATGCCGCCTTTGCCGATGGCAAGGCCTGCCTTGCGCCAGTGCAGGCGCGCCTTGGCGATCCGGGGCGACTCCTGAACCGCGTCGATGCAGCGCTCGATAAGCTTGTCGTTGTCGAAGTGCACCCGGTAGGTGGTGTGGTGCTTGATGCGATCCCACAGCGCCTTGAACTCCGGGCTGTCCAGCACTGCACGTCGTACCGGGATGACGTCCCGACGCTTGTCGGCGTCCTTGATCTCCAGACGGCCGCACAGCTTTCGCAGGATGCCGGTGATGGCTTGGCGCTGAGGGTCGAACTCCGGAGGCAGGGCGAGCGCCTCCTGCTTGATTGCCGTCCGCAGCGGATCTTCGACCTTGCCCTTGCTCGAGATGTAGCCCTGTTCCTGTAGCCATGCCCACAGAGTCTTGGAGGCATCCATGCCGAGGCCGGCGATGCTGCCGTCTTCGGCGGCCACGGGGATGGCGGCGAACTGGTCCTTCTCGACCACGCCGAAGCGAATGCCGATGCCGGTCTTCGGATCTTCCATCTCCGCCTGCAGGCCCTGGGCGAACTCTTCGTAGCTTTCCGGGGCGATGACCGTCAGGGTGTTGACCTCGAAGCCCTGGACCCGCTCGCCCTGCTGGTTGACGCAGAGCCGCAGTCCGCGACCGATGGACTGGCGCCGCTCGCGTTCCGTGCGGATGTCGCGAAGCGCGCAGATCTGAAACACGTTCGGGTTGTCCCAACCTTCACGCAGCGCCGAGTGGGAGAAGATGAACTTCAGCGGCGTCTTCAGATCGAGAAGGCGCTCCTTGTCGCGCATGATGAGGTTGTAGGTGTCGTCGTCGGCCTTGGTTGTACCGCTGGTGTCCTTGAAAACGTCGACCGTCTTGCCGCCAAGCTTCTTCTTGTCGATCGAGAAGTAGCCGTCATGCACCTCGGCAGCCGGATGCTCCATGTCCAGCTCCTTGAACAGGCTCTGGTACTCGGGATGGCGGCGGAAGTGCTCGTACTCCTCCTCGAAGATCGTGGCGTAGATTCCCTTTATCGGGTTGCCGTCCGCGTCGTACTGCCGATAGCGCTCCACCGCGTCGATGAAGAACAGCGACAGCACCTTGATGCCCTTCGGTCGTAGCCGCCGTTCCTTGTCGAGGTGCTCCTTGATCGTGCGCTTGATCATCTGCCGCTGGATGGCCAGCGGGTCCACGTCGCCCCAGGCCTCGCCGGGCTTCAGCCACACCGACTCCCCGGGCACACGCAGCTCCAGGTACTCCTTGCCGCGCCCAGCCTGCAGCTCGCCGATTCGGCAGTCGCGATAGACCGCGCGGCCGGTGGTCTGCTCCAGGTCATCGCCATCGACCACGGTCACTTCGCGACGGCGCACCGTGCCTGCTGACTCGATGTCCAGCTCGACCTTTGCCGAGATTGATCCGCCGGTGTTCTTGATCGACAGCAGGCGGACGTACGACTTGTTGTGGGCGCCCAGTACGGTGCCGGAGGCCACCTCGATCTGCTTGACCAGGCGCTGCTCGAAGGCGTCGATGGCGTCCAGCCGATAGACCATGTGGTGCTTGTCGACGTGGGTCGCGGAGTAGCGCAGCGTGCATAGCGGATTCATACGCGCCAGCGCCTGCCGTCCCTTGCCGTCGAGGCCACCATCGACGCTCTGCGGCTCGTCGACGATCAGGATGGGGCGCGTGGCCCGGATCAGATCGATGGGCTTTTCGCCGCCGGTCTTCTCGCTGGGGCGGTACATGACGTTCTTCGACTTCTCGCGCCGCCGGCTTTCGTCGGACTCCTCCTCGGCCGCGGCTTCCTCATCGCCGAACTTGTTGATGGCGCCCACCGTGGTCACCATCACCTGGATCTGTGGGCTGGTGGCGAAGTTGCGCACCTGCCCAAGCTTGGCCGAGTCGTAGATGAAGTACTCGAAGGGCGTGTTGGCGTAAAGACCGCGGAAGTGGTCTACGGTGATCTGCAGCGACTTGAACACACCCTCCTTGATCGCCACCGACGGCACCACGATCACGAATTTGGTGAAGCCGTAGCGCCGATTCAGCTCGAAGACGGTGCGCAGGTAGACGTAGGTCTTGCCAGTGCCGGTTTCCATCTCGACGGTAAAGTCGCCGGAGGTCAGCGAGGCGGCCGGCGGCAGACCGTTGCGCAGCTGAACGGCCTGCAGGTTGGCGTGGATCTCGTCATCCAGCAGGGTGAGGCGGTTGCCGATGCCGAGGTCCGACTCGGCCAACCCCAGGCCCAACTGCATCGGCGGAGGCTCTGGGAGCAGGCCATCCTGCCGAGACGCAGCAGAGGCGGTGCTCGTCGTCACCGTGAACTCGGTCCGGCACACCTCCTGACCGCGAAACAGGTCGCAGACCGCCTCGATGGCGGCCAGCTGATGAGGGAGCTTTTCCTCGAACTGGAGCTTCATGGGATGGGTCCTGAGGTGCCGGGCGGCTAGCTCATGGCTAACGGTTTGCCCATCTAGCAAACTAGTGAATCGACTGCTTATCTCCATGCTCAGGTTCGCCCTTTGCTAGCTGAGCCCTTATAAGCAAGGATAGTGGGCGCCTCAGCCGATCGGAGTCACTTACGTCACGCGCTCCACCCACTTGCGTGGGTCGGGTCTCCCAGCAGCGCACTGTACTTAGCCACCGTATCGGCAAGTACAGGTTGCAGTTCTGGGCGAGAGGCCAAGAGGACCAGACGCTGCTTCGCACGGCTGACTCCGACATAGAGCCGGTTGCGATCACGGTCGCTAGATAGGTCGTAGTCGTCGAGCGAAGGCAGCAAGACGACATCGAACTCAAGGCCCTTCGTGTTTTCGATGGTGGAGAAGTGCCGGACGAAGCGCTTTGATAGATCAACGTGGCTTGAGATATCTGCATTGATCATGCTCGTCCTCAGAGCGGGCTCCAGACGCGCAAAGGCCTCGTCAGCCGCACCGCGGGTCGGAAAAACGACTACAGCAGTTTGTGTCGGCTTGAGTCCACGCAATTCATCGACTACGCGCCGATCAAGGTCGGCTTCGGTACGACATACCGCGAAAACCGGACCAACAATCGCTGACCCCGCCGTCACGGCTGCGGCAACCAGACGCTCGTCGATGCTGTTTTCGTTGCGAATCGTGTCGCGCAAGCAGGCACTGAAAAGTGCCAATCCTGGCGCGTTGGCCTGTCGCAAGTTCTCGCTCAGCTTGACATAGTCAAGTCTTCCCCGAGGCAAGCACGCGCGCACATCGATACTGGTTCCGTTGTGTAGCTTTTGCGCCATGTCCCCGACGACAGTGATCGCGCGATACTCCGGGCGAGCCTGCTCGGCCATCAAGAACACCTGTTGCTCAGTAAAGTCCTGAACCTCATCGATGAACACTGACTGATAGAAAGGCGGCTCAGAGAGCTGGCCCGGCCTTCCCTTGAATGAGCGCCCCGCGATCTGAAAGAGGCACAGCAAGATGTCCACATCGGCATCTGTGAGCTTGCGCGCCCTGAGTCCATCGGCAATCTGCGCCGCCAAGGCGGTGTCAGGAAAGTGGTTGGTGTTATTGGATAGCGCTGCTTCGTAGAGCCCTCCCATGTCGCGAACTGGCGCCATGATCCTTCGGCTAAGCAGCGGCCACAGCCGGGCATCAACGCTCTTCTTTCGAACCAGTATTGGTGCAACGCTTCCGCCGTCCATCGACTCCTCTTCGTCCTCCTCAACTTCTGGCGCCTTCAGCGTGAGCTTCACGCGGCCAAGGCCGCGGTCGACCCTCAGGGGTACCAACGTGCCCTCCTTGTTTCGATAGGCCTTCTCGCTTGCACCCGCCAGCAGCAGCAAGTACAGATCGTCCACGTTGGCTACGCGTCCCTTGGTTGTGACCTCCCCGCTTCGAACGAGCACTTCGCCCTCCCTGAGCTGTGAGGCCAACCTTTCACTCCAATCGATCACATCGCCGTTCGAGCCAATGAATTGAAGCCGCTGGTCGAGCGGACCCTTCTCGCCAATCCACACGAAACGAGCACCGGCCCTGTCATAGAGCTCAGCAAGGTCACGAATCAGCTGCAGCGCAAGATTTGACTCGCTGATGTCTGAGTAGGTCTTTTCCCCAAGGAACAACCAGTAAACGTCCTTCCCAAGCACTTCTTTCCGCAGCCTCGTTGCACGCTCGCGAAGACGTACGACAATCCGGTCCAAGCGAAACTCCTTGCCGGATTCTCTTTGCAGTTCACCGGAGAGTTCATCCAACGCAGCAGTGAGCGCCTCCAATGACTTGTCGACTACTCGCTGCGCGACGGGCAACTGACTGCTCTCAAAGCCTTGCAAAATGTCGGTGTGGGCCGGGATCGAGGCGCGAAGCCGGGCAGCCAGCTGGGTTGCGATCGTTACGTCTGCAGCGCGCAACCAAGCCATCGTGGTGTCGGCAATCGACTGACGGCCAACCGCAGCCCCCTCCCAGCCTCGGCCGGCACTGTTACCCGCGAGCCCACGATGCTCTCGTAGACGTATCTGCAGCTCCCGATACTCGACCACTGGGAGGTTAGGAAGATCGATTCGGCGACAGGTTTCCTTGAGGTACTGGATGAGCTCGCCCGTACGCACAAAGCCAATGCTGCCCTCTTGCGAGAACTGACCGGCGAATCGCCCATCCCAGTACGCGGCATCCGTGCCGAGCACGTCACGGAATTCCTTCTCGCTCACGACGTTGCTGGCATCGTAGTCACACAGCATTTTTGTGCGCCCCAGCGCGGCCGAGGTCTTTCCGGAACCGGCAACGCCCTCGACAAACATGGCTCCCAACGGAGATCGGGCAATGATCTGGTTCTGTTCAAGCGTCTGATTGACGTAGAACGTTTCGCTCAATCCGAAGTAGTCGAATTGCGCTGTATCGCCCGCCTCGAGTTCGTCGTCATCCTCGTCGAGATCGGCGAGGTCGAGCACAGTCTCCTCCTCATCCGTGATGACGAACCCAGTTGTCTCGACTCCCGGCTGCACCTGAGCAATGGGCTCTACAGTTTGTCTCCGCTCTGGCGGCCGGCGAACGACGCTCTTCAGGTCCTCGCAGGTCGCGTCGATCTCACCGTCGAGCACGCGCATCCGGAGGAAGTTGCGGACGTGTTCCTCAAAATGCACTCCATCGAAGCGTTCGAAGAGACGAATCTCCTTTACCTCCCAATCGCCCCACACGGCGCTTTCGCCGGTGGTGCCAGGCCGCGCAAAGCTGCAAAGGCGACCGACGGGTGAGTGGGGGGTGGCATAGCCACACGTGTTTGGCGTGATTACAGCCGCAGTTTGACTGAGCCGAAACTCTTGCCGGCCGAGCCTTTCGGTGTCGACGACCACGGTCTTACCGTAGGCGCTACGACGCAACGACAAGTACGGGTGTTGCTGCCCCTCTCGGTAGATCATCCGCTCCGCGTAGTCGATCACACTGCCTAGTGAATCCAGTTCTATGCGCGAATAGGCGCGCAGCTTTTCGTCATCACTACCGGACGTAGCGTCCATCACAGACTCCGGACGTGGTGGATGCCGTGCTGATCGAGGATCGCGGCGAGGTTGGACTTGGCGACGTCGCTCACGAAGGCGCTGTCGCGGAAGACGCAGGTCACCTCGCCGGCGGGAGCCAACTCGCGGTGCCAGCCGACTATGCCCAGTGCCAGCGGCTCGGCGTCGGCTTCAGTGATGCGAGTGGTAAGGCAGGCGAGCAGCACGCCGCCGCCGACGCTGTGCACGGCCTTGCCGGCGATCTCGCGCTGTTCGATCGGCACGCACAGGTCCAGGCCCAGTTTGAGCAGCAGCTCGGTAAGGACATCCTGCTCGCTGCGGCCAGGCGCAATGTGGTCGATGCTGTCGAGCAGGTCGCGGTGCAGGTCGCCGCTCGGTTGCCAGGCGCGGATGTTGGAGTGGTCGAGCTTGTAGACGCGGAAGCCCGTGTCGCCGGCGAACATCGGGTTCTCAGATCTGATGCTGCCGACTGCGCGTCGGAGCCGCTCTTTTGTGAGTTCGGCAATGCTTTGAGGCCTGCCTAATGACTCGCAAAACTCTGCGGCGACCTTTTGGTCTTGCCGTCCGGCATCGAGAGGTTCGGGCAACTGCACAAGGATGAACCGCCTGTCACTCATGTCCGCTGCGTTCTGAACCATGACAGCATGGGCCAGGGTTCCCGAGCCAGCGAAGAAGTCCATGACGATGTCACCGGCTTCGCTGGGCGAGGACCCCATTTCCACGAATTTCGCGATGACGGTTTCGTCTTTCGGGAAGTCAAAAACGTTCGCGCCCATCAGCCTCCCAAGCCGTTCGGAAGCAGACCGAGCAGGCTGATAGAACACACTCGGCGGAGTGACCTTATCCGTTTCGTGGAGATAGCGCCTAACCATCACGCTGCTTGATGTCACGAACGAGATTCGGCCTTCCTCAACAAGTCGTTCAAACTCTGACTGATCGAAGCTCCATCCGCGATTACGGCGGAGCGGAATCACCGCTCCGTCTATCGGGCTTTTGAGTTCGAATCTGCGACCGCCTGGGGCGGTAGGATCGTCCTCTTTGTAGACCCCGCGGCGGTCAACGTATCGAAATCTTCGCAAGCCAAACGCGGGCGTCGCCTTCATCGCGCGAAACCATCCCGCAAGCTCTTGAGAAGCTGTGTCGTAATCCTCTCCATGCACAGCCTTGAGCCGCTCAACTTCGGTAAGGACAGCCTCTACTCCCTCCTTCTTCAAGGACCATTCTCTTGGAAGGGCATCGCGTCTCTTGGCGAACACAAGTACGTACTCATGGGCTGTTCCAACCTGTTTGGCGTCGTTCTTGTTCGCGCCCTCCCAGATCAACTCTGAAACGAAGTTCTCAGACCCGAAGATTGCTTCGCAGACCTCACGTAGGTTCGCGACCTCTACGTCGTCAATGCTTACGAAGAGCACTCCATCCTCTCGGAGAAGGTTTCGAGCAAGGACCAGACGCGGGTACATCATGTTCAGCCAGTCGGTATGAAACCGCCCGCTGGCTTCGGTGTTCGAGCTGATCTTCCGCCCACCCTCCACCTGCCCGGTCAGCTCCAGATAGTTGCGGATGCTGTCCTGGAAGTTGTCCGGATACACGAAGTCCTTGCCGGTGTTGTAGGGCGGGTCGATGTAGATCAGCTTGACCTTGCCGGCATAGCTCTTCTGCAGCAGCTTCAGCACTTCGAGGTTGTCGCCCTCGATCATCAAGTTCTGGGTGGTGTCCCAGTCAACGCTTTCCTCCGGGCAAGGCCGCAGGGTGCCGGCGCTGGGCGTCAGCGCCAGCTGGCGAGCCCGGCGCTTGCCATGCCAGCTGAGCCCGTACTTTTCTTCGGCGTCGCTGACCGTGGCGTCGCCCACCAGCTGCTTGAGCACGTCGAGGTTGATGGCCGCGCCCTTGGCGCCTTCGGTGATCAGCTCGGGGAACAGCGTCTTCAGCTGGGCGATGTTCGCGGCCACCGGGTCGGCAGACTTCGCCAGCGGGTCGGCGGCGGTGATCGGCACAACGCCGGCAGTAGGGTTCGGATTCGACATGGTGACTTCCTGACTCATAGGCGGCTCTGGGCCATGCGCAACTCACCGCGCAGGCGCTGGATCTCAAGGTTCAAACGGGCTTGCTCAGCGAGCTGGGTCGTCTTGCTGGCGGCACTGTGCAGGGTCGCGATGCGGGCGCCGAGCGTGCTGACGGCCTCCAGTGCCTCGCGGCGCGCAGCGATCTGCTCAGCCGAGTCGAGCAGGCGAAGCGCACCGGTGTGCTGGGCGGACCGGAAGGCGTGCAGAACGTCCATCCAGCCTTGATAGAGCGCCCGCAGGTTGGCTCGGGGTTGGAACGCCAGCGGCAGCGCCTGCAGCAGGGCTTGCTGCACGGCAGTGGTGGCATCGGCGAGCTGGACGGTGACCGGCGCACCGTCGAGCACCGTCTTGCCGGCCTCGTTTTGGGCTTGGCGCTTGTGCGCCATCGACAGGCCGTCGTCGCCCAGAAGAAGCAGCACCGGGTAAGGCACAGCGCGGTGGACCAACTCGATCAGGCGGTCGGTCTTGTCGGGGCTGCGCCGTATCAGCTGCAGCACGGCGATTTCGAGATACTCGCGGCTGCTGTCGCGGAACTCGGGCACCGCGATGACCGCCGGCTTGAGCGCGGCCAGCCAGTGCAGCTCCTCGATGCCCTCGGTGATCAGCCGCTTGTCGGCCGCGGTCGGCGCGCCGTTCTCCAGCAGCAGCTTCTTGGGCACGCGCTGAGCCACCGTGGCGGCAGGCGGCAGCGCGAATGCTGTGATGAGCGCCTCCGACGTCATGCGCTCGCCTTGGGCAGCACGACCAGATAGGCCACGACCTCGAAGTCGCTGCTGCCAGCGAACTCGCCGCGCAAGGCGTGGGTGCCACCGGCCGAGAACAAGCTGGCCACGGCGCGTTCCTCGCCCTTGCCGACGACCGAGGCGACGGCGGCGGCCAGGAGCTGCTGGGCCGAGCGCATGTCCTCGCCGTCCTTGGTCTGCCGGTCAAAGCGGGCGATGGCCTCGGCATCGGGCAGGCTGCGGCCAAGCGAGAGCCGCTTGAGGCGATCCAGTAGCGGCTTCACCTGGGTGTGCGGGAGCAGCACCGTGCCGTCCTCGCCCACATGCATCAGATAGGTGGGCGCCAGCGGATAGGCGGGGTCGATGGGCGTGGCCGCGTGCGGGCCCTCGGCGCGCAGGCAGAACACAATGCCTGGCGGGATGTCGGCATCACTGCTGGTGGTGACTGCCAGCGTGCCGAGGGGCAGGCGATTGAGCGTGTCCGGGTGTGACTTGAGGTACTCGGCGAGATCGATGCGGAAGTCGGTCAGGGTCAGGTCGGTGATGGAGACGCCGCTGGAGAGGTCTTCCAGATCGATCACCGCGTCCTGCAGCTTCAGCAGCTGCTTTCGGCGGTACTCCAGATCGTTCATCGGATCGCCCGATTCGACCTGGATCAGGTTCTCCTCGCCGGTGGCCGAGACGTCGAGCAGCACCATGCGCCCGCTGACCCGTTGTTCGAGATTGATGTACTCGTCGAGTGCGATGTTGGGCCAGAAGTTGACCAGCTGGATCTTCTCGTTGGGCGAACCGATGCGGTCGATGCGGCCGAAGCGCTGGATGATCCGCACCGGGTTCCAGTGGATGTCGTAGTTGATCAGCCAGTCGCAGTCCTGCAGGTTCTGGCCTTCCGAGATGCAGTCGGTCGCGATCAGTAGGTCGAGCGTGCCCTCGCCCTCCAGCTCGGCGGGGCGCTCTTTCGAGCGCGGCGAGAAGGCGCTGAGGATCGAGCCGAGATCGCGCCGCAAGTGCGGCAGCGTGGTCTTGTTGCCGCCCGAGCCGGTCACCAGGGCGGTGTCGATGCCGAGGCTTTCCTTGGCCCAAAGCGCGAGGTGCTCGTACAGGTAGGCCGCGGTGTCCGCGAAGGCGGTGAAAACGATCACCTTGCGGTTGCCGGGGTTGGTGGGGGCGTTGCACTTGCCGGCAATGGTGTCGCGCAGGGCCTGCAGCTTCGCATCCCGGCCGGCGTCAACGAGGCGCGCCGCAGACAGCAGGCTGGAGAGCCGGTTGCGGTCTTCGACGAGGTCCTGCCGCCAGCGGATGCGATCCACATCGCCGAGCAGCACCTTGATGCGCTTGCCGACCAGCAGGCTCTCGAAGGCGGGGTTGTCGACATCGATGCTGGCGATATCGGCTTCCTCGATCTCGCCCTGGTGCGATTCGAGCTTGTCGAGCATGGCCTCGACATCGTGCAGCTGGCGTTCTACGGTCTGCCGAAATGAGGACACCGCGCTTTCCATGCGCTTGAGCACGTTCACCCGCAGCAGGTGGATCAGGCTTTCTTCGCGATCGGCCTGACGGAAGAAGCCCTCACCGCCACGCACTTCGGTGCTGTACTTGTCTTCGTAGGCCTGCAGCTTATGCGGCAACACATAGCGCAGCGGGGCGTAGCTGGCCAGGGTGAGTTTGCGAATCTCCGTGTTGATCTCGCGGATCGAACGGAATTCACCAGCGATGTCGACATCGGGGCGGATGTTGATCGGCTTCAAGCGAGTCGGGAAGCGGCCAGTTTCGGCAGTGCCGTAATACTTCTCGATGTGCTTGCGCGAGCGGGCGATGGTCAGGTGGTCGAGCAGGGCAAAGTAGTCGAAGCCCAGCATGTCGATCAGGCGGCTGGAGGTTCGTTCCGAATCGGGCAAGTCGAGCCAGCGATTGAACTGCGTCTGCGCCTTGCGCGTGGTGGCTTCGATGCTGGCAATACCGTGGTCGGCCAGCGCCAGGTCGTCGCCTTCGGTGGCGAAGGCAATCTGATTGCGGAGGTCGGCAAGGCGGTTGTTGACCGGCGTGGCCGAGAGCATCAGCACACGGGTTTTGACGCCCTCGCGGATGATCCGGCGCATCAGCCGGTGGTAGCGCGACTCCTTGTCCTTCCGCGTCGACTTGTTGCGGAAGTTGTGGGACTCGTCGATGACCACCAGGTCGTAGTTGCCCCAGTTCACGTGGGCCAGGTCAATGTCCCCCGACTGGCCGCCATTGCGGGACAGGTCGGTGTGGTTGAGCACGTCGTAGTTGAAGCGGTCGCTGGCGAGGCTGTTGCGGCGATCGTTGGACTTGTAGAGCGTCCAGTTGTCGCGCAGCCGCTTCGGGCACAGAACCAGCACACGGTCGTTGCGCAGTTCGTGGTACTTGATGACTGCCAGCGCCTCGAAGGTTTTTCCGAGGCCCACGCTGTCGGCGATGATGCAGCCGCCGAAGCGGTCCAGCTTGTCGATGGCGCCGACCACTCCGTCGCGCTGGAATTTGAACAGCTTCTTCCAGACCACGGTGTTGCGTATGCCCGTGGCGGAGTTGACGATGCGGTCCTCATCCAACTGGTCGGCCTTTGCCGCGAACAGTTGGCTCAGGATCAAAGCGTAGACGGTGGCCGGGTCTCGGGGGGTGGCGAGGTCATGAATTGCGCTGTCCAGCTGCTCCTTGGCGCCCGGCTGCGCCTGCAGGCTAGCCCACTGCATCTCGAACCACTGGCTGAGCAGGGCGCTTTCGTCGGCGCTCTCGGACACCTGAATCAGGCTGAGGGGGTTACCGGCGGTGACGCCAAGCCCTTCGGTACTCAGCGACAAGGAACCCAGCGCGACGTGCTTGGGTGTGCCGTCCGCGTCCCGGATGACCAGCGTCCCCTGCGGAATCGGCCCGAAGGCGTGCCGGATCTCAGCCTTGCGATCAAGCCAGTCGGCGAGGCGCTTCGCGAGCCAGCGAGTGCGCAGCTGATTGCGTCCCGCCCGGTCTGCGGGCCCACCCAGCAAGGCCAATTCAGCATCGGCAGGCGGCAACAGCAGCCGAACGCCCGACAGCTTGGCGACCTCAGTCTGCAATGCTTCGAAAGCGAAGAGGGAGAGGGAGTCGGTCATTGCATCGACTTGGTCGCCGACATCGATCGCTTTCCGAACGAAATCGATGGCTCGCTCCGCTGCTCCTCCCATGAGTCTCATGCGTTGGCTTTCCCTCGGCCGATTACCGCAACTTCCGCTATCGCTTACAACTTCTCTGCGCCCGCGTGGCGATTCGCTCCACCGCTTCAACGCATGATTTGACGATCAGATTGGCAACGTTGTCCTGGCTCAGCTGATCGAGGCGGAAGTAGGCCCACATCTCATAGTCCTGATTGGAATCGCCAACGGCCTCCCAGCGGGCAAATGCACCTTGGAACAGGCCGTCCTCCTGCACAAGTAGGCGACGATAGCCCTCGGCAATCCATTCTTCGTCAGTAGAGCCATAGTCCCAGCCGATTTCTCCCAGTCCTCTGCAATCGTGGTGATGGACCGCAACGCAAAGGTAGGGGGGCTGCGCACAACCGGCTATGGAGTCGGTCACTGAGGCACGGATGCAGAAAGCGATGGTCGCCACCATTTCGCGCCCCTGCCTTCGTCTCCGTACGAGGTGTTCCCATTGGTCCGCCAGACATACAAATTCGCTCGCATCCCACTCGTGTTCCTCGAATTCTGGACCTCCTAAGGAGAATCCCGCTGCTCTCAACTGAAGGGCTAAAGCCTGCTCGACAACCTCCCTTAGCGCTGAGGACTGTGCCCAGAAGTGAGACATCGCACCCGCGGCGGCTCGGACGGCCGTCGCGAAGGTATCCGGGGGCGCGGAATCGTCATCACTCACAGCGAATTCTCCAAGCAAAGACATCCGCCGATTGCATTGCAGTCGAAAGCGGAAGTCGCCAGTCCAGGCGCGGCCCAACACTCCACGTCAGGACGCTGTGGGCGTCAACCGCCTCGAAGTCACGGAAGCCAGAGAAGGGAACCACCCCGAGCCGCCTAAGCAACGACTCGACAAGGTCGCCCCACATCATCGACAGCGCTCCTGCTGGTCGGCGCACACTGTTTCCCGCCAGCTCATGCCATGAGACCAGTTCGAGCTCCAAGTTGGCGCTTCTGAGCCTCCTTTGGCAGCCGTCAATCTCTTCTTGCGCACCGGCGGTGTGTCTCACTAGGTAGCGCATCACGACAGCCGCGTCTCCCAATTCCGAGGCCATGGCTTTCCACTGCCGTGCAAGCTGATCCCCTGGACCAACTGCAGCTCGGTTGCTCGCAGGAGCGTCCCACTTCACCTCCACGAGGAGCCGAAAGACAGTCGCTTTTAAGCCTTCGCCAGACCGCCCGTCTCGGAAGGAAAAGACCAAATCAGGCTCGACGATCTGACCCTCGACTCTTAGCGTAGGCCAGAACTCGACATAATGACTATCGGGGGAAAATCCAGCAGGGGACCCGCTCACTCTGAAGGCTGAGCGCACAAGCGCCCAAGCTTCGGCAGTTGGCATGAATGCGATCGGGCCAAAGACGCTGGAAGTGATCTCATCCTCGTAGAGTCGGTTTGAGCTTGCCCTTTTTCGATGCTTCGCGTGATGAAGCACTTCATGCCCTCCTGTCACGGGGAGTGGGCTCCATCGACGGCTCCGATGGACTGCACGAGCAGGTACTCCACACCCTCCGAAGAATACCGGTCGGCCGCTGGTCACGGGATGGAAAGTGCGAAGCAGACTGCTCTCGCCGACCGACACTACATGACCGCTCAACGTCCGACCATCGTCCAACATGTGTGGCAGCCGCTCCTGCACACCGGCGCTCTGCTCCGAACCAGCAAGAGAGATAAGTGCCGACCTTCGTCGGCCTGCGCATCACATTCGCGTCCTTCCGCCGGAGCTGAACTCACGGGCGTCTTATCCACGCTTCGATGCTACAGAGGCTCGACAATGCCCACCCGTCGACTCATCCCGCCCTACTGGATCATCAGTATCGACATCCTGAGTCGGCTCGGCGCGCTGCGCTGGCAGTGGGTCGACGGCTCGCCCTGCGAGCCGCCGAGCTATGCGCCGCTGCCGCCGCTCGAGGAGGTCCTCGACCGTTGCGAACCGTCGCGCTTCAGCTACTCGAGGCGCGCTGATGCAGTACGGTTCTCGCGCGCCGACGCGATCCGTTGGCTCGAGAGCTCGGCACGCCGGTCGCCCGATGTTGCGCGTGTCCATGACCGCATCGGCATCCTCATCGACCTGAACGCCCGCGACTCGCGTCGACACCGCTGGCCCGCGGGCGCGACCTGGCGGATCGCACGCGATCTCGCCCGCTACCGCGCCCTGGAAGCGCATTCGCCGCTGCTGATGCTGGTCCACGATCGCCTCGCTTTCGAGGGGATCGATGTGACGGGCGGTCCTCTGTCCGGTCTTCGAACGGCACTCCTCGCGCGCGGACTCTCCGCCGGCGGGTGGCGTGCTCTGCGCACAATGGCCTGGTTCTGCGACGACGCTGATCGCGTGGCGCGCGAGCTTCGTCGCGGCCCCGACTTCACGGTTTGGCTGCCCGTCGTCGAGGCCATCGTGCGCCCGCAGACTCGCTAGCAGCCGGTGGAGACGCCAACGGCGACGTCACCGTCGATGACGGTCGCCCGGCTCGCTCGGCATGCCGGGTGACCCCGCTCCGCCCGAGGCAGCGGGGCACGATCCGGGCCAGCGAAGGACACTATGTGTCGCCCCCGCATGCGGCAATGGAAGCACTCCCAAGGAGCACTCCCATGCCTACCCGCCGCCACAAGCCTGTCTCGGTCCATCGCAAGCTGCACCCTCTTGTCCGCCTGTGGGTCCTGCGCTTCATCGTGCCGCTGGGTGGCCAGTCCGAACTGCGGCGTTCGATGTGCATGTGCTTCTTCGACGCGCTCGAGGCGCTCGGCGTCGAGGTGCCCGAGGACAGGGAGGATCCGACCGACCTCATTCTTCGGCAGCTCCGCCGGATGCACGCTGCGGTCGAGGGCGCGTTCGAAGGCAAACGCATGCGCGCGCGCCCGCGGCTAGAGCGGAACATCCGCAAGCTCGCTGCGCTGCTGCAGCTGGATGAGATCGAGGGTCAGATCCTGCGGTTCGCCGTGCTGCTGCACACCGAGAACGCGCTGACCCGGGCCGCCGGGCTGCTCGGCGATCTCGGCACGGAGGACGCCTACCGTGCCATCTCGGACTGCCTGCGGATTTCGCTGCGCGATGTGCGCAGGGCGTTGCGTGGTCGCGGGCCGCTGAGCAGATCCGGGCTCGTGTCGGTGGAGAAGAGCGGGGGCGACCAGCTCGCTAACAAGCTCTCGGTGCTCACTCCGGCCTTTGCGGAACGTATGGCCGAGGCGGTCGATGATCCCCTCGATGTCATCCGGGAAACGGTGATCCGTGCCGAGCCGGCCACGCTCGTCTTCGACGATTACCCACATGCGGCGGCGATGCTCGCGCTCGCGCGCCCGCTGATGCGCATGGCAGTTGCCGAGCGACGCACGGCGACCAACCTGCTTATCTACGGCGACCCGGGTACCGGCAAGACGCAGCTCGCCCGGCTGCTGGCAGCCGACGCAGGCGCCAGCGCCTTCGAGGTTTCCAGCGAGGATCCGGACGGCGACGCCAAGTTCGGGCCGGAGCGTCTGCGCGCCTACCGCGCCGGCCAGGCCTTCCTCGCGAACGCGCCGGCAGTGCTGATCTTCGACGAGTGCCAGGAGGTGTTCGATGACGGCGCGGAGGGCCTCGGCACCCGAAGCACCGCTGAGCTGCGCAAGGGCTGGATGAACCGGGCGCTCGAGAGCAATCCGGTGCCCACGATCTGGCTTTCCAACAACATCACCAGCCTGGACCCGGCCTTCCTTCGCCGCTTCGACATCGTGCTGCACCTGCCGGTACCGCCGCGCAGCCAGCGCCTGCGCATCGCGGGGGAGGCCTGCGGAACACTGCTTGATGACGCCGACCGCGCCCGTGTCGCGGAGAGCCGCGATCTGGCGCCCGCCATCCTGACGCGCGCCGCGAGTGTCGTCAGGGCGATCGCGCCTGCGTTGCCTGCGTCGAGGCATTCGGCGGCGGTGACGCAATTGATCGAAGCCTCGCTTAGGGCGCGCGGTGCGCCGCCACTTCCCGCCGCCGGCTCGCTGCCGGCGTTGGATCTATACCGGCCAGACTTCACATGCTCGGATACCGATCTGCAGGCATTGGTCGATGGCGTCCGCACTTCGGGCGCTGCGCGGATCTGCCTGTTCGGGCCTCCGGGCACCGGAAAGACCGCCTTCGGCCAGTGGCTGGCCCGCGAACTGGACATGCCGCTCACCACCAAGCGCGCCTCGGACCTGCTGGGGCCCTTCGTCGGCCAGACGGAGATGCAGCTCGCCGAGGCGTTTCGCGAGGCGGAGGCCGACAACGCCGTGCTGCTGATCGACGAGGTCGACAGCTTCCTGCGCGACCGGCGCAAGGGCGAGCGAAGCTGGGAGATCACCCAGGTCAACGAGATGCTGACGCAGATGGAGCGCTTCTCTGGCGTCCTGATCGCATCAACCAACCTGATGGACGGCATCGACCAGGCGGCGCTGCGGCGCTTCGACCTCAAGGTGCGCTTCGACTACCTGCGCCCGGCGCAGGCCGCGGCGCTCTTCGAGGAGTGGTGTGCCCGGCTCGGCCTGGCGGGCTCCGGCCCGAGGTGCTGCGCGGAACTGGGCCGGCTGGAGAACCTGACCCCGGGCGATTTCGCGGCGGTAGCGCGCCGCCATCGCTTCCACCCGCTCGAGGATGCTCCGGCGATGGTGCGCGCGCTGCAGGCGGAGTGCGGCCTCAAGGAGCGAGGTGGTCGACGGGCGATCGGGTTCACCTGATGGCGCCGAGTTGCCCGCCGGCCACCGTCTCAAGCTGAGCGACCACCCTGGCCGAAGCTGCATTCTGCAAAGCATCTTGTGCGCGATCATGGCCTTCGACGCCTTGTCCAGGCCAGAAATGGGTAGTGCATGGACGGGGTCGTCGCGGATGGCGCGGACGCGAGACTGGTGGAGCACACCGTTCGCGCGGACACCGGGAAGCAGAGGGCAGCCATGAAGAAGCAGGGCAGCAAGGCGCACAGGGATTCGAAGTCCGTCGGGTCGAGCCCGCCGAAGCGGACCCGCAAGAGCGAAGGCCGCTCGGCCAAGGACGCCGCCGTCCGCTACCTGCGAATGGCGCTGCTCGAGCTCGAGGGTGAGAACCTGACGGCGGCCCAGCTGCTCGATCGACTGGCCCGAGAAGACAGCGACAGGCTCCGCGGCGAGCGCACCATCGCGCGCGACCGCCACTTTGTCCGGCAGCGCTTCCTGCCGCTGATCCTCGATGCGCTGAACGAGGCGCAGACCACGCCCGCCGAGGCGCTCATCCACCAGCTCGTCCGACAGCATCTCGACCGTCTGGTGCCGCCCATCACCCAGTCAGAGATCTCGGCGAAGCGCCGGGCGGCGGCGAGCGTGCTGGAGCGTGGACATGCCAGCCGCGAAGGTCAGTGGCGCCACAAGATCGCCACGCTCTCCTCGGATGCTCTGCACGATCCACCGCAGCTGCCGGAGGACACCTGGCGCACCGTGGCCGACGCCCTGTATCGCGGTCGCCAGCTCAGGCTGCGCTACCAGCGCGCCGGCGCCAGCCGCGTCTCCAACCGGACGCTGCATCCGCTCGGGCTCGTGCTTCGCTATCCGGTGCTGTACCTGATCGCCTGCACCGACGATCCCGCCAAGGTCGGCTGGTATGCCCTGCATCGCATGAGCGACATGGAGATTCTCGACCTGCCGGCGATCGAGCCTGCGGGGTTCAGCCTGTCCCGATTCCTCGCGCACGACCCCGGCCTCGGACAACACGTGGGCGAGATCGATCTGGAGCTGGACGTGTCCGAGGACATCGTGCACTACCTGCACGAGCGCCCCTTCCCTGGCCAGACGCTAGACCCGCCCGATGAGAACGGCTGGTGCCGGTTGCGCATCCGCATCGAGCAGACCGATCAACTGGTCGCGTGGATCCGGAGTTGGGGGCCTGCCCTGCGCGTCATGTCGCCAACCTCGCTGCGGCGCCAGCTGATGCAGGATCTGCGGGAGACACAGGCGTTCTATCGGGAAAGGCGGCGGTGACAGCCCGCAAGGTCAAGGCCGAATTGGCAGACAGCTGCCGTCCGCGCAGGCTGAAGCTGACTCGCTCACAAGACGCCCAGGAGAACGAGGCAATGCACAGATCGTCATCCGTCGAACAGGCTCAAGCGGAGACGCTGATCCTGGAAGCGCTGAACCGAGATCTCGGAACATCGCTTACGCCACAGACGATACCTGTCGGCGAAGGCGCGCTCGTGAGCCTGGACGGATTCGATGAGAAGCGTCGAGTCGTTTGCGAGGCCTACGCCAGGGTCGGAAAGTTGAAGGGTTCTCAGCCAGACAAGCTCGCCTCGGACATCCTCAAGATGATTCTTTTGGAGCGCACGCTCGGATTTTCCCTGCGGAAGATCCTCGCGTTCTGCGACAACGCGGCGGCTTCGAAGGTCCGTGGCAGCAGCTGGCTCGCGCAATGCACCCAGCTGTTCGGTGTAGAGGTGAAGGTGGTCTCGATTCCTGAGGAGGCGAAGGAATCAGTGAGGGGTGCGCAGAGGCGACAGCGCATGCAGAACGCTGACAGCTGAGGCGGGCCATCAACGACATGAGCCCCCGCCTCCCTGCCCCTGCCGACGCCATCCGTCCCATGCACAGCAACCTCCACCGTCGCCTCATCCGACAGCATCCTGGCCTTTTCGTCGCCATGAGGGACACCGCGGTGACCTGCCCACTGGGTGAACGCGGCATCGAGAGCTGTGCGGGCTGGGACGGCCTGCTCGAATCGCTGTGCATCCAATTGCGTCGTCGCGAAATGCTCGGCGACCCGCCCATCCGCTTCCTTCATGTGAAGGAAAAGCTGGGACTGCTCCGAATCTACTTCTCGCGCCCGGCGAGTGTTGCGCAGGTCGACTTGATCCAGCGCGCCGAAGTGCTCTCGGGCGAGATCTGCTGGGTGTGCGGCGCTCCCTGCACGCCGCCGAGCGGAGTTGGCCGTCATGACGGTGCCTGCGGGCTGCACGGAGGCGCACAGGTCGAGCCCTGTGCGAAATCCGTCGATGCCATGGTTGACTTGGCCCGGAGATACAGCCGGTCGCGCCGAGACGCCATTCAGGCATTCGGCCACTGGCTGCTTGCCGCTGCTCCGAGCTTCCGCATCCCACTTCGTGCCGCGCCCCAGACGAGTGGACGATCCGAGTTCGCCTTTGAAGGCTTCCCCGACCTTCTCCGTGGCTGCGTGCTCGACGACGGCTCGATCTCGGTTGATGCAGTGCGGAACGGGCGCACGGTGGACGCCTTGCTCAGCACCGATCTGCGCCAGGACATCGGCCCGGATCACTTGGCTTGGATGGGGCGCCCGCAGCCAGAGGCGATCTCCACTGACAGCGGTATGCATTCGGGAACGGTCGATTTCGAGATCCTGCTCCGCTGGGTCAACACGCGGCTCGCGACGGCCAAATACCTCGGCGTTCTCGACTCGCCTGCGGATTCAACCGCGGCCGGACTCTACGGGGATCTCATCGATCTGCGCGAGGATCTTGGCGAGGTGGCAGAGGTGATCGAGTTGCCTGGCTCGATGACAGATTGGTGGGAGCCACAGGACTCGCCGAGTTGAGACTGCGGTCCAATCCAAATTGAAGGGCAGGCTGCAATTGGTGGCTTAATGCTGTGGCGAGCGGAGGGCATCCCGCATGCCGAGGGGCTCGATTCGGCTAATAGTGCGCGCTCGAGTCGGACTTGAAGCGCCTGAAACTGAGCATTGTCGTTGCGCGCTGGACGTTGAACCTGTGGAGTCCAGACACCCGGACGTCGGGTCTTGCCTTGACTCAACTGCGTCCGTACCCTCGTTCGAGGGTTCACTCCGAAAAGATTTCCGCAGAAGCTTACTGTTGCGCACAATGGGCTATTCAAGCGTTCGACGCTCCAGGTCAAGAAGCGGTTCGAATTGAACCGAGCGACTCCTCATGTGATACGCAGTGGCCTACTCTCAATGACAGCGCAAACGTGTGAAGGAGGCGTGGGGGCCTCTTGCCCGTGCCTGAGATCGTAGAAGGTCAGACTTTTGGTCGCTTCCAGTTGCTCTCGCAGCTAGGCTGTGGGGGGATGGCCAGCGTTTACCGCGCACGCGAACCATCTCTCGATCGCATGGTTGCGCTCAAAGTGCTGCCCGAAGAGTTGTTGAGTCAGTTTGATTTCGTCGAACGCTTCCGCCGCGAAGCTCGTGTCGTGGCAAATCTGGAGCACCCAAGTATCGTTCCGCTTTACTCCTACGGAATCGATGAGGGAAGACCCTGGATGGCTCTACGCCTAGTTCGGGGTGGTCACCTCGGTGACCGAATGAAACATGTGGCGCTTGAACGTGGCGCCGGGCTTGGTTACCTCGTTCAGATCGCTGCAGCACTCGATTTTGCGCACTCTCATGGCGTAATACACCGTGACCTAAAGCCAGCAAACATACTGATGGGGGAGCACGGAGAGTGCTACGTCGCGGACTTTGGCATCGCATCCGTGCTGGAAAGCACCACGCGCCTGACGCAGACCGGTGGCGTTATCGGCACAGTCCAATACATGGCGCCCGAGCAGGCCAAAGGCGAAAGGGTCGGGGCCCCAGCCGACATCTACGCGTTGGGAGTCATCGTCTTCGAGTGGCTGACTGGAGATCCGCCCTTCACGGGCAACTCCTTACACGCCGTAATGTACAAGCAGATTCACGAGCCAGTACCGATGAATGCGCTCAATCACTTGCCGGAGCGCGCTCGGCGGGTAATCGCTAGATCATTGGCTAAAACGCCACTTGAACGCTGGACCACGGCTACGCAATTCGTCATCGCACTGCAGGAGAGTTTGGCAGGTGAGGGAACCAATGGCCTGTCCAAAGCAGGGGGGATTATCCGCAGGATCTTCTCGATCTTCACCGCCCCGCCCAAGTCGAAGGCGAGTACCCCGTCACCCCGTGCTGACGCGAAAGCCACCGTCGAGATGGACTACGCGAAAAGCCGAGACAAGGAGCGCACGACACGCAACAAAGAAATTGTCTTCCCAGAGACGTTCGATCAAGACATCAAGCAAGTCAGTGTGCCCATATTGGTAACTATCTCAGTCAACGACGAGCAATTCACGTTGAGGTTGGTTCCTGTGGGAGAGGGGACAAGGCAGCAAGTGAATATGCAATGGCCCCGATCGGCAAAGGACTTTGTGCTCGTTGAAGGGATACAAGGTCAGACTAACGCTGTTCGTACTGACAGGCTCAAATCGATCATCAAACGCGCCGCTGGAGGGGGTCGAATTGTTGGAGTGCAATGATCGCCTGAGGGTGCGCACACTGGTATCGGTAGGCACCGGGTTGATCTCCACCACCGCAGCGCCACTTCTCGCCGCCATCACCGGCAGTTGTGCGGCTGGCTGCACCACTCGCGACGTTCCGATCACCAGCATCAGGTCGCACTCGCCCGCTGCCTGCGCCGCGCGCGACCACTCGACTGGCGGTAAGGGCTCGCCGAACCATACGACATCAGGGCGCAGATGGTCGCCGCAGTAGTTGCAGCGCTCAGGGGTGACGCGAAGCTGCGGGTTCTCGAAGGCTTGGTCGGGAATCCTCAGCGCGCCTCCGGGTCGGTTGCATCCGAAGCAGCGGGTCTGCGCGATGCGTCCGTGCAGGTGGATCACGTCCTGTGATCTGGCGACGCCCTCTGCGGCGCGCTCGTGGAGGTCGTCTACGCTCTGGGTGATCAGCACGAGTCCTTCTTTCTTGTGCGCCAACTGCGCCAAGGCCAGATGCCGGCGTGGAGCTGCGCGCGACGGACGGTGGCAGCGCGCCAGCAGTACCAGCCGTTGACGAGATCAGGATCCTCTCGCCAAGCCAGAGGCGTGGCCAGCTGCGCGGGCTCGAAACGCTCCCATAGGCCGGTATGCGCGTCACGAAACGTCGGAATGCCGCTTTCCTGCGACATGCCCGCGCCGGTGAGAATCGCGATGCGATTCGCTCGCGCGATCAGGCGCGCGGCTTCGGCGATCGCTTGCCTATTGTCGTCCACCGCTCGCATCCGAGAACTTGCGGTCTTCGAAGTGGACATCCGACGAGAGGGTGGACCAAGCGGGTGGCATCGGCGAACGACGACATGTCGTCCGCCGGAGCGTCCACGCCTGGGCAGAAGTCCAATCAGCTTCCTTGCCGAACTGCCTGGCCGCAAACCACGCCCTGGTGATCCCGACAATCTGACCAAGCCAGTGAGGGCTCAAGAGCGCGGGTAGACTTCGCCTCAAGGATCCGACGGCATCCTTCGCAAACGGAGGCAGCATGACTGACCCATCGACCATTCGACCCGACGACTTCGAAGTCATTGTCAAAGTCGGCGCGGAAGGCGGCTCGCTCACCCTGCTGCGTCGTGCAGGCGACCCGCCCATGTTCTCGGCGCGCTCCTGCGACCAAAGCCTGGTCATGCTCGGCGAGGGACCGGAGGTAGGGAGCGTGAGCGAATGGGGAAGCTGGGAGGCCGCGATCCAGGCGCTCAACCGCCACCCCTGGCCGCGGCTTTACCCAATGAAGGTCCACGCGGATTTCGGCCAGGCCGTGTGGGATCTGGTCTCGGATCCAGCGCTCGATGTCGACCAGCATCGGCTGGATCAGTGGGCCCAGCTGTGTGGTCGTGTCTCGCCCGAGCGCCCGATCTGACCTGCGAGGCTGTCCGATAGCGGAAGCCGCTACCCAGCTGGCGACGTCAATCGAGTAGAGCGGCGTGACGGGAGGATGTTCGCCGTCAAGTCGGTTCTGGTATCAGCGCGGCGCCCCTCGACGCTGGCTGGTCTAGTGTCCGGGATATCGCTGCCAGATGTCTCGTGGTCGCTGCGCCTCCGGCGCCATGGAGTCGAAGTCCCAGTCTGAACATGCGAAGAGGTCCTCGGCGACGATCGCTATTTCGTCCCGCAACTCCAGACTGTCGAGCCAGCTCGCCGGGATGGCCTCCTCACCGAGCATCGCGCCTAGCAGGTTGCCGGCGATCGCGCCTGTCGAGTCTGAGTTGCCCGAGTGGTTCACCGCGCGGAGCAGACCCTCCGAGAGGTTGGGTGCGGTCAGCGCGGCGAACAGGCCCATCGCCAGCGCCTCCTCGGCGACCCACCCTTGGCCGAGCTGCTCGATGTCGGCGGAAGGATCCCGCGCTGCCAGCTCGCGCGCGGCTTCAATTGCGGCGAGCGATTCCTCATGCGCCGGTCGAACGCTGAGCAATGCGATCGCCTGCTCGACAGCGAGGTCCAGCGAGACGCCGTCAGCGAGCTCGCAAATCACGGCCGACAGGACGCCTGCCGTGAGGTACCCACTCGGGTGCCCGTGCGTCAGCGCTGCAGCATCGACCGCGAGTTCGAAGGCCTGCGCCGCTCCGCCACGTGCCCTGAAATGCCAGCCGAAGAGACCGATCGGGGCCGCCCGCATGACCCCGCCGCACCCCTTGCTGTCGTTCGCGGCCGGCTCTCCGACCGGGGTGTTCTGGAGTGCCTGGAGACAGGTCCGACCGGGCGCACGCCTGGAGTGCAACGCCGGCAACGAGAACAGCCAGCCGTCAGTCGGAGGCTTCTGGCCATCGGCAGGCGCGACTCCCTGGGTGAGCAACCAACGCCGGTAGGCGTGACTGATCACCGAGGGCCGGTGGCAAATGCCTCTCCCCGTCGCGCGCACCTGCGCGCGCAGCACGCCTTCAGCCGTGAACAGCGTCATCTGCGTGTCGTCGGTAATCGCGCCGACACGACCGTAGGCGGATACGAAGTCCCGGAGACCCTGCGCGCCGAACTTCGACGTGATCTGGGCGCGGGACATGAACTCGATGGGCGCACCCAGCGCATCCCCCACCGCGCCGGCGAGCAGACAACCCCGGAATCGCGACTTCTCCGAGGTCATCGCAACACTCCGCCCCCGGACTGCTCGCCCGACATCACTCGTAGTGCTTTCCGTTCCATGACCGGTACTTCCACGGCAGGATCTCCTCGAGCGGGGTAATGCGCGGAGCGGGCATGCGAGGCTCGGGGCCGGCTGTCACAGGCACCGCCGCGAGTTTCTCGTTCAACAGCTCCAACCTCGCCGACGGGATGAAGACTCGCGGCCGGACCACCCAGTCTCCCTTCAGGCCGCTGTCCCGCATCAGGGCGTGGACTACGCCAGGCCAATGCGTGCGCCAGGCGGCGAGCCGAGCGAGCATGGCTTGCAGCGACTTCGAGTACGAGATCTCGCAGAGCTCCACGGTCGATTCCTGGTGATTGACCGCGACCACATCGACATACCAATGGCGGCCCTTGTGGTAGACCTCGCCTTCGTCGAGTTGAAGCATGAACTCGGTGTTGACGAAGGTCGCGCGGTTGGCCCGCAGGTACTCGGTCACGACACCCTGGAAGTAGTCCATCGGCTTTCCTCGACAAAGGGGGCGGAGACGAACAGTTGGATGCTGCCCCGATGAGCCGCCCGCGGCAAACTGGGATGCATCGTGGGACCGACGAGAATCAGCGTCGACTTGCTCGACTTTGGGCGTGCCCGGCCGCTGATACCGGCCCAAGGGGTCGTTCGCGGCGAGCGTGGCAAGTTTGGTGAGCTCCGGCAGTCAGCCGACCACGCCCATCGCATCTACACCACCGGATACATCACAGCCCCAAAGTCGTTCTCCGGATGGGCGAGCATCACCTCGACCACGATCGGCAGCAGCTTCGCGAGGATGCTGGCGCCGTCCTTGACTTGCGCGCGGTTGACCGAGCTGTTCCAGGTCGCGCCGCCGTGAACCAGTTGGTTGCGCAGCACATAAAGTCGGTCGACGACGATCGACAGGACGACGCTGGTGCGGGCGCCGGTGACGGCGTGCAGGGCAGCCCGCTTGCTCGCGGCGAACTGCTCCTCCCAGCGGTTGCTGGCGTCGTGCTCGCGCAGCGCCTTCCAGAACGGGTCGAACACGAAGCGGTTGTCGATCAGGCTGCGGATGGCGCCGCTGAACTGGCTGAAGCACAGGGCGTGCAGCTTGGCGTCGACGTCGAGCGAGACGAGCAGATCGAGGAAGGCCTGTAATCGGTTGCGCTCGGTCTGCCCCTCGCCGAACTCGCGCGCGTAGGCGGCGTTGAACGCCACCCACAGGAAGATGAACTGGGCATCCGGGTCATCTCCTTCGACTTCCGCGCGCGCCAGCCAGCTGATGGCGCGATGCAGCCGCACGCGCGTTGGTTCGGTGAGCTGGTCCTCACGCGCCTTCAGCTGGGCCTTGAGGGTCTTGGCGACGCCCTGCACTGCTCGCTGCATCTCCGGCTCCCCGAATTGCTCCTTGGCATTGGAACGGCGCCCGGCAACATCCGTCAATGCAGAGAGTCAACAAGGAGCCGTAGGCTGCGTTCCCGCCATTCGCAACCGCGTTGCAGCTCCGATACACCCGAAGATCCGTCCGAATCCGTCCAGATTCGCCCGAGACGTTCGAGGCGCTCGACCGACCACGGCCATCGATGAGTGCAAATCCGTCCACATCCGCCCGTTCTCAACACACTGAGCCAGGCCAATTGCCCGAAAACGAAATGGAAAAGTGCAAATCCGTCCAGATCCGTCCAAATCCGCCCGACGCGGCGCTGACGATCAGTCCATCGGGTGGGCTACCAACGGCAAGGAGAGCAAGTCCGTCTGCAGCAGCCCACAGCCACACAGCGTCATCTCCGTCGAACGGCCTTTTCCTTCCGGGAATTCCCAAGCAGACGAGGGACCGCGCCGCCCGGCCTGCTGCAACATATTCCTCGCGTGTGATTTGGCGCGCCCGTCGCCGGTGCCACGGCGTTCAGCGTCTCCCCCGCATCCAAACGGTGCGAAATTCTGCAAGGTCCTTGCGTTGGGTCCGCGCCGACGCATAGGCTTGCCCTGCATGTGAGGGACGCCTGCCTGGGGCTCGAGCCAGGTCGCAAACGCGCGGGTCCGCTGATAGCGATGATTCCGCGACAAACCAAAGGCCTCCTTGAGGCCGAGGACTGCAAAGTCCACAACCGATGCACCGGTCTCCGACCGGTGATGCACGCAGGCAGGAGGGAGCGTAGCGCTCGCCTCTTGCTCTCGCGATCGCGAGATCCGTTGGCATTGCAGGGCTGATCCAGCCCCGACGATTCCTCCGGACGATCTCGCTTCGCGTTGCGTGCCAATGGCGTGCCTTGACGTCACGCCGACCTCGCCCAACTGCGCACGGAAACACTCGCTGCGCTCGCCGGTAGGCGGCAGTCGACTCATGGCAAAGCGCCTGCGGTTTCCCAGTGAACCGCAAGAGTGACGCACGGTGTCGAAGTCCGCGAAGCCCAATGAAATTGCGGCTCGCAGGCGCCAGCGCACCAGTGACGCCACCAAACCCGCTGCTCGCCCGCGTTCGCGGGACGCGCAGTCGCATCCAACCAAAGGAAAACCAATGCATATCGCACACCAGGCCTGCCCTGTCCCAGGGCCGCCCCAGAAGCCGCGTTCGCGGCGCCATCGACCGGAGGAGTTCGGACGAATAGGCGGGGCCCGTTACTCACCCTCCACTCGTTTGCCGCGCTGAGGGCTGGTGTGTGCCGCAGAGCGAGAGCCCTGCGGCATCCAGCCGTCAGCGCGGCAACGAGACCGGAGAACCAAGATGAGCAGAAGGACAAGGCTGTACGGCGCCCTGCAGGGCGCCATCTCCAAGATGGGCGGCGCCCATCTCACGGAGGAGGCAAGAGAGCGTACCGCGCTGAAGTTCGCCGACGTGATGTTTGAGCGCGGTTTCACGCACCTTGCCAAGGTGGAAGACATTGGAGGCAAACACCTGCGGCTCTACGCAAATGTCCGCCGGGAACAGAACGCGGGTACCCGGACCCTGCAGAACGAGCTTGCGCACCTGCGGTGCATGATTCGGAAGGCCGGCCGGGCTCAGGTCGCCGACGCGCCGGAACTGAGCAACAAGGCTCTCGGCATCTCGGGCGGGAGCAGGATTGGAACCAAGAGCGCCCTGACCGACGCGGAGCTCGAGCGAGTTTGCGCATTGGCGAACGAGCTTCGTCGCCCCGGCTTGGCCATGGTGCTCACGCTCGAGAGACGGCTGGGGCTCAGGGGTGCCGAAGCGCTCCATGCCAAAGATGACACGCTGGCCCGATGGCGAATGGAACTCAAGCGAGACGGCCGAATCCATGTGATCAGTGGCACCAAGGGCGGGCGGGCGCGCTTCGTCAATATCCGCAACGTGGATGCTGCGCTTTCCGCCATCGAAGAGGCCTTCGTGATCGCCAAGGCTCAGCGGGGATTCCTGGTCGTTCGCAGCAATGGCGAGCCTGCGGGAGGGCTTAAGCAGGCCCGCTCGATCTATCACTCTTGGGTCAGGCGCGCGGGGATCCAGCCTCATGCGGCTCGGTACGCTTTCGCCAAAGAACAGTTGGACGCCTACAAGGCCTCCGGCTACGGCGAACGCGAGGCGTTGGTCGCGGTGAGCCACGACCTCGGGCATGGGGATGGTCGGGGCAGGTGGGTCAGGAGTGTCTACATGCCTAGGGGAAAGACGGGGGATGCTGCTCGCGAGGTTAGTGCCTCTGAGGCTCTTGGCTCGGGTGGCTCGGAATCTGGCTCGGGCTAGCGATTGATCGGCCTGAAAGCCTCGCTCGTTCCATTCCAAGCCCAAGAATGAAGAAGAACGGGGCGAAAATGTCCGAGCACTCTGTCTACTGACGTAGCATCTCAGGCAACGGTTGCTCGCGCTCCCGCGCGAGCAACCCCATCGTGGTCTCTCTGACCCTGCAATGTGCGCGCAAGGAATCGTCGATCTGGATTTTGCAATGTGCGCGCAAGAGGCGATCAGCGTGACCCGCCCGTCACCGTCAAACAGCGGGTTGAACTACGAGCGTCACCCCCCTCACTGACGCTCGAACCCATCCGCGAAGATGCTTCCGGCAAGGCTGGGATCTTCCAAGCGGACGGTGATGTTGGCGAATGCGCAGTCGCCTTCGATGTCGCAGACCAGGTACTGGCCAACGGTGTCGCCGATGAAGGCAGGCAGCACTTGGGGATCGGTGGTGACCTGCAGGACTCCAGCGGTGCTCATGGACACGGACATTCCTGGCACCACGGGGCTGAAGGTCCCGCTCAGCGCGAAGGCGTGCGGGCCTTGTGCCAAGTGGTCGTTGGTTGCCACCGACCCGCTGAACGAGGTGCCGTAGCTCATGACGATCAGATCGTCCTGCGGCTGCGGAATATTCAGGATGACATTCACCGTGACCTGGGCGGTGTCGCAGTCGCCGTCTTCGTCGCACAGCGAATAGCTGAAGACGTCAGTCCCGAACACGCCCTGGTTGGCCGTGTAGCTGGCGGAGCCGTCAGCCTGCACCTGCGCGACACCGAGGGTGGCCTGCTGCGTCAGTGACCAGGTGTTCTGACCGTCGCCGGGCAGATCGTTGGTTGCCACCGAACCATTCCACGTCGTCCCCTCTTTGATCGGGCCAACCTCATCGTCGACGGCGTCGGGTAGCGTGTCGATCGGATCGACCGCGCCATCGACTTCCAGTGCGCCGATGTCGACGGCTGCACCGGAGATGCGCGGTGCGCCATCGAGGTCGAGCGCCCCGAGCTCAGGGGCGAGGTTCTCGCCCACATCCCGATAGGGCGAAAGTGCGCTCAGGCGATAGTCGCCAGTCTCGGGATCCACAAACAAGGGTGGCTCGGCGTCGAAGTTGGGCGGCACCGCCGGCGGCGGTGCGGCGACGGTGGTGACGTACCCGCCGGTCGACAATCCGATCGCGTTGTTCTCGAACGTCGCCGGCGTCGTGATGAAGTTCCCATCACGATCGTTGTCGAAGAACACGTCATTGCCGAAGCCGCCGGCCAGGTTGCCCCAGAACAAGTTGTTGTGGAACCCGATACTCGGGCTGGTATCGAAGGCCGATCGGATGGTCACTGCACCGCCGTCGCCTAGCGATGAGTTGGAGAGGAAGGTGTTGTTCGTGAACTGGACCCCCGCATCGGGCGAAGGCGAGCTTTGGCAACCCTCACCCTCCGGGCATGCGAGTTCGATCCGTACTGCGCCGCCACCATTACGGGACAGATCGGAGGTCGAGTTTGCGAGAAAGAGATTGCTCTCCAGCACCAAGTCTCTGAAAAACCGCTCGGCGAGGATTGCTCCCGGGGAGCCGAGACCCGACTCATTGCCGATGAACCGGTTCCGCCTCGCATCCAGTGAGACGCACCACGAATCAATTGCCGCCCTGCCGCCATTCGACTCGAAGACGTTGCCTTCGAACAGGCATTCCTCGGCGAATACCTGGGGAAAGACACCGTGGGCGAAGTCAGCAAACGTCGCGCCCTTCACGCTCACGAGTGAACTGGTTGCCGTGCTCAGGCTCAAGTCCGCGGTCACCGAGAAACAGCTGACCTCAGGGGCAGACAAGCCGCGGTAGGTTCCTGCATCGATGCGGATTCGGCCTGGCTCGCTTACCGGCAGTCCCTCCGAAATGTAGTTGTACAGAGTCGTGCGAAGTCTCCCGCAAGCGAGTCCGCCTGTAGCGCCCGAGTTCACGGTGCCCTGCACCTCAACGTTCACCAGATCGATATCGCCGCCTTCGCTGATGACTCCGATCGGCTGGCCGGATTGGTCGACGAACTGCGAGGCCTCGATGGCCACGGAGATGTTTGTTCGCTCGCAGATGGGTAAAGGACCGACCTCCAATCCTCCTACCGAATTCCGCTCAAAGCGGGATTCGTTGATGGCGACTCCGCTGCACACGCGAGCAACCATGGCCCCAAGTCGGGGCGCATGGTTGTCTTCGAACAGTGTCCGCAGGACCTGCAGCACGTTCGCCTTCTCAATGAACACGGCGCCGCCACGATGCAGACTCACATCCCCTTGAACGATGTTCGCTCGGAAGATCAGGTCGGTGAAGAACACATCGCCTTCGGACTGCACGTAAACACCGGCACCAGCCACCGAGCTGCCGAAACCATTGGCGATCGTCATGTTGCTGAGCGAGATCGACGCGGGATGCGCGGAGTTCATCCCGAAAACACGACGCTGGTTGTTGCCGGACAGCGTGGTCAGGGACGGATCCGACGCCTGCATCGCGCAACCGGCATCCCAGCCGCCCGAGATCGTCAGCGCCTGTGCCGCTGAGGGTGCATACACGATGGCGCTGGTGGGCAGGTAGGTGCCGGCCTGAACCTTGATGACGTCGTCCTGGCCATTGGCGGCCGCTGTGAAGAGCGCGTTCTGCAGCGCAGCCGCTGTGCTGACGCAGAACTCGGCTGCCTGCGCGTCACGGCCGTTGACGAGCGCCGCGGCGCACAAGACCGCGAGAAGGAACCTGGGGTTGATCATTCCGGGAGTCACCTGACGGGCAGCGGGTGTCGTCGTCTCAGGCATTCTGTTCATTGGCTGGTAGGTGCTCAAGGATGGCCATCGTTCGGCGCCGTGCTGCGCGCCATGGGTTCTAACTTGTCTGGTGTCGCGACAGGGCGAGTTCTCGCAGTCATCGCGATCCTCCTGGCTCCGTATCGCGACGGCGAGCGGGCGAGGCGGCCGAGGCGACGGCTGGATTCAGTTCCCAAGGCATCGCCGACCCAAACCTTCCCGCCGCGCCCAGACCAGGAACAGGTGCGACGTGTAGATCGTGATCGCGCATGCGAGCTCCAGATCCCCGCCGTACACCTCGTCGATCCATCGGTCGAAGTCCTCGAGCAGGGCGTCGAACGAGTGATGCGACGGATCCGGGCTGTCGGCCCATGCGCGGAAGAGCCTGCGGAGAGCGGCCTCGTCGCGTTGCTGCTCTGGCCAGCCGCGGCGCTCGAAGATGGCATTGACCTCGTGGACGAGTTCCAGCGCCCGCTCGGGCGATGGTGAACGGACTGGCCGAACCTTCGGCGAACCAAGCTTAGTGCTCATAGGGATCGCTCCCGATCGACTTGCTCAGATTCTCAAACGGATCGTCGTCATCATCGTCCAGCCAGCTGCCCGGTCCGAGGTCATCGTCCGAGAGTCGCATGACCCCGAGCAACGGATCGAACGGGTCGTCCAGGGGATCGTCGGCCCACTCTGCCGTGTTATCGAATCCCTCCAGCTCCTCCTGAGCTGCGACGTCCTCGTCTTCCGCCTCGTCGTCCTCGTCCTCCTCGCCCTCCTCATCGAGGTAGAAATCCTCGAGGTGCTCAACGTGGTTATGCAGGACATGGAGGGAGATGACCTCCGCCGCGGCTGTGGTCGAGCCCCCGATGCGTCCACCTTCCGTCACCACCGAAGTGCCGGGGCGATACGCGACGTCGATCGGCGAACTGGCGGCCCAGCCCTTCGCGTTGACTCGCTGGGTGCCGGCGAAGAAGCCACCCACGCCGAGCGTCACCATCGGCGAGCGCGATAGCCACGACTGGCGCCATCTCGACTGGAGCCAGCGGACCATCCGCCCCAGGCAGACCACGGTCCACTTCAGTGGCCACTCGGCCCACTCGGCCACGGCGGCGCGGCTCACAGCCGCGCCTCCTGCTGGCGTCGACGGTCGGCATCCTGCTTCTTCTCGAACTCGGCGAGCTGTGACCAGAAGCGCTTCTGCGCGTACACCACCTGCATCGAGAACGAGAGGTGCGGCGCGGTGACGCGGATCTCGACATCGCCCGCGCGCAACACCGCCGAGCGATTGCCGACCAAGGGGCGGTGTTCGGTGACCAGCGTGTACTTCTGCTTGAGCGCGGCCAGCACCTGGTCATAGCGGCCCTTGTCGAGATCGAGGCTGGCCGCCGCCAGCGGTCCATCAGGCCAGAACAGGAAGATCGTCTTGTGCAGGCCCGGCAGTCCGAAGTCGCCGGTGTAAGCCAGCATCGGACCGCCGGTGATGGCGCTGGTATCGCGCGAGGTTTCGCGCGCGCCGGCGCCGCGCGCGGCGCGTTCGAGGGCGGGAACGTCGGCGCGGCCGATGCCAACGCCGAGCACGTGCACGCCGTCGGCGGCGATGCCTTCGAGGGCTGCGCAGACGAGCGCGGTGGCGGCGATGGCTTGGGTCAGGGGGTTCAGCTTCATGGGGCTCTCGGACATAAGCGGCGCAGGTGCCGCTCATTGATCCTTACCCGACTTTTCATTTGCGCAAGCGACCGAAATCCGGCGGCAGACGGCACTGAAGCGGGCGTTTCGGCGCCCCAGCGTCTGCCTCCGACGCCGGGGATGTTCGAGCCTCGATTTCGGGCGGTTGAGGTCGTCCACACCGCCTGCAGCTCGACTGCTCTCTGCTAGCTCGGCGGGACCGGCGAGCACACCTGCCGCGCCGCTTGCGCTTTCGGAAATGTGTGGAAACTGGGGTGTGCCCTGGCCGCTCGCCATCGGCCGACGATCCGTCCCGGAGTACGGGCGGCATCGACGCCGGACAAGCGTGCAGCCGTGGTGATCGACCGTCGCCCTGTCCAGGGTCGGCGGCGGTCCTCCTCACCTCGACAAGGACACTGCCATGACAGACAACCGCCGCACCCCGCCCGCACTGCCGAACCCTCAGGCCGACCAGAGTCCGCCGGACGCCGCTCCCTCGACCGCCAGCGATGCGCACACGCACGCGCCCGCACGCACCGGACGCGTCCCGTCGCGGCGCGTCATCGTCCCCTGGGCCAATCCCCAGTCGAACGCGCCGCACGGCATCCGCAGCCAGCTCAATCGCCAGCCGCCCCCGAACTACCGGCCCCCGGCACCGGGTCCTGATGGCGTGGTCCGCAATCCTGCCGCGCTGTCCGAGCAACTCAGCCTGCTCGCGACCAGGGCGCTCAGGCCTGAGGGGCGCGCGGTCCCCGAGCGGAGTGCCCGCGAGCGAATCATGCTCATCGGCGACCGGCATGCCATCCAGTTCGAACCCGGCACGTCGGGCCGCAGCGGCCTGCCCACGATCTTCGTTCGCGCCGCCCCCTACGCCGAGAGCAGCACGCGACCCAACTCGATCGACTGGCAGCGATCGCTCATCCTCAGCCTGGCACCCTTCGAGCTCGGGCTGCTGCTGGGCACCCTGTGGGGCAGCACCCGGCGCTGCCTCCTGATCGGACACGGCGACAAGCACGATGTCTGGCTGGGCGCGCGGGCGATGCCCGAGGGCATCGTGCAAGTCACCGTGGGACAGGGCCGCGACTTGCGGCGGGCGGACATCACCCATCGCGAGATCGTGCCCCTGGCCCTGATGGTCGATCGCGCGACGCGCGGGGCGCTCGGCACGGCGTCGTTGCCCATGGATGCGCTGTTGCGCCAACTCGATCGCCTGTATGCGGCAGCCCAGCGCGGCCGCTTCGAGGTGATCCGGGATCGCTCGAGCGCCACGCCCGACCCGCAGCCGAAGGAGGGCAGCTGAGATGGCGGTGCCCCGCGCGCAGCGGATTCGGGCGTCGGGGCGTTCGCGGCCCGCCCCCATCGCGTCGGCGGCAGGGCACACTCGGCATGTGATGCAGCCTGCCAGCCCATACGACCCCGCCCGCGACCCTGCGCTGACGAATGCCGTCTGCCTAAAGGGCTGCGCGAGCGCCCGGCCCGTGGGCCGCCTCCTTCGCCGCGTCCTCCTGCTGGTCGCCGCCCTGCTGTGTGGTCCTGCCCTCGCCGCGAGCTTCGAGGGCTATCCGCTCGCCCAGCACCGGCTGTCGAATGGCCTGTCGGTCTGGCACCTCCACCGGCCCGGTCCGTCCGTGGCCGCGTTCCTCATGGTGAACGTCGGCTCACGGCACGAGGATCCGGCGCAAGCCGGGATCGCCCACGTCCTCGAGCATTTCGTGTTCGCGGAGACCGCCCGCTGGAGCGAGTCGGAGGTGCAGCGCGAGGCCCACCGGCTGGGTGCGACCAAGAACGGCCTGACCTCGCAGGACCGCACGACCTATTACATCGCCACGAGCAGCGAGTCGCTGGACCCCGCGATGGCCTGGCTCGCCCAGGTCGTCGTCCACCCCACGCTGGCGAAAGCACACTTCGACCGAACGCGCGAAGTCGTACTCAGGGAGCTCGGCGGGGAGCCGGGCCTGTGGTTCCACGCGTCTCGCTCCGTCGGGCTCGGCGGATTGATCCAGAAGGATGTCCTTGCGCCGGTGCTGCCTGGCTCGGGGCTCGACCAGCTGCCCATCGGACGGGAGAAGTCGCTGAAGTCGCTCACGCACGAGCAGGTGCTCGCCTTCCATCAGGCGCATTACCACCCAGGCAATGCCGTGCTCGTCGTGGTGGGCGACGCCGGCGACGCGGGACTGCCGGCGCTCGCGGAGCGGCACTTCGGTGAGTGGACCCGCATCGATCGACCGCCGACGTCGGCCACGCCACCCGGGCCCATGACCGGCCCAGTGCGCGTCGTGCAGCGCGGCCTGCATCCCTCGGACCTCGGCACGTATTGGACGGGCGGCCGCACCGAAGGCGTCGCATCGGCCGATGCGGTTCCGCTGCTCGTCCTCTCTGCTTACCTGCGCGACCAGCTGCATGAGCGACTGCGGGTGCAGGAGAGCCTGGTCTACTCCGTCGCCGTCACGCCGCGGCTGTTCGACGACGCCGGCGTGCTGTGGGTGGCGACGGAGTCCCGTCGAGACCTGCTGGATCGAATCGAGGAGGTGACCGAGGCGACGATCGCCGACCTGGTCGCGGGCCGGATCGACGGCGAAGCGCTCGAGCGCGCGAAGGTTTCGCTGGCGGGCACGCGGGCCCTGCGGCTGGAGACGACGGCGAACCTCGGTTTCGAGCTGCTTTCCAGGCTCGGGCCCGCCACCGGGGAAGCGCCTGTCGACTTCGGCGAGCGCATGAAGGCCGTTGGTCCGGACGACCTGCAGTCGCTCGCCGCCAGGGTGTTCGCGCCAGCCAACTGCTTCACCGCCATCCACAAGCCAATGACCGATGCCGACACCCTGGTCGTTTTTGGCGTCCTCGTCCTCGGCGTCGTGATCGGTCGCTGGTGGTTCGCGTGGCGGCGATCGGTAAGTGCGTCTGCGGAGCTCCTTGAGCTGGAAGCGCTTGAGGCAGAGAGTCTGGCCGCCGGACAGGTTCAGGAAGGGAAGTCCGCCCAGCTCGTCGCTGGCGAGGAGCTGCTGCTGGCGGTACGGCAGTTCAAGGCAGGTCAGGTCGGCAAGATCCACGGACCGCCGGGCAGCCTACTGCTTCGCTGCACGAGCAACGCGCCGCAGGGCGATCTGTCCCTGGACGACTTGAGGGTCGGCGCGCTGTACATCGGGATGCCGGAGGGTGATGGCTTGGTGCGCGTGGTCGACGACTCTGGCGAGGATTACCTCTATCCGATGGCCTGCTTCGTGGTGGTCGCAAGGGCGTAGGCAATTCCAACCTGTCTTGCGCAGCGCCCTGCTTGGCGGATTGGGCGCTCTGGCGCGATCGTCAGCTCACTCAACGAGGCATCAAGCAGCGGAAGCGCGCAGGTAGCTCGTTCAGTACTGCGGCAGCGACCGACTCACCTTCCTTGAACGCGCTGCAACTGCAGGTCCGCGGTGATTCCACACCCGGCGCGCTTCGGTCTTTTTGTACACCGATGGCGCCAGCTCGCCGTGTTCTGCCAAGCTTTGATCTCTGTTGCGGATGGTGGTCAACCGGAATCACGCAAATGAAGAACTTCGACGAGCTATTGCCAATCCCTGGCGATCCCTTTTTCTCGCTCGAGCCGATGGCTGCACGCTACACGGAGCGTGCACCGGGAACTCTCTGCGTGGAGGTCTCCTTCCCGGAGCTTCTTGCCCGCGCCGAGAAACCGTCCAAGATTCGGGAGCTCGCACCCTGCCAGGGTGTTGTCCGCGATTTGGCCGTTCGCGTCGCCCGTGCGCCAGACATATCTGAAATGGGTTTCTGCTACCTCGCCGATGAGTACTTCTTACTTGAGCAGGAGGGTGTGGCATGCCTCATTGTCCTGAACCCCGATGAGAACCATGAGCTTTCGGTGCTCGACTTATTTCTCCATGAGCTCACCCACTTCTTCCGGGGTGAACCACACGACTGGCTGTTTCTCTGCGCTCTCAGTTCCCTGCGTGTGCGATGCGGATTGCCGCCGAGCTTCGATGCGTACGATATGCGAGATGGCGTCGAATTCCTTGATCTCCCTGATGACATCCAGAGAGACGCTCCGTTGATCCAACAGTGGTGCAATTCGTTAGGCCAACGTCTCGCTGAATTGCCCCACTTCCCCCGCGGACTCCATGAGACATTGGCTGCACTCGAGATGGAAGTCGAGGCTCGGGCCTGCACGATCCGTTCGCCAGCGGAGTTCATGGCGCTGGCAGAAGGCGCAAGAGTCGCCTGAGTGGCGTCGCAATTCGCGCACCTCACTCTGATAGTTGGCAACGGAAGCCATCCGACTGCGATGATCGAGTTCGACCGCATTACCATCCTCCCCGGCGTCATGGGCGGTAGGCCCTGTATCCGCGGCATGAGAGTCACCGTTGCCACCATCGTCGGCCAGATCGCCGCGGGACAGACCATTGCTCAGGTGCTGCAGGACTATCCCTACCTCGAGGCGAGGGACGTGGTCCAAGCGCTGCGTTATGCCGCTTGGCGTGCCGGCGAACGCGAGGTCGAGTTGCGGTCTTCATCGACGCCCTGAGACGTTCGCTTGGGCGGACCCAAACCGCCGGTGCGATTTGGGCGAACATGATCCCGCCCGCCACGATACGGCCGCCTCCGAAGCCCCATGAAAAGTGCCCTCTTCGTCGACTTCGACAATGTGTTCTCCCAGCTCAAGGCGCTTCAACCGGCGGCGGCCGAGCGCTTTGCGCGCCAACCGGTGGACTGGCTGCGCTGGCTCACAGAGACGCTGAGCCTGCCGGCACCCAGTAGTCCGGGCGCGCAACGCCGCGTTCTGGTCAGGCGCTGCTATCTGAATCCGAACTGGTATCAGGGATATCGCCACGCGTTCCTGCGCGCCGGCTTCGAGATCGTCGACTGCCCGCCCGTCACCAGTCAGGGCAAGACCAGCACCGACATCCACATGGTGCTGGACATCGTCGAACTGCTCCAGCACGAAACACGCTATGACGAGTTCATCGTCCTCTCGGCCGATGCAGACTTCACGCCCGTGCTTCGAAAGCTTCGACGCTACGACCGCAGGACGTCGGTGCTGGCCATCGGCTTCCCCTCCGCAGCGTATCAAGCCTCGGCCGATCTGCTCATCGACGAGCGACTGTTCGTCGACCAGGCGCTCGGCATGGGCGGCGATGCCGTCGAACCGCCGCCAACGCCCCAAGCCCAGGTGGCGGAGTCGCCGCAGAACGGGGCGGCGCCCGCGCCGGTCGTTCAAGCCAGACCTGCCACCGCTGAGGAGCTGCGGCGAATCCGAGCATTCGTCAGAGCCACGATGGCCGAGGCCTCCGAGCCTGTTCCCGCGGCCTCTTTGGCTTCGAAGCTGAAGGCCATGCATCCCAACGCGCTTGCCAATTGGAATGGCCAAGGCACGTTCAAGGGCTTCTTCACTTCGTTGCAGCTTGACGAACTCGTCTGGATTTCGACCTCCGGCGGTCGGATCGTCGATCCCGCGCGACATCAGGTCGATGCAGGCCTGCTGGCAGAAGCACCCTGCCCGCCCGCCTGGAAGGCGCACCCGGACCTGCTGCCCCTCGCGCGGGAGGTCTGTCAGCTGACGGGCGCGCCGCTACTCGCCCCGCCCGTCATGCGACGCGTGCTCGAGGCTTTGGCCAGCGATGTCGCGCGCGAACCCTACGCTCACGCGGAAACGGCCGCACGCGTGCAGACGGCGTGCCTCGCGAACAAGCCAACCCCGCTGGACGTGTCCCTGAGGGATGTCGCCTTCATCCTGAAGGGCATGCAGCTGAACGGCCACGTATTCGGCAGCGGACAGGATGACGCCGGTTCGCTCGCTCGACGACTCAACAACCAGATCCTCTTCCTCTGTCAGCGCGAGCAGATGGTCGTCGATGATGAGATGAGAGCGAAGATCAGTCGGTGGATCGGCGGTGACCTGCTCGTGGAATGACGCGTCCGTCAGTCCTTGAGCGAATTCGCTTCACCGACGTTGAGGTGCCGAAGATCCTTCAAGCGTCTTTGCAGGCCGGTTTCAGCGGGGCGCGGCGCGATCCGTTCCGACTTGTGCGGTGTGGAATGCAGGTTGTCGAGCGTTGCCCGCGTGGAAGCTGTGCGTTCTTCCGGAGGTGTCGCCATGAAGTGGTCTCTGAACCCCCGTCTCGCTGATGTCCTTCGCCCCGCCTACGCGCCCTGCGAGGAGTTCAAGGGCGCCTGTCATGACATGCGGTGGAATCCTGAGAGGGGCCATGTTCCGCGTGGCTTTCGCGGGGCGGCTGGGCGGCTGGATGAGATCGAGCTCGTGCTGGTCTACGCGGAGCCGGGAGATCCTCTGCCTGGCGAGAAGCATTCGGGATTGGAGTCCGCGTATGCGTATTCGGCGCATACCTTCGCGACGGGCGCTACCCAGTTCCACAACAACGTGAAGTACATCGTCAACCGCTGCTGGCCTGGCCTCACGCATGAGGATCAGATGCGTCGTGTGTGGATGACCGAGTCGGTGCTGTGCTCGGCACCCAAGGAGGGCGGGCATGTGCGTTCTGACGTGTGTCGCACCTGCGGCAGCCGTTACCTGCTGCCCCAGTTGGCGCTTCTAGACCACGCGCTCGTGGTGGCTCTTGGCTCGAAGGCTCGTGATCGGATGCGGAAGCTCGGTGTGCAGAACTTCATGGAGGCAGGAGCGGTTGCGCCGCCTGGCTGCAACCGTCCGGACGCTCGCCGGTCCTGGGACGCCATTGCGGATGCAGTGCATCACCGCCGGCGATGAGCTGGGGATGTCCTCGTCAAGGTGCGAAATAGAGGAAGTCGGGGCGAAAAACTCAGTTCGCAGTCGAATCCGAAGTCGAAAGTCCTGAGCATCGGGTCGCCCGCAACTCGCGGGTCAAGGAGACCAGTGATGATCGACGACGATTCGCCCTACAAGAATCCGCGCGTCAGCAAGAGCGCTCTCAAGATGGCATGGAAGGCATCCCGCAGTGCGGCAAGCATCCAGAGGTTTCGCGACTTCGGCCCCGTGATCTACACCCGGGACGGGCAGGTCATTCCGTTTGCCAGCAACGAGGCTGAAGGGCAGGCGCGCCAGATTCGGATCAAAGCGACGCTGTATTGGCTCGGGTTTGATTCGCTCGATATCGAGGACCTGTTGCCGAATCTGTATGCCTCTATTGCGCCGGACGACGAGCGCGCGTGCGGCTGCAGGCCCGCCGTTCGGCGCAGGCTCGGGAAGATGCGCGTGCGCGAGATCTTGGAACAGCTTTGGGCTGTCTTGCGTGAGTGGAAGCGGGCTCAGATGGATCCCGATTACTGGCCCTAGCCGCTGCTCCGAGGGCGCCGGGGGACCGGAGGGTGAGCACCTCCGCGTCTCCCCCGCGTCATTGAGAAGTCGATGGCTGTCCGTAGAAATGAGAGCGCTGAGCTCGATTCCCTATGGCTTGAAGGGGGCGCCGGATTGGGCTCACCAAAGCCGAGTCGGCCCCATGCGGCCTCGTCTCGACGCTTCGGCATTCGCTTCAATCGGCTCGTTGTCCCTTGGCCTGAGGATGCCGTTGCCGTCGCTTCGTCGACCTGGCGGTGTCCCAAATCTGGTCGGAAGTCCCCCTCCTGATCGCACCCTTTCGGCAAGGTTTGGAGATCCAGAATCTGGAAGATTGACTCCACCACCACCACAAGGAGGAGTTGACCATGAGCGAAATGTTCTGCGTTGAGGAGGTTGGCGAGGATGTGCTTGTCATTGCGGGCCGGAGCCACTCGCAGCGGGGCCAGAGGTACGCGCCGCGGGTGGAGTTCATGATGCGAATCGTCAACTACAACCCCGACGCGAAATTCCTCTATGGGCGCCTGCTGTTTCCGGAGGTCAAGTGGATCGGCTTCCAAGGATCCTTGGACGATCTGCGACAGATCGTGAGCCGCGAAAGGCGGGCCGCCCTTGAGCATTACCTGTTCATGGACTAATCCCGTCATCCCGCAAACCGCCCACATGGCACCTTTGCGGGATAACTGGCTTGAGGGATCGTTCCTAGGCAGCGCCCAAGGCAAGCACAAGCGTGGGGGCGACTCAAATCCTCTGCGCGCCAGAGGTCTAGTCCGCACGCTGATGGGGCGAGCTGACCTCGCGCAAGTTTCCCCCCGCTCCCTCAAAGCCGTCACCGAAGACCAGATCGCCTCGGCACTCGCCCGAGAACACGCAGCGAGCCCACTCCGGTCGATCAATGAACGGGTTGCGTGTTCCGCAGTTCGGGCTCGTTGACGCGCTCGTACGTCCGACGTCCCCCCGCTTTCAGTAGCGGAGCGATCTAGAGTCCGGGGCTAGGTTAGCTGACTCTGCCAAGCGCTTGGCATAGGCCTCGGGTGTCAGTCTGCCGAGCGACTTCGGTCATCGCGGCGGCAACCTCTCCGGCCGCCCAACCTATCTCAAGGCGATGGTGTCTTGTCCGCAGCGCAAAGCGCATCGACATGATCGGCCCAGCGCTGGAGCGCGGCAGCTCTCTCGTTGATTCGCTCGGCTCGATCGTAGGTGCCGGCTACTCCTTTCGGCCGATGGTTGAGACATAGCTCAGCGACTTCGCTCGGTATTCCGCCCAGATCGGCGAGTCCGGTGCGTATGGTGCGCCTCAGATCATGGACGACGACATCCTCAGGTAGGCCATCGATGCACTCCATCGCCTTGTTGAGCTGGGAGAGTGAGATGTGCGACCGGCTCGAGTGCCGGCTCGATGCGAGCACCCACGGCCCCGGAAACAGGGCTCGCAACTTTGAGAGTATCTCGACCGCCTGGCGCGGGAGCTTGTGGCGGATCGGCACTCGGGTCTTGGAGATCGACGCCGTAATCTCCCAAGTTCCAGCGTCCAGGTCCACGTTCTCCCAACGCGAACGAATCAGCTCGCCTTTGCGCGCCGGCACCAGAAGTAGGAAGTGCAGGGCAAGCTTGTTCTGGACACTGATGCTCGATCCATGCAGGGCGTCCAGGAACTGCTTGATCTCGTCGCCCTGCAAGGCGCGGCTTCGAGATCGGGTGGGTGCGATATGTACTGGGCGAAGCGCCAACGCGGGGTTGCTCACCATAACCCCGCAGCCTTGACCGAAGTCGAAAAGCCGCTTGAGCACGCTCCTCACCGCGCGGGCTGCCTGCCCATGGCCGCGGGCGAGTACGGTATCGACGCATGATCGTACGTCAGCTGTCGTGACCTCAGCAGGCGCCAAGCGACCGATTTTCGGCAGGCAATCCCGCGTGAGGTAGGTCTCGTCCCGGCGGGCGTTCTTGTTTGCGAGCCTGAGTACTTCCTTGATCCAGCGTTCGGCGAGCTGCTCGACCGTCGCAGCGGTCGCCTGCGTACTCTGTCGGCGCTTGATCCGCGCAGGACTCTGGTCCCGCGCCACCAGCTCTTCAGCTTCCATGCGGCGCTTGCGAGCCTCCGCGAGCGACAAAGCAGGGTAACGCCCGAACGTCACCTTCTCGCGCTTTCCGAGGAGGGTGTAGCGGTAGCGCCACGTCATCCGACCGGTGGGAAGCACCTCCAACAGGAGGCCGTCGCGGTCCATGACCTCATAGCGGGTCGGACGTGGTTTCAGGGCCCGCAGCGCAGTATCGGTCAGCGGCATCGGTCTCTCCCTTCAGCCCAACAGTCTCGGTGGGCCACTTTACTTCAGGTGGGCCTCTCTGTGGGCCATATTTGCCTGGATGGCACTGGATTTCAGTGGACCTCGCTGGACGAAGATAGGCTATAAGTGATTGGTTATAAATGCAGTATTTGAACAACCGTGGACGGCAGAAGACGTTCTGCTACTTTCCGATGCAGAACGCCGAGAAGATCTCGCCCAGCAGGTCGTCGCTGCGCACCGCGCCGGTGATTTCGCCGAGCGTCTCGTGGGCGGCGCGCAGCAGTTCGGCGAGCAGCTCGCCGGCGCCGGCTCGGAGTTCGGCGTCGGCTTCGCCGAGCAGCGCGCCGACGCGTTCGAGCGCCTCGACGTGGCGGGCGCGGGCGCTGAAGGCGCCCTCGCCTGCGCCGGCACCGGCGGCTTCGGAGAGCGCGGCGTGCAGCAGATCGAGGCCGTCGCCGCTGCGGGCGGACAGCCACAGGTGCACGCCGTCCGGGTGCGCTTCGCGTCGCGCGGGCGTGTCGGCGAGGTCGATCTTGCTGTGCACCCACAGCACCGCAGGCGCATCGGCGAGTTCGACGCGCAGCGCGTCGAGCGCCGTCGGGTCTCCGGCTTCGACCACCGCCAGCACGAGATCGGCGCGCGCGCGTTCGGCGCGCGCGCGGCGCATTCCTTCGCGCTCGATCGGATCGTCGCTGTCGGCGCGCAGGCCGGCGGTATCGACCAGCGCGATCTCGACGCCGTCGACGCGCACGCTCTCGTGCAGCAGGTCGCGGGTGGTGCCGGGAATCGCCGTGACGATGGCGCGCTCGCTGCCGGCCAGCGCGTTGAGCAGCGAGCTCTTGCCGGCGTTGGGCGGCCCGGCGATCACCACGTGCAGGCCGTCGCGCAGGCGTCGGCCGCGGCGCGTGGCGTCGAGCAGCGCGGCGTGGTCGGCGCGCAGCGCGCCCAGCAGCGCGGCGATCTGGCCGTCGCCGAGGAAGTCGATCTCCTCCTCGGGAAAGTCGATGGCGGCCTCGACGTGCACGCGCAGCGCCACCATGCGCGATCGCAGCGCCTCGACGCGCTTCGAGAACTCGCCGTCGAGTGAGCGCAATGCGGCGCGCGCGGCGGCTTCGGAGCCTGCGGCGATGAGGTCGGCGACGGCCTCGGCCTGGGCGAGGTCGAGCCTGCCCTCGAGGAAGGCGCGCTCGGTGAACTCGCCGGGCCGCGCGATCCGCGCACCCAGCGCGCAGACCCGGCGCAGCAGCGCAGCGAGCAGCGGCACGCTGCCGTGCGCCTGCAGCTCGACGACGTCCTCGCCGGTGTACGAGTGCGGCGCGGGAGAGTGGATCAGCAGGCCGTGGTCGATGACCGCGCCGTCGGCATCGCGAAAGGCCGCGTAGTGGGCGTGGCGCGGCAGCGGCGTGCGACCGAGCAGCGCGCCGGCGATGTGGCCGGCCCCGGGTCCACTGACGCGCACCACGCCGATGCCGCCGGCGCCGGGCGGCGTGGCGATGGCGGCGATGGTGTCGGACATCCTTGCAGTCGTCAGTTGCCAGTTCCAGTAGCCAGGATGGCCAACCCCTTTGTGGCCATCGCTCGGTGCTCTACTGGCAACCGGAACTGGTCACTGGAGCTGACCCGATCAAGCCTTCGCCGGCCCACCATGCCGCCGCGTGATCACCCACTGCTGCAGCAGGCCGAGCGCGCCGTTGACGGTCCAGTACAGCACGAGGCCGGCGGGGAAGAAGGCGAACAGCACGCCGAACACGATCGGCATGGCCTGCATCATCTTCTTCTGCAGCGGGTCCATGCCCGGCGCCGGCGAGAGCTTCTGGGTCAGCCACATCGTCAGCAGGTTGAGCACCGGCAGGACGAAGTAGGGGTCGGGCGCGGACAGGTTCTGGATCCAGCCGATCCAGGGCGCGTGGCGCAGCTCGACCGACTCGAGCAGCACCCAGTAGAGCGCGATGAACACCGGGATCTGTACCAGGATGGGCAGGCAGCCGCCCATCGGGTTGATCTTCTCCTTCTTGTACAGCTCCATCATCGCCATGTTGAACTTCTGGCGATCGTCGCCGTAGCGCTCCTTGAGCGCCTCGATGCGCGGCTGCACGGCGCGCATCCTGGCGAAGCTCTTGTACTGCGCCTCGCTGAGCTTGAAGAACACCGCCTTGATCAGCAGCACCAGCAGGATGATCGCCCAGCCCCAGTTGCCGCTGATGTCGTGGAACAGCGACAGCAGCCAGAACAGCGGTTCGGACAGCAGGGTCAGGATGCCGTAGTCGATGGTGCGCTCGAGGCCCGGAGCGAGGCCGGCGAGCTGGTCCTGCAGCTTGGGGCCCACGTACAGCCGCGACTCGACCTCGGCGCGCGCACCGGCGGCGACCTCGATCGCCGGCGACACTGCGCGGATCAGGTAGCGGCCGGTGAGTTCGGCGGTGGAAAACCGCGTCGCCTCGTCGGCCGTGGGGATCCACGCGGCGAAGAAGTAGTGCTGCAGCATGGCGATCCAGCCGCCCTGGCCGGCGGCGTCCAGCGGCTGGCGCGGATCGAAATCGTCGAAGGCGATCTTGTTGAACTTCTCCGCGGGCGTGTACCAGGCGGCGCCGACGAAGCTGTAGGCCTCGGGATTGGTGAAGCCGCCGCCGGCCGACGGCGGCGGCTGCCGCAGCAGCTGCCGATAGGGGCTGGCGCGCCAGGTCTCGGCGCTGCCGTTGTCGATCGTCTCGCGCTGGGTGACGACGTAGCTGCCGCGCTCGAACACCAGCGTGCGAACCACGCTGACGCCGGACGGATCGGTCCAGCGGAACGGCACTTCGAGTCGCGCCTCGCCCGCGGCGAGCGCGTACTCGCCGGCATCGGCGGAGAAGACGTTCTGGTGGGTGGGCGCAACGCCGGCGGCACTGACCCAGCCGCTCTGCGCAGTGAAGAAGCGGCCGGTCGCCTGGCTGAACAGCTCGACGGCGGGTGCGCCCGGTTCGGTGCTCTGCGGATAGTCGAGCAGTTCGGCGCGCACCGGGCTGGCGCCGCGCGGATCGATGGTCAGGCGCAGCACGTCGGTGGTCACCACCACCGGCGCGGCGCGGGTCGGCTCGGCGGCGGTTTCGACCGGCGGCACGCCGTCGGCCGGGAGCGGCGCCGGCAGCGTCGGATCGTCGATCAGCGGCGCAGGCAGCTCGACGGCGTCGACCTCGGCGGACTCCAGCGCGGGCGCCGGTGCGCGGTGATAGTCGTTCTGCCAGGCCTCCCAGAGAAGGAAGCCGACGAGCAGCCAGGCGAACAGCAGGAAGGTGCGGGTCTGGTTCATTCTGGGGGCAGCCGTGCGGCGTCGGACTGGATCGGTCCGTCGGCGCTGGAGGGGGAAGTCCGGAGGGCGTCGTGCCGCGCGTCGGCGGCGTCTGCCAGGCGACGCATTGTGCCCGCGGCGTGTGACTGCGGCAACGCGCGCAGGCGCCGCCAGAGGCTGTCGAGATCGCGGCGCAGGTCGGCGGACGTGGCGCCGGAGGCCTCGCGGCGCGCGACCAGCAGGACGTCGCCGGAGGGCAGCGTCGCGGCGCTCAGGCGGAAGCTGTCGCGGACGATGCGCTTGATGCGGTTGCGTTCGACGGCGCGCGTGTCGACCTTGCGCGACACGGCGAGGCCCAGGCGGGCGTCACCCTCGGCGCTGCGCCAGTGCAGCCTGAAGAATCGACCGCCGAGGCGCTGTCCTTCGGCGAAGCCACGGCTGAAGTCGGCGCTGGCGCGCACGCGGCGACGGCGCGGTAACCCGTGGGTTCGCATCGAACGAGGGAGGCTCGCGTCGGCGAGCGACCGGCGCGGCCGTCAGCGCGCGCGGCCAGGATCGCGTGGAGCGGGGCCTGGCCCGGCTCCGACGTCGATCAGGGAATCAGGCGCTTGCGGCCCTTGGCGCGACGGGCGTTGATGATCTTGCGGCCGTCGGCGGTGGCCATGCGGGCGCGGAAGCCGTGGGTACGGGCGCGCTTGAGGTTGCTGGGCTGGAAGGTGCGCTTCATGGCGGCGGCTCGATGAATCGGGCGAAAGACCGCGAAGGATAGCGACGCCCGGGCGGAGTCGTCAAGCCGGTGCAGCTTGGCAGCGCCGAGCGGCGCGGCGTAGACTCGCGAGTCCTGCTGCCGCGTCGGCTCCTCCGGTGCTCGCGGCGACTTCCCACCGAACCGCTGCGATTCCCGATGACCGTCTGGCCCCGCTGTGTCGAGCGCCTGCAATCCGAGCTGCCGGCCGACGAGTTCCTGACCTGGGTGAAGCCGCTGCAGGGCGAGATGCGCGACGGTGGACTGCTGGTGCTGGCGCCCAACAGCTTCGTGGTCGACACCGTGCGCCAGCGCTATCTGCCGCGGATCGGCGAGCTGGCGCGGCATTACGCCGACGACGACGCTCTGGGCGTGCGCATCGACGTGGGCACGCTGGCACGGCCCGAGCCGGCCGCAGCGATCGACCGTCGGCCGGTGTCGCCCCGGGCGGCCGTCGATTTCGCCAGCAATCTCGATCCCGCCTATCGGTTCGAGAGCTTCGTCGAGGGCAAGTCCAACCAGCTCGGTCGCGCCGCGGCGATGCAGGTGGCGGCCAATCCCGGCCGCGCCTACAACCCGTTGCTCCTCTACGGCGGCACCGGCCTGGGCAAGACCCATCTGATGCATGCGGCCGGCAACGCCATGCGCGACCAGAATCCGGCGATGCGCGTGCTCTACCTGCGCTCGGAGCAGTTCTTCGCGGCGATGATGAAGGCGCTGGCCGAGAAGTCGATGGACCAGTTCAAGCGCCAGTTCCAGCAGGTCGACGCGCTGCTCATCGACGACATCCAGTTCTTCGCCGGGAAGGACCGCACCCAGGAAGAGTTCTTCCACACCTTCAACGCGCTGTTCGACGGCAAGCAGCAGATCATCCTGACCTGCGACCGCTATCCCAAGGAGGTCGAGAACCTCGAGCCGCGGCTGAAGTCGCGGCTGGGCTGGGGGCTTTCGGTGGCGATCGAGCCGCCCGACTTCGAAACCCGCGCGGCGATCCTGCTGGCCAAGGCTCGCGATCGCGGCGTCGACCTGCCCGACGAGGTCGCGTTCCTGATCGCCAAGCGCATGCGCTCGAACGTGCGCGACCTCGAGGGTGCGCTGAACACGCTGGCCGCGCGCGCCAACTTCATGGGCCGCCCGATCAGCGTCGAGTTCGCGCAGGAGACGTTGCGCGACCTGCTGCGCGCGCAGCAGCAGGCGATCAGCCTGCCCAACATCCAGAAGACGGTGGCCGACTATTTCGGCCTGCAGATCAAGGATCTTCTGTCCAAGCGGCGGACGCGTTCGCTGGCCCGCCCTCGACAGGTCGCGATGGCGCTGTCCAAGGAACTCACCGAGCACAGTCTTCCCGAAATCGGCGATGCCTTCGGCGGGCGCGACCACACCACCGTGCTGCACGCCTGCCGCCAGGTGCGACTGCTGATGGAGAGCGACGGCAAGCTGCGCGAGGATTGGGAGAAACTGGTGAGGAAGCTGTCGGAATGAGTCGAGCCGCTCGACGATCGTTTCGGCACGTGCTGCCCAAGTCCGGACACGCAGCCGTGCACGTTGGCATGAGGATCACCTGTGGATAAGCTGGGGATGGTTCGGAGGCCGCGAACTTGTCCACAGGGCGCGCACAGGCACAGGACGCGATTTCAGGCCATCTGCCCATCATCAAACCCCATACAAATCAAAGGGTTGTGTTAGTTTTCCGCAGTTTCTGGCGACTCCAAGCACCATCATCTTTTAATTCTTTCATCACGATCATTGGGAGCGCCTACGGGCGCAGGACGGGGACCCGGGATGCGATTCAGCCTGCAACGTGAAGCACTGCTGCGCCCGCTGCAGCAGGTCGTCAACGTGGTCGAGCGCCGGCAGACCCTGCCCGTGCTGGCCAATCTGCTCGTGTCGGTTGCGGGCGGACGACTGTCCCTGACGGGTACCGACCTCGAGGTCGAGATGGTGGCGCGCTGCAGCGTCGAGGACGCAGTGGACGGGGAGACCACCATCCCGGCCCGCAAGCTGTTCGACATCGTGCGGGCGCTGCCGGACGGTTCACGTGTCCAGATCGGCCAGAGCGGCGACAAGATCAGCGTCAGCGCAGGTCGCAGCCGCTTCACCCTGGCGACGCTACCGGCCAACGAGTTCCCGGCGATCGAGGACGTCGAGCTGGTCGAGCGCGTGCGCATCGGTGAGTCCACGCTCAAGGAGCTGATCGAGCGCACGGCGTTTGCCATGGCGCAGCAGGACGTGCGCTTCTATCTGAACGGACTGCTGTTCGACCTGCGCGAGTCCCTGTTGCGCTGCGTCGCCACTGACGGACATCGTCTCGCCCTGTGCGAGGCGGCGCTTCCCGCCGGAGCGCAGACCCGCAAGCAGATCATCCTGCCGCGCAAGGGGGTGCTGGAGCTGCAGCGCCTGCTGGAAGGCGGGGACGGCGAGCTGGAGCTCGAAGTCGGACGCAGCCACGTGCGTGTGCGCCGCGAGGACGTCACCTTCACGTCGAAACTGATCGACGGCCGTTTTCCCGACTACGAGGCGGTGATTCCGATCGCTGCCGACAAGCACGTGCACGTCGAGCGCGAGGTGCTGCGGGCTGCGCTGCAGCGTGCCGCGATCCTGAGCAACGAGAAATTCCGCGGCGTGAAGCTGGAAGTCGACGTCGGCCTGCTGCGCATCGTCGCCCACAATCCCGAGAACGAGGAAGCGGTGGAGGAAGTCGAGGCCAAGACCTCGGTGCAGGGGCTGGCGATCGGCTTCAACGTCATCTACCTGCAGGACGCGCTCGCCGCGCTGCGCGGCGAAGAGGTCGTCATCCAGTTGCGCGACGCCAATTCCTCGGCGCTGGTCCGGGAGTCCACCGACGAGCGCAGCCGCCACGTGGTGATGCCGCTCAGGCTGTGACGGGGCCGCGCCCCTGCCGCGCATGCGCCTGACGCGCTTGCGCATCGCCGGCCTGCGCATCCTGGCGCAGGTCGACATCCAGCCTGCCCCACGCATCAACCTCCTGTGCGGCGCGAACGGCGCCGGCAAGACCAGCATTCTCGAAGCCATCCACCTGCTCGGGTTCGGCCGTTCCTTTCGCGCCGCGGGGCGCGAGCCGCTGCTGCGCCCCGACACAGGGTCGATCGAGGTCTTTGCCGAACTGGTCGGACCGGACCAAGCCGCGCCCCCGCATCGGCTCGGGCTCGCCTGCGATGCCCGCCATTGGCGCGCACGTGTCGATGGCGAAACGGTGCGCAGCCTGGCCGAACTGCTCAGCCACTGCCCGGTGGTCTGCTTCGAGCCCGGCTCCCACGCTCTCGTCGGCGGCGGCTCGGAGCAGCGGCGGCGCTTCCTCGACTGGGGCCTGTTCCACGTGGAACAGGCGTTTCTCCCGACCTGGCGGCGCTACCAGCGCGCGTTGCGCCAGCGCAACGCCCTGCTCAAGTCGTCCGCCAGCGACGAAGATCTGGCTGCGTGGGAAATCGAGCTCGCCGCCGGCGGTGAGCGTCTGCATGGACTGCGCAGCGCCTACGTCGACGGCCTGCGGCCCGCGCTGTCGGCCTGGGCGGCGCGGCTCGTTCCGGAGCTCGGGGAGATCCGCATGGCCTACACCGCCGGCTGGCGACAGCCGCGCGAATCCCTGGCCGACGCACTGGCGGCTGCGCGGGCGCGGGACCGCGCCCTCGGCCACACCTCGGCGGGGCCGCATCGCGCCGGGTTCGCGCTCGCATTCGAGCATCTCCCGCAGCGGGAGACGTTTTCCCGCGGACAGGAGAAGCTCGCCGCCCTGGTCTGCGTGCTCGCCCAGGCTGAGCATTTCGCGTCGACCCGGGGGCATTGGCCGCTGGTCCTTCTCGACGACCTGGGGTCGGAGCTGGACCGGCGGCATCAGGGACTCGCGCTCGCCGCACTGGCAAAACTCGATGCCCAGGTGTGGCTCAGCGGCACGGAACCCCCCGCCGGGTTTGACGCGGCGGCTTCCGGCAATCGCGTGTTCCACGTGGAACAGGGTGAAGTCCGGCCCTTGGTATAATCGGATGTTGTCCCTCCTACCCGAAGGGCGCTCCGGCGCCCTGCCTGCCGAGTACGCCATCGCATGACTGACACCCAGGACGAAGCGCCGCGCTACGACTCCAGCCGCATCACCGTGCTGCGCGGCCTGGAGGCCGTCCGCAAGCGGCCGGGCATGTACATCGGCGACGTCCACGACGGCACCGGCCTGCATCACATGGTGTTCGAAGTCGTCGATAACGCCATCGACGAAGCCCTCGCCGGCCACTGCGACCAGATCACCGTCACCATCCACACCGACGGCGCGGTCAGCGTGCAGGACAACGGCCGCGGAATCCCGGTCGACACCCACAAGGAAGAAGGGCGCTCCGCAGCCGAGGTCATCATGACCGTGCTCCACGCCGGCGGTAAGTTCGACGACAACAGCT
>VFQU01000292.1_pt1 | contig 49397 bp, 54 predicted proteins | sample 3512311 | NCBI WGS metagenome assembly VFQU01 (sample SAMN10412377, study PRJNA504923) | tailings metagenome | isolation source: Relicate 3 Philex TSF3 active mining site | place: Philippines: Tuba, Benguet | collected 2017-08-29 | reverse complement strand
GCACCAGCAAGTGGCTGCTCTGTCTTGGAGGACTGTGGTGTCCCGCTTGAGGCCGACCCGCTCTCTCGCTGGCCGCACCTTTGGGGTGACGAGTTAGAACATTACGGTTCGTTCGGGTGCGGGGCAAATTTGGGCGAATCCCGGGCGTGTCGCGCGGAGATCCGCGAGATTCAGGGCCTGCCCGCTCAGCGCAGGATCACCCCGGCGAGGGTCTTCTTGCCGCGGCGCAGCACTGCCGCCCGGCCCGCGAGGGCGGCGCCGGCGAAGGTCGCGTCGTCGCTCTCGACCCGCACGTTGTTGAGGGCGACGCCGCCCTGGGCGATCGCCCGCCGGGCATCGCTCGCGCTCGAGCAGAGCCCCGTCGCCACGAGGGCTGACACCACGGTGTCCGACTCCGCGACCTCGGCACGCGGGAGCTCGGCGATGGCGGCGGCGAGAGTGCCCGCGTCCAGAGCCGAGAGATCGCCCTGGCCGAACAGTGCCTCGGAGGCCGCGATCGCGGATGCGACGGCGTCTGCACCGTGGACGAGGCCCGTCACCTCGAGCGCCAGCCGCTTCTGCGCCGCACGTCGGAAGGGCTCCTCGGCGACGAGCTGCGCGTACTGCTCGATCTCGGCGCGGCTCAGGAAGGTGAAGACCTTCAGCCGGTCGATCACGTCGGCATCGTCGGTGTTGAGCCAGAACTGGTACATCGCGTACGGGCTGCACATCTCGGCGTCGAGCCAGATGGCATTGCCCTCGCTCTTGCCGAACTTCGTGCCATCGCTGTTCGTGATCAGCGGCGTTCCGATGGCATGGACGCTGCGGCCCTCGACCTTGTGGATCAGATCGGTGCCGCTCGTCAGGTTGCCCCACTGGTCGCTGCCCCCGGTCTGCAGCACGCATCCGTACTGGCGGTGCAGCTCGAGGAAGTCGTAGCCCTGCAGGATCTGGTAGCTGAACTCGGTGTACGAGATGCCGGCCTCGGAGTTCAGCCGCGACGCGACCGCGTCTTTCTTGATCATCGTGCCGACGCGGAAGTGCTTGCCGATCTCGCGCAGGAAGTCGATCGCGCTCAGGCCGGCCGTCCAGTCGAGGTTGTTGACCAGGCGCACGGCGTTGTCGCCCTCGGGCGACAGGAACCGGCTGACCTGACCCTGCAGCCGGCCGACCCACTCGGCAACGGTCTCGCGGTCGTTCAGCTGACGCTCCGCGGTCGGGCGCGGGTCGCCGATGAGCCCCGTCGAGCCGCCCACCAGGGCGAGCGGGCGATGGCCGCCCAGCTGCAGGCGGCGCATGAGCAGCAGCTGCACGAGATTGCCCAGGTGCAGGCTGGGGGCCGTGGGGTCGAAGCCGCAGTAGTAGGTGATCGGGTCGCCGTCGAGGGCGGCCTTCAGCGCCACCGGGTCGGTCGACACGTGCACGAGCCCGCGCCACTGCAGCTCATCCCAGAGGGACCCGAAGGACGGGTCGTTCTGCAGGGGCGCGAGCGAGACAGAGGGGGCGGGATTCACCGCGCCAGCGTATCAGCGGGCTCCGGGCGCTCCCCCGCCGTCTGCCTCGCGCGCACGAATGAAGCATGCGGGCTCTGGGGCCCGGCGAGTCGAGCCCGACGCGCCGAGCGCGGCGGCCGCTCGTCCGTCATTCGTGCACGTCAGGCGAGGGCGGCGAGGCGCTCGGCGAGGTGGGCGCGCTGCGCGGCGACAGCGGCCGGAGCCGTGCCGCCCGCGCCGGAGCGGGACGCGATCGAGCCGGTGACGGTCAGCACCGAGCGGACATCCCCGGTCAGGCGCGGATCGATCGCGGCGTAGTCGGCGTCGCTCGGCTCGTGCAGCTGCAGTCCATGCCGCTCGCAGTGCGCGACGAGCGCGCCCGCGATCTCGTGCGCCTCGCGGAACGGCACCCGCTGGCGCACGAGCCAGTCGGCGACATCGGTCGCGAGCGAGAAGCCCTCGGGGGCGAGCGCGGCCATGCGAACGGTGTCGAAGCGCAGGGTCGCGACCATGCCGGTGACGGCCGGCAGCAGCACCTCGAGCGTCTCGACCGCGTCGAAGACGGGCTCTTTGTCCTCCTGCAGGTCGCGGTTGTACGCGAGCGGCAGCCCCTTCAGCGTGGCGAGGAGGCCCGCGAGGTCGCCGATCAGGCGGCCCGCCTTGCCGCGCGCGAGCTCGGCGATATCGGGGTTCTTCTTCTGCGGCATGATCGACGACCCCGTCGACCAGGAGTCGTGCAGGGTGACGAAGGCGAACTCGCGGGTGCTCCAGAGGATCACCTCCTCGGCCAGGCGCGACAGGTCGACGCCGAGCTGGGCGGCGATGTAGGCGAACTCGGCGACCAGGTCGCGCGCGCTCGTGGCATCGATCGAGTTCTCGGTCGGGCCGGCGAAGCCGAGCGCGGTGGCGACGAGCGCCGGGTCGAGGCCGAGGCTCGACCCCGCGAGCGCTCCCGCGCCGTAGGGCGAGCGGTCGGCGCGGGCGCGCCAGTCGCGCAGGCGTTCGAGGTCGCGCACGAGCGGCCAGCAGTGCGCGAGCAGGTGATGCGCCAGCAGCACCGGTTGCGCGTGCTGCAGGTGCGTGCGGCCGGGCATGACGGCATCGGGATGCGCGTCCGCCTGCTCGGCGAGCGCCCCGATGAGCGCGCGCACCTCGGCGGCGATCACGGCCGCGTGGTCGCGCAGGTACAGCCGGATGAGTGTGGCGATCTGATCGTTGCGGCTGCGGCCGGCGCGCAGGCGCCCGCCGAGCTCCGGCCCGAGGTCGGCGACGAGGGCGGCCTCGAGGGCGCCGTGCACGTCTTCGTCATCGTCGCGGGGTGTCAGCGTGCCGTCGGCCCAGCGGGCGTGCAGGCGGTCGAGGCCGGCGAGCATCGCGGTGAGCTCATCGGGGTTCAGGTAGCCCGCGGCCGCGAGGGCGCGCGCGTGAGCCCGGGAACCCTGGATGTCGTACCCGCCGAGCTGCCAGTCGAAGTGGGTCGAGCGACTGAGCCGCTGCAGGGCGGGCGAGGGGCCGTCGCTGAAGCGCCCGCCCCAGAGTGCGCCCTCGTTCGTCGCGCCGCTCACCGGCCCGCTCCAGCCTTCTCGAGCAACCAGATGAGCAGAGCCTTCTGGGCGTGGAGCCGGTTCTCGGCCTCATCCCAGATGACCGACTGCGGGCCATCGATGACCTCGGGGGTGACCTCGTACCCGCGGTCGGCGGGCAGGCAGTGCAGGAAGAGCGCGTCATCAGCGGCGTGCGCCATCATCGCCGTGTCGACCTGGTAGGCGCCGAAGGTGGCGACACGGTGCGCCTTCTCGTCCTCCTTGCCCATCGACACCCAGGTGTCGGTGACGACGACGTCGGCCCCGGCGACCGCCGTGACCGGGTCGGTGGTCACGGTGATCGAGCCGCCCGTCTCGGCGGCGCGGCGCTCGGCGTCGGCCACCACGTCGGCGCGCGGGGCGAAGGCGGCGGGGGCGGCGACGCGCACGTGCATGCCCGCGGTCGCACCCGCGAGCAGGTACGAGTGCGCCATGTTGCTGGCCCCGTCGCCGAGGAAGGCGACCGTGAGCCCTGCGAGGCGGCCGCGGTGCTCGCGGATCGTGAGCAGGTCGGCGAGCAGCTGACAGGGGTGGAAGTCGTCGCTGAGCGCGTTGACGACGGGCACGGTCGTTCCGGCCGCCATCTCCTCGAGCCCGGCCTGCGCGTACGTGCGCCAGACGATCGCGCTCACCATGCGCTCGAGCACGCGGGCCGTGTCGCTCGGGGTCTCCTTGCCTCCGAGCTGACTGCTCTCTGTCGAGATGATGAGCGGGCTGCCACCCAGATCGGCGATGCCGACGGCGAAGCTCACCCGGGTGCGGGTCGACGACTTGTCGAAGATGACGGCCACCGTCTGCGGGCCGGCCAGCGGCGTGCGCGCCCAGCGGTCGGCCTTCACGGCGACGGCGAGGTCGAGGATCTCGGCCTGCTCGGCGGGCGTCAGGTCGTCGTCGCGCAGGAAGTGGCGGACGGCGCTCGATGGTGCGGGGGCGGAGCTCATGAGGCGTCCTCCTCGGTAGGGGCGGGCAGCCCGACGGCCGCGAGGGCGTCGGCGAAGATCGTCAGGAAGCGGTCGACGTCGTCGTCGTCGATGATCAGCGGCGGCGCCAGGCGGATGCTGTCGTCGTTGGCGGCGTTGATGATGAGTCCGCGTTCGAGCGCCGCCGAGACGACGGCGGGGGCGACCGGGGCGGCGAGGCCAACCCCGAGCAGCAGGCCGCGTCCGCGCACCTCGGTCACGAGCGGCGCATCGAGGGCCAGGATGCCCGACCGCAGCCGCTCGCCGAGCGTGCGCGCGGCATCCACGAGCCCCGCCCGCTCGATCTCGGCGAGCACGGCGTCGGCGACCCCGGTCGCGAGGGGATTGCCGCCGAAGGTGGAGCCGTGCTGGCCGAGCGTGAAGAGGTCGCTGGCGGCGCCGCGGGTGACGAGCGCGCCGACGGGCACTCCCCCGCCGATGCCCTTGGCGACGACGACGGCGTCGGGCAGGTCGTCGGGCTCGGAGAGCTCGTGCTGGAAGGCGAACCAGTCGCCGGTGCGCCCGGCGCCGGTCTGGATCTCGTCGACGATGAGCAGCGCCCCGTGCGCGCGCGTGAGGCGGCGGGCCTCGGCGAGGAAGCCGGGGGGCAGGGGCACGACGCCGGCCTCGCCCTTGATCGGCTCGAGGATCACGGCGGCGACGTCGGGCCCGAGAGCTGCGGCGAGCGCCTCGAGCTCGGTCGGCAGGTGCTCCACTCCCGGCACCATGGGCTCGAAGGGTGCGCGCAGCGCCGGCTTGCCGGTGAGGGCGAGAGCCCCCATCGTGCGGCCGTGGAAGCCCTGCTCGAACGCGAGGATGCGCGGGCGGCCCGTGCGGCGGGCGAGCTTCAGGGCCGCTTCGATCGCCTCGGCTCCTGAGTTGGCCGGGTAGACCCGCGCGGTCTCCCCCATGCCGGTCAGCCGGATCAGGCGCTCGGCGAAGGAGACCGCCTGCGGCGTCGTGAAGTAGTTGCTGACATGCACGAGCCGATGCGCCTGCGCGCTGAGCGCTTCGACGAGCGCCGGATGGGCGTGGCCGAGCGCGTTGACGGCGATGCCGGCCAGGAAGTCGAGGTACTCGGCCCCGTCGACGTCCCACACGCGCGCACCCTCGCCGTGCGCGAGTACGGCCTGCGGGCTCGGTGCCGACCGCATGGCGACCCGGGCGAAGCGGTCGCGGAGAGCGTCGGTCTCCGGCCCGCTGATGATCGGTCCCCCGGCCTGCGGAACGCCGCCCGCGGAGCCGCTCACGGCGTGACCTCCGTGCCGATGCCCTCCTGGGTGAAGATCTCGAGCAGAATCGAGTGCGGCACGCGTCCGTCGATGATCGCCGCCTTGCCGACGCCGCCCTCGACCGCCTCGAGGCAGGCCGTCATCTTCGGGATCATGCCCGACTCGAGCCGCGGCAGCAGGGCGCGCAGCTCGGCCGCGTCGATGCTCGAGACGAGCGAGGAGGTGTCGGGCCAGTCGCGGTAGAGCCCGGCGACGTCGGTCAGGATCACCAACTTCTCGGCCTTGAGGGCCACGGCGAGCGCCGCGGCGGCCGAGTCGGCGTTGACGTTGAGGCTCTGGCCAGGGGTGTCGGCGTCGGGGGCGATCGACGAGACCACCGGGATGCGGCCCGCATCGAGCTGCGCCAGCACGGCGGCCGGGTCGACCCCCACGACGTCGCCGACCAGGCCCAGGTCGACCTCCGCGCCGTCGACGACGACACCGCGCCGGCGGCCCTGGAAGAGCCCCGCATCCTCACCGGAGACGGCCGCGGCGAGCGGGCCGTGCGCGTTGATGGCGCTGACGAGCGCGCGGCTGATCTGGCCGGTGAGCACCATGCGCACGACGTCCATCGCCTCGGTGCTCGTGACCCGGTACCCGCCGCGGAACTCGCTGGCGATGCCGAGCCGGTCGAGCATGGCCGAGATCTGCGGGCCGCCGCCGTGGACGATCACCGGCCGCAGGCCGACGGTGCGCAGGTAGACCATGTCCTCGGCGAAGGCGCGCTGCAGCTCGTCGCTGACCATCGCATTGCCGCCGAACTTGATGACGACGATGCGGTCGCGGAACCGCCGCAGCCACGGCAGCGACTCGATGAGGGTCGCCGCCTTGACGGCCGCCTGGGCGTGGTCGTCGGTGACGGATGCGGGGTCTCTCAGCTCGCTCATCAGGGGGTCTCTCAGCTCGCGTAGGCGCTGTTCTCGTGCACGTAGTCGTGCGTGAGGTCGTTGGTGAGGATCATCGCGGCGTGCTCGCCCGCGTGCAGCTCGACCTCGAGGATCACCGTGCGCGGGCTCAGGTCGACCTCGTCGCGCGGGCGGTCGGGGGCCCCCGCGTGGCAGACCCGCACGCCGTTCATGCTGACGTCGACCTGGTAGGGGTCGAAGTCGGCGCTCGTCGTGCCGATCGCGGCGAGCACGCGGCCCCAGTTGGGGTCGTTGCCGAACACGGCGGCCTTGAACAGGTTGTTGCGGGCGATCGAGCGGCCGACCTCGACGGCGTCGTCCTCGCTCGCGGCGCCGCGCACGTGGATCTGGATGTCGTGGCTCGCGCCCTCGGCGTCGGCCTGCAGCTGCAGCGCGAGGCTCATGCAGGCGTCGACGAGCAGCAGGGTGAACGCGTCCGTCTCGGGCGTGACGCCGGATGCTCCGCTCGCCATGAGCGTCACCTGGTCGTTGGTCGACATGCAGCCGTCGGAGTCGAGGCGGTCGAAGCTGACGCGCGTGGCGGCGCGGAGCGCCCGTTCGAGCTCGGCGGCGGGCAGGTCGGCGTCGGTGGTGAGCACGACGAGCATGGTGGCGAGACCGGGTGCGAGCATCCCGGCGCCCTTCGCCATGCCGCCGATCGTGTAGCCGGGGCCCTCGATGACGACCGTCTTCGGCACCGAGTCGGTGGTCATGATGGCGCGGGCCGCGTCGTCGCCGTGCGGGCCGAGACCGGACGCCGCGGCCGCGACGCCGCTCAGGAGGGCGTCGCGCTCGAGCTGCTCGCCGATGAGGCCGGTCGAGCAGACGAGCACATCGCCCGCGCTCACCTGCAGCGCCTCGGCGACAGCCTCGGCGGTCGCGTGCGTGGTCTGGAAGCCCTGCGCGCCGGTGAAGCAGTTCGCGCCGCCCGAGTTGAGCACGATGGCGCTGACCGCGCCGTCGGTGATGACCTGCTGCGACCACAGGATCGGGTTCGCCTTCGCCCGGTTGCTCGTGAACACGGCGGCCGCGGCCGTCGACGGCCCGTCGTTGACGACGAGCGCGAGGTCGAGGGCGCCGGAGCTCTTGAGCCCGGCGGCGACACCGGCGGCGCGGAAGCCCTTCGGGGCGGTGACGGTCACGGGGCGACTCCGTTCACGGGCAGGCCGAGCGTCTCGGGCAGACCGAGCGCGAGGTTGAGCGACTGCACGGCGGCACCCGCCGTGCCCTTCACGAGGTTGTCGAGGGCGACGACGATCACGGCGCGCTGCGCGTCGGCGTCGAGGGCGAGCCCGATGAGCGCGGTGTTCGCGCCGAGCGCCGCGGCCGAGGTCGGGAACCGACCGGCGGGAAGCACGTGGACGAAGGGCTCGTGCGCATAGGCGTCGACCCACGCGGCGCGCAGGCTCGCCTCGTCGACGCCCGCGGCGAGTCGAGCCGTGACCGTGGCGAGGATGCCCCGCGCCATCGGTACGAGCACCGGTGTGAACGAGATCGTCGCGTCGCGCGCGCCGGCGAGCTCGAGATTCTGCACGATCTCGGGGATGTGCCGGTGCACCCCGCCGACCGCGTACGGCGCGGCGGAGCCCAGCCGCTCGCTCGCCAGCAGGTCGGTGCGCAGCGTGCGCCCGGCACCGCTCGGACCGACGGCGAGCGCGGCCGTCGTGTCGCGCGCCTCGATGACGCCGGCGCGGATGCCCGGCGCGAGCCCGAGCGACACCGCGGTCACGTTGCACCCGGGCACCGCCACGCGCCGCGCCCCGACGAGCAGCTCGCGCTGGCGCGTGCCATCGGCATGGATCAGCTCGGGCAGCCCGTACGCCCAGGCCCCGTGGTAGGCGCCGCCGTAGAACCGCTGCCACGCGGCCTCGCTCGTGAGCCGGTGATCGGCGCCGCAGTCGAGCACGAGCACGTCATCCGGAAGCTCGGCGGCGATCGCGCCCGACGCGCCGTGCGGCAGCGCGAGCACGACGATGTCGTGACCCGCGAGCGTCTGCGGGCTCGTCTCGCGCAACTCGAGATCAGCGTAGGAGCGCAGGTGCGGGTGCACGTCGATGAGCGGCTGGCCGGCGTTGCTGTGTGCGGTCACGGTGCGCACCTCGAGCTCGGGATGCGCGGCCATCAGGCGCAGCACCTCGCCGCCCGCGTACCCGCTGGCACCGGCGATCGCGACCGAGAGAGTCATGCCCTTAACTCTTCCATGACAATACGATGGCCATCGACACGGGCGCGCGCCCGCAGCCGACGACGCAAGGAGCCACCATGACCGACCTCAGCGGCCTCATCGACATGATCCCGATCGGCGACATCGCCGAGAAGCTCGGTGTCGACCGGAGCGTGGCCGAAGCCGCCGTCGAGGTTGCGGTGCCCGCCATCGTCGGCGGCATGGCCGCCAACGCGAAGGACGACGACGGCGCGGCCTCGCTGCAGAAGGCTCTGGGGCACCACAAGGGCAAGGCGCCGAAGAAGCTGGCCGACATCGACGAGACCGACGGCGAGAAGATCGTCGCCAACGTCTTCGGCGCGAAGAAGAACGATGTCGCGCGGGCCGCCGCCACGAAGGCGGCGACGAAGGCGGAGGGCTTCGACATCGGGCCGATCGTCGAGCAGGTGCTGCCGATCATCGCCCCCATCGTGCTGGCCTGGGTCGCCAACCAGTTCCTCGGCGGCGGCGCGGCCGAGGCCGAGAAGGCCCCCGCGAAGAAGGAGACCTCGAGCGGCAACCCGCTCGGCGACCTGCTCGGCGGCCTCATCGGCAGCAAGGAGGGCCAGGACCTCATCGCCGGCGCCCTCGGCGGGCTGCTCGGCGGCGGGCGCCGCTAGGCGCTGGCGGACACCGGCGCCGCGCCCCGTCGGCGCGCTGGGGCTCGAGCCGCTAGGCGCGCAGCGTCGCGCCGAACCGCTCGGCGGCGACCGCGAGGCCCGCGAGCTTCGCCTCGGTCGCCTCGGCGGCCGTGAGCGTGCGGTCGCTCGCGCGGAACCGCAGAGCGAGCGTCAGCGACTTCGTGCCCGGCTCGAGCCCGGTGCCGCGGTAGTCGTCGACGAGGGTCGCCGACTCCAGCAGGTCTCCGGCGCCCTCGACCACCGCATCCCGCACCGCCCCGGCCGGAACCGACTCGGCGACGACCAGCGAGAGGTCCTGCGTGGCGGCCGGGAAGCCGGCGATCACGCCCGCCTCGACGGCGCTCGAGCCGGCGGCCATGAGCGCGTCGAGGTCGAGCTCGAGCACGCCGACGCGGCGCGGCAGGTCGCGCTCCAGCGCCACCGCGGGCAGCAGCTCGCCGGCGACACCGACCGGCAGGTCGCCGACGAACAGGGCGGCGGTGCGGCCCGGGTGCAGCGCGGGGTGCGAGCCCTGCTCGACGCGCAGCGCGGCCCCGGCGACGTTCGCCACGAGGTGCGCCGCGGCGAGCGCGTCGGCCACACCGCCCGGCTCGGCCGCCTGGCCGATTCCGCGCGGGCGGCGGTCGCCGACGAGCAGCGCGGCCAGGTACCAGGGCTGCGCCGGGATGCTGTGCTCGAGCGCGTCGAGGAGGGGCGCCTCGGGGCGCGCCTGGATGCCCGGCACCGCATCCACGCCGTAGGCGCGACCGCTCTCGGGCTGGAAGACGTGGCCGATCTCGAACACGGCGAGGTCGGTGAGCCCGCGGGCGATGTTGCGGTGCGCGATGCGCGTCAGGCCGGGCAGCAGGCTGCGGCGCAGCTGCGCCTGGTCGCTGTCGAAGGGGTTCGCGAGCGCGACGCTCGGGGCGTCACCGTCGGTCAGCGCGATGTCGTCGCGCGACGAGAACGGGTACGCGAGCACCTCGGTGAAGCCGCTCGCGGCGAGCGCGTCGGCGACGGCGCGGCGGACGCGCTGCTCGCGGGTCAGGCCGCGGCCGGGCGGGGCGACGGGCAGCACGGCGGGGATGCGGTCGTAGCCCACGATGCGGGCGACCTCCTCGGCGAGCGACGGCGCGTCGACGAGGTCGGGGCGCCAGCTCGGCGGGGTGACCTGCCAGCCGTCGGTCTGTACCTCGAGGCGGCAGCCGATCGCGGTGAGGGTGTCGGTGATCTCGTCGAGCGAGAAGTCGACGCCGATGAGGCGATCGACCGCGCCCTCGGGCAGGTGGATGGCGGTCGGCAGCATCGCGTCGATCCAGCGCGAGCCGAGGGTGTCGACGGTGCCGCCGGCGAGCTCGACCAGCAGGTCGACGACGCGCTGGGCCGCCGGCTCGGCCACGAGCGGGTCGACACCGCGGGCGAAGCGGCGCGAGGCCTCGCTGGGCAGCTTGTGGCGGCGCGAGGTGCGCGCGATCGTGACGGCCTCGAAGTGGGCCGCCTCGATGAGCACGTCGACCGTGCTGTCGGAGATCTCGGTGCTGGCGCCGCCCATCACGCCGGCGAGCCCGATCGGGCCGGACTCGTCGGTGATGAGCAGGTCCTCCGGGTGGAGGGTGCGGGTCTGGCCGTCGAGGGTTTCGAGGCTCTCCCCCGGCGCGGCGCGGCGCACCGTGATGCCGCCCTGCAGCGCGGCCAGGTCGTAGGCGTGGATCGGCTGGCCGAGGTCAAGCATCACGTAGTTGGTGATGTCGACGACGAGCGAGATCGAGCGGATGCCCGCGAGCTGCAGGCGGGAGGACATCCACGACGGGGTAGGGCGCGACGGGTCGATGCCGCGCACGACGCGCGTCACGAAGGCGTCGCAGCCGCGGCGGCCGCGGATCGGCGCGCGATCGTCGACGACGACGCGGAAGCCCTCGGCGGGGGTCGTCGGGAGGGCCGCCGGGTCGCGGAAAACGGCACCGGTCGAGTGGGAGTACTCGCGGGCGATGCCGCGGATCGACAGCGCGTAACCACGGTCGGGCGTGACGTTGACCTCGACGGCGATGTCGTCGAGCCCGAGCAGGGCGATCGCGTCGGTGCCCACCGCGGGGTCGAGGCCCAGCGTCTCGAGGCGCAGGATGCCGTCGTGGTCGTCGCCGAGACCAAGCTCGCGCGCGCTCGCGATCATGCCGTCGGAGACATGGCCGTAGGTCTTCCGGGCCGCGATCGGGAACGGCCCGGGCAGCACGGCGCCGGGCAGGGTCACGACGACCTTGTCGCCGACGTGGAAGTTGCGGGCGCCGCAGACGATGCCGCGCACCTCGCCCGGCGCGGTCTGCACCTGGCACCAGCGGATCGTCTTGCCGTTGGCCTGGGGCTCCTCGACGAAGTCGAGCACCTGGCCGACCACGATCGGGCCGGTGAGGGCGGCGCCGTGGACGTCCTCCTCCTCAAGCCCGACCTTGACGAGGGCGGCGTGGAGCGCGTCGGCGTCGGCGCGGGCATCGCCCGACGTCGGCACGTCGACGTGCTCGCGGAGCCATGAGAGCGGGATGCGCATCAGACCACCATTCCGAACTGCTGCGAGAAGCGCACATCGCCCTCGACCATGTCGCGCATGTCCTGCACCCCGTTGCGGAACATCAGCGTGCGCTCGATACCCATGCCGAAGGCGAAGCCCTGGTAGACCTCGGGGTCGATGCCGGCGGCGCGGAGAACGTTGGGGTTGACCATGCCGCAGCCGCCCCACTCGATCCAGCGCGCGCCCTCCTTGAAGGTCGGGTGCCACACGTCGAGCTCGGCGCTGGGCTCGGTGAACGGGAAGTAGTTGGGGCGCAGGCGGATGCGCGCGCCCTCGCCGATGACGGCGCGAGCGAGGTGCTCGAGCGTGCCGCGCAGGTGCGCCATCGTCAGACCCTTGTCGATCGCGATGCCCTCGAGCTGGTGGAAGACCGGCGTGTGCGTCGCGTCGAGCTCGTCCTTGCGGAACACCCGACCGGGCGACACCACGTAGAGCGGCACGCCGCGGTCGAGCAGCGAGCGCACCTGCACGGGGCTGGTCTGGGTGCGCAGCAGCAGGTGCCGCTCCTCCGGCTCGACGAAGAAGGTGTCCTGCGTGCCGCGAGCGGGGTGGTCGGCGTCCATGTTGAGGGCGTCGAAGTTGAACCACTCGTTCTCGAGCTCGGGGCCCTCCGCGACCTCCCAGCCCATGGCGATGAAGATGTCGCTCATCTGCTCCATGAGCGTGCTCAGCGGGTGGCGGGCCCCGGCGAGCGCGCGCGGCGGGATGGCCGTGACGTCGAGCGCCTCGGCGGTCAGTCGAGCGGTCTCCTCTGCCACGGCCAGCTCGGCCTCGCGCGCGGTGACCGCCTGCCCGACGCGGGCGCGCGCCTGCCCGACGAGCTTGCCGAGCGCGGCCTTCTGGTCGGCGGGCACGTCGCGCAGCTGCGCGTTGAGGCCGGCGAGCGGCGAGGACTCCCCCGCGTGGGCGGACTTCGCGGCCTTCAGCGCGGCGGTGTCGGCGGCGGCGGCGATCGCCGCGAGGGCGTCAGCAACGGCCGCGTCGACGGCGGACTCGGTGATCGCGCCCGTCGCGGCGGGATCGGGACTCTGCGGGCTCTCGGGCGTGGGCGGCACGAGACTCGAGTTTAGTGCGGCCCAGCGGCCCCGCCCGTCCGCAGGGCGAACGCGCTCTCGTAGAGGCAGACCGCGGCCGCGGTGGCGAGGTTGAGCGACTCGGCGCTGCCGTAGATGGGCACGATGACCGCGCGGTCGGCGAGGTCGAGCTGCTCGGGCGTCAGGCCGCGGGCCTCGTTGCCGAACAGCCAGGCGGTCGGCCCGTCCAGGTCGCCGTCGGAGCGCACCGCGAGCAGATCATCGCCCGAGATGTCCGCCGCGAGCACGCGCACCCCGACCCGACGCAGGCCGTCAAGCGCCTCCTCGAGCGGAACGCCCACGACGACCGGCAGGTGGAACAGCGAGCCCGTGGTGGCCCGCACGGCCTTGGGGTTGAACACGTCGACGCTCGACCCGGTCAGGATCACCGCGTCGGCACCCGCCGCATCGGCGACCCGGATGATCGTGCCCGCGTTGCCCGGATCCCGGACCTCCTCGAGCACGGCCACCAGCCGCGGCCGCGCGGCCAGAACCTCGTCGAGACCGACGGCGAGCTGCCGGCAGACCGCCACGACTCCCTGCGGGGTGACCGTGTCGGCGATGACCTCGAGCACCGCATCCGTCGCGAGCTCGAGGCGGATGCCCGCGGTCTCGGCGGCGCGCGCCAGGCCCGGGTGCCGCTCGAGGGCGGCGGCCGTGCAGAAGACCTCGACGACGCGGTCGGGCCGGTGGGCGAGCGCCTCGGCGACCGCCTGCGGACCCTCGACAAGGAACAGCCCGGTCTCGGTGCGCTGGTTCTTCTTCGCCAGTTTCGCGGCGGCGCGCACGCGGGGCGAGCGCGGGTTGTCGATCACGCGGCCATGCTAGCGAGGCGGCCGTGAACGCCGGGTGAACGCGCGAGCGCGGCGCGCCCCACGAGGGGACGCGCCGCGCTGGTGGTGCGGAACGACGCGGACTAGGCCGCGGTCTTCGGCGCCGAGGTGTCGGCCGGGAGGGCCTCCTTGGCGACCTTGACGAGCGCGGTGAAGGCCGCGGGCTCGTTGACGGCCAGCTCGGCCAGCATGCGGCGGTCGACCTCGACACCCGCCAGGCCGAGGCCCTGGATGAGGCGGTTGTAGGTCATGCCGTTCGCACGGGCGGCGGCGTTGATGCGCTGGATCCAGAGGCGACGGAACTCGCCCTTCTTGGCGCGACGGTCGCGGTAGGCGTAGACGAGCGAGTGGGTGACCTGCTCCTTGGCCTTCCGGTACAGGCGCGACCGCTGACCGCGGTAGCCCTCGGCCCGCTCGAGGATGACCCGACGCTTCTTCTGGGCGTTGACGGCCCGCTTGACTCTTGCCATTTCTTAGTTCCTCAGATCGTTTCTCGAGCGTTACTTCTTGCCGATGAGCTTCTTGATGACCTTCGCGTCCTGCGGCGCGAGGACGACCTCGCGGTTCAGGCGGCGGGTGGTCTCGCTGGACTTCTTCTCCAGGTTGTGGCGCATGCCTGCGCCCTGCTTCATGACCTTGCCGGAGCCGGTCAGCTTGAAGCGCTTCTTGGCACCGGAGTGCGTCTTCTGCTTGGGCATTGCTTCCTCGTTTCTCGTGGTCGGGGTGCGAGACGCTAGGCGTCTGCGGGAGTCTCGGTCTTCGGTGCCGCGGCCTTCGGCGCGGCGGGCTTCCGCGCGGCGGGCTTCGCCGCGGCGGGCTTCTCCGCGGCGGGCTTCGCCGCAGCAGGAGCAGCGGCATCGTCGGCCGCGGACTTCTCAGCGGCAGGCTTCTCAGCGGCAGCCTTCTCCGCGGTCGGCGCCTTCTCGGCGGCCTCGGCCTCCTTGCGCGCGGCCTTCGACGCGGCGCGCTGGGCCATCTGCTCGGCCTTCGCATCGGCCTTGTTGCGCAGAGGGCCGATGATCATAACCATGTTGCGGCCGTCGATGGTCGGGGTCGACTCGACGCTGCCGAACTCGGCGACGTCCTCGGCGAAGCGCTGCAGCAGACGCACCCCCAGCTCGGGCCGCGACTGCTCGCGACCGCGGAACAGGATCATGGCCTTCACCTTGTCGCCGGCCTGAAGGAAGCCCTCCGCGCGCTTGCGCTTGGTCTCGTAGTCGTGCTTGTCGATCTTCAGGCGGAAGCGCACCTCCTTGAGGATGGTGTTCGCCTGGTTGCGGCGCGCCTCCTTCGCCTTCTGCGCCGCCTCGTACTTGAACTTGCCGTAGTCCATGATCTTCACCACGGGCGGCTTCGAGTTCGGGGCGACCTCGACCAGATCGAGGTCGGCCTCCTGCGCCAGGCGCAGGGCGACCTCGATCTTGACGACTCCGACCTGCTCTCCGCCCGGGCCCACGAGGCGGACCTCGGGCACGCGGATGCGGTCGTTCGTTCTCGGTTCGCTGATGCGATTCTCCTCTGTCGTGATCCGTTCGGATCAGTGATGATTCCGTCGGAGAGCGGGAGAACGCACCCTGGCAAACATGCCAGCACCACCCGCAGACCTCGCGCGGCGCGAGGCCGACGAGCGGGGTGATTCGACCCGGTAACCTGTAAGCGGTCAAGCGCGGGTGGGAGGTTCCTCCACTTTCCTTCCAGGGTTGACGCCCCGGAGACCGCATAAGACTAGCAGGCGCGCAGCCTTTCCGGTACGACGGCCCGTCGTCGAGCGCTGCGCCGCGACCCGAAAGGCCCCATGAGCGAGATCACCTCCGACCCGTCGCGCGATATCGCCGAGGTTCCGGCCGTCGAGATCATCAACACCGTCGCCGTGCACCTGCTGAGCGCCGCGGCGGTCAAGTGCGGCCTCTCGGAGAACGGCGAGGACGAGATCGACCTCGCCGAGGCGCGCAAGCTCATCACCGCGCTCGCGGGCCTCATCACCGCCGCCGCGCCGGAGCTCGGCGACCACCACGCTCGCGTGCTGCGCGACGGCCTCCGCTCGGTGCAGCTCGCCTTCCGCGAAGCCTCGCCCTTCCCCGACGCTCCCGGCCAGGGCCCCGGAGAGAAGTACACCGGCCCCGTCAGCTAGGCGCCGGCCGAGGTCCCCATCACCGGCTGCACGGTCAGCGAGTCGATCCGCTCGGCCACGGCTGGCTCGGCCGCCCAGGTCGCGCTCAGCGCGGCGACGATGTCGCGCACCCGATCGGCCGGCGTGCCGCGCTCGACCCCGAGCCGCACGACGACCTCGGGCCGCTCCCCGTGCCCCTCCGGGTCTCCGGCCAGCAAGCTGACACCCCAGACCTCCGGATGCTGCGCCGCGGGCCGCGCGACCGCCTCCAGCACCTCGGGGTCGTCGACGGCGGGCACCCACGGCTCGCCCTGCGCGATCGCCCACACCGCCGGCCGCGGCAGCACGACGAGGGTCTCGGGGCTGCGCGGATCGATGACCACGCGGTCGGTGTGCTCGGAGGCGGCGGCCAGGGCGACGCGCACCGCGTCCGCGGGCACCGGGCGAGCATCCGGCCGCCACCGGCGCATGGCGTCGACGGAGGAGAACACCGGCAGGATCGGGCGCCCGTCGGGGCCGGCGACGGTGATGATCGAGAGCTCCTGCGTCTTGTCGACGACGAGGCCCGTGTCGGTCACGCCGGTCTCGCCGGCGACCGCGACGAGCGGGATGAGGAACCGGCAGCCGCGCACGGCGTCGACCACCGAGGCGATCGTCGTCGACCCGGCGCGGAAGGCGGCCATCGCAGCCACGAACTCCGGCGGCGCGGAGCCGTCATCGGCGGCGCTGGCGTTCGGCTCGAACCGCCGCCCCTCCCAGGGCTGACCGGCCGAGTCGGCCGGTCGATCAGCGGCCGGCGACATCCAGCGCTTCGGGCAGGGTGAACGCGCCCGCATAGAGCGCCTTGCCGACGATCGCGCCCTCGAGGCCGAGCGGCACGAGCTCGCGGAGCGCGGCGATGTCGTCAAGGCTCGAGACGCCGCCCGAGGCGATCACGGGTCGGTGGGTGCGCTCCATGACCGAGCGCAGCAGGTCGAGGTTCGGGCCCTTGAGCGTGCCGTCCTTGGTGACGTCCGTGACGACGTAGCGCGCGCAGCCGGCAGCCTCGAGGCGCTCGAGGACGGCCCAGAGGTCACCGCCCTCCTCGGTCCAGCCGCGGGCGGCGAGCGTCGTTCCCCGCACGTCGAGACCGACCGCGATCGCCTCGCCGTACTCCGCGATGACGTGCGCGGCCCACTCGGGGTTCTCCAGCGCGGCCGTGCCGAGGTTGATGCGCTTGGCGCCCGTGGCGAGCGCGGCCTCGAGGCTGGCGTCGTCGCGGATGCCGCCGGAGAGCTCGATGTTGACGTTCTTGGGCGTCGTCTTGACGACCTTCTTGATGATCGAGCGGTTGCTCCCGCGCCCGAAGGCCGCGTCGAGGTCGACGAGGTGGATCCACTCGGCGCCCTGCTCGGCCCACTCGTGCGCGGCATCGATCGGGTCGCCGTAGCTGGTCTCGGTGCCGGCCTCCCCCTGGGTGAGGCGCACGGCCTTGCCTCCAGCGACATCCACCGCCGGAAGCAGGGTGAGGGCGGGGACGGTCGAGAACTCGCTCATCGACAACTTTCTGATCGGATCACTCGCGGACTCGCCGGTTCCCGGCGGCCAAACACAAGATCGTACTCCGTCGCGCTCGGGAGCCCGGCCAGCATCGACGCGGGCGGTCGGGGCGGCGACAGCGGGTCAGAGGGTTCCGAGCCAGTTCGACAGCAGGCGGAGCCCCGCCTGCCCCGACTTCTCGGGATGGAACTGGGTGGAGCTCAGCGGGCCGTTCTCGACCGCGGCGATGAACCGCTCGCCGTGCTCGGCCCAGGTGACCAGCGGCGCGGGGATCGCCGGGTGCGGGTCGAGCGTCCACTCGTGGGCGGCGTAGGAGTGCACGAAGTAGAAGCGCTCGTCGTGCAGGCCGTCGAACAGGCGCGAGCCCTCGGGTGCCTCCACCGTGTTCCAGCCCATGTGCGGCACCGTCGGGGCGTGCAGCGCCGTGACCGTGCCCGGCCACTGGCCGAGCCCCTCGGTGACCTCGCCGCGCTCATCGCCGCGCTCGAACAGGATCTGCTGCCCCACGCAGATGCCCAGCACCGGGCGGCCGCCGGCGAGCCGCCGGTCGATCAGCTCGTCACCACGCACGGCGCGGAGGGCATCCATGACCGCACGGAACGCGCCCACGCCGGGCACCAGGAGGCCGTCGGCGGCCAGCACGCGCTCGCGGTCGGCCGTCAGCTCGACTCGGGCTCCTGCCGCCTCGACCGCCTTCGCCGCCGAGTGGACGTTGCCGGAGCCGTAGTCGAGCACGACCACGCGCGGCGCCACGCCGGTCAGAGCGCGCCCTTCGTCGAGGGGATGCCCTGGACGCGCGGGTCGTGCTGCACAGCCTGGCGGAAGGCGCGGGCGAAGGCCTTGAACTCGGCCTCGGCGATGTGGTGCGGGTCGCGCCCGCCGAGCACGGTCAGGTGCACGGTGAGGCCCGCGTGCATGGTGATGGCCTCGAACACGTGCCGGACCATCGAGCCGGTGAAGTGGCCGCCGATCAGGTGGAACTCGAAGCCGGCCGGCTCACCGCTGTGCACGAGGTACGGGCGGCCGCTGACGTCGACGACGGCCTGGGCGAGCGCCTCGTCGAGCGGCACGAGGGCATCACCGAAGCGGGCGATGCCCGCCTTGTCGCCGAGCGCCTGCGCGATGGCGGTGCCGAGCACGATGCCGGTGTCCTCGACCGTGTGGTGCACGTCGATGTCCGTGTCGCCGCGGGCCGTCACATCGAGATCGACGAGCGCGTGCTTCGCGAACGCCGTCAGGAGGTGGTCGAAGAAGGGCACGGTCGTCGAGATGGACGAACGGCCGGTGCCGTCGAGGTTCAGCCGCAGCGCGATCGACGACTCGCTCGTCTCCCGGCTCAGCTCGGCGATGCGGGGGGTGCTCACCGGCCCATCCTAGCCAGCACGTCGAGGAACTCCGTGGTCTCGTCGGGGGTACCAGCCGTGACCCGGAGGTGGTTCGGCAGCCCGACGTCGCGGATGAGGATGTCGTGGGCGAGCAGGTACTCGAAGGTCGCCTGCGGGTCGGCGACCCCGCCGAACAGCACGAAGTTCGCCCAGCTGTCGTGCGGGGCGTAGCCCAGCCCCGCCAGCTCGACGAGGAGACGGTCGCGCTGCGCGCGGATCGCGTCGACCGTGCGCAGCATCGTCGGAGCATGCTCGAGCGCGGCCACCGCGGCCGCCTGGGTGAGCGCTGACAGGTGGTACGGCAGGCGCACGAGCCGGAGCGCATCGATCACCGCGGGGTCGGCGGCGAGGTAGCCCAGGCGGGCACCGGCGAAGGCGAAGGCCTTGCTCATCGTGCGCGAGACCACGAGACGCTCGCGGCCGGGCAGCAGGCTCAGTGCGTCCGGCTCCCCCGCGGGCATGAACTCGGCGTAGGCCTCGTCGACCATGACGATGCCGCGGCTCGCCTCGTAGACCGCCGCGATCGTGTCGAGGCCGAGCGGCGTGCCGGTCGGGTTGTTCGGCGCGCAGAGGAAGACGACGTCGGGATCGTGCCGCTCGACGGCCGCCGCGGCGGTCTCGGGGCTCAGCCGGAAGTCGGCATCGCGCTGCCCCGTCACCCAGGTCGTTCCGGTGCCCGCGGCGATGATCGCGTGCATGGAGTACGTGGGCGGGAAGCCCAGCACCGTGCGACCGGGACCGCCGAAGGCCTGCAGCAGATGCTGGATGACCTCGTTGGAGCCGTTCGCGGCCCAGATCTGCTCGGGGGCCACCGTGACCGGCGACGCGGATGCGGTGCTCAGGTAGCCCGCGAGGTGCTCGCGCAGCGCGGAGAACTCGCGGTCGGGATACCGGTTCACCGAGCGGAGGGCCCGCTCGACCGCGCGCGTGACGTGCTCGACGACCTCGTCCGGAACCGGGTGGGTGTTCTCGTTGACGTTCAGGGCGATGCGCACGGCCTTCTGCGGAGCACCGTAGGGCGTCAGGCCCCGCAGGTCGTCGCGGATCGGCAGGTCTGCGAGGCTCGTCACCCGGCCATCGTAGTCGCGGGCGCCTGAGCGCCTCTCGCGCATGAGGGGCGGATCAGTCGGCGTAAGCGGCCGGGACGATGAGCACCTGGCCGGGCAGCACCGCTCCGCCGGCGAGACCGTTGACGGCGACCAGGTCGGCGACGACGTCGGCGGTGGCCGCGTCGGGCGCGAGCTCCTCCGCCAGGCTCCAGAGCGACTGACCCGCCTGGACGGTCACGGTCTCCGGGGCCGCGGTCGAACCGGCGACCGCGCCACCGCCGTTGAGGGCGACGCCGAGCAGGCCGAGCACGAGCGGGAGCGAGACGAGGGCAGCGACGACGAAGCGGCCGCGACGGGTGAGCCGCAGGCGGGTGCGTGCGACCGACGGCATGGCGAAGTCCGTGCTGCTGTAGGTGATGCTGCTCATGTCATCGACCTCTCTGATCGTGGTCCTCGATGAACTCGAGGGGTACAGGCCCCCCGGCGCCGGGGGGCCGCCGGGGGGTGCATCCGTCTCTCGGCCGGGAGAGCCGGATGCGAACCTGTGTTTCGAACATACCTTCTATCGAACACAGATACAACCCTTGTCGCCCGATTCGGCACCGGATCACGGGACACGCTCGAACAGATGTTTGAGCAGAGCCCGAGAACTGGATAGAGTTTCGAGGGTCGCGAGAACAGTGAACCCGTGACCCCCGACATTCCGACGGGGACCTCCGACGATCGGAGCCGTGATGGCCGATGAGACCGAGTTCGGTGGCGCGACCCGCCGCCGCACCACCCTGAGCGAGAAGCAGCGTGCGATCCTCGGCGTGATCCAGGCGTCCGTCGCCCGTCGCGGCTACCCGCCGAGCATGCGCGAGATCGGCGAGGCCGTGGGGCTCGCATCCCTCTCGAGCGTGTCGCACCAGCTGGGCCAGCTCGAACTCGCCGGCTACCTGCGGCGCGACCCGAATCGGCCGCGCGCCCTCGAGGTGCTCATCGACCTCGAGCACGACGCCGGGGGCAGCGGCGGCATCGGCTCGGAGACCGTGCCCGGCCCCTCCGTGGGCGACGCCGCGATGGTGCCGCTGGTCGGCCGCATCGCGGCGGGTATTCCGATCACGGCCGATCAGATGGTCGAGGAGGTCGTTCCGCTCCCCCGGCAGCTCGTCGGCAAGGGCGAGCTCTTCATGCTCACCGTCGTCGGCGACTCGATGATCGACGCGGCGATCTGCGACGGCGACTGGGTCGTGGTGCGGCAGCAGAGCACCGCCGAGAACGGCGAGATCGTCGCCGCCATGCTCGACGGGGAGGCCACGGTCAAGGTGTTCAAGCAGCGCGACGGCCACACCTGGCTGCTGCCGCAGAACTCGGCCTACGAACCCATCCTGGGCGACCAGGCGACCGTGCTGGGCAAGGTCGTGGCGGTGCTGCGCTCGGTCTGAGCCCGTGCGCGACTAGCGCGCGTCGGCCGCCGGCGCGTCGGTGACGATGTACGGCTCGACCAGGGTCGCGACCTCGGGCGGTGCGAAGGCGTGCACCCGGGTTCCCTGCTCGACGTAGGTGGTCTCGACGATGCGGCCGCGCTCGTGCAGCAGCGACACCAGGTCGCCGCGGTCGTAGGGCACGACGACCGTGAGCTCGACATCCGGGTTCGGCAGCAGCTCGGCGATGCGGTGCTGCAGCTCCTCGATGCCCTCCCCCGTCTTCGCCGACACGAAGACCGCGTCGGGCACGAGCCCGCGCAGCAACAGCCGTGCGTCGTCATCGAGCAGGTCGCTCTTGTTGACGGCGACGAGCTCGGGCAGCTCGCGGGCCCCCACCTCGCCGATCACGTCGCGCACCGTCGCCAGCTGGGCGGCGGGGTCGGGATGCGCGCCATCGACAACGTGCAGGATCACGTCGGACTCCGCGACCTCCTCGAGGGTCGAGCGGAAGGCCTCGACGAGCTGGTGCGGGAGGTTGCGCACGAAGCCGACCGTGTCGGCGATCGTGTACGGCCGACCATCGGGGGTCGTCGTCTTGCGCACCGTCGGATCGAGGGTCGCGAACAGGGCGTTCTCGACGAGGACGCCCGCCCGGGTGATGCGGTTGAGCAGGCTCGACTTGCCGGCGTTCGTGTAACCCGCGATCGCGACGCTCGGCACGGCGTACCGGTCGCGGTTGGCGCGCTTCGCCGCGCGGGCGGGCGCGAAGCCCTTGATCTGGCGGCGCAGCTTCGCCATGCGGGTGTTGATGCGGCGGCGGTCGAGCTCGATCTTCGTCTCACCGGGACCGCGCGAGCCCATGCCCGCGCCGGCGGCACCGACCTGACCACCGGCCTGCCGCGACATCGACTCGCCCCAGCCGCGCAGGCGCGGCAGCAGGTACTCGAGCTGCGCGAGCTCGACCTGCGCCTTGCCCTCGCGGCTCTTCGCGTGCTGGCTGAAGATATCGAGGATCACCGCCGTGCGGTCGATCACCTTCACCTTCACAACGTCCTCGAGGGCGCGCCGCTGGCTGGGGGCGAGCTCGGTGTCGGCGATGACCGTGTCGGCGCCGAGCTCCTTGACGATCAGGGCGAGCTCGTGCGCCTTGCCCTTGCCGAGGTAGGTGCTGGGGTCGGGATGCGGGCGGCGCTGCAGCAGGCCATCGAGCACCACGGCTCCGGCCGTCTCGGCGAGGGCGGCGAGCTCGCGCAGCGAGTTCTCGGCGTCCTCGAGGTCGCCCTGCGCGTAGATGCCGATCAGCACGACGTTCTCGAGCCGCAGCTGGCGGTACTCGACCTCGGTGACGTCCTCGAGCTCGGTCGAGAGGCCGCGCACGCGGCGCAGGGCCGCGCGCTCCTCGCGGTCGAACTGGTCGCCGTCGCGGTCGTCGAGGTAGTCGGCATCGGCCTGCAGCGCAGCTGCGGGCTGCACGACGACGCGGCGGGCGCGCGACTCGGCGTTCGCCAGCACGCGCGCCACCGCATCCGTCGTCGTGTCGCTATCGGAGGCGGTGCCGGCAGCGGCGTCGGCGGGGGCGTCGGGCAAAGGATGTTCGCGATCGGTCATGTGCCGTTCACTGTACTCGCCCGGCTTCGGTAGATTCTGCGCATGGCTGCCGACCACTACTTCTCCGCTCAGCCGAGCGGGGAGCTCGTCGCACGGCCGTTGACCGTCACGCTCGCGGGCCGCGAGGTGACGCTGCAGACCGCGGGCGGAGTCTTCAGCCCGGGGGGCCTCGACATCGGCACCGGGGTCCTGCTCGGCCATGTACCGCCGCCCCCGCCGAGCGGCGACCTGCTCGACCTCGGCTGCGGGTGGGGTCCGATCGCGTTGACGCTGGCGCTCGAGTCGCCGCGCGCGACGGTGTGGGCGGTGGACATCAACGAGCGGGCGCGCGAACTGACCCGGCGCAACGCCGAGCTGCTCGGGCTCGACAACGTGCGTGTGGTGGCGCCCGATGCGGTTCCGGAGGGCATCCGGTTCATGACCATCTGGTCGAACCCGCCGATCCGGATCGGCAAGAACGAGCTGCACGGCATGCTCGACGCCTGGCTGCCGCGGCTGCGCGAGTCGGCCGATGCCTGGCTGGTCGTCGCCCGCAACCTCGGCAGCGACTCGCTGCAGCGCTGGATGGAGGACCGCTACCGGGGCGAGCTCGCCGTCTCGCGGTACGCGACCAACAAGGGGTTCCGCGTGCTGCGGGTGCGCAACCGCTCGGGGCTGACCGGGCCGATCACGACGATCACCGGCTGAGGCCTTCGGTCAGAGCGTGATCTCGCCCGAGTAGACCAGCTCGGCGGGGCCGGAGAGCGTCACGTGCTCGCCGCCCTCGGTCGGGATCATCCGCACGCCGAGCACCCCGCCCGGCACGGTGACCTGCCACGAGCTCGGCGCGCCGGCGCCGGCCCAGTGCCGCACGGCCAGGGCCGCGGCAGCCGCGCCCGTGCCGCAGGAGAGCGTCTCGCCGCTGCCGCGCTCGTGCACGCGCATCCGGATGCGCCCCACCCCGTCGACGACGAGCGGGTCGGCGGGGACGACGAACTCGACGTTCGCCCCGGCCTCGGGCTCCGGGTCGAGCAGCGGGGCGGTGCCGAGGTCGAGAGCCTCGAGCTCCTCCTCGCTCGCGAGCGCCACAACGACATGCGGGTTGCCGACATCGATGCCGAGCCCGGGGCGGGCGACCGGGAGGCCGCGCGCTCGCACCAGGGGCTCGGTGCCGTCGAGCCGCCAGCGGCCCAGATCGGCCGCGAACCCGGCGGTCAGGCGGTGCACGTCGACGATGCCAGCGCGGGTCGCGATCGGGAGCGTCCCGCCCGGCGGAAGCTCGGCGAGGCCCTCCTCGATCAGGTACCGCGCGAAGACGCGGATGCCGTTGCCGCACATCTCGGCGAGGCTGCCGTCGGCGTTCGTGTAGTCCATGAACCACTCGGCCTCGGGCTCGTGCTCGAGCACGGCCCGCCCGGCGGGCAGGTGCTGGGAGCGGACGGCACGGATCACACCGTCGCCCCCGATACCGAAGCGCCGATCGGCGAGAGCCGCACGCTGCGCGGGCGTCAGGCTGAGCGCGCCGTCGGGGTCGCTCAGCAGCACGAAGTCGTTGCCCGTGCCGTGGCCCTTGGTGAATCGCAGCGTGGTCACCCGCCCATGCTAGTCAGCGCCGTCGAGCGCGAGCCGACTCTCGGCCGCGGCCACGAGGTCGTCTGCCGCGGCGTCGAGCCACGCGACCGTCGTATCGCGCCGGAACCAGCCGACCTGCCGACGGGCGTACCGCCGGGTGAGCGCCTGCGTCTGCGCGATCGCCTCCGCCTCGTCGAGCTCGTCCCGCAGCTGCGCGATCGCCTGCGCGTAGCCGATGGCCCGGCTCGCGGTGACGCCGCGCTCGAGGCCGAGCGGCAGCAGCCCGCGCACCTCGTCGAGCAGCCCGGCCGCCCACATGCCCCGCACACGGTCGTCGAGGCGCGGCACGAGCCGATCGCGGTCGAGCGCGAGCCCGAGCTGCCGGTACGGCCGCCAGGGCCGCTCGCGGGCATCCAGCCCCGCTCCGAAGGGCTCGCCCGTCAACTCGACGACCTCGAGGGCGCGCACCAGGCGGCGCCCGTTGTGCGGGCCGATGGCCGCGGCGGCGGCCGGGTCGCGTTCAGCGAGGGCGGCGTGCAGGGATGCGGGCCCGCGTTCGGCGAGCTCCGCCTCCCAGCGCGCCCGCAGGTCGGCGTCGGTGCCCGGGAAGCGGAAGTCGGTGAGCACCGCGGCGACGTACAGCCCCGAGCCGCCGACCAGGATCGGCACCGCGCCGCGGTCGAGCACCTGCTCGATCGCCGCGCGCGCCTGCAGCTGGTACTGCGCGACGCTCGCCTCGTCGGTCACGTCGAGCACGTCGATGAGGTGATGCGGCACGCCCCGCCGCTCGGTCATGCTGAGCTTCGCGGTGCCGATGTCCATGCCGCGGTAGAGCTGCATCGCGTCGGCGTTGACGATCTCGGCGGCGACGCCGCGCGCGGCCCAGCGCTCGGCGAGGGCGAGCGAGAGGCCGCTCTTGCCGGTGCCGGTCGCGCCGACGATCGCGACGATCATCGCGCGAGCCCGGTCAGACGCCCGAGGCGGGACCGCTGCCGATGCGGAGCACGGGGAGCCCGAGGGACACGGCACGCGCCCCGCCGGCCGCCGTGCCGCCGGTGGCCGGAGCGGGCACGCCGCAGCTCTCGGCCTGCTGGCGGTCCCAGGCGTCGCCCGCGCGCGTGCGGCGGATGCGGAGGGGCGCGTCGTGGTCGGCGATCAGGTGGAACGGCGCGGCCTGGGTGATCGTCGTCGTGACGACGTCGCCGGGGCGCGGGCGCTCGGAGCCCGCCGGCACGGCGAGGTGCACGAGCCGGTTGTCCTCCGCGCGGCCGGAGATGCGCTCGGTCTCCGCATCCTTCTTGCCCTCGCCCATCGCGATGAGCACCTGCACCTCGCGGCCGACCTGCGCCCGGTTCTCCTCGGCGCTGATCCCGTCCTGCAGGGCGATGAGGCGCTCGTAGCGCTCCTGCACGACCTCCTTGGGCACCTGGTCGGGCATCGTGGCGGCGGGCGTTCCGGGGCGGATCGAGTACTGGAACGTGAAGGCGCTCGCGAAGCGGGCCTGCTCGACGACCCGGAGGGTGTCGGCGAAGTCCTCCTCGGTCTCACCGGGGAAGCCGACGATGATGTCGGTCGTGATCGCGGCGTGCGGGATGCGCTCGCGCACCCGGTCGAGGATGCCCAGGAAGCGCTCGCTGCGGTAGGAGCGGCGCATCGCCTTGAGGATCCGGTCGGAGCCCGACTGCAGCGGCATATGGAGCTGCGGCATGACGACCGGCGTCTCCGCCATCGCGTCGATGACATCGTCGGTGAAGGCCGCCGGATGCGGGCTCGTGAACCGCAGGCGCTCGAGCCCCTCGATCTGGCCTGCGGCGCGCAGGAGCTTGCCGAAAGCGAGTCGGTCGCCGAACTCGACGCCGTAGGAGTTCACGTTCTGCCCGAGCAACGTCACCTCGATGGCGCCGTCGTCGACGAGCGCCTGGATCTCAGCGAGGATGTCGCCCGGCCGACGGTCCTTCTCCTTGCCCCGCAGCGCGGGGACGATGCAGAAGGTGCAGGTGTTGTTGCAGCCGACGGAGATGCTGACCCAGCCGCTGGAGACGGAGTCGCGGCGGGTCGGGAGCGTCGAGGGGAACACCTCGAGCGACTCGAGGATCTCGAGCTGCGCCTCACCGTTGTGCCGCGCGCGCTCCAGCAGGGCGGGGAGGGAGCCCATGTTGTGAGTGCCGAAGACGACGTCGACGTAGGGCGCCCGCTCGAGGATGGTGGTCTTGTCCTTCTGGGCGAGGCAGCCGCCGACGGCGATCTGCAGGCCCTCGTGCTCGCGCTTCTTCGCGGCGAGGTGACCGAGCGTGCCGTAGAGCTTGTTGTCGGCGTTCTCGCGCACCGCGCAGGTGTTGATGACGACGACGTCGGCCTGACCGCTCTCGACGCGCACGTAGCCCGCGGCCTCGAGCGAGCCGCTGAGCCGCTCGGAGTCGTGGACGTTCATCTGGCAGCCGAATGTGCGCACCTCGTAGGTGCGCGGACGCTCGGCGGGCGCGAGGTCGACGGGCGACAGCGTGGCGGTGCTCATGGTGCGCCCAGTCTACGGCGGGCTAGTGGAACTCGACGGGGCGGCGGCCGCCCGGGCTCCCGCCGTCGAGAGCGCGTCGCGCGGCCTCGCGGGCGCGCGAGCCGCTGTGGCCCTTGCGGGAGAGGTAGTCGACGAGACGCCGTTCGGCGGTGACCCGGTCGAGACCCCCGAGCCGACGGGCGCGGTCGCGCGCGAGCTCGTCGACGAGCTCGTCGTCGGCGTCGTCGTCCGCGATCGCAGCGAGGGCCGCGTCGATCGCGTCGCGATCGAGCCGGCGCCGCTGCAGCTCGGCCCGGAGCGCGCTGGCGCCGAGCTTCTTGCGGCTGCGGAGCCGATCGACGAGGTCGCGGGCAAGGGCCGCGTCATCGATGAGTCCGACACCGGCAAGCCGCTCGAGCTCGGCCTCGACGACCTCGGGCGGGAGCTCGCGGCGCACGAGAAGGTCGGCGACCTCCGCGCGCGACTGGCCGCGGCGGGTCAGTGCGTGCAGGGCGACGTTTTCGGCCCGTCGCGCGGCTCGTGCGGCGCCGGGGTCGTCGGCGAGACGGGTGGGCAGTTCGTCGGGGGGCGTGTTCTCGATCTGCCGCACCTGCTGCTCAAGGGCGCGCAACTCGCCCGCCGTGGGCCGGCGGTGCTCGATGACCGTGAGCGCGGGGGGCTGGACGACCTCGTCGGCCTCGGCACGATCTGCCGCAGCCGCAGCCGCAGCCGCAGCCGACGCCGACGCCGCATCTGCCTCGGCCGCATCCGCCACGGCCGCATCCGCCACGACTTCCGGCACCGCGGCGCCACCACCACTGCGGGCCGCACGGGCGCCGGCGAGGGAGATCACCGGGGCGATGCGCTCATCGCTGACCGGAGGAACGCCCTCACCGGCGCCGTGCGGAGGGATGGTGGTCACTGAGCCGGGTGCATCAGGCGTTGGCAGCCGGGCGGAGCGACGGGGCGTCGTCGGCGACCGGCTCGGCCTCAGCGGGTTTCGCGGCGCGAGCCGCCGGCTTCTCCGCCGCCTTCGCGGCGGGAGCGTCGACCGGGGCGGGCACAGCCTCGGGCTTCGCGCCGATGCCGAGCTTCGCGAGGATCTTCTTCTCGATCTCCGCCGCGACGGCCGGGTTCTCGAGGAGGAAGTTGCGCGCGTTCTCCTTGCCCTGGCCGAGCTGGTCGCCCTCGTAGGTGTACCAGGCGCCCGACTTGCGCACGATCTCGTGCTCGACACCGAAGTCGATCAGGCTGCCCTCGCGGGAGATGCCGACCCCGTAGAGGATGTCGAACTCGGCCTGCTTGAAGGGCGGGGCCATCTTGTTCTTCACGACCTTGACGCGGGTGCGGTTGCCGACGGCCTCGGTGCCGTCTTTCAGGGTCTCGATGCGGCGGATGTCGAGCCGCACCGAGGCGTAGAACTTCAGCGCCTTGCCGCCCGCGGTGGTCTCGGGGCTGCCGAAGAACACGCCGATCTTCTCGCGGAGCTGGTTGATGAAGATCATCGAGGTGCCGGTGGAGTTGAGGCCACCGGTCAGCTTGCGAAGGGCCTGCGACATGAGGCGGGCCTGGAGGCCGACGTGGCTATCGCCCATCTCGCCCTCGATCTCCGCGCGCGGCACCAGGGCCGCGACCGAGTCGATGACGACGAGGTCGATGGAGCCCGAGCGCACGAGCATGTCGGCGATCTCGAGCGCCTGCTCACCGGTGTCGGGCTGCGACACGAGGAGCTGGTCGATGTCGACCCCGAGCTTCTGCGCGTAGTCGGGGTCGAGCGCGTGCTCGGCGTCGATGAAGGCGGCGATGCCACCGGCACGCTGCACGTTGGCGATCGCGTGGAGCGTGAGCGTGGTCTTGCCCGAGGACTCGGGGCCGTAGATCTCGATGATGCGGCCGCGCGGGAGGCCGCCGATGCCGAGGGCGACATCGAGGGCGATCGAGCCGGTCGGGATCACCGACACCGGCGCACGCTCATCGGAGCCGAGGCGCATGACGCTGCCCTTGCCGAACTGACGGTCGATCTGGGCGAGTGCGGTCTCAAGGGCCTTCTCGCGGTCTGCTGCTGAGGGCATTGCGGTCTCCGTTTCATCTCGTGCGCGGTGTGCCTGTCTTCTGTCGCTCCTCGTCCGGCCGATGGAGCAGGGCCGGTCGGATCACGACAAGGCGTGACGGCGATCGCCGACGAGACCGACGGTACGCTCCTCCCCCGACATCAGCCGGGCTCGACGCGCATTCCGTGTAGTGACTCGTGTTCGAGTGCCGCTGGGAGGGAGTCTAGCCCGCAGGCGAACAGATGTTCGAACGATCGTGACGCGGCGTGTCGTCAGTGGGGCCTTGTCGTCCGTTCGGGGCGCGCTGACTCCCAGGAAGGGGGCGAGCACCGACGATGCCCCCGTGTCAGGACCGACGGGGCTCCGGACGGCCCGCGCCGTACCAGCGCTCGCGCGGGACATCCATGACCGCGCAGAGGGCCAGCCAGACCTCGCGCGGAGCGAGACCCTGCGCGAGCGCCTCCTCGGCGGTGCGGTCGCCGAGCGCGCCGAGCACGAGATCGCGCACCAGGCTGCGCCCGTACGCCTCACCGAACTCGTCGTCGATGGCGCGGAGGAACTCGCTGCGGGTCACGCGGGAGCCGAGCCGTGGCGGGCGCTGCCGGAAGAGCGGGCGATGCGGTGAGCGCGGGGCTCAGCGCATCGCGAGGTCGGCGTCGAACTCGGCGACCAGCTCGTCGGGCAGGGTGTCGGGAACGGTCGAGAGGCCCTCGATGACCGCGAGGCGGTCGCCCACCTCGCGCATGATGACCGAGATCGGGGTGTCGAGCGCCTCGGCGACCGAGGCGAGGATCTCGCTCGATGCCTCCTTCTGGCCGCGCTCGACCTCGCTCAGGTAGCCGAGCGCCACGCTCGCGCGGCTGGCGACCTGCCGCAGGGTGCGGCCCTTCTGGAGGCGGACATCGCGGAGGACCTCGCCGATCTCTTGCCGGACCAGAACCATGGTGACCTCCTTCACTGCCTCTCGGGCGGCTTGCGCCGGGCGGGTAACACTACCCGAACCAACTGCGATTACTGTAACCGGCGCCACCTGTGCGCCGGTTGTCAGTCTGCTGTCTGTAACACGACCGTGTCGTATGGCATTCCCGAGCATCGAGGGCTCGTCGGCGTGGCGCCTGGCGGTGGTGTCACGCCGTCGCGTCACGCAGCCGCACCGTCGAGCGCGTCGGCGAGCAGCACCAGCGCCGCGGCGACCGCCTGGCGCCGCACCGCCGCGCGGTCGCCGGAGAAGCGGTGCTCGCGCACGAGCGTGCGCTGGGCATCCGCCACCGCGACGTAGACCAGCCCCACCGGGGCCGCGCCCTGCGGATCGGGGCCGGCCACGCCCGTCGTCGCGACGCCCCAATCAGCCGGATGCCCGCCGACGGCCGCGACCGCGCGCACCCCCTCGGCCATCGCGCCGGCGACCGCCGGGTCGACCGGCCCCGCCGCCGCGAGCAGCCCGGCATCGACCCCGAGCAGCGAGTGCTTCAGCGCGGTGTCGTAGGCGACGACTCCCCCGCGGACGACCGCTGAGGCGCCGGGCACGCGGATCAGCTCGGCGAGCAGCGCACCGCCGGTCAGCGACTCCGCGACGGCGACCGATCGGCCCTCGGTGATCAGCCGCTCGACGAGGCCTGTCGAGGCTACGGCGGTCGTGGCATCGGCGGCGGCATCGGGGCTCGCCGCGTCGGCCGCGCTCACGATGCGCTCACTCCGCGCGACGCGCGTGCCGCCGCGCCTGCACCAGGTACTCGATGCCGGTGACGACGGTCAGCACGAGGGCGGCGGTCATGAGCACCGTGTTGACGATGTGCACCCACTCGCCGAGCACGGCCCAGAGCGGCAGCAGCGCGAACGAGATGGCGACCGCTTGGACCACGGTCTTGAGCTTGCCGCCGCGCGAGGCGGGGATCACCCGGTCGCGCAGGGCGATGAAGCGGTAGACGGTGATGCCCCACTCGCGCACGAGGATGATCGCCACCACCCACCAGGGCAGCTCGGCGAGGATCGCGAGCATGACCAGCGCCGCGCCGGTCAGCAGCTTGTCGGCGATCGGGTCGAGGAGGATCCCGAGGTCGGTGACCAGGTTGCGGCGCCGGGCGAGCATGCCGTCGACCCCGTCGGTCGCGATGGCGACGATGAAGAGCACGGCGGCCGCCACGCGGAGCGGCCCGTCGGCGCCGCCGTCGAGCACGAGGAGGACGACGAACAGCGGGGCGAGCAGGATGCGCACCACGGTGATGATGTTCGCCAGGTTGCCGCTGCTCGCGGGAGTCTCGCCCGCGCGCACCACCCGCCCGCGGAAGGAGTACGACCGGGTGCTCGCCTCGGGGTCGGTCACGCGGTCCTCCAGGTCGGCGCGGTCACGAGGCGTCGGCGCCTCAGTCACGATCGGTGAGCTGCCAGGCGTCCTCGTCCGAGTCGCCCTCGACCTCAGGATAGCCCTCGGTCATGCGAGCGACGGGGTCGTCGGCCGCCGCGTGGCCGCTCGACCCGCCGCCACCCGTCCCGCCGCCGGGCGCGCTGGCCGCCGCGGCGGGAGGCTCCTCGCCCCGCAGCCGCGCGAGCACCTCGGGCAGCTGGTCGGGCGACACGAGCACGTCGCGGGCCTTCGACCCCTCGGAGGGGCCGACGATCTCGCGCGACTCGAGGAGGTCCATGAGGCGGCCGGCCTTGGCGAACCCGACGCGCAGCTTGCGCTGCAGCATCGAGGTCGAGCCGAACTGCGTGCTGATGACCAGCTCGGCGGCGGCGAGCAGCACCTCGAGGTCGTCGCCGATGTCGCTGTCGATGTCGCGCTTCTGGGCCTCGGCCGCGACGTCGGCGCGGTACTCGGGCAACGCCTGCTGCTTGACGTGCTCGACGACCGCGTGGATCTCCTCCTCGGTGACCCAGGCGCCCTGCACGCGGATCGCCTTCGAGGCGCCCATCGGCAGGAACAGCGCATCGCCCTGGCCGATCAGCTTGTCGGCGCCCGGCTGGTCGAGGATCACGCGGCTGTCGGTCATGCTCGACACGGCGAAGGCGAGGCGGCTGGGCACGTTGGCCTTGATGAGACCGGTCACGACGTCGACGCTCGGACGCTGGGTCGCGAGCACCAGGTGGATGCCGCTCGCCCGCGCCAGCTGGGTGATGCGCACGATCGAATCCTCGACATCGCGCGGCGCGACCATCATGAGGTCGGCGAGCTCGTCCACGACGACGAGCAGGTACGGGTAGGGCTGCAGCTGCCGCTGAGAGCCCTCGGGCAGCACGATCTCGTTGGCGAGCACGGCACGGTTGAAGTCGTCGATGTGGCGGAACCCGAACGACGCGAGGTCGTCGTACCGCATGTCCATCTCCTTGACGACCCACTGCAGCGCCTCGGCCGCCTTCTTCGGATTCGTGATGATCGGCGTGATGAGGTGCGGCACGCCCTGGTAGGCGGCGAGCTCGACGCGCTTCGGATCGACGAGCACCATGCGCACCTCGGCCGGCTTCGCCCGCAGGAGCACGCTCGTGATCATCGAGTTGATGAAGCTCGACTTGCCAGAGCCGGTCGAGCCGGCGACGAGCAGGTGCGGCATCTTGGCGAGGTTCGCGACCACGTAGCCGCCCTCGACGTCCTTGCCGACCCCGATCGCCATCGGGTGCAGAGCCTTGGATGCTGCGCTCGAGCGCAGCACATCGCCGAGGCTGACGATCTCGCGGTCGACGTTCGGAATCTCCACGCCGATCGCGCTCTTGCCGGGGATCGGCGACAGGATGTTCACCTCGTTGCTCGCCACCGCGTACGAGATGTTGCGCGTCAGTGCGGTGAAGCGCTCGACCTTCACCCCCGGACCGAGCTCGACCTCGTAGCGGGTGACGCTCGGGCCGCGGCTGAACCCGGTGACGCGGGCATCGACCTGGAACTGCGTGAGCACCTCGGTGATCGCGGCCACCACGCTGTCGTTGGCGGCGGACTTCGCCTTCGGGGGATCCCCCGGCTTGAGGATGGTGGCCGCCGGCAGGCGGTAGGGCCGTGCGCCGGAGGATCGGGGCGCGGGCGCGGAGAACTCGCCCGCCGCGCCGCGCTCGCTCGCCGTCGTGGCGAACCCCGGGAGGACGGCGGGGGTCGAGGCGTCGCGCGGGGTCGCGGGGGCATCCACCTCGCCGGTGAACCGGGCCACGGCCTGCTCGGCCGCCGAGAGCACCTCGCCGAGGTTCTCCGTCACCGTCGCACGCTGGAGCGGGTCGATGACCTCCGTGACGGGGTCGCGCTCGACCGGGCTGTCGAAGGCCGCCGACTCGCGCGCCGAGCGGCCCTTGCGCCACCACGGCATCGAGCTCGTGTCGTCGAGGTCAAGCCCCAGGTCGGTGAGCGAGCCGAACTCGACCGGCGCCGTCTCGTTCGAAGGCTTCTGCTTCGGCTCGCGCGGCGCCAGCTCGGCGCCGAACAGGTAGGCGTAGAGCTCGCGCAGGCGGTCGCCGATGCGGTTCGGCGGCGTCTTGGTCATGATCAGCACCGACAGCAGGGCGAGCAGCACGAGGGCCGGAACGGCCACCCAGATGCTCGCGAGCAGCAGCACGCCGCCGAGCACCCAGCCCACCAGTCCGCCGGCCTGCGCGAGCGCGAGCGGCGGGAGCGCGGGCTGCGGGGCACCGAGGGCGACATGGCACAGAGCGCTCACGCTCGCGATGAGCAGCCCGAGGCCGATGCCGATGCGGGTGTTGTCGTGCACGCTCGCCGGGTGCCGGAACAGCCAGGCGGCGAAGACGATGAGGATCACCGGCAGCGCGAAGGAGACGCGCCCGATCAGGCCGCCGAAGGTCCAGGCGTTGAGCGCGACCGCCACCGGGTCGGCCATGAAGAACCACTCGACGACGACGCCGATCACGGCGAGCACGATGAAGAAGAACGGCACGCCGTCGCGGCGCTCCTCCTTGGCCAGGGTCTCGCGGCCGAACACGCGGAACGCGGCACCGGTCACGTGGGCGAGGCCCATCCAGGCGCGGGTCAGGATGCCCGGCTGCGGTTCGGCGACCGGCAGCTTCTTCGTGGCCGCCGTGGAGGAGCTGCGGCTGCGGGTCGAGCCCGACCCCGAGCGTGCCGAACCCGAGCGCGGGCGCGCCGACGACCGTGTGCTCGAAGCCATGCGCCCACGGTACCCGCGCGATCCGACGCGGCCCGGGGCGACACGCGCCTAGGCTCCGTCGGGCTCCGGCGGTTGCCCGGTGGCGTCCTCGGCGGCCCAGCCGCCCAGCGCCATCAGCGATTCGAGCGTCGGCGGAACGGCCGTGGCGAAGTCCGGACCGCACATCGCCAGGGCGAGCAGGAGGCCCGCCGAGGGCAGGAAGCGCGGATTCGTCACGTGCTCAGGCTACGCCTCCGGCCCGAGGGGTCGCGACACCCGTTCGGGTGAGGGAGGGCCAGGTGTTCGAGGCAGTTACGCCTCGATCACGACCGGCACGATCATCGGGCGGCGGCGGTGCTGTGTGTTGACCCAGCGGCCGACGACGCGCCGCACCACCTGGCTGAAGGCGTGCGCGTCGCGCGTCCCGTTCGCCGCGGCCTCGGCGAGCGCCGCCACGATCTGCGGCTTCACCTCGTCGAACACCGCCTCGTCGGGCGCGAAGCCGCGGGCGTGGATCTCGGGCCCGACGACGGCGCGCCCGGTCTGAGCATCCACCGCCACGAAGATGGAGATGAAGCCCTCCTCCGCGAGGATCCGGCGGTCCTTGAGGTCGGCATCGGTGATCGCGCCGACGGTCGAGCCGTCGACATAGACGAAGCCGATGTCGAGCTGACCGACGACCCGGGCGACGCCGTCACGCAGGTCGACGACCGAGCCGTTATCGGCGAGCAGCACGTTCTGCTCGGGCACGCCGGTCGCGATGGCGAGCTCGGCGTTGGCGACGAGGTGCCGCTGCTCGCCATGCACCGGCATCACGTTCTTCGGCCGCAGCACGTTGTAGAAGTAGAGCAGCTCGCCGGCCGAGGCGTGGCCCGAGACGTGCACGCGCGCCGTGCCCTTGTGCACGACCTTCGCGCCGAGCTTCATGAGCCCGTTGATGACGCGGTAGACGGCGTTCTCGTTGCCCGGAATCAGGCTCGACGCGAGGATGACCGTGTCACCCTCGCCGATCTCGATCTGGTGCTCGAGGTTCGCCATGCGAGCGAGCACGGCCATCGGCTCGCCCTGACTGCCGGTCGACATGTAGACGATCTGGTCGTCGGGCAGCGTGGCGGCCTTCTTGTGGTCGATCAGGATGCCCTCCGGCACCTTCAGAAACCCGAGGTCGGCGGCGATGGTCATGTTGCGCACCATGCTGCGACCCATGAGCGCCACCTTGCGACCGTTGGCGTGGGCGGCGTCGAGCACCTGCTGCACGCGGTGCACGTGGCTCGAGAAGCTCGCCACGATGACGCGGCGGCGGGCGCGGGCGATGACGTTCTCGAGAACCGGGCCGATGTCGCGCTCGAGGGCGGTGAAGCCGGGAACGTCGGCGTTCGTCGAGTCGCTCAGCACAAGGTCGACGCCCTTCTCGCCCCAGCGGGCCACCGCGCGCAGGTCGGTGATGCGGTCGTCGAGGGGAAGCTGGTCCATCTTGAAGTCGCCGGTGTGGAGCACGGTGCCGGCGGGCGTCGAGACGACGATGGCGAGAGCATCCGGGATCGAATGGTTCACGGCGATGAACTCGAGCGCGAACGGGCCGAGCTGCTCGACCTGGCCCTCCTTCACCGTGTGGGTGTACGGCTGGATGCGGTGCTCCTTGAGCTTCGCCTCGATGAGCGCGAGCGTGAGGGTCGAGCCGATGATCGGAATGTCCTGGCGCATCCGCAGCAGGTACGGCACGGCTCCGATGTGGTCCTCGTGGCCGTGGGTGAGCACCACGGCGACGACGTCGTCGAGCCGGTCGCGGATCGGACCGAAGTCGGGGAGGATCAGGTCGACGCCGGGCTGGGTCTCCTCCGGGAAGAGGACGCCCGCGTCGATGATGAGCAGCTTGCCGCCGAACTCGTAGGCGGTCATGTTGCGGCCGATCTCGCCCACGCCGCCCAGCGGGATGATGCGCAGGGTGCTCGGGTCGAGGGCGGGCGGGTCGAAGAGGTCGTTGGGCATGGTCCGCCTGACTGGTTGTGATGCGCGGTCTGTCGCGCTCGGAGGGGCTCGTGCCCCAGGGTGTGGTCTAACGGGTGGTGCCAGCCACCTTCGGCAGGGCACCGCCGGCCGCCGCGTTGCGGTCGGGCCGGAAGTTGCGGAAGTCGACCCCCTGCAGGTCGCTGACCAGGTCGAGCTCGGCCTCGATGATCGCGGCCTCGTGCTCCTCCGGCCCGACCAGGGGCAGCCGGACGCGCGGCGAGCCGATGCGACCGAGGCCGTGCAGCACGTACTTGGTGGCGACGGTGCCGGGGACGTGGGTCATGATGGCGCGCACGAGCGGCTCGAGGCGCTGGTGCTCGGCGGTGGCCGTCGCCAGGTCGTTGCGGTTCACCGCGTCGACGATGGTGCGGTACGCCCCGGGGACGACGTTCGCCGTCACGCCGATGAGGCCCGTGCCGCCGATCGCGAGCGTCGGCAGCACGTTCGCGTCGTCGCCGGCGAAGTACATCAGGTCGGTCTGGTTCATGACCCGGCTGACTTCGCTCAGGTCGCCTTTCGCATCCTTCACCGCCAGGATGTTCGGGTGCTTCGCGGCGCGGAGGATCGTCTCGTACTTGATCTCGATGCCCGCGCGGCCCGGGATGTCGTACAGGATCACCGGCAGGTCGGTCGCGTCGGCGATCATGCGGAAGTGCGTGAGCACGCCGGCCTGGGTCGGCTTGTTGTAGTACGGCGTGACGATCATGACGCCGTCGGCGCCGGCCTTCTCGCTGGCCTTGTAGAGCTCGATGGCGTGCGCGGTCTCGTTTGAGCCACCGCCGGTGATGATGGATGCCCGACCGGCGCTGACCGACTTGCCGACCTCGACCAGGCGCAGCTTCTCGGCGTCGGTGAGGGTGCTGGTCTCGCCGGTCGTGCCGGTAACGACGACGCCGTCGGCGCCGTTGGTGATCACATCGTCGATGTGCTTCTCGACCGCAGCCCAGTCGACCTCGCCGTCGGGGAGCATGGGCGTGACGAGGGCGACGAGCACCTGGCCGAAGGGATTGTTCGCAGACACGTGCTTCAGGGTATCGCGCCGACGTGCCGTCCGCCGGGCCCCGTTCGCTCAATCGGGTTCAGTGACGTGAGACCCGGCGTGTCGATCACCCAAGGCGGCGAGCCGTCTCGACTCCCCGCACGAGCGAGCGCGAGAGGTGCTCGCCGTGCGCCATGGCGGCCAGGATCGTCTCGACGACCCCGTCGAGGTCGTGCAGCACCTGAGCTGAGCTGAAGCGAAGCGTGGCGCCTCCGAGTCGCACGGTCTGAGCATCCCGCTCACGATCACGGTGGAAGTCGGCCTCACGCCGATGGTGCTCCCGGCCGTCGAGCTCGACGACCAGGCGGTCACCGATCAGAAGGTCGACGGCGCCCACGCCCGGGAGCTCGACCTGGGTCTGCGCGTCGACGCCCAGGCGCCGAAGTCTCCTGCGCACGATCGTCTCGAGGCCGCTCCCGGCGTCTGACCGACACCAGGCCAATAGGTGCCGGACCCGGCGAGGAAGCCGTTGCGGGAGACGATCAAGCTGCTGGTGATCCACGAGGCCGAGGGCCAGGCACGACTCGACAGCGCAGGCTCGCGCCTCGTCATCATCGACGCAGAGGAGGTAATGCCCGAGTGCCAGCAGGACGTCGTCGAGCCCGAACGGCGGCGCCGATCGACGACGATGGCCGTGCGGTGGATTACCGCATCCTCGGTGCGACAGTGCGTGACCCTGGTCGAGAAGAACAATGCACTCGTTAGGACGGTCGCGCAGCCACACGCCGTACTCAACGAGCGCGGCGCCGCAGGTCACGGCACCGCCATGGGCAGCGGCATGGAGTTGGGCCGGGCTGACGTCGGGATGGGCGTACACGCCTCGCCGCGGGCGGATGAGATCACCACGATGCACGGCGGCGGCGAGCTGCCGCGGTGTCGCACCGGCGGAGATGAACGTCGACCGACGGGCGAATCCGCCTGCACTGCGGACGAAATGAGTGAGGTCCATGGGCGCAGGCTGGCGGCGGTCACCGGCAGATGATCGGGTTGCGACGCGTCGGTGGATGCTCGCGCGGAGCATCCCGCCGGTGATGGAGTGCTGACGCTCTACCCGGCACGCCGCACAGGCATCGCCACTCGCCGGGTTCCCGTTACCGGAGTCCGAACGAGCGAACGGGGCCGAGGGCCGAGGCGGGGGGCGGGGGCTAGGGCGCGACGCGGCCGTTGCCGTTGAACGACTCGTAGGTGAGCGGCATGAGCGCGGCGAAGTGCTGCTCCATCTGCTCGGCGACCATCTCGATCTCGCGCTGCGGGAACGACGGGAAGTGCGTGCCCTCCCGCTTGGTGCGCAGCGACAGGAAGTTCATGAGCGAGCGGGCGTTCATCGTGACGTACATGGTGCTGTAGATCGTCACGGGGAGGACCGCGCGGGCCACCTCGCGCGCGATGCCCGCGTCGAGCATCCGCTGATACGACGCGTAGGCGGCGGTGCAGGATGCCCGCACCTCGGCGTCGACGAGCGCCAGCTGCTCGGCCGAGCCCGGAAGGAACTCGTAGGCGCCGGGCTTGCCGACCTGCACGAGGTTGCGGTCGGGCCCGGGCACGTAGAACACGGGGCGCAGCTCGCGGTAGCGGCCCGACTCCTCGTTGTACGAGGCGATGCGGTGCCGCATGAACTCGCGGAAGACGAAGATCGGCGCCTGCACGTAGAAGGTCATCGAGTTGTGCTCGAAGGGCGAGCCGTGGCGGTCTCGCATCAGGTAGTTGATGAGGCCGCGATCGCGGGCGGTCGCCTCGTCGCCGCTCGCCGCGGCCTCGAGGGTCTGCTCGCCCTGCGTCGAGACGCGGGCGGCGAACAGCACGTCGCTGTCGTGAGCACTGGCCCGGACGAGCTCGACGGTCACGTCGGAGCGGAACTGGATCTCGGCGGCGTCGGTCACGATCGCCACCCTATCGGGGTGCCCCGGCCACCGCGGCGGCCCGCTCGCGCGTCGCACAGCGTCATACGCGGGAATACCCGACGCGCGTTTCCTATTGTGAGGGGCATGGATGCTCTCACCGCCCTGCTCGTGATCGCCGGTCTCATCGGCGCGGCGACCCTGCTCGGGTTGCTCGTGCGGGCCCGCGGCACCCGCGTCGCCGAGGGCTGCGGTGGAGACGAGCACCAGCTCGCCGTGGAGGGCGCCGAGGTCACCCTCGTGCAGCTGTCGAGTCCGGTGTGCTCGGCGTGCGCCGCGATGCGGCGGGTCGCCGAGACGCTGGTCGCCGCCGACCCGACGGTCGCCCACCGCGAGATCGACGTCGTCGACGAGCCGGAGGTTGCCCGGCGGCACTCGGTGTACTCGACGCCGACGACGCTTGTGCTCGACGGGGAAGGGCACGTTCGCGCCCGCCTGATCGGCGCGGTGACGCCCGCCGACGTGCGCGCGGCGGTCGACGCCGCCCGCCTGCCCATGGCGGTGCCGGCGTGAGCGGCGAGCGTCCGGCACCGGACGCCCCGGCGGGCACGCCGTTCGGCATCGACCCGCGCGGCCCCCGGTTCGGGGCGGCCATCACAGCGGCGCTGCTGCTCGTCGTCATCCTGCTCGGGCTCACCGAGCAGCAGGGGGCCGACCTCGTGGCCCGCGCGCTGCAGCCCTCCGCCCTGCTGCTCACCGCGCTTGTCGCGCTGTTCGCGTGGGGGGCGTTCGCGGGCATCCAGAAGCACCCCTACGGTCTGCTGTTCCGCCGCCTGATCGCCCCGCGCCTGGCCCCGCCGACCGAGCGCGAGCACCCCGCTCCCCCGACCTTCGCGCAGCTGGTGGGCCTTCTGGTAACGGTGACGGGCCTCGTGCTGCACCTGATCGGGGCGCCCGGTGCGCTCGTCGTGGCCGCCGCCGCCGCGTTCATCGCCGCGTTCCTCAACGCGGCGTTCGCCTACTGCCTGGGATGCCAGCTCTACGTAGTCCTGGCGAGGCTGGGAATCCTCCGCACGCGGGGTGCGCGCGCGTAGGCTGGAGACCTCCCGACCCCGAGACGCAAGGAGCACCGCCATGGCCGTGACCAGTGAAGCGACGACCCTCTGGTTCGGGTCGCTCATTGAGGGGTCGGGGACGACCTCGCTCGATTCGTCCGACGCCGGCGAGTTCCCGGTCACCTGGGCAGCCCGCTCGGAGGGCGTCGCGGGCCGCAGCAACCCGGAGGAGCTGCTCGGCGCCGCGCACTCGGCCTGCTACTCGATGGCGCTGTCGCACGCCCTGGCCGGTGCCGGGCACGCGCCCGAGAGCCTGCAGGTGACGGCCGCCGTCACCTTCGTGCCCGGCGAGGGCATCACCGGCAGCCACCTGCTCGTGAGCGCGAAGGTGCCGGGCCTGACGGCCGAGCAGTTCCAGGAGTTCGCCGAGGGCGCGAAGACCGGCTGCCCGGTGTCGCGGGCCCTCGCGGGCATCCCCATCACGCTCGAAGCCTCGCTCGCGTAGTGGCGGCCGCGACACCTCTCACGGTGCTCATCGCCGGCGCGTCCGGGATGATCGGCACCGAGCTGCAGCGCCAGTTGCGCGCCGACGGCCACACCGTGCTCACGCTCGTGCGCCGCGCGCCGCGCAGCGAGACCGAGTTCGCCTGGTCGCCCGGGTCGGGGGTGCTCGACACCGGAGTCTTCGACCGCGCCGACGCGGTCGTGAACCTGTCAGGCGCCTCGATCGCGCGGATCCCCTGGACGCGCGGCTACAAGAAGCAGATCCTCGAGTCGCGCGTGCGGGCGACGCGCGCGCTCGCCGAGGGCATGGCGAAGTCGTCGAACCCCCCCTCCGTGTTCCTCAGCGGCTCGGCGGTCGGCTACTACGGCGATCGTCCGGCCGTGCGCCTGACCGAGGATGCGAGCAAGGGCGAGGGCTTCCTCAGCGACGTCGTCGCGGCGTGGGAGGAGGCCGCGAGCCTCGCGCCCGCGAAGACCCGCACGGTCTTCCTCCGCACCGGTCTGGTGATCGGTCGGGGCGGAGCCATGACGCCGCTGCGGCTGCTCACCGCCGTCGGCGCGGCGGCCCGTGTCGGCTCGGGAGGGCAGCACTGGCCGTGGATCAGCCTCTACGACGAGGCCGCCGCGATCCGCCACCTGCTCACCTCGACGCTGCGCGGCCCGGTGAACCTGGCCGGCCCCACGCCCGCGACGAGCGACCGCGTGACGCGGGCGCTGGCAGCGGCGATGCACCGCTGGCACCTGCTGCGCCTGCCGGAAGGTCTCATCGGCACGATGATGGGCGACGCGGGCCGCGAGCTGCTGCTGTCGAGCCAGAAGCAGGTTCCCGCCAAGCTGCTCGCCGACGGCTTCCGCTTCCGGCACGAGACCGTCGAGCAGGCGCTGGAGGAGCTGGTGCGGCCGACTCCGGCCGAGGAAGCCTAGGCCGCTCTCTCGGCCGCGGTCTCGGCCCGCTCGAGTCGGAGCGCCTCGCGCATCGCCCAGCGGGCACGGCGCCTGTCGCTCGCCGCGTCGTAGGCGAGCGCGAGCCGGAACCAGTGCTGCCACGAGCCGGGGTGCTGCTGCACCTCGGCCGCGTAGCGCTCGAAGATCGCGTCGGCGGCGGCGCGCTCGACGCGACCGCTGACGCGGGCGGGCACCTCGTCGTCGGGAAGGCCGCCCTCGACCTCGAGGCGGCGGGCGAGTCGCTCGGCGCCGAAGCCGAAGCGCAGCTCGACGGCGAGCCCCCAGACGCCGACGAGCGGCAACACGACCAGCGCCCAGCCCATGGCCTGCACGATCGGCAGCGAGTCGCGGACCAGGTTGACCGCGTAGCCGATGACGACGGCGAGGTACAGGGCGAGAAGGAGCGCCATCAGCAGCGCTCCCCAGCGGGCGCGCGTCATCCGCGGTCGCTCCGGTCGGGAGCCGCCGCGGTATCGGATCCCGCGACGAGCGAGGTGAGACCGAGCAGGCTGTCGAGCCCGACGACGAGACCGGTGGTCTCGGCCGCGGCCCTCAGGCCGAGCAGGATGCCCGCCTCGTAGGAGCTCGGCGACAGCGTCTCGTGGGTGATGGTCACGACCTCGCCGGTGCCGCCGAGGTGGACCTCCTGCCGCGCGACCACGCCCTGGAGACGCAGCGAGTGGATCGGCACGCTCGCGACCTGCTGTCCGCGGGCGCGCTGGTCGGTGTGCGGCGCGACGACAGGGCCGAGGTCGGCGCGGGCGTGCCCGATGAGCTCGGCGGTGCGCACGGCCGTGCCCGAGGGCGAGTCGACCTTGGCGGCGTGGTGCGCCTCGACGATCTCGATCGACTCGAAGTAGCGGGCGGCGATGGTGGCCAGGTGCGTCGCGACGACGGAGCCGAGCGCGAAGTTGGGGATCACCACGACCCCCGCATCCGGATGCTGCGCCACGAGCGCGCGAAGGGTGCGCAGCCGGTCCTCGCTCCAGCCGCTGGTGCCGACCAGCACCTTCAGGCCCGACCGCACGGCGTGATCGACGACGGTCGGCGAGACTCCCGGCGCGGTGACATCGAGCACAACGTCGGCCCCGAGCATCTCGCCGAGGTCGCTGCGCGAGTCGAGCCGCGCGACGAGGGCGAGGTCGCTCTGCTTCTCGATGAGCGAGCAGGCGAGCGAGCCGAGCCGGCCGCTCGCTCCGACGACGGCGACCCGGGTGACCATGCCGCCAGTCTAGGGCGCGACGAGGAGCCTAGGCTGAGCGCATGGTCACCTGGCGCACCGCCCTGCCGAGCGATCCCGCCGCGCAGGCGCTGCTGGATCTCTACTTCGGCGCGCGCGCCCAGAGCTTTCCCGGCGGGCCCGAGGCCTACCGGCGCACGGAGCCGATCGATGCCGAGTACGTGCCGCCCGCGGGGGTGTTCCTGATCGCCGAGGGCGAGAACCTCGCCGCCGAGCCTGCCGATGTCGGCTGCGGGGGCGTGCGGCGGATCGCGGACGGGCCGCAGGGCCCGCGGTTCGAGGTGAAGCACCTCTGGGTGCTGCCCCACGCGCGCCGACTCGGCTTCGGACGCGCGCTCATGGACGAGCTCGGCCGCTGGGCGCGCGAACTGGGCGCGGCCGAGCTGGTGCTCGACACCAACGAGAGCCTCGAGGCGGCGGGGGCGCTCTACCGCTCGCTCGAATTCACCCCGATCGAGCCGTACAACGACAACCCGAACGCCACGACCTGGCTGGGCCGGGTGCTCTGACCCGGTTGCTCTGAGCCGGATGCTCTGCCGGAGGTCGTGCCGGCACGGCCCGCTCAGGCGAGGCTGAGGAACAGCTTCTCGAGGTCGGCGACCTCGACCGGGTCACCCGAGCCGTCCTCGCGCAGGCACTCCTTCATCGCGGAGGCGATGATGGCGAAGCCGGCGCGGTCGATCGCGCTCGAGGCGGCACTCAGCTGGGTGACGATCTCGCGGCAGTCGCGACCCTCCTCGATCATGCCGAGCACGGCACCGATCTGACCCTGCGCGCGCCGCAGGCGGTTGGCGATCTTCTTGGCCTCCTCGGCCGGGATGGTGGTCATCGGCCGTCTCCTGTCGCGTAATCGAGGCCGCGCTGCACCCAGGCCATCGTGCCGCCCGCGACCGAGACGGCGTCGAAGCCGTTGGCCAGCAGGAAGTCGGCGGCGCGCAGGCTGCGCGCTCCGGATCGGCAGATGACGTAGAGGGTCTCGTCGCGCGGAAGGGCATCCAGCTCATCGGGCAGCGTGCCGAGCGGCACGAGCTGCACGCCGGGCACGTGGGCGTCGACATACTCGTCGACCTCGCGGACATCGATCACGGTGACGCCCCGGTCGAGGGCGACCACCAGGTCATCGACCGTGACTTCGCGAGCACCGTTCTGGTCAGTCATGCGTGTCCCCTTCCGGTGATGCGGTCTCAGGATGCGGAGCCGGCGGCCGCGGCGAGCGCCTGGGTGCCCGCCCGCCACGTGGTGTAGCCCCCGTCGAGGTTGGCCACGGTGACACCGTACTGCCGCAGCAGCGCGGCGGCCGTGTGGCCGCGCTGCCCCACCTTGCAGTGCACGATGACCTTCTGCCCGCGCAGGCTCTCGGCGTGCTGGCGCAGCTCGTCGACGGGCATGAGCGTGCTGCCGGGGATCGCCCCCAGCGCGTTCTCGCCGGAGGTGCGCACGTCGATCAGCCGCCAGCCCTCCTCGAGCCTCTGCTCGAGCTCGTGCCACTGAACGCTGAGCTCGCCGTCGATGAGGTTGTCGTCGACGTAGCCGAGCATGTTGACCGGGTCCTTCGCCGAGGCGAATTGCGGCGCGTAGGCCAGCTCGAGGTCGGCGAGGCCGCGCGCGGGGATGCCGCCGGCCATCGCGGTGGCGATGACGTCGATGCGCTTATCGGCTCCGCCCCCCACGGCCTGGGCGCCGAGGATGGCGTCGGACTCGGCATCGACGATGAGCTTGAGGGCCAGCAGCTCGGCGCCCGGGTAGTAGCCGGCGTGGTCGGTCGGGTGCGTGTGGATGACCCGGATCGCCCGGCCCTCCTCGCGCAGCTCGCGCTCGGTGCGCCCGACCGCGGCGGCGGTCAGGCCGAACAGCCCGATGACGGCGGTGCCGAGGGCGGGAACGGCCGCGTGCGGCCGCCCGGCGATCGCGTCGGCGGCGAGGCGTCCGTGCCGGTTGGCGAGGCCGGCCAGCCAGACCGGGGCGGGATCGCCGTCGAAGCGGCGCTTCACGACCGCGTCGCCGACCGCGTAGATCGCGGGGTCGGAGGTGCGCTGGAACTCGTCGACGATGATGTGCCCGCGCGCGTCGAGGGCGATGCCCGCATCGCGCGCGATCGCGCTGTCGGCGCGCACCCCGACCGAGAGCACGACGAGGTCGGCGGGCAGCGTGCGGCCGCCGTCGAGCACCACGTGGTCGTCGCCGATGCCGGCGAGCGTCGTGCTGAGATGCAGCTCGACCCCGTTGGCCCGCAGGCGCTGCGCGATCGTGTGCGCCATCTCGATGTCGAAGGGCCGGAGCACGTGCGGCATCGACTGCACGACGGCGACCTCGAGGCCACGGTGGCGGAGGTTCTCGGCCAGCTCGAGGCCGATGAAGCCGGCCCCGGCGATGACGGCGCGGCGGGCATCCTGCGCGGCCGCGATGATGCGGTCCATGTCGGCGATGTCGCGCAGGGTGAGGCCGCGCTCGACCCCGGGGATATCGGGACGGACCGGCGCGGCGCCGGGGCTGAGGATGAGGGCGTCGTAGCCGATCGCCTCCTCGGCGCCGGTGGTGAGGTCGCGCACGAGCACGGTGCGGGCATCCCGATCGATGGCGACGGCCTCGGTGCGCACGCGCACGTCGAGGGCGAAGCGCGCGCCGAGCGAGGCCGGGGTCTGCAGGATGAGCGCCTCGCGATCGGGGATGACGCCGCCCACGTGGTACGGCAGGCCGCAGTTGGCGAACGAGACGTGCGCACCGCGCTCGAGCACGATGATGCGGGCGCTCTCGTCGAGGCGGCGCAGCCGGGTGGCGGCCGACATGCCGCCGGCGACACCGCCGACGATGACGTAGGTTCGAGGGGAGGTCATGCGTCGATAATATACCCCCGGGGGTATTTTGTCCAGGCCTCTCAGCGCTCTCCCGAACCCCGCTCAGGATGCTGTGGAACAGTCGGGGGCATGACCCGCCCCGCCGTGCTCGAGCGCGTTCGCGGCCGCATTCTCGTGATGTTCTCCGGCGACCCGCAGGGAACACCCGACTGGGTGCGTGCCCTCGAGACGGGTGATGACGAGGGGTACTTCGGCCCCGGCTCGGCCGTCTGGGAGGTGCACGCCGGTATCCCGACCGTCGTGGCGGGTATCCGCGCCCTCCTGATGCAGACGCTGCACCCCGGGGCGATGGCCGGGGTTCACGACCACTCGCGCTACCGGGAGGATCCGCTCGGCCGCCTCGCCGGCACCGTGCGCTGGGTGCTCACGACCTCGTTCGCCGATCGCGCGCAGGCCGAGGCCGCCTGCGCGTGGGTGACCCGGCTGCACGGCAGGGTGCGGGGCACCTACGCGGGCGTCGATGGCGCCCCGGTCGCCTACGCGGCCGACGATGCCGACCTCATCGGCTGGGTGCACTGCGTCTTCGCCGACGCCTTCATCGGCAGCCACGAGACCTGGGGCGGACCGGTTCCCGGCGGCTCCGACCAATACGTGCGCGAGTGGGCGCGCGCCGGCGAGCTGTTGGGCATGGTCGACCCGCCGCGCAGCCGTGGCGAGCTCGACGCCGCGATCGCGTCGTACCTGCCCGTGCTGCGGCGCGACGAGCGGGTCGACGAGGCCGTGCGCTGGCTCCGCAACCCGCCGCTCGGCCGCGGGGTCGGGCCCGCGTACCGCATCCTGTTCGCCGGTGCCGTCGCCTCGCTGCCCGACCAGTACCGAACGCTGCTCGGCCTCCGACGCCCCCGCTGGCCCGCGATCGCCCTCACCGGCCTCGCCCTGCGCTGGATGCGGTTGCTCCTGGGTCGCGAATCCTCGACCGTGCACTACACGCGCCGGAGGCTCGCTCGGCTGGAGGCCGTGCGGTCGCCCTAGAACGGCTGGTCGACCGGAAGGCCCGTCCGCAGCTCGGCTGGCAGATGACCGAGGTCGTTGTGGGCGACGAGCACGGGCGGCTTCGCGCTGCGCACCCGGATGATCGTCAGACCGCAGTTCGCCTGGTTGATGCCCATCCACCGCCAGGCAGGCGCCCCGAACACCTCGCGGACGAACCAGGCGATCACGAAGTTGTGGGTGATGAGCAGGTCGTGGCGGTCCTCCCGCGAGTGCGAGAGCCACTCCGCGGTCGCGTCGGCCATCTGCGCCTCCCCCGCCGCGATCTCCTCGGGCGTGATGCCGCCGTAGAAGGGCTCGAACACCGCGGGCATGTCGGGGGTCGGGCCGGAGGGGATGCAGTCCATCAGCAACGCCGAGGGCTCCGGCTCGATGGAGGGCATGTACTCGGTCATGAGCCGGGCGGTCTCGACGGCGCGCTGCAGGGGCGAGGTACGGACGCTCGCGAACGGCACGCCGCTCAATCGCTCGGCGATCGCGCGGGCCTGGCGCTGCCCCCGGCCGCTGAGCGGACCGTCGGGTAGACCGTGCTCCGCATCCAGCTGCTCGCCATGCCGGACCAGATAGACGTACCGCGACACGACGCCACGCTCCCCTCAACCGTGTCGAGCCTAGGCCATGGCCGACACGCGAACGGGGTACAGGCAAAGGACAGACAGGGCTGTCTGTCCCCTGCTAGAGTGCCGATCATCGGATGCTTCGCCCCCGACCCGAGGGAACCGAGCGCCGCGGACCAGCCGGAGCCCTGCGTGACACTCCCCGCCCCCGCCGAGACCCCTCGCCGCATGCCCCCCGCCAAGAAGCGGATCCTCGACGCCGCCACCCGGCTGTTCTCCACCGAGGGCATCCGCGCCGTCGGCGTCGACCGCCTGATCCACGAATCGTCGGTGACGAAGGCAACCTTCTACAAGCACTTCGGCTCCAAGGACCGCTTGATCCAGGACTACCTGCGCTCGGCATCGGAGACCGACCTGCTCGCCCTCGACGAGCGGATCCACGCCGCGGACTCGCCCCAGGCCGGCCTCGCCGCCATCGTCGAGGCCGTGCACGCGACCCTGCACGCCGAGGACTTCCGCGGCTCGCTCTTCGTCAACGCGGCCGCCGAGTTCCCGGACCCGGCCGACCCCGTGCGTGTGATCATCGCGGAGCACTACGAGGCCGTCGCCAGCCGCATCACCGAACTGCTCCAGCACGTCGGCCACCCGCTGGCGGGCGAGGCGGCCGACCGCATCATGATCTCCTACGTGGGCGCACTCTCGTGGGGCCACGTCGGCGACCCCATCGGGGCCTCCGTGGCCTTCCGCCGCACGATCGAGTGCGTGCTGGCCCCGGAGCAGCTGGCCGCGTAGACCCCCGCGGCGGTGCTAGTCGCTGACCCGGTCGAGCTCGGTGAGGTGGTGCCGGCCGAGAGGCGTGCGCGGCGCCGCCATGATCGCCTCGAGCTGGAGCGGGCCGCTCACGGAGACGACCGGCGCCACGACGCGCGGGCGGCTGAGCAGCCAGGAGAGCGCGACGGTCGCGGGCTCCACGCCCAGCTCGGCGCCGATGCGCTCGAGGGCGTGCACGATGCGCAATCCCCGGCGGTTCAGGTAGCGCGAGGCCTCCTCGCCGCGCCGCTCGCGCTCGAGGTCGGAGCGGGTGCGGTACTTGCCGGTGAGGAAGCCGGCGGCGAGTGCGAAGCGGGGAAGCACGCCGACGTCGAGCTGGGCGGCGACCCGCGCGAGGTCGCCCTCGTACTCGTCGCGGTGCACGAGGTTGTAGTGCTTCTGCAGGGCGACCATGTGGGCGACGCCGACCTGGCCGGCCGCGATCCGGGCCTCGAGCAGGCGCTCGCCCGTGTGATCGCTGCCCCCGAAGTACCGGACGTCACCCGCGCGGATCAGCTCGTCGACGGCGAGCAGGGTCTCGTCGAAGGGAACCGTCGGGTCGTCAATGTGTAGGAAGAGAAGGTCGATGCGGTCGATCCGCAGCCGGCGGAGGGAGGCCTGAACGGCGGCGCGGATGGCCGAGGACGACAGCCCCGGATTGTCCGCGCTCTTGCCGACCTTGGTCGCGATGGTGAGGGCGTCGCGGTTGCCGCGGGCCTGCATCCAGTTGCCGATCATGATCTCGCTGCGCCCGCCGGCGTAGGAGTCGGCGGTGTCGATCAGGGTTCCGCCGAGCTCGACGTAGCGGTCAAGAACAGCCGTGGTCGTCGGGCCGTCGGCCGTCCAGCCGAAGACCGTGCCGCTGAGGGCGATGGGGAACACCTGGAGGTCGCTCGGACCGATCCGTCGCGGCAGCACGACGGGCGCGGTGGAGAGGGCGGTGGCGCCGCCACGCTGATCCTGGCTCTCGGTCACAGTGCTGGGTGCTCTCGACGGGGTCGTGCCGACGGCACGGGTGGTTGGGGCTGACAGTACTCCGTGAGCGGCGCTCGCCCCGGTAGCCGCGCTCGATCGTTATCGGGCCGTGTCGCGGGTCATGCGCACAGTTTCCTCCCCCTATGCCGCGGCGCGGCCGCGCCCGCGGAGGGCACGACCGCGCCGGGTCGAGGGAGCGGGACGGCTCAGCTCTTCTTGGCCGCCCGGACCGCGATGATGCCGAAGCCGACCTTGTTCAGCACGTCGGCGATCACGTAGATGATCGCGGCGATGCTGATCGCGAGGGCGGCGTCGCCGCCACCGAGCTCGATGAACTCCTGGGTCGCAGTGCCGATGGGGTAGATGGCCCAGCCGGCGATGACGAACCACTTCATGATCGAGACCGCGCGCTGCACGTGAGCCGGGGCGTCCGAGCCGAGCTTCAGGGTGAAGACGACGTAGACGATGTACAGCCAGCCCAGGGTCGAGATGATGAAGAACAGGTAGTTGGTGGCGCTGCCGGGCGTGCCGATCTCACCGAGGTAGCCGAAGACGATCATGATGATGTCCGCGATGATGAGCTTGGTCAGCAGGCCCTTCTTCAGCGCGCCGGCGAGCGCCACGATGAGCGCGAACTCGACGAGCAGCAGCGGCGTGGTGAGCAGCCAGTCGATGTATCGCAGCGGCAGGGTCGCGTCGACGTCGGCCGCCGTGATCTCGCCACCGGGGAACTTCACCACGTCCTTCATGACGTAGTACATGATCGCCGCGATGAACGTGATGACCGCGGCGTAGGTCGCCACCGAGCGGTGCTCGGGCTTCA
>VFQU01000290.1_pt1 | contig 49433 bp, 45 predicted proteins | sample 3512311 | NCBI WGS metagenome assembly VFQU01 (sample SAMN10412377, study PRJNA504923) | tailings metagenome | isolation source: Relicate 3 Philex TSF3 active mining site | place: Philippines: Tuba, Benguet | collected 2017-08-29 | reverse complement strand
TCCCCGGGCCGGATTCGAACCAGCGACCAACCGGTTAACAGCCGGTTGCTCTACCACTGAGCTACCGGGGAATAGCCTGCTCGTGTGCGAGTGGCGTGCCTATAGCAAACAGTTTTCCGCTTTGCAAAGAAGGCCGGGACAAAAAATGCTGATTGCTCTGGCGCGGCGCGCGGCCGCACCTCATATGCGGAGCGTTCGGGCGGGTGGAGCATTTGTCCGGATCCTTGGAACACCGCCATTCCCATGACCAACATGCTGCCAGAGCCTCTCGACGAGGACGACCTGACACCGGTTCGCCGGATCACGATCCTGGGCCGCGATTTCGTGCTGCCGCGTTCGCGGCTCGTGCGGGTCGTGATCGGAATCCTGTTCGTCATGTTCGGCATGGTGGGATTCCTGCCGATCGTCGGCTTCTGGATGATTCCCGTCGGCCTCCTCATCCTGTCCTATGAGTTTGCGATGATCCGGCGATGGCGCAGGCGCATGGCCGTGAAATGGGGTCGGCGCAACGGTCGTCGGATGAGCTCGCGCCGGCCGTGAGGAAAGCCGTTGCGGCAACCATTTGGCCGCTTGCCGCTCCCGGCCGCCTCTGTTAACACCACCCCGTCCTGAACCCGGCGGGTACGGGGCCTCGTGGCGGAGTGGTCACGCAGAGGACTGCAAATCCTTGCACGCCGGTTCGATTCCGGCCGAGGCCTCCACCGGTTCCCGCGTCGGAGCTGGCATGCCCGGGCGATGGACGACGGCGCAACTGGCGTCCATCACGGGGCTCGAAGGCATGACGGCGGACTTTTCCATCCAGCGGACCAAGATGGTCGACGGCCAGCTTCGCACGACGGACGTGACGAATGTCCCGTTGCTCGATGCGATGCATCAGATTCCGCGCGAGGAATTCGTGCCCGCGCGGCGCAAGTCGCTCGCCTATATCGACGAAGACATCGAGGTTGCACCGGGCCGGTACATCATGGAGCCGTCGCCCTTCGCCAAGCTCGTCCAGCTCGCCGGCCTGACGAAGGCCGATTTCGTGCTCGATATCGGCTGCACCACCGGTTATTCGGCCGCTGTCCTGTCGCAGCTGTGCGATTCCGTCGTCGCGCTCGAAAGCGATGCGGAGCTGGCGGCGATGGCGTCCCAGACGCTGCCGCGCCTCGGCCATGACAATGTCGCGGTCGTGGAAGGACCGCTCACGGAGGGCTGGCCGCGCCAGGCCCCCTATGACGCGATCCTGATCGAGGGCGCGATCGATCACGTGCCGGAAAAGCTGTTCGCGCAGTTGCGCGATGGTGGCCGGCTGGTCGCGATCGTCGGCCGCGGCAATGCAGCGCGCGCCACGCTCTACCTCAAGCAGGGCGGGGCGATCTCGCACCGGACGCACTTCAACGCCGCTGTGCGCCCGCTCGCAGATTTTGCCCGCGCTCCGGCCTTCCAGTTCTAGAACTGAAATCTTGGGAGATGTTACCGATGTGTAACTTTCCCGATCCGAATTTGCTGTAGGGTGGCCGCGCCAGTGAATCGCTGGCTCTGGTGTCGCGACCGTGGGAGAGAGGGCACCGGCCAGATGTGCGGCGAGGGGCTTCGGCCGGCCGCAAAATTGGAGAGGTGGGACTTGTCTCTGCTTAGACGCTCTATTCCGGCGATGCTTCTAGCATGTGCCGCTCTTGTATCCAGCGTGCCAGCGCAGGCCGAAACCATCGCGGGTGCGCTCGCGAAAGCCTATCAGAACAACGCCAGCCTCAATTCCGAGCGCGCCGGCGTGCGCGTGACGGATGAAGGTGTCGCGATCGCCAAGTCGGGCATGCGGCCCGTGATCTCGGGATTCAGCAACGTCTCGTTCGCCAACCAGGCGGGCAACTCGATCCGCAGCGGCGGCTTCGGCGTGTCGATCCGCCAGTCGCTCTTCGACGGCTTCCAGACGCAGAACAATGTCGCGGCAGCGGAATCCCAGGTGTTCGCCGCCCAGGAAGCGCTTCGCAACGCCGAGCAGAACATCCTCTTCAACGCGGCGTCCGCCTATATGGACGTGATCCGCGACCGGCAGGTCGCTGCGTTTACGCAGCGCAATCTCGAGTTCCTCGCCGAACAGGTCCGCGCGGCGAATTCGCGGCTTGAAGTCGGCGAGGGCACTCGCACCGATGTCGCCCAGGCGCAGGCAAGCCGCGCTGCAGCCGAAGCACAGCTGAGCGCTGCCCGTGCGCAGGCGACAGCAAGCGCGGCGCTCTATCGCCAGATCGTAGGCGAGGATCCGGGCCGTCTCGAAGGCGCCTCATCCATCAACCGTCTGCTGCCGCGTTCGGTCGAAGCCGCCTACGGCATCGCCGAAAGTCAGCATCCGGCTATTCTGGCGACGCGCCATCTCGTCGACGCAGCCGGGTTCGGCGTCAAGGCTGCCGAGGGATCGCTCCTGCCGCAGCTCAATCTCGAAGGCAGCGTCTCGCGCAACTTCTCCTACGGAGGTGTGCAGGAGGGGACATCCAACTCCGGCAGCATCGGACTTAATCTGACGGTTCCGATCTATCAGGGCGGCCTGGCTTCCGCGCAGGTGCGGCGGTCCAAGGAGGCGCTCGGTCAGTCCCGTCTGGAGGTCGATGTGACCCGCGACCAGGTTCGCCAGGCGCTGACCTCCGCCTGGACGCAGTATGTCGCGGCGCAGGAGCTCGTCTCGGCCAATCGCCAGCTGGTCAGTGCGGCGCAGCTCGCATTGAGCGGCGTCAACGAGGAGCGGTCCGTAGGCCAGCGCACGACGCTCGACGTGCTGAACGCGCAGGCCGACGTCATTAACGCGCAGATCAATCTCGCCAGCGCCGAGCGTGACGTCGTTGTCGCGAGCTACGCGATCGTGTCCGCCATGGGCCGGCTGTCGGCTTCCGAGCTCGGCCTCAACGTCGCCTTGCACCGTCCGCAGGAACATTACGACGCGGTCAAGGACAAGTGGCACGGCCTGCGCACGCCCGACGGGCGCTGATAGCGGGATTGATCAGAAAACCTGTGGTTTGAATCAGCAGCTTGGCCGGCGGGGATTATCTCCTCCGCTGGTCTTCGCTACTCTGGATGCGTGATTCGATGCAGGCGGCAGGCGAGCCGGTTGCAGGCGCCACGACAATGAAGCAGCGGCGGAACTCATTACATGGCACAACCAAGCAGCGTAGCCCGCGAACCCTCCATGGAGGAGATACTCGCATCCATCCGGCGCATCATCGAAGACAGCGAGCCTGCCGCGGCGGCGCGCATCGAGCCCTCGAAGGGCGCAGGTGAGGCCGAAGAGTTCAAGGCCGAGCTGACATTCCCGAAGGAGGCGCCTCAGGCGGAGCTGACGCCGGTCGAGGCGGAGCGTCCGCGCTCGATGGCCGAGATCCAGGCGGCCCTTCGCAAGGAACAGCCAGCTGCGCCGGCGCAGGTGCATCCGCTTCGCCCTGCGGCCGATGCAGCCTTGCCGCGTCAGGCAGCACAGCCGGCAAAGGCCGACGCACCTCGCGCCGAACTCGTCGCCCGCCCGCCGCAGCAGCCGCAGCCGGCATCGCAGGCGCCAGCAGCCAAGACACAAGAGGATCGCCCCATGGCAGAACCCGCACCGGCCCTCCGGCCGTCGATCGATGCAGCCCCGGCGCCCCGCGCCGCGCAGCCCGAGGCCTCGCGGCAGGTGGCCGCCGCGGCACCCGCGGCGCGTGCCGAAGCCGCTCGCGGCACGCTGATGTCCGACCGCTCCGGCAAGCAGGTCAACGCCTCGTTCGGTGAACTCGCCGAAGCCTATCAGTTGGTGCGCAAGCGCAGCCTCGCCGATGCCGCCGAGGACATCATGCGCCCGATGCTGCAGGAGTGGCTCGACAACAATCTGCCGCGCATCGTCGAGCGGCTGGTTCGCGAAGAGATCGAGCGCGTTGCCCGCGGCAACGACGACTGACGTCTGGCACAGCCGAAAGCATTTCGGGGGCGCTGCGGCAACGCGGCGCCCCTTGCCGTTTGTGCCGCCGCGGTTGACTTGCCCCGACCCATTGGGTTTACACCAGCCGCAATCTCCCAATCCGGATGCCCGCAATGCTTGAGAAGACCTACGACGCGAAAGCCGTCGAGCCGAAGATCGCCTCCCGCTGGGAGCGCGCGGACGCCTTCGCAGCCGGCGCGGGTGCCGAGCCCGGTGCCGATCCCTACACGATTGTCATCCCGCCGCCCAACGTTACCGGCTCGCTGCACATGGGCCACGCGCTCAACAACACACTGCAGGACGTGCTGATCCGTTTCGAACGCATGCGCGGCAAGAACGTGCTGTGGCAGCCGGGCATGGATCATGCGGGCATCGCGACGCAAATGGTGGTCGAGCGGCAGCTCGCCGAGCGCCAGATCGCGCGCCGCTCTATGAGCCGCGAGGATTTCGTCGACCGCATCTGGGAGTGGAAGGGCGAGTCCGGCGGCATCATCGTCAACCAGCTCAAGCGGCTCGGCGCATCCTGTGACTGGTCGCGCGAGCGATTCACGATGGACGAGGGGCTTTCGGAAGCCGTGCTCGAGGTCTTCGTGACACTCTACAAGCAGGGCCTGATCTATCGCGGCAAGCGGCTGGTCAACTGGGATCCGAAATTCGAGACCGCGATCTCCGATCTCGAGGTCGAGAGCCGCGAAGTCGACGGCCATATGTGGCACTTCAAATATCCGCTGGCCGGCGGCGAAACCTATGAATATGTCGAGAAGGACGCCGACGGCAACGTCACCTTCCGCGAGACGCGCGACTATATCGCGATCGCCACGACACGGCCCGAGACCATGCTGGGCGACGGCGCCGTCGCGGTTCACCCGTCGGATGAGCGGTACGCCCCGATCGTCGGAAAACTCTGCGAGATTCCGGTCGGGCCGAAGGAGCATCGCCGCCTGATTCCGATCATCACCGACGAATATCCGGACCCGACCTTCGGCTCCGGCGCGGTGAAGATCACCGGTGCGCACGACTTCAACGATTATGGCGTCGCCAAGCGCAACGACATCCCGCTCTACCGCCTGATGGACCTCAAGGCCGCCATGCGATCCGACGGCGAGGATTATGCGAGCTGCGCGGCACAGGCTGCCGAGATCGTGCGCTCGGGCGTCCTGCCGGACGAGGCGACCGTCGATGGCATCAACCTCGTGCCTGACGAGTATCGCGGCCTCGACCGCTATGCGGCGCGCGAGAAGATCGTCGCCCAGATCAATTCGGACGGACTCGCCGTCATGACGACGGATGCCGAAGGCAATCCGGTACCGCTGGTCGAGAACAAGAAGATCACGCAGCCCTTCGGCGACCGCTCGGGCGTGGTCATCGAGCCGATGCTGACCGACCAGTGGTTCGCGGACGCCGCGACGCTGGCCGGACCCGCGATCGCCTCCGTGCGCGAAGGCCGCACCAACTTCGTGCCGAAGAATTGGGAGAAGACCTATTTCGAGTGGATGGAGAACATCCAGCCCTGGTGCATCTCGCGCCAGCTCTGGTGGGGCCATCGCATTCCGGCCTGGTACGGGCCGGACGGTCACGTCTTCGTCGAGAAGGACGAGGAAGCCGCCCTCGGCGCCGCGATCCAGCATTACGTTTCGCAGGAAGGCCCTTGGAAGGCCTGGGTCGAGGAGAAGCTCGAGACCTACAAGCCGGGCGAGATCCTGACGCGAGACGAGGACGTGCTCGACACGTGGTTTTCGTCCGCGCTCTGGCCGTTCTCGACGCTCGGCTGGCCGAAGAAGACGCCGGAACTGGCGACCTACTACCAGACCGACGTGCTCGTGACCGGCTTCGACATCATCTTCTTCTGGGTCGCCCGGATGATGATGATGGGCCTGCACTTCATGGAAGAGGAGCCGTTCCACACGGTCTACGTCCACGCGCTCGTTCGCGACAAGAATGGCGCGAAGATGTCGAAGTCCAAGGGTAATGTCATCGACCCGCTGGAGCTGATTGACGAATACGGCGCCGACGCGCTGCGCTTCACGCTGGCGATCATGGCCGCGCAGGGCAGGGACGTGAAGCTCGATCCGGCGCGCGTCGCCGGCTACCGCAATTTCGGCACCAAGCTCTGGAACGCCACGCGCTTCGCGCAGATGAACGGCGTCAAGGCCGACCCGGCCCTTGATCCGTCTTCGGCAGGCCTGACGATCAACCGCTGGATCCTGACGGAGCTGACACGCGCCACGTCGGAGGTCACTAGCGGCATCGCCGGCTATCGCTTCAACGAGGCGTCGAGTGCTGCCTACCGGTTTGTCTGGAACCTCTATTGCGACTGGTATCTCGAACTCCTGAAGCCGGTCTTCGCCGGCACGGACGAAGCCGCCAAGGCCGAGAGTCAGGCGGTCGCCGCATACGTGCTCGACCAGATTCTCAAGCTGCTCCATCCCTTCATGCCCTTCATGACGGAAGAGCTGTGGGACCTGACGGTGGCGGAAGGCAGCGCGCGCGATACGCTTCTCTGCCACGCGCGCTGGCCGGAACTCGGCTTCGAGGACGCTTCGGCGGCCTCGGAAATCAACTGGCTCATCGACCTCGTCACCGGCATCCGTTCGGTCCGCTCGGAGATGAATGTGCCTGCGGCGGCCATTGCGCCGCTTTCGGCCGTCGGGGCCAACGCGGAAACGCGCGAACGCCTTGCGCGCCACGAGCCCGCAATCCGCCGCCTTGCGCGCGTCGAGGAGATCACCTTTGCTGCCGAAGCGCCCGGCCAGGCGGCCCAGCTCGTGCTCGGCGAAACGACCTTCTGCCTGCCGCTCGGGACGCTGATCGACCTCGACGCCGAAGCCGCCCGCATCACCCGCGAGATCGCCAAGCTCGGCGACGAGATCGGCCGCATCGACAAGAAGCTCGGCAACGAGAAGTTCGTCGCAAACGCACCGGTCGAGATCGTCGATGCCGAGCGGGAAAAGAAGGCGGAGTACGAGGCGGCCCGCGGAAAGCTTCAGCAGGCCTTGAGCCGCGTGAACCCTGCGGCCTGATCCTGTACTGACAGGCGCCGCGTTCGCGGCGCCTGCCACTTTCGGCGAAGCAGCGCGCTTGCCTCTTGCCTGGCGCGACAGATGGGCGCATGGATAAAGCCTGTCACCCGGGCCGGGCCCCTCTGGCAGGCGAGGCGTCGCCTGCGATGTCGGACCGCAAGACTCTGCGCGCACGCAGCGCTACCCCAAGCACGCTCCCATGTTCGATCATGAATGGCTCTGGCCAGGGTTTCTGACGTTCGTCGCCCTGATCCTTTTCTTCGACCTCTTCGTCCTTCACCGGAAGGACCACGTCATTTCCACCCGCGAGGGTGTCCTGACGGTCGGCGGCTACGTGTCGCTCGCCATGCTGTTCTGTGCGGCCATCTTCTATTTCGAAGGCTCGCAGCCCGGTTCGGAATTCCTGACCGCCTATCTGGTCGAGCAGGCGCTTTCGCTCGACAACATCTTCGTCATCGCGCTCATCTTCACCTATTTCAAGGTGCCGGCAGAAGCGCAGTACCGCGTGCTGTTTTATGGCATCGTCGGCGCAATCATCATGCGTCTGTCGCTGATCGTGCCGGGTGTCCAGCTCGTCGAGCGGTTCTGGTGGGTTGGCGCGCTGCTCGGTCTCGTCCTGCTCTATTCTGGCTACAAGATGATGACGTCGGATGGCGAGATGGCCGATCCCGGCAACAGCCGCGTCGTCAAATGGCTGCGCTCGACCGGCCGCGTCACCGACGAATATGAGGGCTCCAAGTTCCTGACCCGGCGCAACGGCGTTCTCTTCATGACGCCGCTGTTCCTTGTGCTCGTCACCGTGGAAGTGACCGATCTCGTCTTCGCGATCGACTCGATCCCGGCGGTGCTGGCGATCTCGAACGACCCGTTCATCGTCTTCTCGTCGAACGTGTTCGCCATCATGGGCCTGCGCGCGCTGTTCTTCGTGCTCTCCGGCATGATGCGCGAGTTCCGCTTCCTGAAGCACGGTCTCTCGCTCGTCCTCATCTTCGTCGGCTTCAAGATGCTGGTCCAGCACTGGTACAAGCTGCCGTCCTTCGTCTCGCTCGGGGTCGTCGCCGTCCTGATCATCGGCTCGGTCATCCTATCGATGGTCATCAAGGACGAGGACGAAGGCCCGACGCCGGAAGAGGCGCTTGCCGGCAAGGGCAGGGACCCCAAGGTCCACTAAGCCGGCAGCGACTTCTAAGACATAGCGGCCCTGTCGGCGATCGCCCGCTGACAGGGCCTCTCTTTGACGCTATGTAACCTGCCACACGAAAACCAAGCATTGGAAACGCCATGCCAGCCCTTCGCTCACGCACCACAACCCATGGCCGCAACATGGCCGGCGCGCGCGGCCTTTGGCGCGCAACCGGCATGAAGGATTCCGACTTCGGCAAACCCATCGTCGCCGTGGTCAATTCCTTCACCCAGTTCGTGCCCGGCCACGTCCACCTCAAGGATCTGGGCCAGCTGGTGGCGCGCGAGATCGAGGCGGCCGGCGGTGTGGCGAAGGAGTTCAACACGATCGCCGTCGACGACGGCATCGCGATGGGCCATGACGGCATGCTCTATTCGCTGCCCTCGCGCGAGCTCATCGCCGACTCGGTCGAGTACATGGTCAACGCGCACTGCGCCGACGCCATGGTCTGCATCTCCAACTGCGACAAGATCACACCCGGCATGCTGATGGCCGCCATGCGCCTCAACATCCCGGCCGTCTTCGTGTCCGGCGGCCCGATGGAAGCCGGTAAGGTCCTGATGAAGGGCAAGGAGGTCGCGCTCGACCTCGTCGACGCCATGGTGGCGGCTGCCGACGAGTCCGTCTCCGACGAGGACGTCAAGGTTATCGAGCGCTCTGCCTGCCCGACCTGCGGCTCGTGCTCCGGCATGTTCACGGCCAATTCCATGAACTGCCTGACCGAGGCGCTCGGCCTCTCGCTCCCGGGCAACGGCTCGACGCTGGCGACCCACGCCGATCGTCGTCGTCTCTTCGTCGAGGCCGGCCATCTGATCGTCGATCTCTGCCAGCGCTATTACGAGCAGGATGACGAAAGCGTCCTGCCGCGCAATGTCGCCTCGCGCGAAGCCTTCGAGAATGCGATGGCGCTCGACATCGCCATGGGCGGCTCGACCAACACGGTGCTGCACATCTTGGCGGCGGCCGTGGAAGGCGGCATCGACTTCGATCTCGACGACATCGACGCGCTGTCGCGCAAGGTGCCGGTTCTCTGCAAGGTCGCGCCGGCCAAGAGCGACGTCCACATGGAAGACGTCCACCGCGCCGGCGGCATCATGTCGATCCTCGGCGAACTGGAGAAGGGCGGCCTCATCAACCGCGACCAGCCGACGGTTCACGCCGCCACGCTCGGGGATGCGATCGACCAGTGGGACATCACCCGCACCAAGAGCGACATGGTGCGCGACTTCTTCATGGCCGCGCCCGGTGGCATCCCGACCCAGGTCGCCTTCAGCCAGCAGCAGCGCTGGCGGGAGCTCGACACCGACCGCACCAACGGCGTCATCCGCTCGGCCGCGACCCCGTTCTCGAAGGATGGCGGCCTCGCGGTCCTCAAGGGCAATCTGGCGCTCGACGGCTGCGTCGTGAAGACCGCAGGCGTCGACGAGTCGATCCTGAAGTTCTCCGGTCCCGCCAAGGTCTATGAGAGCCAGGACGCCGCCGTGAAGGCGATCCTCGGCAACGAGGTCGTGGCCGGTGATGTGGTGGTCATCCGCTACGAAGGTCCGCGTGGCGGGCCCGGGATGCAGGAAATGCTCTATCCGACGAGCTACCTGAAGTCGAAAGGCCTCGGCAAGGCTTGCGCGCTCATCACCGATGGCCGCTTCTCCGGCGGCACCTCCGGCCTTTCGATCGGCCATGTCTCGCCCGAGGCGGCCGAGGGCGGCACGATCGGTCTCGTGCGCACCGGCGACCGGATCGACATCGACATCCCGAACCGCACGATTGTGCTGGCCGTGCCGGAAGACGAGCTCGCCGCACGCCGTGCCGAGCAGGAAGCCAGGGGCTGGAAGCCGGCCGAAAAGCGCAAGCGCAACGTCACGCAGGCCCTGCGCGCCTATGCAGCCTTTACGACCAGCGCCGACAAGGGCGCGGTGCGCCGTCTGCCGGACGACATCTGACGCGCCAGCAGCCGCTGAGTCCAAATTTTGCCATTAACGCCCGTGCAGCCGCACGGGCGTTTCGTTTTTGTGGCTTCCTGGCAACAGTTGTTTAGCAAGAGATGGTCTATGGTCCCTGCCGGTCCGGGGGTGCCTACATCCCGCCACAAACCCGGAGCACCCAATTTCCCGTGCCGCGAGGGCAGGTCCGAAAGGGTCTGGGCACGACAAGAAGACCGGACGGACCCTGTGCCGAACCGGGCGAGGCAAAGACTAGGACTGCGATGCGCATTGGTGTGTGGGTCAGGACCGGAATGATGGCGGCAGCAGCCGCCGCAGTGCTTGGCGCTGCCAGTTCCGCACAGGCCTTCGAAAATCAGCCGGCCGCCGGCAATGGCGAAAGCCGCAGTCCCTGGGCCGTCTTCCGCTTCGGCTTCTCCGCCTATCAGAGCGGGCAGAAGGATCAGGCCGTCGAGGCCTATCGCTACGCGGCCGAGAACGGCCAGATCGGCGCGCGCTGGAAGCTGGCGCGCATGTATGCCGAGGGCGACGGCGTCTCGCGGGACGATTACGAGGCCTACAAGTTCTTCCAGGAAATCGCCCAGCAGGACGTCGAGCCTGGCAGCCCCGACGAGACTTACGTCTCCGACGCGCTCTATGCGCTGGGTGGCTATGCCCGCCAGGGCATTCCTGGCTCGCCGGTTGCAGTCAATCCGCAGGCGGCGACCGATTTCTACATGCGAGCTGCCGCCAACTATCGCCACCCCGGTGCGCAGTTCGAGCTTGGCCGCATGTTCCTGCGCGGCGAGGGCGTCAAGTCGAACGTCCAGCAGGCCGCACGCTGGCTGCAGCTTGCGGCCGAGAAGGGCCATGCCGGTGCGCAGGCGACGCTCGGCGACCTGCTCTTCCAGAGCGGACGCGTCGTGCGCGGCCTCGCCATGATGACGGCTGCGCTTCACCGCGCACCGCCGTCCGAGCAGGTCTGGATCCGCCAGATGCAGGAAGAGGCCTTCGCGCTCTCCGGCGAAGCCGACCGTCGCACGGCAATCGCGCTGGCAGAAGACATCCTGACCGGGAACTGAGTGCTCGATAGAGTCTGGCAGGCATAGCCTGGCTCGAACGCTTTTCCTCAGGCGGCGTCCAAGATCTTCAACGCGATAGATTGTAGAGCCAAATCGCGGAAGCGCGCGAGATGATGCGTCAGGCGGGCTCCAGCGCCAGTTCGCCCACCACCGGAACATGGTCCGACGGCTTTTCCCAGGCCCGCACATGCTTGTCGATGCGCGCGGAGACGAAACGGTCCATCGCCTCGGGCGACATCATCAGATGGTCGATGCGGATGCCGTTGTTCTTCTGCCAGGCGCCGGCCTGATAGTCCCAGAAGGTGTAGATGTCCTTCTCGTCCGTGACTGTCCGGATGGCGTCCTCGAAGCCGAGCCCCGCGAGCCTGCGGAACGCCTGGCGCGACTCCGGCTGGAACAGCGCGTCGTTGACCCAGGCTTCGGGGTGTCTTGCGTCGACAGGTTCCGGGATCACGTTGTAGTCGCCGGCCAGCACCAGCGGCTCTTCGAGCGCCAGCCGGTCGGCCGCCCAACGCTCCAGACGCGCCATCCAGCCGATCTTGTAGCTGAACTTCTCGGTGCCCAGCGGGTTGCCGTTCGGCAGATAGAGCGAGACGACGCGCAGAACGCCCTTGTCGGTCGAAAACACCCCTTCGATGAACCGCGACTGGTCGTCCGTCTCGTCGCCGGGGAGCCCGCGATTGACCTCGTCGAAGGGCAGCTTCGACAGGATCGCGACGCCGTTGAAGCCCTTCTGGCCGTGCGTTTCGACATGGTAGCCGAGCGCCTCGATCTCCAGCCGCGGAAAACCCTCGTCGACGGACTTGATCTCCTGCAGGCAGACGATGTCGACATCGGCCTCGCCCAGCCAGTGCAGCAGGCTGTCGATACGCGCCTTGACGCCGTTGATGTTCCAGGTTGCGATGCGCACGAGGTCAGATCGCGAACGACGTGCCGCAGCCGCAGGAGGCGACCGCGTTCGGATTCCTGATCTGGAAGGACTGGCCTATCAGATCGTCGACGAAATCGACGACCGAGCCGCCCATGTAAACGAGCGAAAGTTCATCGATGAGAAGCGTGGCGCCGTCGCGCTCGATCGCAACATCGTCGTCGTTTCGCGAATCCGTCAGATCCATCTGGTAGGAAAAGCCCGAGCAGCCGCCGCCTTCGACAGATATGCGCAGCGCGATCTTGCCGGGCTCCTTCGCCACGATGGACGAGATGCGCCGGGCTGCCGCCTCGGTCATGTCCACACCCTTCATTCCGGTTTTCGCGTCTACGCCCATGGCGGTCACCCTGCCTTGCTTGATAGGGAATAGGTATGAACCGGGACGAGCCTAGTCAACAGATGGTCTCCGGCGGCGACCAGCCGGCCGGTCTCGATGCGATCGGCTTCGGCTATCGGCCACGTGCTCCCTATGCCACCGATCCGGGCCGGACGCGAGGGCGCCTGGTGCCGGAGCCGGAAAGCCCGACCCGCACCCCGTTCCAGCGCGACCGCGACCGCATCATCCATTCCACCGCCTTTCGGCGGCTGAAGCACAAGACGCAGGTGTTCCTCGCCCATGAGGGAGACCACTATCGCACGCGCCTGACGCATACGATCGAGGTCGCCCAGATCGCTCGCGCGCTGGCGCGTGCTCTGCGCGCCGACGAGGACCTCGCCGAGGCTGTCGCGCTCGTCCATGATTTCGGGCACACGCCCTTCGGCCACACCGGCGAGGATGCGCTAGACGAGAAGATGAAGCCCTGGGGCGGGTTCGACCACAACGCCCAGTCGCTCAGGGTCGTCACCACGCTGGAGCGCCGTTACGCCGAGTTCGACGGGCTCAACCTCAGCTGGGAGACGCTCGAAGGCCTCGTGAAGCACAACGGACCGCTGGTCGATCGCGACGGCAACGGCCTGAACGGTCAAGTCCCGCAGCCCATCCTCGACTATTGCGCTAAACACAATCTCGAGATCGCCACCCATGCCGGCATCGAGGCGCAGGCGGCAGCCATCGCCGACGACATCGCCTATGACACACATGATATCGATGACGGCCTGCGATCGGGGTTGCTGACGCTCGATATGCTCGCCGAAGCGCCTCTTGCCGGCGATATTCTCGCAGGCGTGCGTCGGCGCTATCCCGATCTCGATCCTGTCCGTACCGCGCATGAATTCATGCGTCGTCAGATCACTGCCATGGTCGAGGACGTGATCGGCGAGAGCCAGCGCCGGCTTTCAGCCCTCGGCGCCACGTCGGTGGAGGACGTCCGCAGGGCAGGGGCGCCGATCGTGACCTTCTCTTCCACCATGGCCGAATCGGAAAAAGGGCTGAAGGCGTTCCTTTATGCGAAGCTCTACCGCCACCCATCCGTGATGGAGGTTCGCGCCCGCGCCGATCGGGTCGTCGCCGATCTCTTCGACCGCTATTTCGAAGACCCGTCCTCCATGACGGAGAACTGGCGCGGCGGCGAGAGCCTCAGGGACGACGCAGCGCGCGCGCGCCGCGTCGCCGATTTCCTGGCCGGCATGACGGACACCTACGCCCTGCGCGAGCATCGCCGCTTGTTTGACCATACGCCGGATTTGGTCTAGGCGACCCGCAACAACGGCCGCGCCCACGTCGCGCCTGAACCCCGGAAAACCATGACGATGAACATCTTCGCCGAATTCAGCGAGCGTATCCGCGCAGCAATCGAGACGATGGACCTGCGCACGGTCGACGGTGCGAAACCCGATCTGTCGCGCATCACGGTCGAGCCGCCACGCGACGCTGCGCACGGCGATCTGGCGACGAACGCCGCGATGGTGCTCGCCAAGGGCGTCGGCCAGAACCCGCGTGCGCTGGCCGAGACGCTTGCCGCGAAGCTGGCCGAGGACGGCGATGTCGAGGCGGCAGAGGTTGCAGGCCCCGGCTTCGTCAATCTGCGGCTTGCCAACCGCTTTTGGCAGGCGCGCCTCGGCGCGATGCTGTCCGCCGGCACCGACTATGGCCGCTCGGATTTCGGCGGCGGGCGCAAGGTCAACGTCGAATATGTATCGGCAAACCCGACCGGTCCCATGCATGTCGGCCATTGCCGCGGCGCCGTCGTCGGCGACACGCTGGCGAACGTGCTCGGTTTTGCCGGCTATTCCGTCACCAAGGAATACTACATCAACGACGCTGGCTCGCAGATCGATGTGCTCGCCCGCTCGGTGCTGCTGCGCTATCGCGAGGCGCTCGGCGAGAAGATCGGCGACATTCCGGCCGGCCTCTATCCCGGCGATTACCTCGTTCCCGTCGGCCAGGAACTGGCAGCCGAATACGGCACGAAACTTCTCGAAATGCCGGATGCCGATGCGCTGGCGATCGCCAAGGACCGAGCCATCGACGCGATGATGGCCATGATCCGCGAGGATCTGGCCGCGCTCAACGTCCACCACGACGTGTTCTTCTCCGAGCGCACGTTGCATGCCGACAATGCGGCCGGCATCCGCAGCGCCATCAACGACCTGACGCTGAAGGGCCACGTCTACAAGGGCAAGCTGCCGCCACCGAAGGGGCAGGTCTCCGAAGACTGGGAAGATCGCGAGCAGACACTGTTCCGCTCGACCGATGTCGGCGACGACATGGACCGGCCGCTGGTGAAGTCGGACGGCGCCTACACCTATTTCGCCGCCGACGTCGCCTACATGAAGGACAAGTACCAGCGCGGCTTCGAGGAGCTGATCTTCATTCTCGGCGCCGACCATGGCGGCTACGTCAAGCGCATGGAGGCACTCGGCAAGGCGCTGTCGGGCGGCGACCTCAAGATCACGATCCTGCTTTGCCAGCTCGTGCGGCTCTTCCGCGCCGGCGAGCCGGTCAAGATGTCGAAGCGCTCCGGCGACTTCGTCACGCTCCGTGAGGTCGTGGACGAGGTCGGCCGCGACCCGATCCGCTTCATGATGCTCTTCCGCAAGAATGGCGAGCCGCTCGATTTCGACTTCGCGAAGGTGACCGAGCAGTCCAAGGAAAACCCGGTCTTCTACGTGCAGTATGCTTCCGCCCGCTGCCACTCGGTCTTCCGCATGGCGCGCGAGCAGCTCGGCATCGAGCGTTTCTCCGACGAAGACCTTGCAGGATCGCTGTCGCGCCTCGAAGACGAGGGCGAACTCGGTCTCATCCGCAAGCTTGCCGAATACCCGCGGGTGATCGAGGCGGTGGCCGTCAGCCGAGAGCCTCATCGATTGGCCTTCTACCTCCACGAGCTCGCCAGCGCGCTTCATGCCCACTGGAATCGCGGCACCGATCGCGACGAGCTTCGGGTCGTGCGCCCGCAGGACCCGGATCTGACGCGTGCGCGCCTCGGGCTTATCCAGGCGGTCAGCAACGTGCTTAGCTCTGGATTAGGCCTGATCGGGGCGGACGCGCCCGCAGAAATGCGTTAATCTTCTGCAGAATCAGCGTCACCATTTGCCCACAATGCGCTGATACGGGCCAGTTGAGGCGTCCTCGGCGTCCGACCACGTGCAAGTGCAGGAAGCACCATGGCTGACTCGAAAGACAAGTATCCTTCAAGGCCGGAGCTGGACGAGCAGGACCCCTTTGCGGAACTGACCCGCATCATGGGTTTCGACCCCCGCGCCGAGTTGGAGAAGGCCGAGGCCAGGCTGGAGAAGCATCCGCTGCGCGCCGAGCCGTCCTTCGAGACCGACCGCCGCTTCGACGACACCGACGATGGCTATGAGCCGGTCAGCGCCGCCGACGGCTACAGCGCATCGCCGAACGACATTTCCTTCGACGAGCAGGACTTCGCGCTCGGCGACATTGATCTTCGGGCCGAAGAGATCGCGCCCGACAGCATGGAACTCGATCTTGGCAGCGAGCTGGACCGCGCCTTCGCCTCCGGCTTCGACGAGCCGGTGCAGCAGCAGGCCGATCCTTTCGTGGACGATGTCGATCCGCTCGCGCAGTGGGCGTCCAGCGGTCTGCCGAAGCCCCAGATCGAGCCGGTGCCCGCTCCGGTCGCTTCGCGCGCCGAGATGCGCAGCCCGTTTGCCTATTCCGCCGCGACGGTGTCGCAAAGCCTGATCGCCAAGCGTGGCGACGCGCAGCCGGCCGTCGCACATGTGGTCCCGGCCGCACCCGCGACGCCCTATGATGATTTCGACCCGGCCGGCGTCGACGAGCCGACCTATGGCGACGAGCCAGATCTCGCAGACGAGCCCGATCTTGCTGATAACACCTGGGCAGAGCCGGACCACGAGCCGGTCGAGGCCGTCGAAGTCGACGATCCCGGCTTCGCGCCCGAGCCGGACATCGAAGACGAACTGGCAGCTGCGCTCGAGTACGAGCCCGAGCCGACTCCGACCCAGCAGGCCGGCGCCGAGATGTCGATCGAGGACGAGCTTGCTGCCCTTCTCGGCGACGTCGCCCCGGCGTCGCAGCCCACGGTACCCGGCGCCTATGAGCCCGACGATGCGTTCGTACCGCTGACGGCAGCCGCCGTCGCATCCCGTTCCTTCCGCGCCACACCCGTCTCGCAGCAGTTGCCGCAAGACGTCGAATACGAGACGGAAGCCTACGAGCCGGAGCCGGAAGCATTCGAGTCAGAAGCTTTCGAGCCGGAGGCTTACGAGCCCGTCCCGCAGGCATATGTGCCGCCGACAGTGACCGCCGCCGCCGCGCCGCTGGCCGCCACGGCCTTGACCGCTGCGGCCAATCCTCCCGCGCCGGTTGCATCTGTGCCGAAGGCGCAGACCTTCGAAGCCGTCTTCGACGATTTCGAGACCGTCGACATCGAAGAGACGGTGCGCCCCGTTCAGGACGACTTGGACCTGCCGGACATTCCCGAGCCCGACGCGGCAATACCGGCACCGGCCTTTGACGACCTCGCTACGGAGCTCGAAGGCGCCTTCGATTCGCTCGACGATCCCTATGCAGCGCGGCCGGCCGTTCAGGCCTCTGCAGCCGTGCCGGTTGCGCAGGCTGATCAGGCCGGCGACCAGTATGGTGAGTTCGACGCCTATTTCGACGACGCCGACGGATACCGCCCCGACGACGACCGCTACGACGACACCTTGCGGCCCGACGAGGATCTGGACGACTACAATGCTGCGTATGGCGACGATGACGCAGTTGCTGCGGCTCCGATGCGTGCCCGCCGCGTCCAGTCCACCGGCCGTCGCCGCACGATGGCGCTCGCGGCTGCCGTGGCAGCGGTCGTTCTTGTAGGCGGCGTTGGCGCTTGGGCGTTGTTTTCCGATGGAGACGGGTCGGGCGACCCGGTTTTGATCGCCGCCGACAGTGATCCCGTCCGCGTGCGGCCCGAAAACCCCGGCGGCACCGTCGTTCCTAATCAGGACTCACAGGCCTATCAGCGCGTATCGGGCGCCGAGGCGGGTGCAAACCCCAGCCAGGACCAGTTGATCACCACGGCCGAGGAACCGGTCGATGTCGCCGAGCGAGCAGCGCCGCGCGTCATCGCTCCTGGTATCACGCTGGACGAGGGCGAGCCCGTCGACGGGGCCAATCCGATCCTGCCGGGCCAGGATGCCGATGCCCTTTCGGGCACGCCGAAATTCGACGAGCGTATCGAGAACGTCGAGGACGTCATCGCGACGGCCGAGCCGATCGCGGTGGAGCCGCGTCGTGTTCGCACCATGGTCGTACGCCCCGATGGCACCATCGTGCCGCGCGAGGAGCCTGCACCGGCGCCTCAGGTCGCTGCAGCCGATCCGGCTCCCGTTCTTCCGAACGCGGCGTCGGGCGAGCTTGCTCCCCCGCAGCCTGTGCCTGACAGCAGCACGCTCGCGCCGGTAACGTCGCTGGTCGAGCCGGGCGCACAGACCACGGCCAACCCCGATCCGGTCCTGCCGCAGGGCGTGAGCGTGGCGCCGACGCAGCGGCCGGCCGCGTCATCGCCGCAGCAGACGGCGGCCGTCCAGCCTTCGGCGCCCGTCGCCCAGCAGGCTCCCGCCGCCGCACCGCAACAGGTTGCGGCCGTGGCGCCGGCGGCGACCAGCGCAGCGACGTCTGAATGGTCCATGCAGATCGCCTCGCAACCGACGGCCGAGAGCGCACAGTCGACCTATCAGGATTTGGCGCGTCGTTATGGCAACGTGCTGCAGGGCAGGGGCGTCAACATCGTGCGCGCCGAGATCGACGGTCGCGGCACGTACTATCGCGTCCGCATCCCCGCCTCGAACCGCGAGGAGGCCGTCAGCCTCTGCGCGAGCTACCAGGCCGCAGGCGGCAACTGCTTCGTCTCTCGCTGACGCAGCGGAAGTTTCGGGTTTCTACGGGCGGCTATGCCGCCCGTTTCGCTTTCGCGATATGGTCTGACCATGACCGAATCAAAAGCCATGATCCTGGGCTGCGCAGGCCCGAGCCTCACGTCCGACGAGCGCGCGTTTTTCGCCGATGAACGCCCCTGGGGCTTCATCGTCTTTGCGCGCAACATCGTGTCGGCCGACCAGCTTTCGGCGCTCTGTGCCGAGATGCGCGAGACGGTCGGGCGGCCGGACGCGCTGGTCTTCGTTGATCAGGAGGGCGGCCGCGTGCAGCGCCTGCGCCCTCCGCTGGCGCCCAACTATCCGACGGCCTCGTCCATCGGCCTTCTCGAAGAGCAGGAAGAGGGCAGGGGCGCCCGCGCCGCCTGGCTCATGGGCCGGCTCCATGCCTTCGACCTGCGCCGCGTCGGACTGACGGCTAATTGCATTCCCTGTCTCGACCTGCCGCCCGATCGTGCCGGCGGCTTCGTGGGCGACCGCACCTTCTCCAACCGCCGCGAGCATGTCGAGGCGCTCGGGCGCGCGATGGCGGAAGGCTCGCTCGATGGCGGCGTGCTGCCGGTCATGAAGCACATTCCCGGCCACGGCCGCGCCTATGCCGACAGCCATCTGGAACTGCCCAAGGTTTCGGCATCGCTGGAGACGCTGCGCGAGAGCGACTTCGCACCGTTCTTCTTCCTGACCACCACCGTGCCGATGGCGATGACCGCGCATGTCGTCTACGAGGCGATCGACCCGACAAAGCCGGCGACGACGTCGGCCAAGGTTATATCCGAGATCATCCGCACCGAGATGTGCTTCGACGGCCTCCTGATGAGCGACGACCTCTCCATGAAGGCGCTTTCTGGGGATTACGCCGATCGCGCTGCCGCCAGCCTTGCGGCGGGATGCGATGTTGTCCTCCATTGCAACGGCTCGATGGAAGAAATGCAGGCGATCGCATCTGCCGTTCCTGTCCTCGACGGAAAGGCAGCCGAACGCGCCGCGAGCACGATGGCATGCCTTCACGAGCCGTCCGACATGGACGAAGAGGTCCTGCGGGAAGAATTCACGGAACTGACGGCGACGCCGGTCGCCTGACAAGGAGCCGGATTGAAAGCGCAGGCCACAGGTTCGACCAACGCACCGATGGAGGCGCTCTGGACGGGCGAGGCGGAACGGACGCAATCCGAGCCGGCGCTGATCATCGATGTCGCAGGCTTCGAAGGGCCGCTCGACCTGCTCCTGCATCTCGCCCGCGGCCAAAAGGTCGACCTCGCGCGCATTTCGGTCGTCGAACTGGTGGAGCAGTACCTCACCTTCGTCGAGCATGCCCGCAAGCTGCGCCTGGAACTCGCGGCCGATTATCTCGTGATGGCCGCCTGGCTGGCTTTCCTCAAGTCGAAACTGCTGATCCCTGTCAGGCGCACGGACGAGGCGGAGAGCGGCGAGGAGATGGCGGCGATCCTGCAGTTTCGCCTGCGCCGCCTCGAAGCCATGCGTGATGCGGCGTCCCGACTGATCAATCGCAACCGTCTTGGCCGCGACGTCTTTGCCCGCGGCATGCCCGAGACCGTGGTGCTCGAGACCCACAACACCTTCCAGGCCTCGCTCTACGATCTCCTGACGGCCTACGCCTCGCAGCGTCAACGGCGCGCGATCACCAGCGTGCGCATCGCCAGGCGTGGCGTGTGGTCGCTGAAGGAGGCACGCGAGATCCTTGTACGCCTTATCGGCGAAATCCGCGAATGGACCGCGCTGGACAGCTTCCTGGTCGACTATCTGGCCGAGCCCGGCCAACGGGCCACCGCGATTGCGAGCACCTTTGCTGCCTCGCTGGAGATGGCGCGCGAGGGCACGATCGAGATCAGGCAGGAAGAAGCCTTCGCGCCCCTCTACATGCGCGCCCCTGCGGCCACGGAAAAGGTGCCGGCATGAGCGGCACTATCGTTCCCTTCACGCTCGAAAGCGAGATGGAGCCGGGCGGCGTCGCAGACCGGGTGCAGTTGGCCGAGGCCGTGCGCATGGCCGAGGCGCTGGTCTTCGCTTCCGCCGAGCCCGTTTCGCTGCCGCTCCTTGCCCAACGTCTGCCGAAGGGCACCAACATTACGGCCGTGGTCGAGCAGCTTGCGCGGCTCTACGAGCGTCGTGGCGTCAATCTCGTCCGCGTCGGCGAGGCGATCGCATTCCGAACCGCGCCCGATCTGGCCTTCCTGATGAACCGCGAGGCGGTGCAGCAGCGCAAGCTCTCCCGCGCCGCGCTCGAGGTGCTTGCGATCATCGGTTATCACCAGCCAGTCACGCGCGCCGAGATCGAGGAAATCCGCGGCGTCGAGACCTCGAAAGGCACGCTGGACCTTCTTCTGGAGACGGGCTGGGTCCGCATGCGCGGCCGCCGCCGCACGCCGGGGCGACCCGTTACCTATGGCACGACGAGCGCGTTCCTCGACCATTTCGGCCTGGAAGACATTCGCGACCTGCCGGGACTGGACGAGTTGAAGGGTGCCGGACTGCTGTCCTCGCGCATGCCGTCCAGCTTCTCGGTGCCGATGCCGCGCGGCGACGAGGGTGCGCTCACCGAGGACGAGGACCCGCTGACCGATATCGATCTTGAAGAACTCGGACTGCTTACCCCGCGGGTCGAGGACGACTGACGCGACTTTTCGCAGCGTTGCCGATCCGGATCGATGCCGTTAGACAGACGGCGTGAACGAACAGCTGACCAGCGCCGCCCGCAAGGAAACCCGCGTCACCGCGGGCGTGACCTTTGCCGCGCGCCTCGCCTTCGAGAGTGTCAGCCATCGCTTTCCCAATGGCGGTCTCGCCCTTGACGATGTTTCGCTGGCCGCCGAGCCCGGCGAAGTGCTCTGCCTTCTGGGCCCGTCCGGATCGGGCAAGACGACGCTCCTGCGGATTGCGGCCGGCATCGAGGTCCAGTCGAGCGGTCGCGTGCTCCTGAACGAGCGGGAGATCGCGGGACCATCCGTCTATCTCCCGCCCGAGAAGAGGTCGGTCGGCCTCGTATTCCAGGACTATGCGCTGTTCCCGCACATGACGATTCTGGACAATGTGCGCTTCGGGCTCACCGCGCTGTCGCGCAAGGAGGCCGAGCGCGAGGCGATGATCTCGCTCGGCCGTGTCGGCCTCGACCAGTATGCGGCGTCCTATCCTCACTCGCTATCCGGCGGCGAGCAGCAGCGCGTGGCCCTCGCCCGCGCCATTGCGCCGCGCCCGGCGGTGCTCCTGATGGACGAGCCCTTCTCCGGCCTCGATTCGCGCCTCAAGGACAGCGTCCGCGCCGAAACGCTGTCGATCCTGCGACAGAGCCGGGCAACCGCGATCGTCGTGACGCATGATGCCGAGGAGGCCATGCGCATGGCCGACCGCATTGCGCTGCTCAAGGGGGGGAGGCTCGTCCAGATTGGCACTGCGCGCGAACTCTACGAGCGGCCGGCCAGCCTTTTTGCTGCCGGGTTCTTCTCCGAATTGAATATTCTCGAAGGTCGCGCGTTGTCGGGGCATGTCGATACGCCGGCCGGACGCTTTGCCGCGAACGGGCTTGGCGACGGGACGCCGGCTTCCGTCGCCATCCGGCTTTCCGGCTTCGATGTCGATGAAATGAATGGCGACCTGCCGGCACGGGTGGTATCACGCCGCTATCTTGGCATGGCGGAACTGCTTGAACTGGCGGTTGCCGGTCTTGAACGAACGCTTCGCGCGAGAGTGCGATGCGGAGTGCTTCCCGCAAGTGCCCGAGACGTGCGTCTCAGCGTGCGGCCTTCCGAAGTGCTTGTGTTTGAATCGGAAGCGGATACCGCTTAAGTCTTGGTCTGGGAACGTTTCGAAAGAGAGCGAAAATGGGTAGCTTTTCAATCTGGCACTGGCTCATCGTCCTGGTCGTGGTGCTGCTGCTGTTCGGCCGCGGCAAGATCCCCGAGCTGATGGGCGACATGGCCAAGGGCATCAAGAGCTTCAAGAAGGGCATGAGCGACGAGGACGAGGCCACAGCCGACGCCCGCACCGTCGAGCACCGCAAGGAAGAGCCTATCACCACGGCCACCAAGCAGAAGACCTCCGAGTCTTGATGAGGCCTGGGCGGGTCGTGACGGCCCGCCGGTGCGGATGAACGGTCATGCTTGAAATCGGCTGGACGGAAATTCTCGTGATCGCGATCGTGATGATCGTGGTCGTGGGCCCCAAGGACTTGCCGAAGATGCTGCGCACCTTTGGCCGGACGACGGCCAAGATGCGGTCGATGGCCGGCGAATTCCGCAAGCAGTTCGACGAAGCCGTCAAGGAAGCTGAGCTCGACGAAGTCCGCAATCTCGCCTCCGAGGCGCGCAAGCTCAATCCCGCAAGCCAGATCCGCAAGGCGATGTCGCCCATGGAGATGGCGGCCCAGGATGTGAAGGCGGGTCTCGACGGCGCGATGAAGTCCAAGCCCGCGCCTGCAAGCTCGGTAACTGCGTCGCAGGATGCCGCGGCGGTTGCGGCCGAGCCGCTGAAGGCTGGCGCGACGGCAATGCCCGCCGCGGCTGCTGCGACACCGGATCCGGTCGCCGCTGCGCCGGCCAGGCCCGATCCCGTTGCCGCTCCGCCGAAACCCGCCGCGCGCAAGCCTGCGGCGCCCCAGCCCGCAGCTGTCGCTGCCGGCGCGGCCAAGCCCGTGAAGGCCGATGCCAAGCCGAAGGCGCCCGCAAAGCCTCGAGCCGCGGCGAAGCCCAAGCCCCCGAAGGGTGGAACAACCGTATGAGCCGGCCCGACGAGAACGATATCGAGCAGTCCTCGGCGCCGCTGATCGAGCACCTCATCGAGTTGCGCAAGCGGCTGATTTGGGCGATCGCCGGCTTCTTCGTCGCCTTCCTGGTCTGCTTTTATTTTGCTCGCCAGCTGTTCAATTTTCTGGTCCAGCCTTTCCAGTGGGCGACCGCATGGGCCGGGCTCGACGCGAGGCAGGTCGACCTGATCTACACCGCGCCGCAGGAATTCTTCTTCACGCAGATCAAGATCGCCGCGTTTGGCGGCCTGGTGTTGGCCTTCCCCGTGATTGCGACACAGATCTACAAATTCGTCGCACCTGGCCTCTACCGCGACGAGCGCGCGGCCTTCATGCCCTTTCTGATCGCTTCGCCACTTCTGTTTCTGCTCGGCGCAGCCCTGGTCTACTACTTCTTCACCCCGATGGTGATGTGGTTCTTCCTGTCGATGCAGCAGGTCGGCCCGGATCAGGAAATTCAGATTTCGCTGCTGCCGCGCGTGTCCGAATATCTCGGGCTGATCATGACGCTGATCTTCGCGTTCGGCCTGGTCTTCCAGCTCCCGGTGGTGACGAGCCTGATGGCGCGCGTCGAACTGCTCAGCTCCCAGGGGCTCGCCGACAAGCGCAAATATGCGATCGTCGTTGCCTTCGTGGTCGCTGCAGTCATCACGCCGCCCGATCCGGTCAGCCAGATCGGGCTCGCCGTCCCGACGATCATTCTCTACGAAATCTCGATCATCCTTGCCCGCATGATCGAGAAGCAGCGCGAGGAACGGCGTCTTCTGCGTGAAAAGCAGGACGCTGCCGAGGCGAGCGCGGCCGCGGAGTAGCGCCGCGCCTGCCATGGCTTGCGTCCCGGCGTGAGCCGGGCTACGCCGCTCCCGCGCAAAGCCTGGGCCGCAGGAACGGCCCGCATACATAGCCGGGACAAGACTTCATGCTCGACATAAGATGGATCCGCGAGAACCCCGATTTGCTCATCAGGGCGCTGATGAGCCGGGGCTCGGGCGAGCAGGCGGCGCAAGCCGTCGTCGACGATCTCGTCGCGCGCGACGAGGCCCGCCGCAGCCATCTGGTCGAACTTCAGCAGAAGCAGGAGCGCCGCAATCAGGCCTCCAAGGAAATCGGCAATGCCATGCGAAATGGCGACATGGAGCTCGCCGAGCGGCTGAAGCAGGAAGTGGCCGAGATCAAGGGCTTCATCCAGTCCGGCGAGGCGACCGAGCGCACGCTCGACAAGGCGCTGGAAGACGCGCTGGCCGTCGTCGCCAACATCCCGCTGCCGGACGTGCCGGTGGGGGCCGACGAGAAGGACAACGTCGAACTGCGCCGCGTCGGCGAGCCCCGCCGCATGGACTGGGCGAAGGAGCATTTCGAGATCGGCGAAGCGCTCGGCATGATGGATTTCGAGCGCGCCGCGCGCCTGTCCGGCAGCCGCTTCACGGTCCTGTCCGGCAAGCTTGCTCGGCTCGAACGCGCGCTCGGACAGTTCATGCTCGACCTGCATACGGATGAGCACGGCTACCGCGAAGTCCAGCCGCCGCTGCTGGTGCGCGACGAAGTGCTGTTTGGCACCAACCAGCTTCCGAAGTTCGAGGATGACCTGTTCTTCGTGCCGCATGGCGAAGGACGTCTCGGCCTGATCCCCACCGCCGAAGTCCCACTCACCAATCTGGCGCGCGAAGAAATTCTGCCGGGCGACACACTGCCGCGCCGCATGACGGCACTGACGCCGTGTTTCCGCTCTGAGGCGGGCTCGGCCGGCCGCGATACGCGCGGCATGCTGCGCCAGCACCAGTTCAACAAGGTAGAGCTCGTCTCCGTCACCGACGAGGACACGTCGCTCGCCGAGCACGAGCGCATGACGGCCTGCGCCGAGGAAGTTCTCAAGCGTCTCGGCCTTGCCTATCGCGTCGTCGTCCTGTGCACCGGCGACATGGGCTTCGGCGCGCGCAAGACGCACGACATCGAGGTCTGGCTGCCGGGGCAGGGCACCTATCGCGAGATTTCCTCCTGCTCGGTCTGCGGCGACTTTCAGGCACGCCGCATGAATGCGCGCTATCGCGGCGCCGACGGCAAGGTGCGCTATGTGCATACGCTGAACGGCTCGGGCGTCGCCGTCGGCCGCGCGCTGATCGCCGTGATGGAGACCTACCAGAACGAGGACGGTACCATCACGGTGCCGGAGGCGCTGCGGCCTTATATGGGCGGGCTGGAAATCATCGGGAAAGAGTGAGGGCTTCGTGCGCATCCTTCTGACGAACGACGACGGCATCCACGCCGAGGGCCTCGAAGTCCTCGAGCGCATCGCGCGCACGCTTTCAGATGATGTCTGGGTCGTGGCGCCCGAGACCGACCAGTCCGGCTTCGCACATTCGCTATCGCTGTCGGAGCCGCTGCGCATGCGCAAGCTCGACGACCGTCACTATGCGCTGCGCGGCACGCCGACGGACTGTGTCATCATGGGTGTGCGCCAGATCCTCCCCGAGCCGCCGGACCTCATCCTGTCCGGCGTGAATTCCGGCGCCAATATCGCCGACGACGTCACCTATTCGGGCACGATTGCCGGCGCCATGGAAGGCACGCTGCTCGGCATCCCGTCCATCGCACTCAGCCAGGGCTACAATGTCAGCGAGGCGGGTCGCACTCTCCACTGGGACACCGCCGAGACGCATGGGCCCGGTCTCATCCGCCGCCTGCTCGACGCGTCGGTGCCGAAGGGCATTTTCCTGAACGTCAATTTCCCCAACTGCCCACCTGACAAGGTGAAGGGCTCCCTGGTGGCAACCCAGGGCAAGCGCATCCATGGCCTGTGGGCCGAGGAGCGCAAGGACGGCCGCGGCTTCCCCTACTACTGGCTCCGCTTCGGCCGCGAGCCTTCCGAAGTGCGCGAAGGAACGGACATGGCGGCGCTGCGCGATCAGTACATCGCGGTCACGCCGCTCCACCTCGACCTGACCGCGCATGAGATGATCGACCCGCTGCGAAAGGCGCTTGCGTGACGACGACGGAGGATCGCGAGGGTTTTGCGGCCTTCCTCCTGCGCGCCCGCGCCGCCGGACTGTCCGACCGCAACCTGATCGCGGCGATCGAGGCAACCCCGCGCCGGTCTTTCGTGCCGCCGCAATGGCAGGCCGATTGCTGGTCGAAGGGCATGCTGCCGATCGAATGCGGCGAGGCGATCGAAGGCATCGACCTGCAGGCCATCGCCTTGGCCTCGCTCGATATCCAGCCGGGCCAGAAGGTGCTCGAGATCGGGACCGGTTCCGGTTTCACCGCTGCGGTCATGGGCCGTCTGTCCGGCCGCGTTCTCAGTGTCGAGCGGTTCAAGACGCTCGTCGAGGGCGCGCGCCAGCGGCTCGAGGCCCTGCAGATCACCAATGTGATGGTCCGCCAGGCCGATGGCCGCGATGGAGCTGCCGCCGACGGTCCCTTCGACCGCATCATTGCCTGGGCGACCTATCCCGAACTGCCGCGCCAGCTGGCCGACCAGCTCTCGACGGGCGGGGTGATGATCGCGCCGATCGGGCGGCCGGAGGAGCCGCAGGCGCTTGCGCGGCTCGCCAAGGTCGGCAGCCGCTTCGAGCGCCTGGACCTCGCCAGGGTGCGGCTGCAGCCTATCGCCGAAGGTCTTTCCCGGGCCATTTGAGGGCTGCGACCCCATTCCGCCAAATAATCGTCAATTTCGCTCAGCCGCTTAACCGGCCAGTAAGATTAACGGCGTCTAATCCAGACCATCGGGTATCGGGTTTTGATTAGGTAGCTCACATGCGTCTTGCCGTTTCTGCCGACCATCGTCGTCTTCTCCTGCGTGGTGCAGCCGTGGCTCTCGTCGGCGGGCTAGCCGCGGGCTGCAGTTCGAATGTCAGCCGCTTCGAGCAGTCGCTCTTCACCGGGTCCTCGCGTATCGACGCGCAGGCAGCTCCCGCGGCCCAGCCATACCCGGGCGATGTCTCGGGCGTCGATCGCACCTACACCGCATCCATTTCCCAGCCCGGCAGCCCCGAGGCGATCCGCCAGCGCGCGGGCCTCAACCCGACGCCGACGGCAGATGTAGGCCAGACCTACGGCAACCAGGGCTATGGCGTCGCAAGCGCGCAGCCGGCCCAGCAATATCCCGCCCCCGCGCAGCCGGGCGTCTACCAGACCGCATCGGTCCAGTCGGGTTCGGCACTCGCGCCGGTCTCCCGCGGCCCGCTCGACAACACGATGACCGGCACCGTGCAGCCGGCAGCACCCATGCAGCAGCAGGCAGGCTCGTCGCTGATGGCGCCGAACGGTCAGCCGGCGACCCTGTCGCAGGCTCCGGCGCAGGTGGCCTCCACGCAGCCGCAGGCGGCACCGTCCGGTACTTATACGGTAGCGTCCGGCGACACGCTTACCGGCATTGCGCGCCGCGCCGGCGTTAGCGTGGATGCGATTTCCCGGGCCAACGGCCTGTCGTCCTCTTCGATCCGCATCGGCCAGAAGCTGGTGATCCCGGCGGGGGGCTCCATGCCGCAGTCGGCCACCCAGGTGGCGGCGGTGCAGCCTGCGCCGCAAGCGCCACAGCCAGCCGCGCCGGCCCAGCAGACGGCTGCGGCCACGCCGCAGCGCACCGATCCGGTGACGACGGCGAGCGCTCCTGCCGCATCGACCCGTGTCGAGCAGTCGCAGCCGGTCACCGCCTATACGCCACCGCAGCGCAGCGCCCGCGAGATCGCCGCGCTCGATACCGACGATGCGACGGCGCCGGATGCCTCAGGCATCGGCAAGATGCGCTGGCCCGTTCGCGGCCGTGTCATCACCGCTTTCGGCGCCGCCGAAGCCGGCAAGACCAATGACGGCATCGACATCTCGGTGCCGGAAGGTACCTCGGTGCGTGCCGCAGAAAACGGCGTCGTGATCTATGCCGGCGATGGGCTGAAGGAGTTCGGCAACACCGTGCTGATCCGCCATGATGACGGTCTCGTCACGGTCTACGGCCACAACAGCTCGATCAAGGTCCAGCGCGGTGCCAACGTGCGCCGCGGCGACGAGATTGCCCTGTCGGGGCTCAGCGGTTCGGCCAACACGCCCCGCCTTCACTTCGAGGTCCGCAAGGAATCCACCCCTGTGAACCCGATGACCTTCCTGGAATGACCTCCGTCCAGGCATAATCATAATCTTCCGGCTCCGCCCGATACCGATACGGACCGAACTGATGCCGCCCTCCCAGGGCGGCTTTTTCGGTTTCAGTCCTTGCGCAGGGTCCTGCCGAGGCGCCCTGCCAGATCCTGCACGAACTGGAAGGCGACGCGGCCTGATCTGCTTCCGCGCGTCGTCGCCCATTCAAGCGCCTCGAAGCGCAGCGTCTCCGGGTCGATCTCGATGCCGTGGAAGGCGACATAGCCGTCGATCATCGCAAGGTATTCGTCCTGCGAGCATTTGTGGAAGCCGAGCCACAGGCCGAAGCGATCCGACAGCGACACCTTCTCCTCGACGGCCTCGGAGGGATTGATCGCGGTGGAACGCTCGTTCTCGATCATGTCGCGCGGCAAAAGATGCCGGCGGTTCGAGGTCGCGTAGAAGATGACGTTGTCGGGGCGACCCTCGACGCCGCCTTCGAGCGCGGCCTTGAGCGACTTGTACGACGTGTCGTCCTTGTCGAAGGAGAGGTCGTCGCAAAACAGGATGAAGCGGTAGCGGGACGCCTTGAGGATCGACATCAGCGCCGGCAGGCTGTCGATGTCCTCGCGGTGGATCTCGATCAGCTTAAGATGGGGCTCACCTGTCTTCCTGGCGCGGTTGATGGTCGCATGCGCCGCCTTGACCAGCGACGACTTGCCCATGCCCCGTGCGCCCCAGAGCAGCGCGTTGTTGGCCGGCAACCCGGCATCGAAGCGCCGCGTATTGTCGAGGAGGATGTCGCGCACCGTCTCGACACCCTGGATGAGTTCGATTGCGACGCGGTTCACCTCGCGGACCGGTTCCAGCACGCTGCCGGCCGGGTTCCAGACGAAGCAGTCTGCGGCATCGAGATCGTTCGCCGCAGGCGCCGCGCCGCCCATGCGCTCCAGCGTCCCGATCAGCCGGTTGATGGCTGCGGTCAGTTCTCTGGTCGTCTCGGGCGTATCCACCATGCTTCTCCTCGCCATTGCGGCACGTCGCGTAACACGGTGGGACGAGCCGGGAAAGCGCTCGCGGCAAGGGTTTGCGCAGTTGCATTGACAGGGCGAGAGTCTATATTCCGGCCGAATTTCGGCGTCGAGGCGCGCCGTTTCCACCATTTCCAGGAGTTGTGAATGTTTGTTACCCCCGCTTATGCGCAGGCCGGCGGCGCGCCCGACGTTTTCGTGAGCCTGCTGCCTTTCGTCCTCATCTTTGTCATCATGTACTTCCTGCTGATCCGTCCGCAGCGTACGCAGATGAAGCGCAGGCAGGAGATGCTGACGGCGATCCGCCGCGGCGACACCGTGATCACCGGCGGCGGCCTCGTCGGCAAGGTGACGAAGGTCATCAACGACAATGAACTGGAAATCGATCTCGGCGGCGGCCTGAAGGTTACCGCGCTGCGTGGTACGATCGCCGACGTGCGCGTCAAGGGCGAGCCGGCAGCCAACGAGAACGCCAAGAAATAACCCCATTCGGCTGACAGGCCGCTTGGTAAACGGGGCTGCAAGGATATTATGCTTTACTTCTCGCGATGGAAGACGGTTGCAATCTGGCTGACGGTGTTGGCCGGCTTCCTCTTTGCGGCTCCCAATCTTATTCCGCAGACGACGCTCGCCGGTCTTCCCGACTGGCTGCCGAAGCGCCAGATGACGCTCGGCCTCGACCTGCAGGGCGGCTCCCATATCCTGCTTGAGATCGACCGGCAGGACCTTGCCGACGAGCGGCTGAATTCGACCCGCGACGAGATCCGCACCCGGCTCCGCGATGCGCGCATCGGCTATACCGGTCTGACGGGGACGGCCAATTCCGCGCAGGTGCGCATCAGCGACGCGGCGAACTACGATGCAGCGCGCACCACGCTGACGGAAATGACGCAGCCCGTCTCGTCGGGCCTGTTCGGCTCGGGCGTGATCTCCGAGCTTGCGCTGAGCGAGCCCGAGCCTGGCCTCTTCCGCCTGACGCTGACACCGGAAGGCGTCGACTATCGAGTTTCGACCGCGCTGTCGCAGTCGATCGAGGTCGTCGGCCGCCGCGTCAACGAGCTCGGCACGACCGAGCCGATCATCCAGCGCCAGGGCACAGACCGCATCCTCGTCCAGGTGCCAGGTCTCGAAGACCCCGAGCGCCTCAAGGACATCATCGGCCAGACGGCGCAGCTCACCTTCCAGATGGTCGACCAGACCGTGCCCGTCCAGGAAGCGATCGCGACGCGTCCGCCGGCAGGCACCACCGTCCGCTACTCGACGGACGATCCGCCCGTTCCGTACCTCATTGAGGACCGCGTCATCGTGTCGGGCGAGAACCTCGTCGATGCGCAGACGAGCTTCGACCAGCGCACCAACGAGCCGATCGTATCGTTCCGCTTCGACAGCCAGGGCGCGACGCGCTTCGGCCAGGCGACGCAGCAGAATGTCGGGCGCCTGTTTGCGATCATCCTCGACAACCAGGTCATCTCCGCACCCCAGATCCGGGAGCCTATTCTAGGTGGCACTGGCCAGATCTCGGGCAACTTCACGGTCGATTCGGCGAACGATCTCGCCGTGCTGCTGCGCGCAGGCGCGCTGCCGGCCGACCTGACGATCGTGGAGGAACGTACGGTCGGCCCGAGCCTCGGCGCCGACTCGATCGCGGCCGGCGAAATGGCTGCCCTGGCCGCAGGCATTCTCGTTCTCGGCTTCATGGTCATCGCCTACGGCAAGCTTGGCATCATCGCCAACATCGCCCTGATCGCCAACATGGCGATGATCATCGCGATCCTGTCGGCGCTCGGCGCAACGCTGACACTGCCGGGCATTGCCGGCATCGTGCTCACCATGGGCATGGCGGTCGATTCGAACGTCATCATCTTCGAGCGCGTCCGGGACGAGCGGCGACAGGGCCGCTCCATCGTCCAGTCGCTCGATTCAGGTTTCCGCAACGCGCTGTCGACCGTCATCGATGCGAACCTCACGACCTTCATCGCCGCCGCGATCATGTTCTATCTTGGCTCGGGACCGATCCGCGGTTTCGCCGTCACGCTGGCGATCGGCATCATCACGACCGTCTTCACGGCGCTCGTCTTCACGCGCTGGATGATCGCTATCTGGCTCAAGCGCTCTCGACCCACCGAAATGCCGGAAGGCATGGTGAAGCTGATCCCCGAGAACACGAGCATTCCGTTCATGCGGGTCCGCAATTACGCTTTCACGATCTCTGCTGCCCTGTCGATCGCTGCCGTCGTCGGCTTCTTCACGGTGCAGATGAACACCGGTATCGATTTCCGCGGCGGCTCGATGATCGAGGTACAGGCCCGCGATGGCGTGGCCGATGTCGCCGAGGTGCGAGACAGCCTGACGGCGCTGAACGTCGGCGAGGTGCAGGTCCAGGAGTTCGGCACGCCGCGCGAACTGCTCATACGCATTGCCTCGCAGGGCGTCGACGATGCAGCCGAGCAGGCCGTAATCCAGCAGGTTCGTGGGGTGCTCGAGGCTGACTATGAGTTTCGCCGCGTGGAGATTGTCGGGCCCACCGTCTCGAACGAATTGGCATGGACCGGCACACTGGCCGTCATCGCGGCAATGTTCGCAATGCTGGTCTACATCTGGTTCCGATTCGAATGGCAGTTCGCCATCGGCGCCATCGTCTCGACCGTTCACGACGTGCTCATGGTGGTCGCGCTCTACGTATTCTTCGGGCTGGAGTTCAATCTGACGAGTATCGCGGCCGTGCTGACGGTCGTCGGCTACTCGATCAACGACACGGTCGTCATTTACGATCGCGTCCGCGAGAACCTTCGAAAATACAAGAAGATGCCGATCGAAGAGCTTCTGAACATGACGCTCAACCAGACGCTGTCGCGCACGATTCTGACGGGCGTCACGACGCTGCTCGCGCTGGTGTCGCTCTACCTGCTCGGCGGCGAGGTGATCGCGTCCTTCACGCTGGCGATGATCTTCGGCATCGTGGTCGGCACCTATTCGTCGATCTTCGTCGCCGGCCCCATGCTGATCCTGTTCCAGATCAGGCAGGCAAGACAGGCCGGCGATGTCGACGACGACGTCTCGGTCGCTCCGACCAAGGCCTGATCGGGGCATGGCGCGCGGCATCATCGTGCGCGATGCGCATTTTCCCGGTCGCGCCCCGATCGATGCCTATGGCGATGGCGGCTTCCGTTTCGCCGACATGTCGCATCGGGGCTCGATCCTCTGCCTGCCGTCCGGCATCCATGGCTGGCAACCGGCGGATGCGAAGACTTTCGGCGCGGAGGATTTCGCGTTGGTGTTCGAGCAGGCCGACGAGATCGACGTCCTTCTCGTCGGCACCGGCCGGGACCTCCGTCCGCTCGGCCGCGAGCTTCGCGAGGCGTTTCGTGCCGCCGGCATCACGGCCGACCCGATGTCGACCGGTTCGGCCGTGCGCACCTTCAACGTGCTCCTCGCCGAAGAGCGACGCGTCGCTGCTGCGCTGATCGCCGTCGAGTGATGGCCGAGGCCGACGTCCTCCGACAGCTCGCGGAGACCGATCGCGACGCCTATCTCGCCACCCTGACGGCGCCGGCCGATACGCGATTGCATCTGGCCAACCTTCATCTCTTTGCTGCGGAAATGGCCGCCATCCCACTGCGTATCCGTGAGCCCATGGCAGGCATGGTGCGCCTGCAATGGTGGCGCGACGCGCTCCAGTCGCCGGACGCGTCCGGCAACCCGATTGCCGATGCCCTCAAGGCGACCATCCGCGAGCGTCGCTTGCCGCTGGCGCCGTTGCTGTCGCTTCTGGAAGCGCGCGAGTTCGACCTCTATGACGACCCGATGCCGTCGCGACGTCAGCTCGAAGGCTATCTGGGCGAGACGCGCTCCGCCGTCATCCAGCTTGCCTGCGTCATTCTGGCGCCTGCAGACGCTGCGTCCGTCACCGAACAGGCGGGCCATGCAGGCTGTGCCGTGGGGCTGGCCGACATTGTCGAAGGTCTCAAGAGCGGGCGAGGGCGCGCTCTTGTCCCGCAGGACGTTCTGTCGGCACTGGGCGCCACGGCTGAAGGCTTCGCGTCGGACGGCGATGACCAGCTGACCGCCCGCGTGACGTCCGCGCTTGGAGCGCTCGGTCTCGAGCATCTCGGCAAGGTCGGGCCGATCCCGCAGACCTTCCGCCCGGCCTTTGCGCCCGTCTCGCTGGCGCGCCGCCGCCTTGCGCTGCGTCCGCCATCGCCGCTGATGCGTCAGTGGACGATGATGCGATTTACGCTCGGCGGCAGGCTCTGAGGGTTACTCTGCGGCTTCGCGGACCGGCTCGATGCCCAGCCAGGCGCGGCAGTCGGCGAGCGCCCGTGCGGTCATCGCGCGCTTCTTGGCGACCGTCTTTTCCTTGCCGCGCAGGCGCTTGCCTTCGGACTTCGGCGCCTCGATCGGCGGAAACAGCCCGAAATTGACGTTCATCGGCTGGAATGACCGCTTGCCCGGCTCGTCGTCGGAGCTGAGGTGCCCGCCGGTGATATGGCCGAGCAACGCGCCGAACGCAGTCGTCTGCGGCGGCACCGGCTGCGTGAGCCCAAGGCGCTCGGCCGCGGCGAAGCGACCGGCGAGCAGACCCATGGCGGCGCTTTCGACATAGCCTTCGCAACCCGTGATCTGGCCCGCAAAGCGCAGGCCCGGGCGCGATTTCAGCTGCAGCGTGCCGTCGAGCAGTGTGGGTGAGTTGAGGTAGGTATTTCGGTGCAGACCGCCCAGCCGCGCGAATTCTGCGTTCTCCAGCCCCGGAATGGTGCGGAAAATGCGGACCTGCTCACCATGTTTCAGCTTCGTCTGGAAACCGACCATGTTGTAGAGCGTGCCGAGCGCATTGTCCTGTCGCAGCTGCACGACGGCATAGGCCTTCACCGTCGGATTGTGCGCATTGGTGAGGCCCATCGGCTTCATGGGCCCATGGCGCAGGGTCTCGGGCCCGCGTTCCGCCATCACTTCGATCGGCAGGCAGCCGTCGAAATAGGGCGTGCCTTCCCACTCCTTGAACTCTGTCTTGCCGCCTTCCATCAGCGCCGTGATGAAGGCTTCGTACTGCGCCTTGTCCATCGGACAGTTGATGTAATCCTTGCCCGTGCCGCCGGGGCCGACCTTGTCGTAGCGCGACTGGAACCAGGCGACGTTCATGTCGATCGTGTCGAAATGCACGATCGGCGCGATCGCATCGAAAAAGGCAAGCGAGTCGGCGCCGGTGTGCTCTGCGATCGCCTCGGCAAGGGATGGCGCCGTCAATGGACCCGTCGAGACGATGGCGAGGTCCCAGTCTGCGGGCGGCAGGCCAGAAACCTCCTCGCGGACGATCGTAATCAGCGGATGCGCTTCGAGCCTGCGCGTCACCGCCTCCGAAAATGCATCGCGATCGACCGCTAGCGCGCCGCCGGCCGGCACCTGGTTGGCATCGCCCGCCGCCATGATGAGCGAGTTCGCCAGGCGCATCTCGGCGTGGAGCAGACCAACGGCGTTGGTCTCTGCGTCGTCGGAGCGGAAGGAGTTCGAACAGACGAGCTCAGCGAGCCCTTCCGTCTTGTGCGCATCGGTCCCGCGCACGGGACGCATCTCGTGCAGGATGACGGGAACGCCGGCCTCGGCGATCTGCCAGGCTGCCTCGGATCCGGCGAGCCCGCCGCCGACGATATGGATCGGTTTGTGTGTCATGCGCTGACGATTACGGCCAAGCGGCGCCTGATGCAATCGGCGGCGACGTCGCGGCAGATTGCGGGAACCATGGCGATGGTCCCTCGTTCTCGCCTCTGTCGCGCCTCAAGCCTGAGGCAAGGCGCAACCTCCAATGATGATCAGCCCAGTGCGCTCGATTCGGACCAGCCAGGAATTTTGCATGCGCATTGCGCTTACTGCCATCGTCCTCGCAGCGCTTGCAGGCTGCACCTCGGTCTCCAGCCGATACGAGGGCGAAATCACCGAAACGCCGATCAGCCGCATCGTCGTCTGCTCTGGTCATGATTGCGCGTTCCGGACGTCTGTCCCGGTTACGGGCAGCGACGCTGCGCGCCTCGCGTCCATCATGCGGGCAGGCCGCGCCTCGCCGCAGGCGGAGCGTCAGGCGATCGGCAAGGCGATCCAGTATTGGGAAAATCGTGCCGCCGAACATCTCGGCGTGCGGGATGAGGCGCTGTCGCAGTTCAAGAACACCAATGTGCGTGGGCATATGGACTGCATCGACGAGGCCACGAACAGCCAGTCGCTGATGCGCTATCTGGCGGGACGCGGCCTCATCCGCCATCACACGATCAGGCAGAACATGTCGCGCGGCTTCATGCTCGACGGACAGTTTCCGCACGTTGCCGCAGTTATCGAGGCGAAGGATGGATCGCGCTGGGCGGTGGATTCGTGGCTTGAGCCCACCGGCGGACCGGTGACCATCATGCCGCTGCAGCAATGGCTGCGGGACGGCAACCTTGCCATCGAACTGGGCGGTGCGCTCTAGCGTCGCTTCGCCAACTGTCCCCCGAAACGAACAACACCCGCCGGGGGAGGAGGTCCGGCGGGTGTCGTTATGATGATCGACAGTTGGGAGGAGGTAACTGCCGATCTATTCGTCTCGGCTTGGGAGGAGGTAAGCCTCGACGAAATTCGTTAGACCGACTTGCGGGCGACGAAGGGGATGTCGCCGCGCGTGATGCCGAGGTCGCTCAGCTCGCGGGTCGAAAGGCGGCTCAGCTCGTTCACGGTATCGCGATAGCGGCGCCAGTTGCGGTAGTTGCGGACGATGTTCATTTCACTTCTCTCTCGCCTTGTCGGCGACGTTTACGTTTGCGTCAGTTCGATGAGCAAGAGATAGGCGAGGCAGGGCGCACATTGTAGCGCCGATGTTGCATAGCACCCATGCACATTGTGCGGTGCACCATAAATCAGACGTTAAGAACGGTGACGGCTACGGGCCGGCCTTGATTGCGGCGTAATGCCGGGATTGCTAGATCCGGATTATTGGACGCAGGGGCAGCTGGTCGGGCATGTTTTCATCGTCGGCAAGAATGCACGGCCAAGTCGCGCGCTGGCAGGCGGCCGGCCTCATCGACGGTGAGACGGCGCTGAAGCTCGACGCGGACCTCGCGGCGCAGAAGCAGGGTGGGATCGGTTTCGCCGGCGTCTTCGCCATGATGGCGGCCGCCCTGTTCGGCGCGGCGATTCTGATTTTCATCGCCGCCAACTGGGAAGCCATGCCGCGGCTCTGGCGGGTCGGTTTGGTCTTCGCTCTCATCCTGATCGGCTATCTCGGGGGCGCGTCCTTCCACCGGAACGGCCATTCACGCTTCGGCGAAGCCGCTTTCGTTCTCGGCGGTGCGGCCTTCGGCGCCGGCATCGCTCTGATCGGACAGATGTACAATATGGCCGGCGACGAGCGTCAGGCGGTCCTCGTATGGTTCGCGGGCGTGCTTGCCGGAGCGGTCGTCCTGCGGTCCTACGCGATGACCATCGGCGCCGCGATCCTCTGCGCGGTCTGGTTCGCGATGGGCTTTGACGGCGCGCGCTCGGTGCTGGCCGACCTGCCGCACGAATGGCTCATCCTCGGGGCGCTAACATGGCTCGTCTCGCTGTGGACACGCTCGCCGACGACGCGTCACCTCCTGTCCCTGACGGTGCTCGGCTATCTCGTCGCCATCGCCGCGACCGAGGATCTGCCGATCGTCAGCTACCTGACGGCCGCTGCCGGGCTGGGGCTCGTCGTGCTCGGTCGCCTGATGCCGACGCCAACGCGCCTGCGGTTCGGCCTTGGCGATCCCGTCTTCGTCCACGGCTTCCTCTATTTCCTCGTCGGTATGGCCATGGTCCACATACAACTCGACGGAGAGGCGTCGTTCCTTGCCGCACCGATTGGGACCTTCATCGGCATCATCGCAGCCGTGCTGGTCGCCGGGCGCGAAAGCCCCGGCCTGCGGCGGCTGGCCTACGCGGCCTTCGTCGGCGAACTCGTCTATCTCTACATGGCGCTGATCGGCACGATGATGGACACCGCCACCTTCTTCCTCAGCGCCGGCATCGTGCTTGCGATCCTCGCCTGGGGAGCCATGAGGCTCGAGCGTCATATGTCGAAGAAGGAGGCTGCCCGATGACCGGGTCGCGCTTGGCCTATCTTGCGGCCGCGCTCGTCGCCGCTGGTCAGATCGCCGTGCTTGGCTGGATGATCGAGGGCAGGGCGTCAATCCTGCGCGATGGCCGCGATGTGCTGCTGCAGGTGCGCCCGATCGATCCGCGCGATCTTCTGCGCGGCGACTACGTCGTCCTCGGCTACGACATCTCGCAACTTCCGATCGCGCTCTTCGAAGCGCCGCCGCAGGGCGAAGGCGAGGAGCGGCCCTATACGGTCTATGTACGCCTGAAGCCCGGCGTGGACGGTCTGCACGAGGCGGTCGCCGCGCGTTACGGAGCCCCGCCGAATGCGCCGCGCGCCGACGACGAGATCGACATCCGCGGGCTCGCCTGGCAGCCCTGGCGTGCGATCGATGCGACCATCGGCGTCAATTACGGCCTCGAGCGCTTCTATCTGCCCGAAGGCGAGGGCAGGGCGATCGAGACCGACATGCGCGAGCGGCCCTTCCGCGTCCGTGCTGCCGTCGCGGAGGATGGGTCCGCGGTCATCCGCCAGTTTCTGGATGGCGAGACGGCTGTCTACGAGGAGCCGTGGTACTGAGTATCGTCGCGACCCGTCGCGTCAGCGTGCGAACGAGGCGCGGATCGACCCAAAAAATGCCTCGTTACGCGCCGAAATGCCTTTGAAGCCCGGCATTGCGGTGTTATAGCAACGCCGCTTTCGAAGGGGTCTTCATCCTTCGGGCGCGTGTGGCGGAATTGGTAGACGCAGCAGGTTTAGGTCCTGCCGCCGCAAGGTGTGGGGGTTCGAGTCCCTCCACGCGCACCAGTCCCCCCTCATGGCTCACGGAATTCACTCATCCGCGCCCCCGCCGACCGTGGGCAGGCAGCGACAGAAAAAGGTTCGACAATGCAGGTTACCGAAACGCTCAATTCGGGGCTCAAGCGCCAGATCAAGGTGACGGTGCCGGCCAAGGATCTCGAATCCCGTCTCGAGAAGCGTCTTTCGGACGCCAAGGGCAAGGTCCGCATCAACGGCTTCCGTCCCGGCAAGGTCCCGGCGCAGCACCTGCGCAAGATGTACGGCCGCTCCTTCATGGCCGAAGTCGTCAACGAGATCATCTCGACGACCCCGCGCACCATTCTCGACGAGCGTGGCGAGCGCCCGGCCATGCAGCCGGAAGTCTCGATGACCGAGGACGAGAAGGAAGCCGAGAAGGTTCTGGCCGGCGAAGCCGATTTCGAGTTCTCGCTCGAATACGAGGTCATGCCGCAGATCGAGATCAAGGACGTGAAGGGCATTGCCGTCACGCGTCCGGTCTATGACGTGCCGGAGAAGGACGTCGACCTGCAGGTCGAGCGCATCGCCGATTCCGCCCGCACCTACGAGACCAAGAAGGGCAAGGCCGAGGACGGCGATCGCGTGACGATCGACTATCTGGGCAAGATCGATGGCGTTGCCTTCGAGGGCGGTGCCGCCGAGGATTCCAACCTCGTGCTCGGCTCCAACCAGTTCATCCCCGGCTTCGAAGAGCAGCTCGTCGGCGCCAAGGCCGGCGACGAGAAGACGATCACCGTCACCTTCCCGGAAGAGTACGGCGTCGCGCATCTGGCCGGCCGCGAGGCGACCTTCGACATCAAGGTCAAGGACGTCGCCAAGCCGAACAAGCTCGACATCACCGACGAAGTCGCGCAGTCGCTCGGCGTCGAGTCGGTCGAGAAGCTGCGTGAGCTTGTCCGCTCGCAGATCGAAGGCCAGTACGGCGCCGTGACGCGCCAGAAGGTCAAGCGCCAGCTGCTCGACGCGCTCGACGGCGACTACAAGTTCGAGGCGCCGTCCAAGCTGGTCGAGGCCGAGTTCAACAACATCTGGCAGCAGGTCACCCGTGACCTCGCCCAGGCGAACCGCAGCTTCGCCGACGAGGACACCACCGAGGAAGAAGCCCGCGCCGAGTACCAGCGCCTGGCTGAGCGCCGCGTGCGCCTGGGCCTCGTCCTGGCAGAGATCGGCGAGAAGGCCGGCGTCCAGGTCTCCGACGACGAGATGCAGCGCGCGCTTTTCGATACGATCCGCCGCTACCCGCAGAGCCAGCAGCAGCAGATCTACGACTTCTACCGCCAGAACCCCGGCGCGCTCGCCAATGTGCGCGCGCCGCTGTTCGAGGAGAAGGTCGTCGACCACCTGCTCGGCCAGATCAAGGTGGACGACCAGAAGGTGACGCTCGAAGAGCTGATGGCCGACGACGAGGAGACCGCCGAGGCGGCCGACAAGTCGGAAAAGAAAGCCAAGAAGGCGTCTTCCAAGAAGGCCGAAGCCAAGGGCGACGACGAGGCCAAGACCGAAGCCGCGCCGAAGAAGGCCAAGGCCAAGAAGGCCAAGGACGACAGCGAAGCCTGATCGCTTCCGCCAGAGTTTGATGCGAAGGGGCCGGCGACGGCCCCTTCGTCGTTTCGAGCAGGGCAGGTCGCCTTTTCTTTTCCACCATCGCGCGCAAAAGTGCCGCTCCAGTTTTCGAAGGCGGAATCAACGATGAAACGAACCCGGATCGCTGCGCTTTTGCTGATGGTCGCCCTGCCGGCCTCGCTTGCGGTGGCGCAGGAGCGCGAGGGGCTGTCCGGCCTGCTCGGCAATCTGTTGCGGGGCAACCAGACAGAAGAAGCAGCGCCGCCGGCCGGCGAGCCGCAACGGCGCGTGCCATTCGGCCAAGCCGACATCCAACTGTCCTTCGCACCCCTTGTGGCACAGACCGGACCGGCGGTCGTCAACATCTACGCCTCGCAGCAGGTGCGGGCGCGCACGTCTCCCTTTGCCGGCGATCCGTTCTTCGAGCGCTTCTTCGGCCGCCAGCAGATGTCGCCGCGCGTCCAGTCCTCGCTCGGATCGGGCGTGATCGTCGACGCAAGCGGCTATGTCGTCACCAACCACCACGTCATCCGCGACGCCGACGAGGTCCGCGTGGCGCTGGCCGACGGCCGTGAATATGCCGGCGAGATCGTGCTCTCCGACCAGTCGCTCGACCTTGCGGTCCTGAAGGTGGATTCGCCGGACGGCTTTGCGGCGGCGTCCCTTGGCGATTCCGATGCGCTGCTTGTCGGCGACCTCGTGCTGGCGATCGGCAATCCGTTCGGCGTCGGCCAGACGACGACCAGCGGCATCGTCTCGGGCCTCGCCCGTACGCATGTCGGCATCTCCGATTTCGGCTTCTTCATCCAGACCGATGCGGCGATCAATCCGGGCAATTCCGGCGGCGCGCTGATCAACATGGCGGGCGAGGTCATCGGCATCAACACGGCGATCTACAGCCAGAGCGGGGGGTCGATCGGCATCGGTTTCGCCATTCCCGCCAACATCGTACGCGCCGTCGTGGATGCGGCGCGTGAAGGTCTCGACACATTCGAGCGGCCCTATGTCGGCGCTAGCTTCGAGACTGTCAGCCCGCAGATCGCCGAGGCGCTCGGCATGGACCGCCCGCGTGGCGCGCTCGTCACCGACGTGTTCGACGATAGCCCGGCCGCGGCTGCGGGCCTGCGCCCCGGCGACGTCGTCCTTGGCTTCAACGGCGCGTCGATCGAGCATCCCGATGCGCTGGGCTACCGGCTCGCGACCCAGCCGATCGGCAGCGAGGCGACGCTGACGCTGCTGCGCCAGGGCAGCGAGCAGTCGGTTGTGATCGAGCTCGTGCGTGCCCCCGAAGGGGCCGACCCCATCGTGCTCGACGGCATCAGCCCGTTTGCCGGCGCAAGCGTCGCGGACGTCTCGCCGAGGCTTGCCCAGCGCCTGCGCCTGCGCGGCAACCCGACGGGTGTCGCGCTCGTGGATGTGCCGCGCGATTCCATGGCGGCGCGCTTCGGCTTCCAGCCCGGCGACATCGTTCGCGAGTTGAATGGCGAGACGATCGACAGCACGGAGACATTGCAGGCGGTTGCCTCCGAGGACGCACGCTGGTGGCGCTTCACGGTCGAGCGTGACGGGCGCCTGATCCGCCAGACGCTGCGCTACTGACGCCCGTGGCCGATCTCTTCGACAGCGACGACGATCCCGGCAGGCCAGCGATTCCATCCGCGCGCCCGCTCGCCGATCGCCTGCGTCCGACGCGTCTGGAGGAGGTCGTCGGCCAGGAGCACCTGACCGGGCCGCAAGGCGCGCTGACACGCATGATTGCGTCCGGCTCGCTTGGCTCCATGGTGTTCTGGGGGCCGCCGGGCACCGGCAAGACGACCGTGGCGCGTCTGCTCGCCGGCCAGACCGACATGGCCTTCGAGCAGATTTCGGCGATCTTTTCCGGCGTCGCCGATCTGAAGAAGGTCTTCGAGACGGCACGCCTGCGCCGTTCCAAGGGTCGCCAGACGCTGCTTTTCGTCGACGAGATCCATCGCTTCAACCGCGCCCAGCAGGATTCCTTTCTTCCCGTGATGGAGGACGGCACCGTCGTACTCGTCGGCGCGACAACCGAGAACCCGTCCTTCGAACTCAACGCCGCGCTTCTGTCGCGGGCGCGCGTGCTCGTCTTCAAGGCGCTGGGGCCGGAGAGCATTGCCGATCTCCTGCAGCGCGCCGAGGCGCAGGAAGGCCGGCCCCTGCCGCTCGACGAGGAGGCGAGGGCGGTGCTGGTGCGCCTAGCCGATGGCGATGGCCGCGCCTCGCTCACGCTGGCCGAGGAAGTCTGGCGTTCCGCCGCGCCTGGCGAAGTCTTCGACGCGGCTGCGCTGCAGGACATCGTCCAGCGTCGCGCGCCGGTCTACGACAAGAGCCAGGACGGCCACTACAATCTGATCTCGGCGCTGCACAAATCCGTCCGCGGCTCGGACCCGGATGCCGCGCTCTACTATTTGTCGCGCATGCTCGACGCCGGCGAGGCACCATTGTATCTCGGACGCCGGCTGGTGCGCATGGCGATCGAGGATATCGGCCTCGCCGACCCGCAGGCACTCGTCATCGCGAACGCGGCCAAGGATGCCTACGACTATCTGGGGTCGCCCGAGGGCGAACTCGCGCTCGCGCAAGCCTGCGTCTATCTCGCCACCGCGCCGAAATCGAACGGCGTCTACACCGCCTTCAAGGCCGCGACGCGCGCCGCCAAGGAGCACGGCTCGCTCCTCCCGCCGACGCATATCCTCAATGCGCCGACCAAGCTGATGAAGGAAGAAGGGTACGGCTCCGGCTACCGCTATGACCATGACGAGCCGGATGCCTTCTCCGGCCAGGACTATTTCCCGACCGCCATGGGCCGTCAGACCTTCTACGATCCGCCCGATCGCGGCTTCGAGCGCGAAATCAGGAAGCGCCTTGAGTACTGTCAGAAGCTCAGGCGCGAGCGCTCCTAGCGGTTATGTCGCGCGCTTTCGCGCGCGGCTTGATTGACGGGCAGGCGCGGCGGTCGCTAAAGCGAAGCGATGAAGCACCTTCTCCTTGTCGCAGCCGGCGGCGCGATCGGCGCCTCGCTGCGCCATCTCGCCAATGTGGCCGCCTTGCGGCTTGCAGGGCCGGGCTTCCCGGTAGGCACGGTGCTGGTCAACATCGCAGGATGTCTTGCGATGGGCATCTTCATCGAGCTTCTGGCGCGGCGCTTCGGCGCGTCCATGGAGATGCGGCTGTTCGTGGCGACGGGCATCCTTGGAGGCTTCACTACCTTCTCGGCGTTCTCGCTGGATTTTGCGACGCTGTTCCAGCGCGGCGATGCCACTTTGGCATTCGTCTACGCCGCCGTCAGCGTCATCGGATCGCTCGCTGCGATCTTCATCGGGCTGGCGCTCGCGCGCAGCCTCTTTTGAACGGACGGATCGTGGCAGGCATAGAGCATATCAAGGTCGATGCGGACGAAGCCGGCATGCGCGTCGATCGCTGGTTCAAGTCGCACTATCCCGGCCTCGGCTTCGGTCCGCTGCAGAAGCTGCTGCGCTCCGGCCAGGTTCGCGTCGATGGCGGCCGCGTGAAGAGCGAAACGCGCCTGCAGCCCGGCCAGATGGTGCGCGTGCCGCCGCTGGCCGTCGACCGCAACGACGCCGCTCCTGTCACCGCACGCACCATGCGCGGCCAGGAGGACGGCGACGTCCTCGCCAAGATCCTGCTTCACGAAGACGACAAGGTCCTCGTCTTCAACAAGCCGTCCGGCCTTGCCGTGCAGGGTGGTTCCGGCGTCGTGCGCAGCGTAGACTCCATGCTCGAGGCGTGGCGCAGCCGCAAGGGCGAGAAGCCGCGCCTCGTCCACCGGCTCGATCGTGATACGTCGGGCGTGCTCGTCGTCGCCCGCACGCGCCTCGCCGCGATGAAGCTTGCCGAGGCCTTCCGCCACCGCGAGACGCAGAAGACCTACTGGGCGCTCGTCCGGGGCGTGCCGAAGAAGCGCGAGGACAAGATCTCGACCTGGCTGGTCAAGGAGACGACGATCGACGGCGATCGCATGCGCATCGCGAAGCATGGCGAGAAAGGCGCGGACCACGCCGTCTCCTTCTACCGCGTCGTCGAGCAGGCGGGGCAGACGCTGAGCTGGCTGGAGATGGAGCCCTATACCGGCCGCACGCACCAGCTGCGCGTCCACGCCGCGCACATTGGCTGCCCCATCATCGGCGATCCGAAATATTTTGAGGCCGACACCAACTGGGAGTTTCCGGGCGGCATCCAGAACCGACTGCACCTGCATGCGCGCCGCATCGTCATCCCGCATCCCGACGGCGGCAGGATCGACGTGACGGCCGAACTGCCGCCACACATGCGCCAGAGCTGGAACCTGCTCGGCCTGAGCGACAATTCCGGTGGGTCGGGCGACCAATGACGACCATGCCCACCTTCGAGCGGCGTGACGCGATCGACGGCGCCGCTGTCCTGCTGATGTTGATGCTGACCTTCACCTGGGGCTTCAACCAGGTGGCGATCAAGGTCTCGAACACGGGTTACAACCCGATCCTCGTCTCGGTCCTGCGCTCGGCTGCGGCATCCGTCCTGATCTATCTCTGGTGCCGGTATCGTGGCGTGCAGCTGTTCGAGCGCGACGGCACGCTGCTGGCGGGCATCTTCGTCGGCGTCCTGTTCACGGCCGAGTTCGCGCTGATCTTCGTCGGCCTCGACCTCACCACCGCCGCGCGCGGCGCGCTGATGCTGAACACGATGCCGTTCTGGGTGCTCGTCGGCGCGCATTTCCTGCTCGGCGAGCGCATCACCACCATCAAGTTCTGCGGGCTCCTGCTCGCTTTCGCAGGCGTCGCGCTGGTCTTTGCCGACGAGTTGAGCCTGCCCGAGCCGGACGCGCTCACCGGCGACCTGATGTGCCTCGTCGCGGGCGTGTTCTGGGCCGGCACGATCATCGTCATCAAGCGCTCGCGCCTGTCGAACGCGGCGCCGGAAAAGACGATCCTCTACCAGCTCGTGGCCGCTGCCATCTTGTCGATCCCGCTCCTGCCGTTCGCCGGCCCGCTCGTGCGCGACGGCAATGCGCTGGCGACCGGATCGATCGTCTTCCAGGCCGTCTTCGTCGTCGGCGTCACCTATCTCGTCTGGTTCTGGATGATGCGGCGCTATCCGGCCGCGACCCTGTCGAGCTTCACTTTCCTGACGCCCGTCTTCGGCGTCCTGTGCGGCGGCCTGCTGTTGAACGAGCCGCTGTCGATGAACATCTTCATGGCGCTCGCGCTGATCGCTGTTGGGCTGACGCTCGTCAACCGCCCCATGCGCCGCGCGCCTCCGGGCTGAAGGACCAGATCATGCGTGACCTCCTCAACGACCTCGATGCCGGCCGCGCGCAGGCCGGCGACCCGATGAAGACGGCGCGCGAGGCGATGAAGCCCGTCCAGCCCCGCCGCTTCTACGAGGCCGTGTCGGTGGCGGACGGGAAGGGCGGATACGAGATCCACCTCGACGGCAAGCCGGCGCGCACGCCCGGCCGTCACGTGCTGCGCCTGCCGACGAAGGCTGCCGCCGAACTGGTCGCTGCCGAGTTCTCCGCCCAGGGCGAGACGATGGACCTGCACTCCATGTCGGCCATGCGCCTCGCAAACACGGCGATCGACGGCGTCGCCAGCGATCCGCAGGCGGTCGCCGAGGACATCCTGCGCTACGCCGGCACCGACCTGCTCTGCTATCGGGCCGATGCTCCGAAGGAACTCGTCGCGCGACAGGCCGAGCGCTGGGACCCGCTGATCGACTGGGCGGCCGATGTGATCGGCGCGAACTTCATTCTCGCCGAGGGCGTCATGCACGTCGAGCAGCCGCGCTCGGCGATCGCGGCGGTCGACGCCTGGCTGCGCCAGCGCCGCGATCCGCTGCGGCTTGCGGCCCTTCACGTCATGACCAGCCTGTCGGGTTCGGCGATCATCGCGCTCGCCGTCGATGCCGGGCGCCTGTCGGCCGTCGACGCCTGGGCGCTCGCCCACCTCGACGAGGAATGGAATGCCGAGCAGTGGGGTCGCGATTCGGAAGCCGAGGCTTTCCGTGCCCATCGCTGGCGCGACATGAACGCGGCGGCGATGATCACCGCCGCGCTCTGAGCGTCAGTTCGGCGTCGGCGTATAGAGATTGAAGATGAACCGCGCCACCTCGCCTTCGAGCGGGAAGGACAGCATCCCCATCACCGAATAGCCGAGCAGCCAGGGCATCAGGTAGAAGCGGATCATGAAGAAGAACCACGCCACATAGAGCGGCACCAGCGGCCGGATCAGGAACGACGGCGTGATCGGGCGGAAGATGGTCAGGATCGGGTTCGTGAGCGTCACGAACGCCTTCATGAAGAAGAAGTTCGAATTCTCCGGCAGGAACACGTTCATCGCGGCGCGCCCGACGAGCGTCCACATGATGACGCCGAGGGCGTAGTCGAGGACGAGCACCCAGACAGGGAAGATCGTAAGCGGGATCGGGTCGTTCACCGGTTCAAAGCCATCCGTTTGTGTGCCGAAGCCTTTGCCCGATCGCGGTGGCAATTGCCAGCACTGCGACCTGTCATGCTTCGATGGAAAATTAGGAACTGAAAAGGGCGGGACTTGCGTCCCGCCCTTTCCATGAGGGCAAGCGCCCGATCAGTGTCCCGACAGGATGGTCGGACCAGTCGGGATGCGGGTCTCTTCGACCATGCGCTGGATTTCCTCGCTCGGAGCCGGCGTCATCAGCGTGACGACGACCATCGAGATGAGGCTCGCCGCCATGCCGACGATGCCGAAGCGGACGTCGGTCAGGCCGGCGATGGGCGTGCCGCCCGAGCGCAGGTAGTAGAGGTAGATCGACCCGACGCCGAAGCCCACGATCATGCCGGCAAGTGCACCGGCACGGTTGGCCCGCTTCCACCACACGCCGAGGACGAGCGGGAAGAAGAGGCCGGAGCAGGCGAAGCAGAAGGCCCACGCGACCGCACCCAGGATACCCGTCAGGTGGAGCGAAGCGACGAAGGCCGCGGCGACACCGATGAGGATCAGCAGGATACGGGCGACGATGAGGCGGACCTTCGTGTCGGCCTTCGGGTCGATGATCTTGTAGTACAGGTCGTGGCTGAGCGCGTTGGCGATTGCCAGGAGCAGGCCGTCTGCAGTCGACATGGCGGCGGCCATGCCGCCGGCGGCGACCAGGCCGGAGATCACGTAGGGCAGGCCTGCGATTTCCGGCGTTGCAAGCACCACGATGTCGGGGCGCATGAAGAACTCGTTCAGCTGCAGAATGCCGTCACCGTTCTGGTCCGCCACCGCGAGCATGCCCACGGACGACCAGTTCTGCACCCATGCCAGCGACATGACTTCGGCGATCGGCTTGCCGATGATCGAGGTCGCGATGGTCGGATCCAGAAGCTGCAGCTTCGTCAGCGTGGCGAGAGCCGGCGCCGTGAAGTACAGCAGGAAGATGAACAGCAGCGACCAGGCCACCGACTTGCGGGCCTGACGGACCGAAGGCGTTGTGAAGTAGCGCATCAAAATGTGGGGCAGCGAAGCCGTGCCGCACATCATGCAGAGCGCCAGCGTGACGAACTGCCAGGTATCCATGCCGCCGACCGGATTGTTGTGCGGGGTCGTCAGCACCGAGACACCGGCAATTGCCTGCGCCGCCGGCTGCAGCCCGTACTCGCCCTCCAGTTCGGCGATGCGCTGGATAGCCTCACCGTAGGAGAAGTGCGGGATGATGCCGAAGCCCTGCACGTTGGACATCCAGATCACAGGCACGAGGTAGGCGATGATCAGCACGATGTACTGCGCCACCTGGGTCCAGGTGACGGCGCGCATGCCGCCGAGCATCGAGCAGAGCAGGATGCCGAGAAGCCCGAACCAGACGCCGTATTCGTAGGGGATCTGAAGCGCGCGCGCCGCGATCGTGCCGGACGCGTCGATCTGTGCCGTCACGTAGGTGAAGGATGCGACGACGAGGATGACGACGGCGACGAAGCGGGCGAGATTGCCGCCGTAGCGCGTGCCGATGAAGTCCGGGACGGTGTAGCAGCCGAACTTGCGCAGGTACGGCGCCATCAGCGAATTGACGAGGATGTAACCGCCGGTCCAGCCGATGATGTAGGCCATGTAGCCATAGCCACCGAAATAGATGCCGCCGGCCATCGCGACGAACGATGCGCCGGACATCCAGTCGGCAGCCGTCGCCATGCCGTTGTAGACGGCAGGAACCGAGCGGCCCGCAACGTAGTAGGCGTCGACTTCCATCGTGCGCGACAGGTAGCCGATGAGGGCGTAGATCGCGATCGTGAAGGCGACGAAGAGAATGCCGATGGTCGCGGCGCTGACGCCGAGCTGCTCCAGGATCGCCATCAGGATGACGAAACCGATGAAGGCGCCGGTGTAGATGCCGTAGACCCGGCCGAGATTGTCGAGGAAACTTCCGTTCATGGCCGCCTCCCTATTCTTCGCCGAGGCCGAATTCATCGTCGATCGAATCCTGCCTCCAGTTCTGGAAGAAGATCGTCAAGACGAAGACGATGAGCGAGCCCTGCGCGATCATGTAGTAACCGAGCGGAAAGCCCATAAACGTCATCTGGTTGAGTTGTGGCGCCATATACGGCACCAGAACCGCAAAGACGAACCAGATGATGAGGCAAAGGATGGTCAGGTTACGGGTCTTGGACCAGTACCTTTCCTTTGCCTCAGCACTGAGTGTTACCTTGTTTGCGGACATCGTGTGTCCTCCTCCCTCTCTAGTGCCGGCAACCTCCCGCCGGCGGAAACCATTGCCCGACCCCGGAATCGTGGACACAATGGCAGGACGGCAGCATCCGTCATGGCCGCCAAGCGCGAAATACAACATTGGTCGTATGGCGCGCGGGACGTTGCTGGGGTGTCTTGGACGCAATCGGAAGGAAGATGATGACAGCCCTGATCGACCGCGCCTCGACGCTTGTCCGTGAGTTTGCCGCACGCTTCGTGGCGCGGCGCGATGCCGAGCCGATCGACACGTCGGCAGCGCTGGCCGACTACGCGCGCTCGCGAGCTGCATTCATCGCGCAGAAGAAGCTCTACGGATATCTCAAGACGCGGATGGGCACGCAGTGGCCGGTCATGTTCGATGACGAGGTTTTCGTCGGCTCGATCAACGTCGCCAAGGCGCACGTCTTTGCGGCCTGCCTCGCCGATCTGTCGATATTCAGCGCGGCATCTGCGGGGCAGGGCAACCGTCTCGACAGGGCCGAGCGCATCGCGCTTGCCGCCCACATCCATGCAGCAGGCATCGACGCGAATGATGCCGCGTGGCCGGACGGCATTGACGGGCGCGAATGGCGGGCAAGCTTCGCGCGGCGCGTGGAGGATGTGAACTGGGAAAACATCGCCGCCGGCGGCGACTGCTTCACCGAGAGCCCGCAGGCGCTGGTGAAATGGGCGCCGATCGCGCCGGACCTGAAGAAGTACGATGCGGAGATCGTGCGCAACTCGATGAAATACGCCTGGATCGAAATCCGGGAAAAGCTGCGCGAGCGCCTCGTGGCCGAGGCGGTGGCCGCCGACTGGAAGGCCGGCGGCCTGTAGGCGTCAGGAGCGCTTGGCGATCGGCACGTAGTCGCGCTCTGTCGGGCCCGTGTAGAGCTGGCGCGGACGGCCGATCTTCTGGCTCGGATCCTCGATCATTTCCTTCCACTGCGCGATCCAGCCGACAGTGCGGGCGAGCGCGAACAGCACCGTGAACATGGTGGTGGGGAAGCCCAGCGCCTTCAGCGTGATGCCCGAATAGAAGTCGATGTTCGGGTAGAGCTTCTTCTCGATGAAGT
>VFQU01000289.1_pt1 | contig 49467 bp, 37 predicted proteins | sample 3512311 | NCBI WGS metagenome assembly VFQU01 (sample SAMN10412377, study PRJNA504923) | tailings metagenome | isolation source: Relicate 3 Philex TSF3 active mining site | place: Philippines: Tuba, Benguet | collected 2017-08-29 | reverse complement strand
GCGGCGACCGCGAGCGCGGCTTGGTGGTGCCGGTGCTGATCCACGGCGACTCGGCCTTCGCCGGCCAGGGCGTGGTGCTGGAGCTGCTGCAAATGTCGCAGGCGCGCGGCTTCGCGGTGGGCGGCACGGTGCACATCGTGGTCAACAACCAGGTCGGCTTCACCACCCACCGGCCGGACGACACGCGCTCGACGCTGTACTGCACCGACCACGCCAAGATGGTGGGCGCGCCGATCCTGCACGTGAACGGCGACGACCCCGAGGCCGTGGTGTTCTGCACCCAGCTGGCGCTCGACTTCCGCCAGCAGTTCAAGAAGGACGTGGTGATCGACCTCGTCTGCTACCGCCGCCACGGCCACAACGAGGCCGACGAGCCGGCGGCGACGCAGCCGCTGATGTACCAGAACATCCGCGCCCGCAAGACCACGCGCGAGCTGTACGCCGAGCGCCTGGCCGCGGCCGGCGTGGTGTCGAAGGACGAATCCAGGGCCATGGTCGACGCCTATCGCAAGGCGATGGACGAGGGCGAGGCGGTGGTCGAGCTGGTCAGCGGCGTGGTCGACGAGTTCGCCGTCGACTGGACGCCCTACATCAGGGGTCGCCTCGACACGCCGGCCGAAACCGGTGTCGGCCACGAGGCGCTGGTGCAGCTCGCCCAGCAGATCAACCGCACGCCCGACACGCTGAAGCTGCATCCGCGCGTGGCCAAGGTGTACGAGGACCGCCGCAAGATGGCGGCCGGCGAGCTGTCGATGGACTGGGGCTTCGCCGAGAACCTCGCCTACGCCACGCTGCTGCGCGAGGGCTACAAGCTGCGCCTGGTCGGCCAGGACGCCGGCCGCGGCACCTTCTTCCATCGCCATGCGGTGCTGCACGACCAGGCCACCGGCAACACCCACATGCCGCTGCGGGAACTGGTCGCCAACCCCGACCACGTCGCCATCATCGACTCGCTGCTCAGCGAGGAGGCGGTGATGGCCTTCGAGTACGGCTACGCGACGGCCGACCCGACCACGCTGACCATCTGGGAAGGCCAGTTCGGCGACTTCGCCAACGGCGCGCAGGTGGTGATCGACCAGTTCATCACCTCCGGCGAGGCCAAGTGGGGCCGGCTGTGCGGGCTGGTGCTGTTCCTGCCGCACGGCTACGAGGGCCAGGGTCCCGAGCACAGCTCGGCGCGCCTCGAGCGCTTCCTGCAGATGTGCGCGCTGGAGAACATCCAGGTCTGCGCGCCGACCACGCCGGCGCAGATGTTCCACATGCTGCGCCGGCAGATGAAGCGGCCGACGCGCAAGCCGCTGGTGGTGATGACGCCCAAGTCGATGCTGCGCCACCGGCTGTCGGTGTCGACGCTGGCCGACCTGTCCGAGGGCGGCTTCCAGCGGCTGATCCCCGACACCTTCGCCGCCGATGCGTCGAAGGTGAAGCGCGTGGTGGTGTGCGCCGGCAAGGTCTACTACGACCTGCTCGAGGACGCCGAGAAGCGCGAGCTGAAGGACGTGGCGCTGGTGCGCGTCGAGCAGCTGTTCCCGTTCCCGCGGCCGGAGCTGGAGGCCGAGCTGGCCCGCTTCCGCAACGCCCGCGACGTGGTGTGGTGCCAGGAAGAGCCGCAGAACCAGGGCGCCTGGTACCAGATCCAGCACCACCTGATGCACTGCCTGCAGGACAGCCAGGTGCTGCGCTACGCCGGCCGCGTGCGCTCGCCCGCCCCGGCCTGCGGCCACTTCCAGACCCACGTCAAGGAGCAGACCGCGCTGGTCGAGGCCGCGCTGCTCGGCGATGCCTGCCATGGGTCGGGTGAGTGAGCGCACCTGTCGCCCTGCTGCCTGCGGGCGCGGCGCACGCCGCGAACCGCGCCTGAATCCGCATTCTCTTTCAACTTCTCCGAGAACACCCCGCCATGAGCACTGAAGTCAAAGTCCCCGTCCTGCCGGAATCGGTGTCCGACGCCGTCATCGCCAGCTGGCACAAGCAGGTCGGCGATGCGGTGAAGCGCGACGAGAACCTGCTCGACCTCGAGACCGACAAGGTCGTGCTCGAGGTGCCGGCGCCGGTCGACGGCGTGCTCAAGGAAGTGCGCTTCCAGACCGGCGACACCGTGACGAGCCAGCAGGTGGTCGCGATCATCGAGGCCGGCGCCGTGGCTGCCGCCAGTGCGCCTGCGGCGGCCGCCGCCGCGCCGGCCGCTGCGCCCGCCGCGTCGTCGGGCAATGCCGACCTGTCGCCGGCCGGTCGCCGCGTCGCCGAGCAGCACGGCATCGATGCGTCCGCCGTCGACGGCAGCGGCCGCGGTGGCCGCGTGACCAAGGAAGACCTCGTCCAGCACATGCGCTCGGGCCGCGATGCGGCGCCCGCCGCCGCGCCTGCCGCCAAGGCCGCGCCCGCGCCGGCCGCCGCGGTCGGTCCGCGCAGCGAGCAGCGCGTGCCGATGACCCGCATCCGCCAGCGCATCGCCGAGCGGATGATGGAGTCGAAGAACTCGATCGCCATGCTGACCTCGTCCAACGAGGTCAACCTGCGCGAGGTGATGGCCATGCGCAAGCTGCACGGCGAGGCCTTCGAGAAGAACCACGGCGTGCGCCTGGGCTTCATGAGCTTCTTCGTCAAGGCCGCGGCCAACGCGCTGCAGCGCTATCCGATCGTCAACGCGTCGGTCGACGGCAGCGACATCATCTATCACGGCTACGCCGACATCTCGATCGCCGTGGCCACCGAGAAGGGACTGGTGACGCCGGTGCTGCGCAACGCCGAGACCATGGGCTTCGCCGACATCGAGAAGGCCATCGCCGACTTCGCCAGGAAGGCGCGCGACGGCAAGCTGGGCCTCGACGACCTGCAGGGCGGCACCTTCACCATCACCAACGGCGGCACCTTCGGCTCGCTGTTCTCGACGCCGATCGTCAACCCGCCGCAGTCGGCCATCCTGGGCATGCACGCGATCAAGGACCGCGCCATCGTCGAGAACGGCCAGGTCGTCGCCGCGCCGATGATGTACATCGCGCTGAGCTACGACCACCGCATCATCGACGGCAAGGACGCGGTGCTGTTCCTGGTCGACATCAAGAACCAGCTGGAGAATCCGCACCGGATGCTGTTGGGGCTCTGAAGCCTGCGTCACTGGCCCCTCTCCCCCGGGAGAGGGGTTGGGGTGAGGGTGCGAACACGCCGCCACGCCCCGCTCCGATCGAACCCTCACCCCCGCCCCTCTCCCGAGGGGAGAGGGGTTCAAGCCGCGAAGGAACGAACACGATGTCCGACACTCAACACTTCGACCTCATCGTCATCGGCGGAGGCCCCGGCGGCTATGTCGCGGCGATCCGCGCGGCGCAGCTCGGCATGAAGGTCGCCTGCATCGACGCCTTCAAGTCCAAGGACGGCGGCAAGCCGGCGCTGGGCGGCACCTGCCTCAACGTCGGCTGCATTCCGTCGAAGGCGCTGCTCGATTCCTCGCGGCAGTTCCACAACCTCACCCACGGCTTCGCCGACCACGGCATCAGCGCCAGCGACGCGAAGATCGACGTGGGCAGGATGGTGGCCCGCAAGGACCGCATCGTGAAGCAGTTCAACGGCGGCGTCGCGGCGCTGTTCAAGGCCAACAAGGTCACCGCCTTCCACGGCGTCGGCACGCTGCACGCCGGCCGCAAGGTGTCGGTGAAGGGCCACGACGGCAAGGACGCCACGCTGACCGCGACCAACGTCATCCTCGCTTCGGGCTCGGTGTCGATCGAGCTGCCGTTCGCGAAGTTCGACGGCAAGCGCATCGTCGACAACGTCGGCGTGCTCGACTTCGACGCCGTGCCCAGGCGGCTGGGCGTGATCGGCGCCGGCGTGATCGGCCTCGAGATGGGCAGCGTGTGGGGACGCCTCGGCGCCGAGGTGACGATCCTCGAAGCGCTGCCGGACTTCCTCGCCGCAGCCGATGCCGACGTCGCCAAGCTCGCCCTGCGCGAGTTCAAGAAGCAGGGCCTCGAGATCAAGCTCGGCTGCAAGGTGTCCAACGTCGAGGTCAAGGGCGACGAGGTGCACGTCACCTACAGTGACGGCAAGGCCGACCAGTCGCTGGTCGTCGACCGGCTGCTGGTGTCGGTCGGCCGCCGCGCCGCGACCGCGGGCCTGCTGGCCGAGGGCAGCGGCGTGAAGCTGACCCAGCGTGGCTTCATCGAGGTCGACGACCACTGCCACACCGGCGTCGACGGCGTCTGGGCGATCGGCGACTGCGTGCGCGGCCCGATGCTGGCGCACAAGGCCAGCGAGGAAGGCATCGCCGTGGCCGAGCGCATCGCCGGCCTGCCCGGCCACGTCGACTTCAACACCGTGCCGTGGGTGATCTACACCGAGCCGGAGATCGCCTGGGTCGGCAAGACCGAGCGCGAACTGAAGGACGCCGGCGTGCCGTACAAGGTCGGCACCTTCCCGTTCGCCGCCATCGGCCGCGCCGTGGCGATGAACGAGACCGCCGGCATGGTCAAGGTGATCGCCCACGCCGACACCGACCGCATCCTCGGCATGCACCTGGTCGGCGCGAACGTCTCCGAGCTGGTCCACGAAGGCGTGGTGGCGATGGAGTTCAAGGGCTCCGCCGAAGACCTCGCCCGCATCTGCCACGCCCACCCGACCCTGTCCGAAGCCGTCCACGAGGCCGCGCTGGCGGTGGACAAGCGGGCGATCCACAAGGCGAACTGATTCATTCCACAGGCGTGCACGACCGGGCACGCCGCCGCCAATCCGGGGCGCACGACGGCGATGCACGAACCCGATCCGATCCACGGCGCCGTGCCTGCCGCCGGGCCGGCGAACGCGCAGGAGCCGAGGCAGCGCCGACTCTTCGGCCGAGTTGCGGGCCCCGAGCTGGCCTCGGCGGCTGCCTGCGGCCTCATGCTGCTGCCGCCGCTGGCGGGTTCGGACTGGGCGCGCGGAATGGCCGATGTGGTGGCCGCCATGGGCATCCTGGTGCTGTTCGAGCTTCCGCTCGTGGTGGGACTGATTGCCCTCGCGAGCAAGAACAAGCTCCCCCAGCCGGCGCACCAGTTGGTGTATCCCGCCTACGGCGCACTCGCCCTGTCCCTTGCCTTCCTGGGCTGGTCGGAAAGCGGCATGGGGCTTCGTTTCGTTCTTCTTCTCGCGCTGCCCATGGCGATGCGCGGGATCGCCATCGCCAACCATCTCCACGGGGGCGGCTCGCTGTACCCGCCGTTCCTGGTCGCCCTGTTCTCGCCTCTGGTCTGGGTGGGGTGCCTGATCGGGATTGCGTTGCCACTGTCGATCAACTTCGGATCGGCTTCTTCGGCCCCGCGCGAGTTCGAACCGTTCGCGCTGAATGCGATGGGCATGGCCTGCTTCGTGATCGTCGGGCTCATCCGTTGGCGGATGGCGCTGGCGTATCCCGAACGCTGAGAGCACGCCGGCGGTAGCCGAGGCCGGGAACCTCCGCGGCTGGACTCACCGGCGCGTCGGAGTCGCGCATCGTCCGATTCGGAAATGCCCGGCGGACGGCATGCCCGAGCTTCGCTCGTCTAGACTTCACACACCCCCATCGACCCGACTCCGGCGCAGCTGAAGGCTCGCGTGCCGCAAGCCCGCCGGAGCACTGCACGGAAAGAAGCCCTCGCCCATGACCATTCCCGCTGAATTCCGCGCCTTCCGCATCCACGGTGGCGGGCGTGACGACCACCACGCCGGCGTCGAGACGCTGGGCATCGACGACCTGAGTCCCGGCGAGGTCGTCGTTCGAGTGGCGTACTCGTCGATCAACTACAAGGACGCGCTGGCCGGGACGGGGCGCGGGCGGATCCTGCATCGGTTTCCGCTGGTCGGCGGCATCGACGTCGCCGGGCACGTGGTGCGGTCGGCCGATCCAGCGTTCCGCGAGGGCGATGCGGTGCTGTGCACCGGCTGCGGGCTTTCGGAGGAGCGCGACGGCGGCTATGCCGAGTACCTGCGCCTCGAAGCGAAGTCGACCATCAAGCTGCCCAACGGCCTCGACCTGCGCGAGGCGATGATCCTCGGCACGGCCGGGTTCACCGCGGCGCTGGCGCTGTACCGGATGGAGATGCTCGGCCAGCGGCCCGAGAACGGCCCGATCGTCGTCACCGGTGCGACCGGCGGCGTGGGCATGCTGGCGCTCGACGTGCTGACCCGCGCCGGCTACGAGGCGCATGCGATCACCTCGAAGTTCGACCGCCTCGACGATCTCGTCGCGCTGGGTGCGAAGCAGGTGATCTCCAGCCGCGACCTGCACTGGGGCCAGCGGCCTCTGGAGCGTGCCACCTGGGCCGGGGCGATCGACAACGTCGGCGACGAGATGCTGGCCGGGCTGACCCGCCACATCGGGCTGTACGGCAACATCGCAAGCTGCGGCCTTGCCGGCGGCCACGCGCTGGCGACCACCGTGATGCCCTTCATCCTGCGTGGCGTCAGCCTGATCGGCGTGTCCTCCAACAACGCGCCGCGGCCGATGCGCGAGGAAATCTGGGCGCGCCTCGCCGGCCCCTGGAAGCCGGCGCACCTCGGCCGGATCCACACCCGCACGGTCGATCTCGACGGCCTCGCCGGGGTGTTCGACGGCATGCTGGCGGGCGGCTCGTTCGGCCGCACGCTGGTCGCGCTGGACGCCGGCGGGACGAACTGAGACAGGGGCACTCCCGACCGCCCCGTTTGTGCGATTATCATTCGGTCAACCGCGCGCAGTGCGCCGCTCCGAACGAGGACCCCAATGGCAAAGGTGCTGATCGTCGACGACTCGCCGTCGCAGCTCATGGGCATGAAGCGGATCGTCGAGAAGCTCGGTCACGAGACGGTATCGGCCGAGGACGGCGCGCAGGGCGTCGAAGTCGCCAAGCGCGAGCTTCCCGACCTGATCCTGATGGACGTGGTGATGCCCAACCTCAACGGCTTCCAGGCCACGCGCTCGATCTCCAAGGAGCCGAGCACCGCGCACATCCCGATCGTGCTGGTCACCACCAAGGACCAGGAGACCGACAAGGTCTGGGGCATGCGCCAGGGCGCCAAGGCCTACCTGACCAAGCCGGTCAACGAGGCCGCGCTGATCAAGGTGGTGAAGGAACTGCTCGGCGGCTGATCGTCGCGCCGGCGGATCGATCGAGCGAAGCCCGCGCGATGCGCGGGCTTCGTCGTTGTGCGCCCGGTGATTCCCGTGGGAGATTCCATCGTCCGGAGCGAGGATCTCCGTCCCTTCGATTCGATTGCCGATGTGGTGCTTCGGAATGGGGGTGCCGTTCGAGGTGAGTCCCATCGTCAGGTTCGCCTCTCCTGCGGTCGGGAGAGGCCGCGCCGAAGGCGCCAGAGGGTGGCGCCGCGCCGCGTCAGTGCGGCCGCGTCGCCAGCGACAGGCACCACCCTCACCCCAACCCTCTCCCGCCGGCGGCAGAGGGGTTTCTTCGGCACAGACTGCGAGTGATCGCCGATTCCGAAGCACTACGCGGGCGCTGCGCGGTCGGAAATTCACTGCGGAGCCGCCATGGCGGCGAATCGAACCGCCTCGGGCTCGGCTCGCAGCTGCAGCTGCTCCTGCACGGGCAGCGGGGCGCTCGGCAGTTGCTGTGGGAGCGGCCATGGCGGCGACGGCACACGTCCCGCAACACCCAGAGCAGCCGATTCCTCAATCGCCGTTGCCGGCCACCGCCTCGCGATTGTCGACCGGGTCGTTCAGCGGCACGAAGTCGATGTTGGCCCGCGTCCATGCGCCGCCTGCGTTGCCCGGATACTGCAGCGCGGTATCGATGCGTGCGCGGCGCGGCGTGAGGAAGTGGAACAGCGCGGTGCCGGCGGGCTGCGTGCGCACCGGCATGGCTGCGGCGTCGCAGTCGGGGCAGAAGCCGGTGTAGCTGGTCATCTGAACCTGGCCGGCGCTTTCGCCGCCACCCGTGCCCAATGCCCAGCGCAGCGCGCCCGCGGCGTCGTAGTAGTACACGCCGAGCGCGGTCACCGCACCGCGCCGGGTGATGGTCGCGCCCCAGCCGGATTCGGCCGGCGGGAACCACAGGCCTGTCACCTCCACGGCCGGCTCGCCGGGCGCGAAGGGGAATGCGCGGATCGTCTCGCTGCCGTCGACGCCGCGGGCGTCGAAGCGCCAGCGCAGCGTCGCCTCGACGTCGCTGGCGAAATCGATACCGACCTCGCCGACGCGCACCGGCGCCAGGATCGCGCCGGTGCCGGGGTCGCGGCGGCTGCGCTTGAGCTCGGCGCGCCAGCGTGGACCGGTGAGCGGCGCGATCGCCTGGTAGGCGGTCGGCTGGCCGTCGTCGTCGTAGGTGTACCAGGCCAGCAGCAGCTGGTTGCCGGCGGTCTGCAGGTCGACGCCGTGCCCTGGTCGCGCCGGCTGCCAGATGCCGCGATAGGGATTGATGCCCAGTTCGATCGCGCCGACGTCGCACAGCGGCTCGGCATCGGGCACCAGCGTCTGCGGCCGCGGCGCGCCGCGCTGGTCGACGGGGCCGCAGTTGCCGCCGAAGTCGATGGCATTCCCGGTCGGCGCGGCGTAGGCGGCGTCGATCCCTTCCGGGTCGGCCATCGGCACGGGTGGCTGGCCGTCGCTGGGCAATGCATCGAGGCAGCCCGGGCGCACGATGATGTTGAATCCGAGGCTGGTCGTGCCGATGCACGCCCGCGGCGGAGGCTGCGGCGCGGAGAGCACCTCCCCGCTCTGCCGTTGCAGCACGCCGCTCAGCTCGCTGTCCTCGACGTGGAAGAGGCGGTACGGAATGTAGCCGGTGCCGCTGATCGACACCCCGTCGAACTGCGAGCGACCGGTCGACTCCGCGATCCGGAACAGCGTGGAGTCAGACTGGCTGCCCGCTGCCGAGCGCGTTTCGATCATGCTCGAGTTCGCGGCGATCATCCGGCCCCTGACGTCGATCGCCCCCCCCGCAAGGGTGCCCTGCAGGGCCGCTACCACGCCCACGCGGTCGACGCGCAGCAGGCCGCGTTGACGGATCGCGTGACCCTCCGCGTCGACGACCACACTGCGGGCCACGGCGACCTCGGCGGCATCGCCGGTGACGCCGGAGACGCGGGTGGCGTCGGGGCGCCTGCCGTCGATTCGCAGGTCGAACAGCTCGGCCGTCGATGCGCCCGACACGGCCACCACTTCGCAGTTCTGCGGCCCGGGCGCCAAGGTCGCACGATTTCCCCACACGCGCAGCGGGGGTGCCAGGGAGAAGGCCGCACACACGGGCGCCTCGGTTGCGCCGCCGCGATACGTCTCGCCGCCCCGCAGCACGACTTCGCGCTGGGCGTCCACGCTCGTGCCCGCAGCGTCCAGGGCCGCCTGCAGGGCCAACGAAGGGACCGCCACTACCGCCCGCCCGGGGCGATCATTGTCGAGCAGCCGCACTGCTGGACCGGTCAGCGGCGTCGCGGCGACCGGCGCGCCGGATTCGACCACCAGCGCGGGCTGCCAGTCGCGCTCGCCCTGCACGACCGCATCCTCCGGCACGTCGATCGACAGCAGGCGCTCGCCCTGCTCGCCGATCGCCCACGACACCGACATGCTGTCGAGGGCAGCTCCGCGCACCCGCACCGGCGTCGTCGCCGGCGCATCCAGCAGAAGGCGCACGCCGAGTCGATCGCCCTCGCCCACGACCTGGCTGGCATAGCCGACCACGGTCGGCTGCTGTCCGACCACGGCCGTCACCGAGGTGAACCGCCGCGTCGTATCCGTGCCGCCGAAATCACCCACCACCGACTCCGCCGACGACGTGTTCCACTGCGCCCAGGCGCCGTTGTCCCAGTCGACCGGCGTGGCGGGAAAGGCGTCGAGCTGCAGGCCGACCATGTCGGTGGCGCGGACGTCGAGGCCGAACTCGCCGGGCGTGGGCGGCAGGTCGAACTCGAAGGCGAAGCTGTCGTCGCGGTAGCGCCAGCCGGCGTCGCCGAGCCAGCTGCCGGTCGATGTGTCGAGCTCGGTCTGCTGCCCGCCGACGCTGAGCCAGACCTGCGGCGACAGCGCGGTCTGCTGGCCGGGCAGTGGCGCGACGGCGCCGCCGACGCGATGCCGCATCGGCTTGCTGAAGGCCAGCTCGGCGCGTACGCGGGCTCCGGCGCGCAGCGGCTGGGCGAAGAAGACGTCGGTGCGCAGTTCGCGTCGCAGGGTCTGCGGATCGTAGTCCCAGCGCTGCTCGAGCAGGGCGACGCCGGTCGCGGCGTCGTACAGGCGCACGCGGGCAAGGTGCGGTGGGCCGGCCATGAAGTAGAAGCCCACCAGGTGCGACTCGGCCCAGGCCTCGCGCACGCGACGCGCTTCGCGCGCGGGCAGGATGAAGCCGCCGTGGCTGTCGGCGGTGCCGCCGTACTCCTGCGCGCCGGACGGGCCGGGCTCGATCTCGAGCGTCCACGCCGGCACCAGCCACTGGTAGGCGAAGTACTCGGCGGCGGTGCCGATGCCGACGTTGGGCGGATCGCGCACGTCGGCGTAGAAGGCGCCGTTGGGCACGCCGCCGGCGGTGGGCACGTCGAGGTGATGCGTCGAGATCACGCCGAGCAGCCGCGTCTGGATGTTGTTCAGCCGCTGGCGGCCGGTGTTCGAGGAGAAGAACACCTTGCTGAAGGAGTGCATGTCGATGCCGAGCCGGATCCGGCTCACCGGCGCCAGCTGCGCCGCGGCGAGGATCGCCTGCACCTCGGGTTCGGAATGCGGCGCGGTGCCGCGATAGGTGAGGTCGTTGGGGTTGCTGAGCTGCCCGCCGTTGGTGGTGGTGCCCCAGAACGGCGGATGGTTGCGATTGAGGTCGACACCGAGCAGGTGATCGCCGAAGGTGGTCAGCTCGGTGTCGACGCCGCGCATGTTCTTGCGCCGCATCCGGCCGTCGCGCGGCCAGTCGTTGGGCGATCGCGGATCGCGACCGACCACGACCTGGCTCGGGTAACGCTGGGTCTGCTGGAAGCCGTCGACGTTCTGCACCGGCACGATCACCAGCCGGCTGTTGTCGAGCAGGTAGCGCACCAGGCCGCCGTCATTCGCGCCCGCCGCGAAGCGCTCGACCAGCGCGGTCGAAATCTCCGGCACGCCCCATTCGCGTGCGTGGGTGGCTGCGTTGATGAAGAAGGCCGGGCGCGCCCGTCCCTCGCGGTCGACGCTGCCCTCGCCGGCGATCAGGTACGCCCAGACCGGTTCGCCGCGCGTGCTCTGTCCGACCTGCACCGCGGCGATGTCGTCCGACTGCAGCGCCAGCGACTGCAGCCGCGCGTGCAGGCTGGCGTAGTCGCGGAAACCTTCGACCGGCGTCAGCGAAGCCACCGGAATCGGCACCGGAAAGCCGAGCGGCCGCAGGTTGCTTCCCGCCTGCCCCTCGGTATAGGTCTGCACGACCTGCGCCGAGGCCGGCGCCACCAGCAGCGCGGTCGCCAGCGCGAGTCCGCGGACGACGGCGCTCATCGCGACAGCTCCCGCCGAACCGTGTCGGGCAGTCGCGGATCCTCGCGCAGCGCGGCCAGCGCGCGGTCGGCCTCGGCGGTGCCGATCAGGCGCAGGGCGAGCGCGATGTGGGTCAGCGCCAGCGGTGAAGCTCGTGGGATCGACGCCGACAGCGCCGCGACTTCGTCGGAGGACCCGCGCCGCGCCAGCGCGCTGGCGGCGGTTGCGCCGAGCGCGGGGTCGTCGAGCGCATCGATCAGACGGGCGAGTGCCGGCGAACCGGGTGTCGCGCGCGGCGCGATCGCCAGCAACGCCGCCGACGCCAGGTCCGGACGCCGGCCGATCCGGTCCAGCCACTGCAGCGCCTCGCGGTCGGGCAGCGCGGCGCTGGCCGGCAGCAGCGCGAGCAGGTCGGCCTCCGACGCATGTTCGGCCGCCTGCGAGAAGGCGTCGGCGGACTTCAGCCGCTCCGCCAGCGCGCGCCACAGGGGCGAGGGCGTCGACGCCGGCGCGGACTTCGCCGCCGCGAGCAGGCTCAGGGCAGCCTTGGCGCCGAGCAACGGCACCGCCTCCGCGGCGATCGGACCTTCGCCCATCCCGGCACCGCCGAGCGCCCCGAGCGCTGCCGATGGATCGGCCTCGAAGCGTCCGCGCCAGACCTCGCGCTGCTGCGCGCGGGCGCGCAGGGCCAGCGCCGACTTCGCCCGGGCGGCGACGTCGAACAGCGGCAGATACCAGTGCGCGGCGGATTCGGCGTGGCGGTGGAACACGCGGGTCGGCACGTCGGCGAGTCGCGCGAGCAGTCGATCACCGGCCGCGCTGCCGCCGCCGGCCTGCAGCGCGGCAATCAGCTCTGCGGCCGCCAGTTCGAAGGCGAGCGGATCGTCCAGCGACTGCAGCGCGGCCCAGGCCGCCGCGTCGTCGTGTCCGTCGATCGACTGCCGGGCACCCTCGGCTGCACGCTTGGCCGCTTCCGTCGCGGCGATCGGCAGGTCCTCCGGCGCGACCACCACGGCACCGGCCGGCAGCAGCGCGAGCGGACGGGCGCCAGCGGAACCGGCCAGGAGCAGCGCCAGAATCAGGGTCAGCAGGCAACGGACGGCGAACATGGCCCGAGTATAGGCAGTCGGCCGGCGACTACACAGCCGGACGCGCCGAAGCGTCGGCGTGTCGGGCCGGATGCCGGGAACGCGGGTCCGCCTCAGCCGCGGGTGCGGCTCAGTAGCTGCACTGGAAGTACAGGACGTCGTTCTGGTTCTGGGCGACGGACTGCCCGAGGCTGATGGTGCCGGCCTTGCGCAGGTGGATCTCGTCGCGGTGCAGACGCAGTTCGTCGTCCTCGCCGAGCTTCACGTAGGTGGCGTTGGTGCTGCGGTCGGCCAGCACGAAGTAGCCCTTCTTGAACTCGATCAGGGCGTGGTTGCGGCTGACCCACTCGGTCTCCACCACCAGCGAGTTGGTGGCGTCACGGCCCAGCGAATAGGGCTGCGAGTTCTCGTTCAGCTCGACGACCTGGCCACGAAAGCGCAGGGTGAGCTTGACGTTGGTCGTTCCACCGTCGTCGATGCGGATGGCCCGCTGGACGGTGGTGATGTTGGAGGTGTCTTCCTGCCAGATGACGTCGACGATCTCGATCGGCAGCAGCTTGCCGCTGACCCGGGCGCGACCCAGCGAGCGCGAGCGGATGCTGCCGACGTTGGTCAGCGCCTTGAGGGTGCTGGCGGTGGTGACGATCTGTTCGCGCTTGGCCAGCGAGGCCATCCGCGCCGCGGTGTTCACCGAATCGCCGTAGACGTCGCCGTCTTCCTCGAGCGCATCGCCGTGATGCAGGCCGATCCGGATGCCGAGATTGTCGCGGACGAAGGCGAGGTCGTGGGCGACCCGCTTCTGCATGTCGCAGGCGCCCAGGATGCCCTGCATGGCACCCGGAAAGGTGCACATGATCTCGTCGCCGATCGTCTTGATCACGCGCCCGCCGTGGCGCGCGGCCACCTCGGAGAGCGCCCCGAGGACCGCAGCGATGATCCGGCGCGCCTCGACGTCACCACGCTGCTCGAAGAGCTTCGTGCTTCCGCTGACGTCGGCAAAGAGGGTGGTGAGCTGCTTCTGGTCGCCCATGGTCGGGATGATAGGCAATCCGGCGCCCGCCGTCACCACGGACGACGAGGCACCGGGAAAAGGTCAGTCGGTGAGCTGCTCGGCTGCCGCGACGATTTCCGCCTCGCCCGGCAGCACCAGCAGCGCCGCCCCCGCCAGCGGCGTGTAGGTGTCGGCGCCGACCACCCTGCGGGTGGGCAGCGCGCCGAGCCCGGCTTCGACCAGTGCGGTCAGGATGCCCTCGCCCACGCCGGCCGACCGGCGGCCCTCGTCGACCACCAGCACGCGCCGCGCGCTGCGGGCCTGCCCGGCGATGAAGGCCTCGTTGAGCGGCGCCAGCCAGCGCAGGTCGACCACGCGGATGCTCCAGCCGTGGCGGCGCTGCAGCTCGCGCGCGGCGCGCAGGCTCATCGGCACGCCGTTGCCGAAGGTCAGGATGACCAGGTCGTTGCCGTCGCCCGCTTCGGGTGCGTACACCCGGCCCTCGCCCAGCGGCATGGCCTCGCCCGGCGCCGGGAAGGCGGTCTGCCAGGCGCCATCGCCCGCCTCGTACAGGTCCTTGGTCATGTACAGCGCGATCGGCTCGAGGAAGGCGCAGACCCGGCCGTCGACCTTCGCCAGCGCGGTGAGGGTGCGCAGCATGGTCGCGGCGTCGTCGCCGCGGCTCGGGCAGCCGACCACGAGGCCGGGGATGTCGCGCAGGGCGGTGATCGAGTTGTCGTTGTGGAAGTGGCCGCCGAAGCCCTTCTGGTAGCCCAGCGAGGCGATCCGCATGACCATCGGGTTGCGGTACTGGTCGTTGCTGAAGAACTGCAGCGAACAGGCTTCGCCGCGGATCTGGTCGCAGGCATTGTGGAAATAGGCGAGGTACTGGATCTCCGGCAGCGGCAGCATGCCCATGTTGGCGAATCCCTGGGCCAGGCCGAGGATCATCGTCTCGTCGAGCAGCGTGTTGAACACGCGCTTGCCGCCGAAGGTCTTGTTGAGGCCTTTGGTGACGGTGTAGACGCCGCCCTTCTGCGCCACGTCCTCGCCGAACAGCAGCGCCTCGGGGTACTTCGCGAACAGGTCGTGCAGGGCCTGGTTGATCTGGATCGCGAGATGCCGCGGCGGCTGCTTCTCCGGCAGCCTGGCCTCGCCGCCGAACACCTCCAGCCGGCGCGCGGCGTAGTCGGCGCGCTCGGCCTCGGCCTTCACCGCCTCCGGCGTGTAAGGCGCCAGCGGCCGCATGACTTCGGCCAGCGAGCCGATCTTCGGTCGCCGATCGGCTTCCTCGGCTGCGGCGAAGCAGCGCCTGCGGGTGGCCTCGTAGCGCTCCAGCACCTCGTCGGGACTCATCAGGCCCGAGGCCATCGCGATCCACGCCGAGCGCAGCAGCGGGTCGGTCGACTCGACGCTGATCAGCTCCTCCAGCGCGCGCCACTCGATCTCGAAGTCGGTGCCGGCGTGGCCCATGATGCGGGTGGTGCGCAGGTGCAGGAAGGTCGGCCGGCGGCTGCGCCGGCAGTGCTCGACCGCGGCCTGCACCTGGCCGTAGCCGGCGGCGAGATCGAGGCCGTCGGCGTAGAAGTAGTCGAGGTCGGGGCGCTGGGCGAAATTGCGCGCGATCCAGCCCGAGGGTGTCTTCACCGAGATGCCGATGCCGTTGTCCTCGCAGACGAACAGCACCGGCGCCGGAAGCTTCTGGTAGGCGGTCCAGGCGGCCGTGTTGAAGGCGGTCTGCGCGGTGGCGTGATTGCTGGACGCATCGCCGAACGAGCAGATCGCGATGCTGTCGTCGGGGATCGGCAGCGCATGGCCGATCCGGCGCGCCTGCTCGATGGCGATCGCCGTGCCCAGCGCCTTGGGCAGGTGCGAGGCGATGGTCGAGGTCTGCGGCAGCACCCACAGCGGCTTGCTGCCCCACACCTTGTGGCGGCCGCCGGAGGCCGGGTCCTCGGCGCTGGCGGCGAAGCTCAGCGCGGAGTCCATCACCGGATCCATGCCCGGCAGCTTGCGGAAGCGCTCGGCCATGAAGCCGCCGGAGCGGTAGTGCAGGAAGGCCGGATCGGTGTCCCGGGTCAGCCGCGCGACCATCGCGTTGCCTTCGTGGCCGGAGCTGCCGATGGTGTAGAAGACCTTGTTCTGCACGCGCAGCACGCGCGCCATCAGGTCGAGGTGGCGGCTGATCAGCTGCGACTCGAACAGGTCGACGAAGTCCGCCGCGCTGCAGGCGCTGCCGGGCAGGATCGGCGCTTCGGCGCGCGGACGCGCGGGCGCGTGTTCGCGCCAGCCGCGCACGAACTCGATGAAGTTGTCGTCGCAGACCTTGGCGCGGTTGATGTCGCGCTGGCGGGCGGGGATCGTGGCGGCCGTCATGGTGACCTGGGGGATGAGGTGGAGAGCCGTCCCGGGCGGCACGGCGCCCGGGTGAACTTGCGCTTGGATCAGACTTCGCCGAGCCGGCGCCGCTCGCGCCACTGCTCGCGGGTCTGCCGCCAGACGTGCACCGGCAGCGCCTCGAACGGCGCCGGCAGGCGACCGGGACCGCTGTTGGTCGAGCCCAACCGGTGCGCCAGCGCCTGGGACGGCCGGTTGTCCGGGTCGATGCAGTGGATGACTTCGGTCCAGCCGAGATGATCGAAGGCCCAGTCGATGCTGGCGACGGCGGCCTCGCGGGCGTAGCCCTGGCCCCAGACCTCGCGCACCACGCCCCAGCCGACCTCGGTGCCGGGCCAGCCGTCGGGCTGCCAGGGGCCGACCCGGCCGATCCAGCGGCCGCTGGCCTTCTCGATCACCGAGAACATGGCGAAGCCCTGCAGCTTCCATGAACCGGCCATCGCCATCACCCCGCGCCACACCGCCGCGCGCGGCTGTGCGCCGCCGATGAAGCGCGCGGCCTCGGGATCGGCCATGAAGGCCACCCACGGCTCGAAGTCCTCCGCCGCGGTGGGACGGAGGATGAGTCGATCGGTCTCGACCCGGATGTGGTCCATCGGGAGGGCTCGCTTGGCGCCGCCTGCGCGGCGCGCGGTCAGAAGGCGTTGATGCCGGTGAGTTCGCGGCCGACCACCAGCTCGTGCACCGTCTCGGTGCCCTCGTAGGTGATCACCGACTCGAGGTTGAGCGCGTGGCGGATCGGGCAGTACTCGGTGGTGATGCCGGCGCCGCCGAGGATGTCGCGCGCCTCGCGGGCGATGTCGATCGCCATGCGCACGTTGTTCCACTTGGCCAGCGACACCTGGGTCGGCTGCATCCGGCCGGCGTCCTTCAGCCGGCCGAGCTGCAGCGACAGCAGCTGCGCCAGCGTGATGCGACGCGACATGTCGGCCAGCTTGAGCTGCACCGCCTGGGTGGCGGCGATCGGCCGGTTGAACAGGATGCGCGTCTTCGAGTACTCGACGGCTTCCTGCAGGCAGGCGATGGCGGCGCCGATCGGGCCCCAGGTGATGCCGTAGCGGGCCTGCGTCAGGCAGCCCAGCGGGCCCTTCAGGCCGCGCACGTTGGGCAGGCGGTTGGCCTCGGGCACGCGCACGTTGTCGAAGAACAGCCCCGAGGTCACCGAGGCGCGCAGGCTCATCTTGTGCTTGATCTCCTGCGCGGTGAAGCCGGGCGCGTCGGTGGGCACGATGAAGCCCTGGATGCCGTCCTCGGTCTGCGCCCAGACGATGGCGATCTGCGCGAGGTTGCCGTTGGTGATCCACATCTTGGCGCCGTTGATCACCCAGTCGCCGCCGTCGCGCCTGGCGTGGGTCTTCATGTTGGCCGGATCGGAGCCGCCGTGCGGCTCGGTCAGGCCGAAACAGCCGATCACTTCGCCGGCGGCCATGCGCGGCAGGTACGCGCGCTTCTGCTCTTCGGTGCCGTAGGCGTAGATCGGATACATGCACAGCGAGCTCTGCACCGAGACGAAGCTGCGGATGCCGGAGTCGCCGCGCTCGAGCTCCTGGCAGATCAGGCCGTAGGACACGCCGTTGAGGCCGGCGCAGCCGTATTCCTCGGGCAGCGACGAACCCAGCAGGCCCATCGCCGCGATCTCGGGCACCAGCTCGTTGGGGAAGCGTCCGGCGTCGAAGCACTCGCCGATGATCGGCAGCACGCGTTCGTCGGTGAAGCGCGCCACGCTGTCCTGCACCGCGCATTCCTCCTCGCTGAGCATCGAGCGCAGGTCGTAGAGGTCGTAGGGATTCAGCGCGGCCATGCAGACTCCGGATTCAGGTTCGGGCGAGGTAAACGCGCCATTTTAGCCGTGCGTCGCGTCACGGTCACGTTGCGAGGGGTTTCGCCGCCGCCGGAAGCGCGCGGCACCGCCGACCGGCGGAGCAGCCACCCGCCGCCGCACGCGGCCGGGTCGCGGCGCGGCATGTCGCGCCGGGAGCGGCGCCCGTCCCTCGCTGGCGGGCCGTTGCTTTGCGCTGGCCGCGATTCCTCCGGTGCGCGATCCGGTCCGTCCCGGGGCTGACTGGGCGGGCGGCACTTCGGCCGCCCAGTCAGCCCCGCGGCTCCGCGGCAGGCATCGGCCGATCCGCGTCGATCGGTCGCGAAACCCGGTCGGTGTACGCTCCCGATCAGGAACGCGCGGATACCGCCATGAAACGCCTCACCCTCTGGATCGTCGCGCTCGCCTGCGCGGGCTACCTGTTCTTCTGGCCGGTGCCGATCCGGCCGCAGGCCTGGCAACCCCTGCCCGACCCGGGATTCGCCGGCGAGTACGCGGCCAACGATCGTCTCGCGGCCGTGCGCAGGATCGCCGAGGGCGCTGGGCCGGGACCGGAGGACGTCGCCGTCGCCGCCGACGGCACGCTCTACGCCGGCTTCGCGGATGGGCGCATCGTGCGTTTCGATGGCGAAGGTCGGGAAGCCGACCTGGTCGCCCACACGTCCGGGCGACCGCTGGGGCTGGCCTTCGATGCCGCCGGGCGACTGCTGGTCGCCGACGCCCGCCGAGGCCTGCTGCGCATCGAGTCCAGCGGCGCGATCGAGGTACTGGCCAACCGCGCGGGCGGCCAGCCGTTCGGCTTCACCGACGATGTCGACGTCGCGCCCGACGGACGCATCTGGTTCAGCGATGCATCCAGCCGCTTCGGCATCGACGACGACCTGCGCTTCGACCTGCTCGAGCGCGGCGGCAACGGCCGCCTGCTGGTGCACGACCCGGCCACGCGCGAGACCATCGTCGCGCTTTCCGGCCTGCACTTCGCCAACGGCGTCGCGGTCGATCCCGAAGGGCGCTTCGTGCTGGTGGTGCAGACCGGCGACTACGGCGTGCTGCGCCACTGGCTGGCCGGCCCCAAGGCAGGCACGACCGAACCGTTCATCGCCAATCTGCCCGGATTTCCCGACGGCATCACCCGCGACGGTCGCGGCGGCTATTGGCTGGCGATCTACGCGCCGCGGGTCGGCCTGCTCGACGCGCTGGCGCCCTACCCGTTCCTGCGCAAGGTGATTGCGCGGCTGCCCACGTGGCTGACGCCGCAGCCCGAGCGGCTGTCGATGGCGCTGCGCCTGGATGCCGACGGCCGGGTGGTCGACAACCTGCAGTTCCGTGGCGAAGGCGCGTTCGCGCCGGTCACCAATGTGGTCGAGTCCGGCGGGCGGCTGTACCTGGGCAGCCTCGAGGAGTCCGCCATCGGGCTGCTCCCCCTGGGCGAAACGCGCGCGGACTGATGCGCCGACTCAGGAGCTGCACGAGAGCATCGAGCAGCCGGCCCGGTCGCGCGCCCAGTCGGGACGACGCGCGGCGAAGCGCTCGCGCCCTGGCTGCTCGACGTACGGTCGCGCGAGGACGTCGATGAGCGCGTGCAGCTCGTCGAGTTCGCCGGCCTCGGCGCGATCGATCGCCTGCTGGGTCAGGTAGTTGCGCGGCACGTACAGCGGGTTCGCTGCCGCCATTCGCGTGCGGCGCTCGATCGACGACTGGGGATCGTCGGTGCGGCGCGCCGCGTAGGCCGCCAGCCAGTCGCGCAGATCGGGGAACATGCGCAGCCAGCGCGACTCGTCGTAGACGGCCGCTTCGAACGCCGCCATGTCGTCCGCCTGGCCTGACCAGTCACCCAGCGCACGGAAGAACAGCGTCATGTCGAGTTCGCCCGCGGCCAGCAGCTCGCGCAGGCGCGCCATCCGCGCCACGTCGTCCTCGCGCGCCTCGGCCAGGCCGAGCTTGTCGGCGCTCATGCGGCGATCGTCGCGATCGAAACGGTCGAGGTAGCGCTGCAGCCCGGCATTGAGCGGCTCGGAATCGCCCACCAGCGGCAGCAGCGCGCCGGCGAGGCGGGTGAGGTTCCAGCCGGCCACCGCGGGCTGCTGGCCGAAGCGGTAGCGGCGCCGTTCGGCGTCGGTGGTGTTGGGCGTCCAGTCGGGGTCGTAGGCGTCGATCCAGCCGTAGGGGCCGTAGTCGATGGTGAGGCCGAGGATCGACAGGTTGTCTGTGTTCATCACGCCGTGGACGAAGCCGACCCGCATCCAGTGCGCCACCATCGTCGCGGTCAGCTCGCAGACCCGGGCGAACCACTCGATGCGGCGCGTGGCGGGGTCGTCGACCTCGCGCAGAAGCCCGGGAAAGTCGCGTTCGATGGCGAAGTCGAGCAGCTTCTCCAACAGCGCGGTATCGCCGCGCGAGGCCGGCAGCTCGAAGTGGCCCAGGCGCAGGAATGAGGGCGCCACCCGGCAGACGATCGCGCCCGGCTCGGGGCGCGGATCGCCTCGATAGAACATGTCGCGCACCACCGTATCGCCGGTGGCGACCAGCGACAGCGCACGGGTGGTCGGCACGCCCAGCGCGTGCATCGCTTCGCTGCAGACGAACTCGCGCAGCGAGGAACGCAGCACCGCGCGGCCGTCGGAGCCGCGCGAATAGGCGGTCGGCCCCGCCCCCTTGAGCTGCAGCTCCCAGCGGGCGCCGTCGGGCGCGATCAGCTCGCCGATCGAGGTCGCCCGGCCGTCGCCGAGCTGGCCGGCCCAGACGCCGAACTGGTGGCCACCGTAGTTCGTCGACCAGGCCTGCATGCCGGGCAGCAGCGCGTTGCCGGCCAGGGCGTCGAGCCAGGGCGGTGCGCCGAAGCGCTCGTCGTCGAGACCCAGCGTGCGCGCCAGCGGCGAAGAATGCACCAACAGCCGCGGCGCCGACACCGGCGCGAGCACGGCGGGCGACCACAGCGCGCCGTGCACCTGGCGGCTGCGCGCGCTGGCCTCGGCCTCGCCGGGCAGCTCGCGGACGAAACGGTTGTCGAAGGTCGGCATGGCCCAAGCATAGCGGGCTCGCCTGCGAGCGCCGCGAGAAGGACCGCTGGCTTAGAATCCCGCCGAGCCCAGCGAACGGATGCCCGCCATGCAGTGCCCCAAGTGCCGTGAGTCGATGGAACGCATCGCCTTCGCCGCCGGCGAGGTCGACCGCTGTACCGGCTGCAAGGGCATCTGGTTCGACATGCTCGAGCACGAGGATCTGCGCGCCCACGCCCGCGAGATCGACGTCGGCTCCGCCGAAACGGGCGCGAAGTACAACGCCATCGACGTGATTCCCTGCCCGGTCTGCCCGAACACGACGATGATCCGCATGGTCGACGCCGCCCAGCCGCACATCTGGTTCGAGAGCTGCCCGGTGTGCTTCGGCCGCTTCTTCGACGCCGGCGAGTACCGCGACCTGACCGAGGTCACCCTCGGCGACTTCTTCAAGCGGCTCAAGCTCAAGCCGCGCAACTGAGCGGGTCGGCGCACGGCGGCCGCGCCGCGGCTTAGGGCAGCAGCGCCCCGCGCAGCGCGTAGTAGACGACCGCCGAGAGCAGCGCCGACACCGGCACGGTGACGATCCACGCCGCGATCACCTTCATCACCACCGAGCGCTTGACCAGGTCGTGGCGGTACTCGCGGCGCAGTGTCTTGCGCTCCTCGCGGGTGATCTGCGTGGTGCCGGCACGGCCCTGCTGCTTGAGCTCGCGCAGCATGCGGCCCTTCTCCGCGACCGGCGCCGCCTCGAACTGCTTGAGGAAGGCCTCGACCACCTCGCGCTCGCTGTCCTGCGCCTGATGGTGCGCCTCGATCTCGGCGATGATCCGGGCGTAGTTCGCCTTCAGATACTCGCGCAGGAAGCCGACGCCGAACACCGCGCCGATGGTGACGTGGGTGGTGCTGATCGGCAGGCCGAGCTGCGAGGCGATGATGACCGTGAGGGCCGCCGACATGGCGATGCAGTAGGCGCGCATCGGGTCCATCTCGGTGATCTCGGTCCCGACCGTGCGGATCAGTTTCGGACCGTACAGCGCCAGTCCGACCGACAGCCCCAGGGCGCCGATCAACATGATCCAGAGCGGAACCGGCGCCTTGCCGCTGATGTTCGAGGTGCTCAGCGTGTCGTGGATCGCCGCCAGCGGGCCGATGGCATTGGCCACGTCGTTGGAACCGTGGGCGAAGCTGAGCAGCGCGGCGGCGAACATCAGCGGCACCGTGAACAGCAGGTTGACGCCGTCCTTGTCGTTGCTGAGCGCATGGAGCCGGGCGCGGACGCGCCGGCGCATCAGCGTGTAGGTCACCACGCCGACCATCAGGCCGACGGCCAGCGCCGGCCAGAAGCCGACCTTCACCAGCTGGGTCAACCCCTTGAGCAGCAGATAGGAGGCGAACGCCCAGGCCATGAGTCCGATCAGCACGGGCACGCCCCGGCGTGCCGCCTCCATCAGGTCGGGCTGATAGGTGATGCTGCGCTTGATCGCGTACAGGATGAGCGCCGCCAGCACCCCTCCGAACACCGGCGACACCACCCAGCTCGCCGCGATCTGGCCGACCGTGGACCAGTTGGCGATGTCCCATCCCGAGGCGGCGATGCCCGAGCCCAGCACCGCGCCGACGATGGAGTGCGTGGTCGAAACCGGCGCTCCGATCCAGGTGGCGAAGTTCAGCCACAGCGCCGCCGCCAGCAGCGCGGCGGTCATCAGCCAGACGAAGGCCTGCGGCGTCGGCACGGCCGCCGGATCGATGATGCCGCTCTTGATCGTGCCGACCACTTCGCCGCCGGCGATGATCGCGCCGAGCGCCTCGAAGATGGCCGCGATCACGATCGCGTGGGCGAGCGTCATCACCCGCCCGCCGACCGCGGGCCCGACGTTGTTGGCGACGTCGTTGGCGCCGATGTTCATCGCCATGTAGGCACCGAACACCGCGGCGACGACGAGAATGCCGCTGAGATGGCCGACGGTCAGCCAGGTGTAGACCGCCACGCCGAGGGCGAACGCAACGGCGAGTGCGAGGCGCACCCAGTCGAATGGCGTCGGCTTGGCGGGGGTGCTGGCGTCGGCGGTCATCGCAGGGCTCGGGTACTGGTTGAGGGCAGCCGCCGGGTCGGCGACGCTCCGGGAACCCGCCCGCCGGGCGGACGCACCGCGCAGGCGCCTTCGGGCCGGCGCGTTCCGCGCGCGCGAACCTCAGGTCGCCGCGCGCGAAAGGCTTCCGGCCGCGTCGACCGGGACGGATTCACGGGACGTGAGGCGCCGATCGTCGATACTTGCCGATGAAGTCGTGCATCCCCGCCGGCGATTATGACAGGAGTGCCCAATGTCCCGATTGAGCCAGATCATGGTGCCCTTCCTCGCGCTCGCCCTCGCGGCCTGCGACGGCACGGACAGGGATGCCGCCGCACCCGCGAGCGCCGCAGCGCGGGCGCCGGATGCGTCCGCCCCGGCAGCCGCCCAGCGTCCGGCCGACGCGCTGGACGTCGAGACGATCGCGACCGGCCTGCAGCACCCGTGGGGGGTCGCCTTCCTTCCCGAGGGCGGCTACCTCGTCACCGAGCGGGTCGGCAATCTCCGCCGGGTCGGCGCTGACGGCAGCGTGTCGGCGCCGATTGCCGGTGTGCCGGCCGTGGTCGCCGAAGGACAGGGCGGACTGCTCGACGTCGCGCTGGCGCCGGACTTCGCCCAGTCGCGGCTGGTCTACCTCAGCTACTCCGAGCCGGGCGACGGCAAGCTGGCCGGGACCGCAGTCGCCCGCGGCCGGCTCGAGGCGGATCGACTGGCCGACGTCGAGGTCATCTTCCGCCAGCAGCCCAAGCTCGATACCCGGCATCACTTCGGCTCGCGGCTGGTGTTCACGCCCGACGGCTACCTGTTCATCACCATGGGCGATCGCGGCGTGCGGCCGACCGCGCAGGACCTGTCCAGCCACATGGGCACGGTGGCGCGGGTGCGGCCGGACGGCAGCGTGCCGGAGGACAACCCCTTCGTCGGTCGCGAGGGCGCGCAGCCCGAGACCTGGTCCTACGGCCACCGCAACCAGCAGGGCGCGGCGCTCAACCCCTGGACCGGACAGCTGTGGACCCACGAGCACGGCCCGCGCGGCGGCGACGAGGTCAACATTCCGCAGGCCGGCCGCAACTACGGCTGGCCGATCGTCACCCACGGCATCAACTACTCGGGCCAGCCGATTCCGGAGGCCGTCGGCCGCGAGCAGGACGGCATGGAGCCGCCGCACCACGTCTGGGAGGTCTCGCCGGGCGTGAGCGGAATGGCCTTCTACGACGATCCTCGGCATCCGCGCTGGCAGCGCAGCCTGTTCGTCGGTGCGCTGGCCCAGCGCCAGCTGATCCGGCTCAGCCTCGACGGCGACCGCGTGGTCGGCGAGGAGCGCCTGCTGGGCGAGCTGCAGGCGCGCATCCGCGACGTCCGCGTCGGCCCCGACGGTGCGCTCTACCTGCTCACCGACGACATCAACGGCAGCCTGCTGCGGGTCGCGCCCACGGAGGGCTGACGCTCAGTCGCGCGACGGCGGCGTCGGCACCGCCCGCCAGTCGAGGCGATCCCCGCCGGCTTGCCTTGCCGCGTGCAGCGCCTCGGCGGCGGCGGTGAGCAGGCGCGAGGGCGCGCCGCGGCGGACCGCCGCCGCGCTCGCGGCACCGATCGCCACGTCGACCCGCCAGGCGTCGTCGCCCGGGTGCGCGCGGCGCTCGGCGTCCACCGCGTCGATCAGCTTGCGACCGATGCGCCGCGCGCCCGCCTCGCCGGTGTCCGGCAGCAGCACGGCGAAGCAGGCATCGCCGAAGCGGGCCGCGAAGTCGCCGCCGCGGCGCAGGCTGGCGACGATGCAGGAGGCGACCCGCTGCATCCGCGGGTCGTCCCCGCTCCCGCCGACCGGCTCGCCCGAACCATCGGTCCGATCGACCTCCACCAGCAGCAGCGAAAGCGCGGCCCCCGAGCGTGCTCCGCGGCGCCACTCGCGAACCAGCGTCTGGTCGAAGTGGCGACTGTTGGGCAACAGCGTCAGTCCGTCGACCACGGTCAGTCGCGAGAGCGCCTCGGTCGCGCTGGCCAGCCTCGACTGCACGCGGGCGCCCTCGATCGCCCGTCGCAACCGGTGCCGCAGCACGTCCCAGTGCACCGGCTTGGTGACGAAATCGAGCGCGCCGGCAGCGAACGCCTGATCGATGGTCGCCCGGTCGTCGAGTCCGGTGATCATCAGCACCGGCAGGTGCGCGCAGCCCGGCGTGGCCAGGATCTTCCGGCAGCAGTCGACGCCATCCATGTCGGGCATCAGCCCGTCGACCAGCACCAGGTCGGGGCGAACCGTCTCGAGGCAGGCCAGCGCCTCGCTACCCGATGCCGCCTCGAACACGTCGAAACCCTCACGCTGCAGCACCTGGCGCACCTGCAGCCGCATGAATCGCTCGTCGTCCACGACCAGCACGCGGGGCGCGGCGGCAGGCTTGCGCGGCCCCGAACCGGCGTGGGCTCCCACTTCAGCCACCGATGGGCGCCACGCGGACCGGAAGGGGCTGCCTGGCGAACGCGAGCGTCGCCGGTTCATCGGTGTCGACGAACGCGGCCGGGGCCGCCGCCGGGACGTTCGCCGGGCGCGCCGGCAGCGTCGGCCGGCAGCGCACCACGCGACCGCCGGAGCCGGGCGATCGCAGCGCGTGGCCGCCACCCGGAAGCGGCATTGCGATGGTCGCTACGGCCATGTCCCCTCCTGCGCCGGCGCCGAACGACGACGCCACGGATCAGCGCCCATGTTAGCGCTCACCATGGCAGCTCAGGACGAGTCGCCGGCGCGCGCCTGCAGGCTCGCCATCGCCCGCCGCCAGGCGATCGCCGGACCCCAATGGCCGAGCGTGCGCAGCCGGCCCGGGACGGCCGCGAGGTCGAGACGCTGGACGACCACGAACAGCACCCAGGCGATCAGCAGCGCGCGCAGGCAGACCCACAGCAGCGTCTCCCCGGGCTGGCCGGCCCATGCCAGCCCTCCGAGGATCAGCAGCAGCGGCAGCCAGAACGCCGGTCGACGCAGCTCGCCGAAGGCGTGCGCAAGCTGCTGTCGCCAGCCACGGGCGCCGCTCAGCCGTGGCGCGGCGAACCACGCCGGCAAGCGGATCTCTCCCGGCGCAAGCGGCGCCCGGCGCCAGGCCACGAACGTGCCCGCGGCCACGACGGCCCCGTGCGCGGCGATCCAGGCCGCGACCAGCGGCGCGATCGGCGGCGACTGCAGCCCGAGCAGGAGGGCGGCCTCGCCGCTGACCTTCTCCACCACCAGCCAGAGCGCGTCACCGACCAGCAGCCACTGCATGAGCAGGCCCTGCGAGCCGGCCCAGCACCCCATCAGGAACCCGCCGACGCCGACCGCGAAACGATGCCAGCCCAGCCACCTCAGCGCCCGACCGTACAGCCAGCCCTGCATGGCGATCGCCAGCATCGGCCGCAATCGCTGGCCGGCCGGGGACAGCGACTTGATCGCCGCCGACAGCAACGCCACCCACACTACCCGGCCACGATCGACCAGCGGCTCGGCGGCGCGGGTCAGCAGCGCGGCCTGCGTGGTCGCCATGCCGAGCCCGCCGAACGGCAGCTTGGCACCGTGCACCACCGAGCCGGCGCCGACCTCGATGCCGCCCGCCAGGGCGCCGAACCAGCCGACCCGCTCGTAGTCACGACGCGCCACCAGCACCTCGCGCAATCGCGCCTGCGCGCCGGGATCGGCCGCATCGACCACCACGTCGAACGGTTGCCCGAGCAGCGCCGACACGCCCTCGAGGTGGCGCCTTTGCGCGACCACCATCACGGCCGACGGATTCATCGACAGCAGCGCTGCGATGCGCGCCCGGTGGCCCGCACCGGACAGCTCCAGACCGCCGATCTCGTCGAGCACCAGAAGGTCGACCGGCCGCCGGTCGGCGAGGCAGCGCGCCTGCCATGCATCGATCGCGGCGACCGCGTCGGCCTGCATCCGGTAGGCCGTCGACGCGGCGTCATCGCGCTGCAGGAAATCGATCGGGCTTGCGTCGGCCTCCAGCGCCAGCCAGGCATACGCATGCGCGCCCCGACCCGGCTCGCCGCGCGGACCGGCGGGCTGCAGGAAGCCCGCCACTCGACCCTGCCGGGACGTCTCCGCGGCGATGCTGCCGGCCAGCGTCGTCTTGCCGCTACCCACTTCGCCGCACAGCGCGATCAGCAGCGGACCTCCGGCGTGGTCGGCGGACGCCATGACTCAGAACCCGCGGGTGATCGGCGCAGGCGCGCCGGGTTCGCGGCGCAGGCAGGACGACCCCGCGCCGGACGCACGGCCAAGGCTGCGGCAGCGTCGCGAGGTCGGCCGGGAGGAGTGCCACATGTCGCGCGCCGCCCGCGCCACTCAGGGCGAGCCTACCGCGCCCGCGAGATAGGCGGCGAGATCGGCGGGATCGGCATCCTGGAGCTCGTACATGCGCGCACCGGTGCCCGTCGGCGGATGGTGGCGCTGCCCGGCGCCGAAGCCCGCGATCTGCCGTTCGAGGTAGGCGGCCCGCTGCCCCGCCACCCGCGGAATCCCGCCGCCTCCGAGGAACCCGCGCCCGTGACAGTCTGCGCAGCCCAGCGATTCGGCGCGCAGTCGGCCGCGCTCCACCGCATCCGCTGGGGCGTCGGACGGCACTGCCGACCACGGCCGACGAGCCAGACGATCGGCCAGAAGCCGCGCGTCGACATCGGAGAAGCCGGCAGTGAGCGCAGACATCGGAAAGCTGTCGCGGTGACGGTCGCGGAACCGCATGAGCTGCGCCAACAGGTACTCGCCGTGCTGTCCCTCGATCAACGGCGCCTCGGCGCGTCCGGACGCCGGCGCATGGCAGTCGAGGCAGTCGGCCTCCGGCGGACGGGCGTCCGCGCAGGCTGCCGAGAGCAGCAGGAGGATCGGCATCAGGCGAGCGCGCATGTGGGCAGCCGGCGGAGTGGCGTGAAGGACCGCGATCATGGCGCACGGGTCGGGCACACGCAAAATCCGGCCGGAAGCCGGGAAGGAAGTGAGACGCCCGTCGGTCGCGCCGGTGCGCTTCAGCGGGTACAGTCCGGGGCAGCCGGCGCCGCAAGCGCCGGTTTCGGTTCCGCATCCTGGAGGCCACATGCTCGACGTCCACCTGATCCGCGCGCTCTCGCTCGCCCTGCTGCTGGCTGCCGGCGGCGCGTTCGCGCAATCGGCGCAGCCTGCTCCGCACGCCCACCTGCTGAAGGATCTCGGCAAGGTGCCCACCAAGGCCTACGGACCGCTCGACCTCGAGCGCCTGGCGCAGGAGGACGCGCTGACCGACGCGATCGGCGGCGCGCCCAAGCGCTTCGCGGTCTCGTTGCCGATGGATGCGCATCCGGGGAATGCCGGCGTGTGGATCCGCGAGGACGACGGCCGCTGGCTGTGGCAACTGCGGGTGTCCGCACGCGACGCGGCGCATCTGAACTTCGGATTCAAGCGCGCCGTCCTCCCGCCGGGCGCCGAGCTGCTGATCGTCGCCGCCGACGGCAGCGAGAAGCTCGGCCCCTACACTGCCGACGAAGTGCCGCCCCACGGACAGCTCTGGACGCCGGTCCTGCTGGCCCAGGACGCGGTCATCCAGCTGCGCGTCACCGACGCGGCGCGCGGCGAGGTCGAGCTCAGCCTGGTCCATGTCGGTCACGGCTATCGCGGCTTCGGCCGGCTGTCCAAGGCCTGCAAGTCGGGCGCCTGCAACACCGACGTCGCCTGCCTCTCCGCCGATGACCCCTGGAACGAGCCTCGCTTCGCGGTCGGCGCCTGGACCCGCGCCGGCACCGACACCTGCACCGGCTCTCTGGTCAACAACACCAACAACGACCGGCGCATGCTGTTCGCGACCGCGACGCACTGCGGCGCGACCTCGGACGCAGCCGTGCAGACCATGGTGGTCTACTGGAAGTACGAGTCGCCCACCTGCCGGGTGCCGCAGTCGAGCGGCCAGTCGCCGGTCCTGCCCCGACCGACCACGACCAGCGCCGGCCTGCGCTTCCTCGCCGCCACCAACAATCCGTTCGGCGGCGGCGGTGCCGGCAATACCCGATCCGACTGGACGCTGGTCGAGCTGGTCACCCCGCCGGCGGACAACACCTTCGACCTGTTCTGGGCCGGCTGGGACCGCAACCCGCCGCCGACCACCTGCGCGGCGCCGGCCGATACGGCGAGCACGGCGGGACTGTGCGCGTCGATCCACCACCCAGGCGTCGACGAGAAGCGCATCACCTTCGTCGAGGTCCCGATGACGCTCGACGACATCGCCAACGCGACCAGTGTCCACTGGCTTGCGAACTGGGATCCAACGCCGCCGCGCTTGCCCAACATCATCCCCATGCCGACGACGTTGCCGCCGAGCGTGACCGAGCCTGGTTCCTCGGGCTCGCCCCTCTACAACGCCGACCGCCGCCTGGTGGGCGTGCTCTCGGGAGGTGCCTCGGCCTGCGGCGTCGGACCGGGCGACCTCAACGACCAGTACGGCGGCCTGTTCCATGCCTGGGAAGGACTCGGCACCGCGACGACCCGCGTCCGCGACTACCTCGACCCGGCCGGCACCGGCGCCATGTTCATCGACGGCATCGGGGCCTGCGACCCGCCGGAGGCGCCGACCAACGTCGTCGCCCAGGTGAGCGCGGACAACGAGATCACGGTCACCTGGGACGCCGTGGCCGGCATCGACCGCTACCGTGTGTTCCGCGCCAACGGCGGCTGTCCGGGTAGCGGCTACCAGCTTCTCGCCGAAGTCGACGGCGTGACGAACTACGTCGACGGGACGGTGTCGGGCGGCAGCATCTACAGCTACCGCGTCGCGTCGTTCGACGAGGTCGCCGAGTGCCCGTCGCCACAGAGCGACTGCACGTCGGCGACGGCCACCGGTACCTGCTCGCTGCCGCCGACCTTCGCCGGGCTGACCAGCGCCACCACCAACGGCACGCAGGAGTGCGCCATCGCGCTGTCCTGGCCCGCCGCCAGCGGCAACTGTGGTGCCGGCTCCGACATCCGCTACAACGTCTATCGCTCGAGCACGCCCGGCTTCACCCCCGACCCCGGCACGCTGTTCGAGTCCTGTCGCACCACTCCCGGGCTGGTCGACATCGACGTCAGCGCCGGCGTCGTCCAGCACTACATCGTGCGTGCCGAGGATCTCGGCGCGTCGCCGGCCAACGGCCAATGCTCCGGCGTGGAGGAGACCAACGTGGTGGCCCGTTCGGCGGCGCCGTTCGGTCCGGACACGGTGCTGTTCGAGGATGACGTCGAGGGCGGACCCGCCGCGTGGACGGTCTCCGGCAGCGGTGGTGGCGCCAACTTCGCCATCGTCGGCACGGCATCGAACTCGCCGACCCAGAGCTGGTTCGTCCCCAATCCGTCCGTCGTGTCGGACCGTCGGCTGGCCCTCGCCAACCCGATCACCCTCGCGCCCGGCACCAATGCGGTGCTGCAGTTCGCCCACCGCTACGCGACCGAAAACACCTTCGACGGCGGCGTACTGGAGTACTCGGTCGACGGCGGCACCAACTGGTTCGACATCCTCGCCGCCGGCGGCGGAGTGCCGGCCAACGCCCAGCGCTTCCTGCAGGGTGGCTACACCGGGACGTTGTCCACCTCCTGGGACAATCCGATCGGCGGTCGCCAGGCCTGGAGCGGCACGTCGGGCACCTTCGTGACCAGCCGGGTGGATCTGGCCGACTTCGGTGGCCGCAGTGTGCTTCTGCGCTTCCGTTTCGGCTCCGACCGCTCGGTGTCGGCCACCGGCTGGTGGATCGACGACATCCGGGTCAGCGAGGGCACTGCCTGCGGGCCGGTGATCATCGAGGAGATCTTCGCCGATGGCTTCGAACCGACACCGCCCTGAGCGGCGCGCGCGCGCCGCGCGCCTTGCCCTCGCCCTCACCATCGCACTGGCGCTGCCCGCATCGGGCAGCGCCGGTGAGAAGGCGACGCCACTGCTGGGAGAGTGGCGCGTCATCCGCGGTGTGGTCGCGCCATGGGCGGGCGAGGCGGCCGGTCGACCCGCGTCCGGCTGGGTCGGGCGGACGCTGGCCTTCAAGGCGGACCGCGTCGAGGGTCCGGCGCCGTTCCCCTGCGAGGACGCACGCCATGCGCCGATCCGGCAGCCGGCCGAGGGTCTGTTCGAGGGCGGGCTTCCGGCACCCGCGGCGCGCGGCGCGGAAGCGCTGGGCGTCGCCCCGGGAGACGTCGACGGCGTGCGCGTGATCTGCAGCGCGGGCAGTTTCGACTTCCACCTCGTCGATGCCGACAGCGCCCTGTTCGGCCTCGACAACGTCGTCTGGACGCTCGTCCGGGCGCCCGCGGCGCTGGCCACGACCGGCGCAGCGGAAGTCGTCGTCCAGCGGTTCCTCGAGGCGCACTACGCCGGCGAGATGGGCTTCCTGCCCGACTCGGTCGCCGCCAAGCGCGAGTTCCTCAGCGACGCGCTGGCGCAGCGCATCGCCACCTACTTCGCCCAGCCCTTCCCCGAGGACGAACCCCCGCCGATCAACGGCGACCCGTTCACCGATTCACAGGAGTACCCGACTCGCTTCGTCGTCGGCCGGTCGACCACTGCGGCTGACGGACGCGCGGAAGTGCCGGTTCGATTGGCCGATGCCCACGTCGCGCGCTCCATCGTCTACGTCCTCTCCGGCGGACCCGGCGCATGGCGCATCGACGACCTGCGCTACGAGCGCGACGCGCGACTCACCAACGACCTCGCCGCCACGCCCGAAGACTGAGCTCATCCGCCGCGCCTGCCGCGCGGCGTGCCCTTGCGACAGGCGTCCGAGCAGTAGCGCACCTGCGCCCAGTCGCGCGCCCACTTGCGTCGCCAGTCGAAGCTGCGCCCGCAGACCGGACAGACCTTGCTCGGCAGCGGCGTGCCGTCGGCGCGGCGCTTCACTCGCGACGTTCCAGCGCCGGCAGGCGCTCCGGGCCGATCAATCCGGGCCAGCCCGAAGGCGGCGCATCGAGCCGCAGCAACTGGACGCAGAGTCCGGCAAGCGGGACAGCCTGCGCAAGCAGGACCAGCAGCACCAGCAGCCGGGCGCGCCGCACCTGATGCAGCGCGAGCGCCATCAGCACCGTGGTGCAGGCCAGCCACAGCAGCACACCCGCCAGCAGCACCCGAAGGTCGGCGAACCAGACCCGGAGGAACGCGTCGTCGCCACGCCGCAGGCGTTCATCGAGCCGGCCGACGAACTCGCCGATGCGGGCGCGCGACAGTGCGTCGCCCGCCGCCCGATCGAACAGCGCCTCGCCCGTCTCGCCGTGGAGCTGCAGCCGCCAGTCGTGGCCTCGCCGTGCGTTTCCGTCGTCGTCACGGTACTGGGTTGAGTGCAGCGACAGCGTGGCACGTCGGACGCCGTCGACCTGCACCCGCTCGACGTCGACGATGCCGAGGAAGCGCGACTGGAGCGCGCATTGCGCGGTTCCATCGCCCGCCTGGCAGCCGATGACGGTCACGCGAGCACCGACGAACAGCAGCGCCACGGCCAGCGCGCACCCGGCGAGGATCATCAGCATGGCGGCAGCCGACTCGCCGCGCTGCTCCCGACGCCGTGGCGGAGCGCCGATTCGACAGCGGTACCGCCTCGACCGGCCGCTGTCATCGGTCATGGCTCGCGCTCCAACTGTCGCAGGCGTTCGGCGGACTCCGTGTCGGCGGGATAGAAGCTCTCCAGCATCAGCTCGGAAAGTGTCAGATCCAGCGGCGTGCCGAAGGTGGTCACCGTGCTGAACAGCGCAAGCTCGCCCACCGGCGAGCGCAGCCGGAACAGCACCATCACCTCCGGCAGCGGGGACTCGTCGCGCCCCGGCGAAGTCTCCCCGGGCAGCGCGGGATGCGCGCCGAGTTCCTCGAGCAGGCCGGCGAGCACGCCATCGCCGCTGGCCGCCACCAGCTTGCGCAGCCGCGCCAGCAGATGCCGGCGCCACTCGCCGAGATTGATGATCGCCGGCGCCAGTCCGTCCGGATGCAGGCTGATCCGCAGCATGTTGGCGGCCGGCGACAGCAGGTGCTCCGCCACGCCGGCGAGCAGCCGCTGGGCGGGACGGTTCGCCAGCTGCAGGTTCCAGTGGCGATCGACCGCCAGCGCGGGGAACGGCGCATGCGCGGCCAGCAGGCGCTCGACCGCCTCGCGCGCGCCGGCCAGCACGGGCGATTCCAGCCGATGTTCGGGAAAGTGCGGCGCGAATCCGGCGGCGAGCAGCAGGCGGTTGCGCTCGCGCAGCGGCAGGTCGAGCACTTCGCCCAGGCTCAGCAGCAGGCCGCGGCTCGGCCGCGCGCGGCCACTCTCGACGAAGCTCAGATGGCGGGCGGACACCCGCGCGTCCAGCGCCAGGTCGAGCTGGCTGCGCCGCCGACGCATCCGCCAGTCCCGGAGCAGCGTGCCGACCGCCTGGGTGCCTTCCATGCCGACATCGTACTGCCCGCCCCAGCACCGCGCCGCTTACCTCGCAGGTAATCGACTTGCCGCGGTCGCGAAGCGAGGCTGGCGACACTTCCACTGCGAGTACCCGGCCATGCCCCTCGACTCACCCGCGCTGCGCATCACCTTCGCCGTCGACGCCTGGATCAGCGGCGCCGCCGGCATCGCCACGCTGCTGCTGGCGGCCGCCCTCGCTCCCATGCTCGGCCTCGGCGAGATCGCGACCGTCGCCGTCGGGCTGTTCATGCTGGCCTACGCGGCGGCGCTGGGCGGACTGGCGCGCTGGCGCGGCGAGCATCGCCGCTGGGGTCGAACGATCGCCGTCGGCAACGCGCTGTGGGTAGCGGCCAGCGTGTGGATGGCGACCACGCCGCTGCTGCAGCCGACCCCGTGGGGCCGCGCGCTCATCCTCGGCCAGGCGATCGCCGTTGCCCTGCTTGCCCTCGCCCAGTGGCGCGCCGCGGCGCGCGCGTCGTCGCCATGAGGCAGCTGGCCGGAATCGGACTCGTGACCTGCGTGGCCGGCAGCGCGCTGATCCACCTGCTGCCGCTGCCCGGACTGCTCGGCGCCGACTGGCTGGTGCGCCTGTACGCGATCCCGTCGCCCGATCCGGCGACCGAACTGCTGCTGCGCCATCGCGCCCTGACGTTCGCCCTGCTCGGCGGCGCGCTGCTCTGGGCGAGCCGCCATCGGGCGCTGCTGCTGCCGACGCTGGCGCTGGTCGCGCTCAGCGACTTCGGCTTCGCCGTGCTGGCGCTCAGCGGTCCGCCGCTGTCCCCGGCCCTGTCACGCGTGCTGGGATTCGACCTCGCCTCGCTCCTGCTGCTCGCCGGCGCGACGGCGATCGCCCGGTGCGATGATCATTCCGGTAAAGCGGCCGCCGGCGGCTGATCGACGACCCGCTGCACGCGCAGCCGCGAGGTCTTGCCACCCGGCAGCGGCCAGTCGATCGACTGGCCTGCGGACAGGCCGAGCAGCGCCGCGCCGACCGGCGCCAGCACCGAGACGCGCCCCGCCTCGACGTCCGCATCGTTGGGGTACACCAGCCGCAGGCGACGCTCGATGCCGGTCGCATCGTCGACGCACTCGACCTCGCTGTTCATCGTCACCACGTCGCCGGGCATCGCCGCAGGCGCCCTGACCTCGGCGCGACTCAGCTCCGCCTCGAGCTGCGCCGCCACCGGCGAGCCGGCAGCCAGCGGCGATGCCAGCAAGGCCTCGATGCGGCGCAGGTCGTGGCTGGACACGATGATCGGCGGGAGTGCAGGGCTCATGGGGATGCTCCAGAAAGCGCAAGGGCAGACCGCACGGCGGCCTGCCCTCGGAATGATGCCGGATTGTCGAACGTCCCGGACACCGTAGTGGCAACGCCGCGCCGGGTCAAGGCGCTGGCGCAATGCGAGCTGAAGGCGTGGAGTCGTGTTCGCTCAGCGCCCGGCGATGCGCTGCTCGAGCGCCTTCGAGGTGTCGATGATGAAGCCCTGTTCGGGGACCGTCGTGTCGCGCCAGCAGGCCTCCGGGCGCCGCGCGCCACCGCGGCGCTCGATCACGGCGGCGAAGACGCAGCCGACCGGCGGAAGGATGCGCACCGCACCCTCGCAGTTCTCGGTCAGGCAGCGCGCCACCTCGGCCATCGCCTCGGCCTCGCCGGCCTGGGCACGGGGCCACGCCGCGCGAAAGCGCGCCTGCTCGGCGAGACAGGCGAATCGCCCCGTGCAATCGCGCAGCAGGTCGTCGGCGGATCCGTCGAGCACGCTCCCGGGCGATGGCGGCGGCGGCCGGCCTTGCCGCGGGTCGCGGTACCAGCCGGGCGGCACGGCGAGCAGGGCCGGTTCGATCGGCTCGACCCGCACCTCGGTCGCCTCGAACGTCACCACCGCCGGCCGCATGCGCACGATCTGCCGCAGCATCACGCCCGCGTCGTTGTAGCAGCCCTCGACCTCCTGCTCGTCGTCGGCGTGCCGCCAGACGCTGCAACGCAGGCCGAGCACCGCGTCCTCGGCCTCGCGCGATGCGCCGCGCGGCATGCGGAACGGATCGTCGGCGAGGTCGGTCCAGACCATGCGGCGGTCCTCGTCCAGCCCGTGCATGAGGAAGCGCCCGTTCGCGGGTTCGAACACCGCGACCGACCAGCGCCCGCGCCGCGCCGCCGGCACCTCGCGGCCGCCCTGCGAGAGCGCCAGCTGCTCGCTTCGCTGCCAGCCGTTGGCGCCCAGCCGACGCACCAGCAGCGTCTCGATGTCGCCCGGCGACCAGCGCCCCTCGGCCAGCGCCTCCGGCGTGCGCACGCTGTGCCGGTAGACGACCACGGTGTCCTGCGTCACCGCCGTCACCGGGCCGCCGGCGCCGCCGCAGGCCGATGCCAGCAGCGCCAGCGCCGTCGCGGCCACCCACGCGGCGACTGGCCGCGACGGCCGGGCGATGCGCGGCGTCATTCCGGCAGGTCCGCACAGCCGAAGTCGACCGGGCGCAGGCCGTCGCGGAGCTGCCAATCCCACTGCGTCAGGCTGCTGCGGCTCAGCACCGCGATCGCCTCGCGATGACGCATGCCGCCGTCGCCGTCGTGCTGCCAATCGGACCATCCTTCGCCGGGGCTGCCGCGGCGCACGGCGTCGTAGGTGACGCCCAGGTAGAGCATCTGGTCGCGGCTGGAGCCGAGCGCCCGAAGGCCGCGATACTGGGAGAAGGCATCGATCTCGCCGTCGCCGCCGCGGCGGGTCAGCGTGCCGTCCGGGCAGGCCAGGAACAGGCGGTCGCGCACTTCGCGCACCTGCGGCCAGACCGCTTCGGGGATCTCCTCGCAGCGGCCCGGCCGGGCACAATCGGGAAGCCCGCGCGGGTCGGGAATGAAGGGATCGGTGAACGCGGCCACCGGTTCGACGCCCGCCAGACCGGTGCGCTGCGGCGGCGGCTGGAATCTCGACTGCAGCGAAAGCGCGACGAACAGCAGCACCGCGGTGATGCCGACGGCTGCCAGCGGCGCGAACAGCTGGAGGATGACGCGATGGCGCGGATTCATGGCCGGGTCCGGTGTGCCCCCCGGTGGAAACGCCGTTTCGTCGCGTCGCGGACATCCCGCCCCGGGCTCGACGCGTCGGCCGGCCCGATCAGCGCTGCTCGATCTCGGCGGCGGCGACCTCGCGCACCAGCCGGAAGCCGACGTCGTCGTAGCCCGACGCCGCGTCCAGCGCGTGCTGGCCGATCGCGCCCGATCGCGCCGTGCCGTCGCGCCAACCGAAGCCCGCCGCGTGACGCTCGCGACAGCCGGCCTCGCAGTCGGCCAGCCACTCGCGCACGTTGCCGCGCATCGAGCGCAGTCCGAGCGCCTCCAGCGGACCGGCATCGGCCGGCAAGGTCGCGCGGTCGCCGCAGCGCAGTCCGCCGGCGCGGCAGCCGGCAGCGCCGGCGCCGGGATCGACCAGCGCCCGCAGCTCCTCCGCGCGCGGCAGACGATAGCGTCGACCCTCGCGTGCGCCGAGCCAGGCCGCGAAGGCCTCCGCGTCCGCCGGTCGGACGCAGACCACCGGATGATCGCCCGCCTGGGCGTAGCCGGGCGCGTCCCAGCTGCGCTTGCGCAGGGTCATCGCCGCGGTGCGCACGCGACAGCGGCCCTCGACCTGCCCGCCCGCAGCGACGAAGTCGGCGAACAGTTCGCGGCTCACCGCCTGCGGCATGACCGCGAGCCCCGGTGCACCGCCCTGCGGAAGCCTCACCAGCTTCAGCGGGACCGCACCGGGCACCGCGTCACCCGGGCGCAGCAGCACCAGCGGCTGCGACCAGGCCGGCTCGAACAGCGAAAGCGGCAGCGCCGATGCCTGGATCCGGGCGCGCGCGGCGCGGACCGCGCCGAGGTCGCGGGCCGCGAGCGCAGCCTCGAGCCCGGCGCGCAGGGGCGCCGCCAGCTCGATCTGCAGCGCCTTCCAGGCCGCCCCTTCGCGCAGACCGAGGTCTTCGGCAAGGCTGCCGGCGCGCTCGCGCAGCGCCTCGAAGGCCACCGAGTCGCCGGCTTCGCGCATCCTGAGCAGATGCGGCGTCGCGGCAAGCAGCCAGCGCTCGCCCAGCTCGGCCAGTCCCGGCAGATCGGGATCAACCGCCCGCGCCGCCCGCAGCGATGCCAGCGCGTTGTCGCCCGCCGGCAGGCTGAGCCGACCGCGCGCGATCTGCTGCCGCGCCGCCGCCAGTTCGCGCTCGCCCGGGGGCAGGGCGGGCGTTTCGTCCGGCTCGACGGCCTCGGCGTTCGCGACCACGCCGTCGACCTCGTCCGGCTCATCCGCGGCCGCCGCGGTCGGGGCGGCATCGACCGCGGCCGGCAAACGGTCCGTGGCCGGCGGCGCGGCGGCCGCGACCGGCGCGCCGGCCGCGGACTGCGGTGGGGTCGAGATCGTCGGCTGCGGCGGGCCGCGGGTGTCCGGTCGCAGGGCGAGCGTCAGCGCAGCGCCCACCAGCACCGCGCCGGCGACCAGCGGCAGCCAGCGCAACCCGCTCGACGAGGGCGGAAACAGCGCCGCCTGTCGACCGCCGACACGCCCGGAAGCCGCGCCCGCGCGCCGCAGCGCCGGCAGGACGCGCCCGAACACGCCGGGCCCGCGGGCGCGCTGGCCGAGCAGCGTCCGCCGCACGACCTCGGCCTTGACCACGGACAAGGCGCGCAGCATCTCGGAGGCACTGGCGTAGCGGTCGGCGGGCGACTTCGCCATCGCGCGGTCGATCAGGGCTTGCCAGCAGCGCCTCTCGGCAGGCAACCGCGGCACCGCGTCCTGGGCGTGCATCAGGGCCAGCCCGAGCGGATCGGCGTTCTCGAACGGCAGGCGCCCCATCAGCATCTCGTAGGCGAGCACGCCCACGCTGTACAGATCCGCTCGGGCGTCGGCGATCTCGCCGCGCGCCCTCTCCGGCGCCATGTAGTGGATGCTGCCCATGACCATTCCGCCGCCGGTCATGCGCTGCTTGTCGCGCTTGCTGACGGCGATGCCGAAGTCGGTCAGCACCGGCCGGTCGGCGTTGTCGAACAGAACGTTCTCGGCCTTGACGTCGCGATGCACGACGCCGCGCGCATGGGCGTAGTCGAGCGCCGAGAGCAGCGCTTCGAGCACTTCGATCACCCGCGGCTCGTCGCGGGTCAGGTCGCGCTGGCCGAGATGTCCCTTCGACAGGTACGGAAGCACGTAGTAGAGCAGTCCGTGTTCGGTGCGGCCCACCTCGTGGATGCCGACGATGCACGGATGCTCGAGTTTGGCGATGGTGCGCGCTTCCTTCTCGAAACGCTGCTTGCTGACCTCGTCGTTCAGCGCCTCGGGCGCCATCACCTTGATCGCGACCTGGCGATCCAGCGACTCCTGGACCCCGAGATAGACGTAGGACATTCCGCCGCGGCCGATCCGCCGCATCACCCGGTAGCCGGGGATCTCCGGCATCAGGCCGCTGAGCAGCTCGTTGAGCTCGTCCGGCGAGTATTCGATGTCCGGCGCGGCCATGGGGTCCGGAGGCGACTTGGCGTGGCGCCAGAATACGGCAGAGCGCGGCCGGACCAAAGCGCGCCAGTCGGTCCTGCCCGACCGCGCCGGCGCAGCCCGGGGACGCGGTTTCGGCCGCCGCGGCAGGCGGCGTCGCGCCGTTGCCCGGCTACTCGAAACCGCTGCCGAACACCACGTCGGCGGCGCGCAGCACCTCCCGGTGGAAGGCGAAGAAGTCATCGCCCATCGCGCTGGCGATGGCCGGGACCGAGTGACCGACGCCCGGCAGCTCGAGATAGCCATGGGCGATTCCGAGCGCCGTCAGGTGGGCATGGAAGTCGCGATTGGGCCCGAGGGTGAAGTCGAGCGCGCCGATGACCTGGCGCAGGCGATAGCCCGACGGAAGGGGGCGCTGCTCGGCCAGGCGCCATGGACTGCGCGCCTCGAACACGGCCATGCTGCCACCGTAGACCTCGTCGAGGATGCGCCGGCGCAGCTCGATCGGCTGCAGATCGGGATCGTCGACCAGAAAGTCGAGCTGCAGCGGTCCCGCGCCCAGCATCGACGCCGCGCCGAACAGCGTCGGATGGCTGAAGGCCATGCGGGCAGCACCGTAGCCGCCCATGCTGAATCCCTCGACCAGCCTGGCCTTCGCTTCCGCTCGGGTGCGGAAGCGGGCGTCGACGTCGCGCACCAGATCCTCGACCAGCATCGACTCGACCGGCTGCAGCCCGCTCTCCGCGTCGCACCACATGCCCAGTGGCAGACCGTTGGCGAACACGATGATCAACGGCGGCAGCCGTCCCTGCACGATCGCCGCGTCGAACATCGCCGACACCGGCGCAATGCCAGTGAGCACGCTGCTGCTGCCGTGCAGCCAGTAGAGCACCGGGAACCGGCGCTCGGGCGCGCCGGCGTAGGCGTCGGGCAGGTAGGCGTGGTAGCTGACCGCGGCGCCGACCGCCGCGCTGTCGAACTGGTGCTGCGCGACCTTCGGCGCCGCCACCGGCGGGGTGATCCACTGCGGCGTCCCGGCACCCGCAGGCAGCACCGCAGCCAGCAGCAGCAGCGCCGGCAAGGCGCCCGTGCCCCGCGGCCGGCGACGCACGCGCGCTGCCGGCCGCGCCTGACCCGGTTGATCGACGTCCCGCATGTCCTCCCCCGCAGCACCCGCCCGGCCCGATGCTGCACAACGCGGCACCCGGCAATGCGTTGACGCACTGCGGAGGCGCGGCCCGGCGCCGGGCGCACCGGGTGACGCGGCCTGCAGTCGCAGGCGCGGAACGCCAGCCCGACCTGCCCTCGATGCGGCGTCCCACGCCTGCGTCCCGGGCCGCCTGCGCTTCGCCCGGTCGGCGACGCCCACCGCGCGCCACGGGGGCACGAGGCTTGCCGTCACGGGAAGGCGAGCCGTATTCCTGCCGTACGGAAACGAAAAAGGCCCGCCGAAGCGAGCCCGAATCGTCGTCATCGTTGGTGGGCGGTACAGGGATTGAACCTGTGACCCCTGCCGTGTGAAAGCAGTGCTCTACCGCTGAGCTAACCGCCCGCTTGCGAGCCGCGAAGCATAAGGGGCGTCCTCCCGCCCGTCAATCCGGGGCGGGCCCGGGTGGCCCCGGCAGGCTCAGCGCAGCGACTGCAGGTAGGCCACCAGCGCGTCGAGGTCTTCCTTCGGCAGCGACTGGTAGACCTGCTTCTCCTTCAGGACACGCGGCGAGAGGTCCTCGGCGATCGCGGCGTGGCCGGTGGCGTAATGCAGCAGCTCGACCGGGCCGAGCGTTGCGCCGACGCCGTCGAGCGGGCTGCGCGGACTGCCGACGCCGGCCACGGAGTGACAGCGCGCGCAGTTCTGCGCGTCGAAGACCCGTTTGCCGGCCGCGACGCGCGGGTCGCCGGCGGGCGCAGCCGGAGATGCCGCGGCGGCGGGAGGGTCCGCTGCGGCGACGGCGTCGCCCACGGGGTTCTGCAGGCGGGCGAAGCCCAGCGACAGCAGCAGCACCATCGCCCCGGTGAGGGCGGCCAACCAGCGGGCCCAGCGTTCGCGCACGGCGTGTACTCCTCGTCAGGCGAGATCGAAGATCTCGGAATGCAGGTGGCGCAGCGGCAGGCCCAGCGCCTCGACGTTGCGCTCGACCAGGCGGATCATCGGATCTGGACCGCAGACCATGAAGTGCAGGCCGGACAGATCCTGCGGCAGGTGACGACGCATCACCTCGAGGGTGATGAAGCCCGTCTCGCCCGGCCATTCCCCGGGCGGTTCGCTGAGCACGTGGACCAGGCGCAGATCGAGCGCGGCGGCAAGCGCGTCGAGCTCTTCGCGCAGCGCGATGCGATCGGCGCGCCGGTTGCCGTAGAACAGCCACAGCGGGCGACGGTCGCCGCGATCGGCCAGCGAACGCAGCATGCTGACCACCGGCGCGATGCCGACGCCGCCGGCGACGAACACGAAGCCGCGCGCCTGCGGCAGGCGGTCGACGCCGAAGTGGCCGTACGGCCCGTCGACCCAGGCCCGCTCGCCCGGCCGGATGCTGCCGATCGTCGAGGTGAAATCGCCCAGCTCCTTGATCGCGAACTCGAGCGCACCCGGCCGCGTCGGCGAGGACAGGAACGAGAACGGATGCTCGCGCATCGCCCAGGGCGACGCGCGCAGGGTCAGCCAGGCGAACTGCCCGGCCATGTACGGGAACACCTCGCCGTCCTCGGGCTCCACCCGCACCCGCCAGCAGCGACCCGCCTCCCTGCGGACCTCGGCGACGCGCCAGGGCCGGCGGGACAACCGCGCGGGACGCAGGACGCGGACCCACAGGAACAGTCCGACCCACGACACCGCCAGCAGCGTCCACAGCCAGCGCTTCCAGTCGGTCTCGAGATAGCTGCCGCTGCCCAGCGCGTGCAGGACGGCGGCGATGATGCCGAACACCGCGAGCAGCGCGTGGACGCGTCGCCAGCGGTCGTACTCGAGGTGCAGCTGCTTGCGCCACAGCGACGACACCATCAGCGCGGAGAAGGCCGCGAGCGAAAGCCAGCCGAGCAGCATGTAGGAAGGCCAGGACGCGGGGTTGAAGCCCCCCGTCGCGGCCGGATAGCGGATCAGCAGCACCAGCGCGTGGCCGACCAGCAGCACGAAGGCGGTGGCGGCGAGATAGCGGTGGAAGTAGTAGACGATGTCGATGCCGAACGGCGCTGCCATCCGCTTGAAGCGCGCGGTGAGCCAGAACTGCACGCCCATCATGGCCAGGCAGGCGTACCCGAGCGCCAGCGCGAAGTCCCACCAGAGACCGCCACCGCGCGGCGTCTCGCCGAGCAGCAGCAGGCCCAGCGGGGCGACGATGGCGGCGAGGTAGAGCGCGATCCAGAAGGTCGCGGTGCTGGCGGGCCGGATGAGGAGGCTCCGTCGAGTGGTGGCGGCCGGGATGTTAGCCCATCCCGGCGCCGGGGAATCCCGATCCGCGCATCAGCGCGCCACCGCCTGCGCGCGGCACAGCGGCGGCGCGCTGCCGAACACGAAGCGTTCGATCCGACGCGTCTGGCTGGTGCCGCCGATCACGTAGGCGAAGTCCCCGCTGATGCCGTTGCTGGGCGTGAAGCGGAACGTGCCGACCGGATCGGCACCGAGCGAGGCGGCGCTGCCGTTGATCTGCGCCAGCGGCGTGCCGTTGCGCGAGCGCAGCAGCGTTCCCGCGAAGCTGCCGTCCGCCTGCCGGTCGCCGCTGCCGGTGAAGAACACAGGCTCGCGATCGACGTCGTAGGTGAACCACACGGGGAACAGGCGCGCGTCGATCTGGGTGAGGAACAGGCCCCAGCCCGAAGTCTGCGCCCCGCCCCACCAGATGTCGGAGAAGTTGTTCGCAGCCAGGCGCTCGGCGGCGGAAGCCGGTGGGCAGACCAACTCCTGCGGCCCGAACGGGAAGCGCTCCATCTGCTTGGACTGGGCGGGTCCGCCGGCGAGGACATAGTCGAAACGCAGCGCGCGCTCGCCCTCGAAGCGCAGCGTGACCTGGGCGAACACCGTCGAGCTCTCCGCCGCCTGCCCGCTGATCTGCGCCAGCGGCACGCCGGTGTTGCGCGACACCTGCCCGCGATAGCTGCCGTCCGGCTGCGGCGTCAGTGCGCCGCTCAGCCACATCGGCTCGCCGTCGACGTCGTAGGTGAACCAGCCGACCACGACGGCCTCGCCCTGGTCGGCGGTCACCAGCCCCCAGCCGCTCTCGCTCGGCGTCCACCACACGCCCGCGCGATCGCGCGCGCTGACCAGGGGATTGGCACGCTGGAACACGCCCAACTGGGCGTCGACCGCGCCCGGTGCAAGGTTGCCGGCGGGTGACTCGAACGCGATCCGGCCGCCGTCGCCACTGATCGCCGGCGCCGCACTCTCGCGACCGGCCTCGCCGCCGGCATCCGACAGCGAGAGTCGGGCGATCTCCACGCCCGTGCCGATCCGCGCGACATGCACGTCGGGCTGGTCGTTGTTGTCGGCGAAGCTGGCGTCGAGATTGCTCGCCGAGGAAACGAAGGCCACGCTGCGACCGTCGCTCGACACGCTGGGCGCGGTCGACGCTCCGTTGGCGTCGAGACCACCGGCGCCGACGCTGACCCGGGTCAGCGTGCCGGTCGTCGCGTCCCACAGATACACGTCGGGTTGGCCGTTGCTGTCGCCGGCCACGAGCGGCTGGCCGGTCTGGAATGCCACCGCCCCGCCGTTGCCGGAAACGCTGGGCTGCGCGGGCGGCGCCACCCCGCTGCCGCCGCAGCTTCCGCCGCTGCCCGGCGCGCTCGCCGCGCGCGTGGCGCCGGTCAGCAGGTCACGCAGAACGATCGTCGTGCTGCCGCCGCAGGGAACGCTCTTGCTGCCGCCGCCGAGGTCCAGGTTGGTGGCGTCGGTCTCGAACGCCAGCCAGCGGCCGTCGTCGGAGAGACTGGGATTGCGACTGGCGCCATTGGCGGCGAGCGTCGTCGGCAGCCCGCCTGCGCCCGGCACGCGGCAGGTCGCGCAGACCGGCGTCGAAACCGTTACCGCACCGCCGCTGGCCGGCGTCAGCGTGGCGATGAAGATGTTCTGTTGTCCGACCGTGCCCTGGGTGGGATCGCTGACCGGCTGCGTCCAGGCGATGGTGCCGCCGTTGCCGGCCACGCTCGGGGCGGTGGTTCCGCCCTGCGGCTGGGCATCGCCCACGCGCTGGGTCGTGCCGGTGAGCATGTTGCGCAGGAACAGGCCCTGGCCGGTATTCTTCAGGCGCTGCGCGCGCGCCTTGGCGGACTCGCCGAGCACCTTGGCCACGGCGGCGTCGGGGGCGACGAACACGATCCGCTGGCCGTCGCCGGAAATCGCCGGCTCGCGCGCATCGCCACCGAGCTGCGCACCGTTGTCGGCCAGGCTCACGCGCGTCACGGTTCCGCTCTCGCGGTCGCGACGGAACACGTCGACCCGACCATTGCTGTCGCCGCCGACCAGATTGGTCGCGCCGGAGGCGAAGGCGACGAAGCGCCCGCTCTTGTCGCTGGTCGGCGCATTGCTGGCCGCATCGGCGCCCGGCACCAGGGTGGCGACGTCGCGGCGCGTCGTCGCCTGCACCACGATCACCGGCAGGCGTACCGCCCAACTGCTGCCGTCGCCCACCTGGCCGAAATTGTTCGCCCCCCAGCAGCGCACCTGCCCGCCGCCGCGCAGCGCGCAGGTCTGTCCGCCGCCGGCCGAGATCGCGAGCACGTCGGCCGTGAGCCCGGCGACCGCCGTCGGCAGCGGCCGGGCGCGGATCGAGTTGTCGCCGATCTGGCCCTCGATGTTGCGCCCCCAGCACACCATCGCGCCGCCGACGCGCGTCGCGCAGGCGTGGAACCAGGCGGCCTCGATCGCCACCACGCCGCCGTCGAGTCCGCTGACCGGGCCGGGAGTCGGTCGCGCTGCCGAACTGCCGTCGCCCTGCTGGCCGAAATCGTTGGCGCCCCAGCAGCGCACCGCGCCGCCCTGGAGGAGTGCGCAGGAATGATTGCCGGAGACGCTGATCGCGATGACGCCGGCACCCAGTCCCAGCACTCGGGTGGGCATCGAGCGTGACTCGAAACCGCCCACCCCGAGCTGCCCGGCGCCGTTGGCGCCCCAGCAGTACACCGCGCCGTCGCGGGTGAGCGCGCAACTGTGCGCCTCGCCCGCCGACACCGCGGCGGCCGGGCCGGGAAGCCCGGGAACGACGACGGGGGCGGCGACCAGGCCGAAGTCGCCGATGCCGAGCTGGCCCGAGCTGTCGACGCCCCAGCACAGCACCTCGCCGTTACCGCGCACCGCGCAGGTATGGAAGCCGCCCGCGGCGAGTCCGACCACGCCCGAGGTCAATCCCGAGACCTGCGTCGGGACCAGGCGATCCTCGAAGCTGCCGTCGCCCAGCGCACCGAACCGTCCCTGTCCCCAGCACTTCACCCCGCCAGCGGTCGTCAGCGAGCAGGTGTGGTAGATGCCGCCCGCCAGCACGCCGCTGCCGTCGGCAAGCTGCTGGACCGCGACCGGAACCTCCGACCCGCTGCGACCGCCGTTGCCGAGCTGGGCGAAGGCGTTGTCGCCCCAGCAGCGCGTACCGCCAGCGGCGCTCCACGCACAGCTGTGCTGGAAGCCCGTCGCGATCCGCTCGATGCCCGAAGTCAGGCCGACGACCTGGCGCGGGACGATGCGGTTGGCGAAGGTGCCGTTGCCGAGCTGGCCATCGAGGTTGTTGCCCCAGCAGCGCACCCGGCGCCGTGAATCGACCGCGCAGTTGTGCAGGTAGCCGGCCGAGATGCGTTCCGCGCCGCCGGCGAATCCGCCGACCTGGGTCGGCAAGGTGCGCGGTTCGCTGCTGCCGTCGCCGATCTGGCCGAAGAAGTTGTCGCCCCAGCACAGCGCCTCGCCGCCGTCGCGCACGGCGCAGCTGTGCAGCCAGTTCACCGAAAGCTCGCGAACGCCGCCGGCGAGCCCGGACACCGCGACCGGCAGCGCCGCCGACTGCAGCGAGCCGTTGCCGACCTGCCCGAACTCGTTGCTCCCCCAGCAGCTCACCGCGCCCTGCTGCGACAGCGCGCAGCCGTGGAATCGGCCGCCACCGACCGAGCGAACCCCGCCGCCGAGCCCGGGCACCGGTGCAGGCGTCGCGCGGGTGGCGAAGCTGCCGTCGCCGAGCTGACCTTCGTCGCCGCGTCCCCAGCACGACAGCGCGCCGTCACGCGCGGCACAGGTGTGGTAGTGCCCCGTTCCAACCGCGCCGACGGCGCTGCCCATGCCCTGCACCGCGACCGGCCGCAGCCGGTCCTCGAAGCTGCCGTCGCCGAGCTGGCCGGTGTCGTTGCGGCCCCAGCACACCAGCCTGCCCCCGGCGACGATGGCGCAGGTGTGCTCCTCGCCGGCCGCAACCGCCGTCACCGCGCCGTCGAAGGGACCGGCCTCGACCGGCTGGGCACGCTGCGTGCGGGTGCCGTCGCCGAGCTGACCCCGATCGTTCGCTCCCCAGCAGCGCACCTGCCCGGTCTGCAGCAGCGCGCAACTGTGCGCCCGGCCGGCCGCGACGGCCACGACATTCGCGCCGAGCCCCGCCACCGTCACCGGTGACTCGCGCAGATTGCCCGCGGGATCGCGCGCGCCGAGCTGGCCCTCGCGGTTGCTGCCCCAGCAGCTCACCGCACCCGCGCTGCTCAGGGCGCAGGCATGGAACTGTCCGGCGGCGGTCTGCACGGTGTCCTCCAGCGGCGGCGGCGCGGACTGCGCGCTCGACGGCTGCGCGAACGCCATGCCTGCCCCCAGGGCGATGCTGATGAGGATGCGCATGGAGGTGGGTGTCCGCCCCGGGGAAAGGGCGACAGTCTAGTGCAGCGCGCATGGTTCCCGAGGCCGCGCAGCCGCGGTCAGCCGGCGTGGCGCGCCGACTGCCGGCGCCGTCGGCATCGACCACCCTCACCGCGGAAACCTCCGGCTGCCGCGATCGCGACGCCGGCAGGCCGAATCCGGGATACCCGCCGGAATCTGCGCTTGACGAACACCTGATTCAAACGTACGTTTGACGACAAGGGAAAGCGCGAACGGACTCGACCGCCGCCTTCAGGGGGGTGCGCGGCCAACCTGCTTGTCTGTCGCTCGGGGAGATCGTCATGTCGAAGGGAGTGCTGGGCCGCCTGTTCGCGGTCCTGTTGTTGTGCGCGGTGCCGCTGCTGTCGTCGGCACAGACCGGTTACACGCAGACCCGCCATCCGATCGTGCTTGTCCACGGCCTGCTCGGCTTCGACCGTCTGCTCGGCGTCTACGACTACTGGTACGGCGTGCCGGCCAACCTGCGTTCCGGCGGCGCCCGCGTCTACGTCGCCAGCGTGTCGGCGAGCAACTTCACCGAGGTGCGCGGCGAGCAGCTGATCCGCGACCTCGACACGCTGCGCGCCGTCCACGGCCACAGCCGCTTCAATCTGATCGGCCACAGCCACGGCGGACCCACCATCCGCTACGTCGCCTCGGTGCGGCCCGATCTGGTCGCCTCGGTCACGTCGGTGGGCAGTCCGCACACCGGCAGCAAGGTCGCCGACGGCCTCAATGCGGCGCTGCCCCAGGGCTCGGCGCTGCGCCCGATCGTCGCCGGCTTCGTCAACGCGCTGTCGACCGTGATCGCCGCACTGTCGGGCAGCGCCGGCGACGCGCAGAACGCGCTCGGCGCGCTGGCCTCGCTGTCGTCGAGCGGCGCTGCGGCCTTCAACAGCCGCCACCCGCAGGGCCGACCGACCACCAGCTGCGGCCAGGGCGCCGGCGTGGTCAACGGCATCCGCTACTACAGCTGGGGCGGCACCTCGGTGCTCACCCACGTGCTCGACGCCAGCGACCCGCTGATGGGCGCCGGCAGCCTGTTCTTCGGCTTCGAGCAGAACGATGGCCTGGTCGGCCGCTGCTCCTCGCACTGGGGCGTGGTGCTGCGCGACGACTACGGCTGGAATCACCTCGACGAAGTCAACCAGGTGTTCGGCCTTACCAGCTGGTTCGCCTCGGACCCGGTGTCGGTGATCCGCGCGCACGCCAACCGGCTGAAGAACGCCGGCCTCTGAGGCGAGCGCGATGCGCGGCAGACGAATCGCGTGGGCGGCGGCCCTGTTCGCCGCCCTCCTCTGCCTGCTGCTCTGGCTGTACCCGGCGAGGGTCGATGTTCAGACGCCGATCGCGCCGCCGAGCACGTCGGCTGCAGGCGCAGACTCCGCGCCTGCCGTCGGCGTCGCCCCGGACAGCCCACCGCGTGACGACGCGACGTCGACCGCCGCGCCCGAGGCCGCCGGTCTCGCTCTGCTCGATCGATGGACGCGCAGCTCGCTGCGCGGCAGCGGCGTCGACGGCGCCGCGCGTCGCGGCGCCGACGGCCGGCTGCTGCACGACCTCGCGCTGCGCCAGCTGTTCGAATACTTCCTCAGCCTGACCGGCGAGTTCGCACCGGCCGACATCCGCCGCCTGCTCGCGCTGCATCTGGAAGCCGACGGCGACGTCGCGCTGGCCGCCGATGCGCTGGCTGCGTTCGACCGCTACCTCGGCCTACGCCGCGAGCTGGGCGCGCTGCCGCCGGCCGGCGACCTGCGCGAGCGACTGGAAACCATGGAAGCCCTGCAGCGCGACTGGTTCGGCGCCGATGCCGAGGCGATGTTCGGTGCCGACAACGCGCATACCCGCTACACGCTCGATCGGCTCGACATCCTGCGCGACGCCAGCCTCGAAGAATCCGAGCGCGCGCGACGCCTCGCCGACCTCGATGCGCGCCGCCCACCCGCCGACCGCGCCGCCGAGCAGGCCAGCCTGTCGGCGATCCTGGCCGAGGAACAGACCCGCCAACTCGTCGGCAGCAACGCCGATGCCGCAGATCGCCAGGCCGAGCGCAGCGCTCTGTGGGGCGACGAGGCCGCCGAGCGCCTCGCCGCCCTCGACCAGGCCCGCGAAGTCTGGGACCAGCGCCTCGCCGACTACGCCGCCGCGCGCGCCCGCCTGCTCGGCGACACCTCGCTCACCGAAGCGGCGCGCCAGCGCGCGCTGAACGATCTGCTCGAACGCAACTTCCACGGCCCCGATCGGGTGCGCGTGGAGTCGCTGCAGGCGATCGGGGCGCTGCCGGGCGGCTGAGCGCCCGGCAACCCCACGGCGATCAACCGATCAGCCTCCGCGCACGCCGCGCCGCGGCGGCAACTCGTCGCGCTCGACCTGGCCGTCGTCGTCGGCGTCGAGGAACTCGAACATCCTCACCAGCCGCGCGCTCGTCTCGGCGGTGGAAACGACGCCGTCGCCGTCCTTGTCGATGCGCTGGAAGCGGGCGCGGGCGCGCGCCTCGCGCTGGGCGTCGCGGAAGGCCTTGGCCTCCTCGTAAGTGACGACGCCATCGCCGTTGGCGTCGATCGCGGCCTCGCGCGCCGCGACCTGGGCGTCGAACTCGGCGCGCGAGATCACGCCGTCGCCGTTGGCGTCGAACCGATCGAAGGCCATGCCGTGGGCGTGACGGCCATGGCCGTGCCCCTGCGGTCCGCCGCGCTGCTGGGCGGTGGCAGTGGCGACCACGGCCAGCGCTGCGCCGGCGAGCGTCGCCAGCAGCAGCCAGCGAGTGGCCGGGATCGTGCGTGGATTGCGGGTATGGGTGTCCATCTGCGATGACTCCGTGCTCGGGCGGCGGAATGCGCCCTCGGCATCCAACAACGCGGCACGGGTGGATCGGTTGCCCTCGGGACCCGATCGATTCACCCGCCGGACAGGCGGCTGCCACGCGGACGCCGGCGCGAACCCGCCGCCGGCTACAATTGCGGGTCCATCGAACACAGCGTCCGCATGTCCGACCTGACCCGCCCCAGCTTCCACGGCTTCGAGCAGATCCCGCTGCACGAATACGCCGAGCGCGCCTATCTCGACTACTCGATGTACGTGGTGCTGGAT
>VFQU01000288.1_pt1 | contig 49525 bp, 37 predicted proteins | sample 3512311 | NCBI WGS metagenome assembly VFQU01 (sample SAMN10412377, study PRJNA504923) | tailings metagenome | isolation source: Relicate 3 Philex TSF3 active mining site | place: Philippines: Tuba, Benguet | collected 2017-08-29 | reverse complement strand
ATCGCCGGCGACAGTCCCTCGATGTGGTCGACGTCGGGCTTCTCCATCACCGACAGGAACTGCCGGGCGTAGGACGACAGCGACTCGACGTAGCGGCGCTGGCCTTCGGCGTAGATCGTGTCGAAGGCCAGCGACGACTTGCCCGAACCCGACAGCCCGGTGATCACGATCAGGCTGTCGCGCGGCAGGTCGAGGTCGATGTTCTTCAGGTTGTGGGTGCGCGCGCCGCGGATGCGGATGCTGTCCATTGCCGGCAGGGACGAGGCGGGGAACCCGCGAGTCTAGCCGGCGGCCACGGCACGCGCATGTGAGGCCATGCACCGCGGCGGGGCGGGCCACCCGACCGGAGCGGTGCCCGTCCCTTGGCTGAACGGCGGTTTGAAGTCGGCCGGGAGCGCCGCTATACTTCTCGGTCTTTCCCGCGTCCGGCCTCCGTGTCGAGCGGGTCAGCAGCGACCAGAAGAACTACAGAGGACATCCAGATGTACGCAGTCATGGTTACCGGCGGCAAGCAGTACCGCGTCATGAAGGGCGAGACGCTGCGCGTCGAGCTGCTCGACGCAGAACCCGGCAGCACGGTCGATTTCGACCAGGTGCTGCTGGTCGGCGACGGCGAGAAGATCACCATCGGCACCCCGGTGGTCGACGGCGCCAAGGTGTCGGCGGCGGTCAAGGGCCACGGTCGCGCCGACAAGGTGCGGATCGTCAAGTTCCGCCGGCGCAAGCACCATCGCAAGCAGATGGGCCATCGCCAGCACTACACCGAAATCGAAATCACCGGCATCCAATCCGGCTCGACCAGCGCCTAAGGGCGCCGTCATCAGCCTCAGGAGACATTCGTCATGGCACACAAGAAGGCAGGCGGCAGTACCCGTAACGGCCGCGATTCCAACCCGAAGTACCTCGGCGTGAAGGTGTTCGGCGGTCAGGCCGTCGAGGCCGGCAACATCATCATCCGCCAGCGCGGCACCCAGTTCCATCCGGGTTCCAACGTCGGTCTCGGCCGCGACCACACCCTGTTCGCGCTGGTCGACGGCACCGTCGAGTTCGCGGTCAAGGGCGCCAAGAGCCGCCGCACCGTGAGCGTCAACCCGGCGGCCTGATCCAGGCGGCCAGGCGGTTCGAGAGGCCCCGCGCAAGCGGGGCTTTTCGTTTGCGCGGCGTGGTGGTCAGCGGTGAGCGGATGGGAAATGCTCCGCGTCGACACGTCTTGCCCGCAGATCGTTGCCAATCGCGCTTGCAAAGCCCCTCAGGCCGCTAAACTCATCCCGCTCACCGCTCACCGCTCACCGCTCACCGCTCACCGCTCACCGCTCACCACTCACCGCCCATGAAACTCGTCGACGAAGCAGAAATCACCGTGAAGGCCGGCGACGGCGGGAACGGCTGCGTCAGCTTCCGGCGCGAGAAGTTCATCCCGCTGGGCGGGCCGGACGGCGGCGACGGCGGTGACGGCGGCAGCGTCTGGCTGCTGGCCGACGAGAACCTCAACACCCTGGTCGACTTCCGTCACCAGCGGATGTTCCGTGCCCAGCGCGGCGAGAACGGCATGGGCCGGCAGATGTACGGCAAGGGCGGCGAGGACATCACCATCCGCGTGCCGGTCGGCACCGTGGTCGCGCAGGGCGGCCGCGGCGGGCTCGGCAACATGCACTTCAAGAGCTCGACCAACCGGGCGCCGCGACGCTCGACGCCGGGCACGCCGGGCGAGGCGCGCGAGCTCAAGCTCGAGCTGAAGCTGCTCGCCGACGTCGGCCTGCTGGGCTTCCCCAATGCCGGCAAGAGCACCTTCATCCGCGCCGTTTCCGCGGCGACGCCGCGGGTCGCGGACTATCCGTTCACCACGCTGTATCCGGGGCTGGGCGTCGTCCGCGTCGAGCAGGATCGCAGCTTCGTCGTGGCCGACATCCCCGGCCTGATCGAGGGTGCCGCGGAAGGCGCCGGTCTGGGCGTGACCTTCCTCAAGCACGTCCAGCGCACCCGCCTGCTGCTGCACGTGGTGGACGCCGCGCCCTTCGTCGAGGACGCGGACGCCGTGGCGCACGTGGTGGGCGAGGTCAGGGCGATCGAGTCCGAGCTGGCGAAGTTCGACCCGGCGCTGCTGGACAAGCCGCGCTGGCTGGTGCTCAACAAGCTCGACCTGCTGCCCGCGGAACAGCGCGAAGCGCGGGTCGCCGCGATCATCGATGCCCTGGGGTGGACCGCGCCGTGGTTCGCCGTTTCGGCGATCGCCAAGGACGGGACCTGGCCGGTCTGCCAGCAGGCCATGCTGCTGCTCGAGTCGCTGCGCGAGGCCGAGGCGGAGGCCGAACCCGCGGAACCGGCGCCCCCTGCCGCAGCGGATCCCGTCTGAGCCGACCCGGCCGACGTTCTCCGACGTGCGCGCGCCGATCCCAGAAACGCGAAAGCCGGCTTGCGCCGGCTTCCTCGCCCGACCCGTCGGGGTCCGGTTACTGGATCGCGCGGATACGCGCGGTCAGCCGGCTCTTGTGACGGGCGGCCTTGTTCTTGTGGATCAGGCCACGCGCGGCGAAGCGATCGAGGATCGGCTGCGCGGTGGCGAAAGCGGTGTTGGCGGCGCCGGCGTCGTTGGCCTCGATGGCCTTGAGCACCTTCTTCACGGCGGTGCGCAGCATCGAGCGCTGGCTGACGTTGCGCTCGTTGCGCACGATCGCCTGGCGGGCGCGCTTCTTCGCGGACTTGATGTTGGCCAAGGGGACAGCTCCTGGAAAATCGGTGACGGAATCGGGGTAAGACCGCGAAGTATGGGGGAGTCGTGTTTTCCGGTCAAGGACGCCGCCCCTGCGACCCCTGGCGCCGGATCACCGTCCATCCCCCGCGCTGAAGCCCGGATGCGCGAGCCGCTTCCCCGTTCCCGCCGCCGGGCCCCGGTCTCCGCGGGCCGAGCGCGGCCCCGGGGTTCGGCCGCGGACGCCCGCGCGCCTGGCGGAGCGCGCGCATGACCGCCCCGAGACTCCTGCGCTCCTCGCTGGTGTTCGGCGCGATGACCTTCCTGTCGCGCATCGCCGGCTTCGTCCGCGACGTGCTGCAGGCGGCGCTGTTCGGCGCCGGCGCGGCCACCGACGCCTTCACCGTCGCCTACCGCATTCCCAACTACCTCAGGCGGATCTTCGCCGAGGGCTCGTTCGCCATGGCCTTCGTGCCGGTCTTCAGCGAGCTCAGGCAGCGTGGCGATGCGCTGGCGCTGAAGGACTTCCTCGACCACGTCGCCGGCGCGCTGTGCGCCGCCGTGCTGGTGGTGACCGGCCTGGGCATGCTGCTGGCGCCGTGGGTGGTGACGGTGGTGGCGCCGGGCACGCTGGCCGACGCCGAACGCTTCGGTCTGACCACCGACATGCTGCGGATCGTCTTCCCGTATCTGTTCTTCATCGCGCTCACCGCGCTCGCCGGCGGCGTGCTCAACAGCCTGCAGCGCTTCGCCCTGCCGGCGCTGACGCCGGTGCTGCACAACCTCGCGGTGATCGCCGCCATGCTGCTGCTGGCCGGGCGGCTCGAGGTGCCGGCGATGGCGCTGGCCTGGGGCGTGCTGGTGGCCGGATTCGCCCAGTTCGCCCTGCTCTGGCCGATGCTGGCGCGGCACGGGCTGCTGCCGCGGCTGCGCCTGGACCTGCGTCATCCCGGCGTGCGCAAGGTCGGCCGATTGATGCTGCCCACGCTGTTCTCGGCCTCGGTGGCGCAGGTCAACCTGATCGTCGGCACGGTGTTCGCCTCGCTGCTGGTCGCCGGCAGCCAGACCTGGCTGTGGTACGCCGATCGCCTCGTCGAGTTTCCGCTGGGCCTGTTCGGCGTCGCCATCGGCACGGTGATCCTGCCGCACCTCGCGCGGCGTTTCGCCGCCGACGATGCCGTCGGCTATTCCGCAGGGCTGGATTGGGGCCTGCGCATGGTGCTGCTGATCGGCGTGCCGGCATCGCTGGGCCTGCTGCTGCTGGCCGAGCCGCTGGTGGTGACGGTGTTCCAGCGCGGCGCGTTCGCCGCGGACGACGCGCGGATGACGGCGCTCGCGCTGATCGCCATGGGTGCGGGCATCCCCGCGTTCATGCTCAGCAAGGTGCTGGCGCCGGCCTTCTTCGCCCGCCAGGACACGCGCACGCCGATGCGCGCCGCGCTGGCGACGGTGGCGATCAACGTCGGGCTCACCGCCGCGCTGGTCACGCCGATGTGGCTCGAGGGCTTGGACGGCGCGCATGCCGGCATCGCGCTGGCCACCGCGGTGGCCGGCTGGGCCAACGCGGTCCTGCTCTGGCGCGCCCTGCGGCGGCAGTCGATCCACCAACCGCAGTCCGGCTGGGGGCGCTTCCTGCTGCGGTTGGGATTCGCCAGCGTGTGTCTCGCTGCCGCGGTGCTCGGCGTGCGGGCGTGGGTGGGCGAGTGGTCCGGATTGTCGGAAGTCGAGCGCTGGCTGCATGCGCTGGTCGCCATCGGCGCCGGCGCAGCGGCCTACGCCCTCGGCCTGCTGCTGGCGGGCCTGCGACCACGGCATCTGCGGGAAAGGTGAGTCGAGCCGGTCGCGCAGCAGCGGCATCGGACCCTCACCCCAACCCTTCTCCCGAGGGAGAGGGGCTTGCCCGGGCCCGCGTCCGCTGCGCTGCACACCGACACTCGCTCACCGCTCACCGCTCACCGCTGACCGCTGACCGCTGACCACCCACCCGCCCGGCTCATGCTGCACCGCAAGGTATACTCGCGCGGATGAGCAGGCTGTTCCGGGACGTCGATGGCGAGTGCATCAGTCCGCGCGGCAGTGTGGTCTGCATCGGCGCCTTCGACGGCCTGCACCTGGGCCATCAGGCGCTGATCGACCGCACCCGGGCGCGTGCCCGCGCGCGCGATCTGGACGCCGTGCTGCTGGCCTTCGAGCCGATCCCGCGCGAATTCTTCCTCGGCGCCGAGGCGCCGGCACGGATCGCCTCGTGGCGTGATCGCTACGAGCGGGCCGGCCGGCAGGGCGTCGACGCCGTCGGCATGCTGCGCTTCAACGCGGCGCTGGCGTCGATGAGCGCGGAGGATTTCGTCGAGCGGGTGCTGGTGCGCCGGCTCGGCGCGCGCGAGGTCTGGACCGGCGCCGACTTCCGCTTCGGCCATCGCCGCCGCGGCGACCTGGCGATGCTGCGGGCGCTGGGCGTGCAGCACGGCTTCGAGGCCGGGGCGATCGACACCCACCACCATTTCGACACCCGCGTGTCGAGCTCGGCGATCCGCGAGGCGCTGGCCGCCGGCAACCTGGTCCGCGCCGCTGCCATGCTGGGCCGCCCGTACTCGATCGCCAACCGCGTGGTCCGCGGGCGCCAGCTCGGCCGCACGCTGGGCTACCCGACGGCGAACCTGCGCCTGGCCGGCCGACGGCCGGCGCTGGGCGGCATCTTCGCGACCTGGGTGCACGGCGTCGGCAGCGAACCCTGGCCCAGCGTGTCGAGCCTCGGCACGCGGCCGACCGTGGACGGCATCGAGCCGCTGCTCGAGGCGCACCTGTTCGACTTCGATGGCGACCTGTACGGCCGCCGCATCGAGGTGGAGTTCGTCGCCCGCCTGCGCGACGAGCTGAAATTCCCCGACCTGCCCGCGCTGGTCGCCCAGATGGATCGCGACGCCGCCGAGGCGCGCGCCCTGCTGGCCGTACCGGGCGCCCAACCACGGAAGTCCGCGTGAGCGACCAGAAAGACTACAAGGCCAGCATCCACCTGCCGGACACGGCCTTTCCGATGCGCGGCGACCTGCCCAGGCGCGAGCCGGACACGCTGGCGCGCTGGGAAGGCGAGGATCTGTACGGGCGCATCCAGCAGGCCACCGAGGGGCGGCCGCGCTACGTGCTGCACGACGGCCCGCCGTATGCCAACGGCGTCATCCACCTCGGTCACGCGGTCAACAAGATCCTCAAGGACGTGGCGGTCAAGTCGCGCCTGCTGTCGGGATTCCAGGCGCCGTACATCCCCGGCTGGGACTGCCACGGCCTGCCGATCGAACACGCGGTGGAGAAGAAGCACGGCAAGGTCGGCGCCAAGCTCGACGCCGCCGCGTTCCGCGCCAGGTGCCGCGAGTACGCCGCCGAGCAGATCGAGCTGCAGCGCGCCGACTTCAAGCGACTGGGCGTTCTGGGCGACTGGGACAATCCCTACCGCACGATGGACTTCCGCTTCGAGGCCGACATCGTGCGCTCGCTGGCGAAGATCTACGCGCGCGGCCACGTCACCCGCGGCTTCAAGCCGGTGCACTGGTGCTTCGACTGCGGCTCGGCGCTGGCCGAGGCGGAGATCGAGTACGCCGACAAGACCTCGACCCAGGTCGACGTCGCCTACTTCGCCCGCGATGGCGCCGATCTCGCCGCGCGCTTCGGCGTGGCGCTGCCCGAGGGCGCGCGCGTCGCCGTGCCGATCTGGACCACCACGCCGTGGACGCTGCCGGCCAGCCTCGCGGTGACGCTCGGCCCGGAGCTCGACTACGTGCTGGTCGATGGCCCGGCCGGCGAGGGCGGGCGGGTGCTGCTGGTACTGGCCGAGGCGCTCGCCGGCAAGGCGCTGGCGCGCTACGGCGTGGCCGACGTCGCCGTGCTCGGGCGCGCCAAGGGCGCTGCGCTGGAGCACGTCGTCACCGCGCATCCGTTCTACGACCGCGACATCCCGCTGATCCTCGGCGAGCACGTTTCGGCCGAGGACGGCACCGGCGCCGTGCACACCGCGCCCGGCCACGGCCAGGAGGACTTCGTCGTCGGCCTGAAGTACGGACTGGTCGATCGCTACGCCGCCGCCGAGATGAACCCGGTCGGCGGCAATGGCGTGTACCTCGCCGGCACGCCGCTGGTCGAGGGCCAGTTCATCTGGAAGGCCAACGACGCCATCGTCGAGTTGCTGCGCGAACGCGGCGTGTTGCTCGCCCGCGGCAGCCTGCAGCACAGCTACCCGCACTGCTGGCGGCACAAGACGCCGGTCGCCTTCCGTGCCACGCCGCAGTGGTTCATCTCGATGGACCAGGCCGGGCTGCGCGAGGACGCGCTGAAGGCCATCGCCGAGATCGGCAAGGCCGGTGGCTGGTTCCCCGACTGGGGCGAGGCGCGCATCCGCTCGATGATCGAAGGGCGGCCCGACTGGTGCATCTCGCGCCAGCGCACCTGGGGCGTGCCGATCGCGCTGTTCGTCCACGTCCGCAGCGGCGAGCCGCATCCGCGCTCGGTCGAATTGATGGAGCAGGTCGCGCTGCGCATCGAGCAGGGCGGCGTCGACGCCTGGTACCAGCTCGATGCGGTCGAGCTGCTCGGCGCCGAGGCGGCCGATTACGAGAAGGTCACCGACATCCTCGACGTCTGGTTCGACTCCGGCGTCACCCACGAGGGCGTGCTCGCCGCGCGCGGCCTCGGCAAGCCGGCCGACCTCTACCTCGAGGGCTCCGACCAGCATCGGGGCTGGTTCCAGAGCTCGCTGCTCACCGCCATCGCGATGGACGGCGCAGCGCCTTACCGGCAGGTCCTCACCCACGGATTCACCGTGGACGAGAAGGGCCGCAAGATGTCGAAGTCGCTGGGCAACGTGGTCGCCCCGCAGGAGGTGATCAAGACGCTCGGCGCCGACATCCTGCGCCTGTGGATCGCCTCCACCGACTACTGCTACGAGATGTCGCTGTCGCAGGAGATCCTCAAGCGCAGCGCGGACCTGTATCGGCGGCTGCGGAATACGTGCCGGTTCCTGCTCGGCAACCTGCACGGTTTCGATCCCGACACCCATCGTGTCGAGCTGGATGACATGGTGTTTCTGGATCGGTGGGCGATTGCGCAGGCATCCAAGCTGCAGGAAGAGATCGTCGCCTGCTACCAGCGATACGACTTCGCCGGTGTGGTTCAGCGCCTTGGCAACTACTGCAGCGTCGATCTCGGGGCGCTCTACCTCGATGTCACCAAAGATCGCCTCTACACGATGCAGGAGAACTCGCCCGGACGGCGCTCGGCGCAGACCGCGATGTTCCACATCCTGCACGCTCTCGTGCGGTGGATGGCGCCGATTCTCAGCTTCACCGCGGATGAGGTTTGGGGGCACATCCCGGGAAGTCGCGCGGAGAATGTCCTGTTGGCACAGTGGTACGAAGCACTCGCCCCAGTCTCTGGCACGCCGACCTTCGATTCGGGTGCAATGGACTGGCTGTTGGAGCTTAGATCCGAGATTTCCCGGCACATCGAAGGCCGACGGGTTACCGGAGAGATCGGCGCTTCTCTGGAGGCGGAGATCGATGTTGATGTTGATGAAGAAATTCACCAACTTATCTGTGCCGGTGCGGACGAACTCCGCTTCCTGTTCCTCGTATCCAACTTCAAATTACACAAGCGGAACAGCGCCGAGGTTCCCTCGGGCAGGGTCCCCGGTGTCTCAGTGAAGATTGCTGATCGAGAAGTCGGCCTATATTTGAGAGCTTCAGCGTCTCAGAAGTGCATCCGCTGCTGGCACCATCGCGAGGACGTCGGCCGTCACGTCGAGCATCCCGAACTCTGCGGCCGCTGCGTCGACAACGTCGACGGGCCGGGCGAGGACCGGCGGTGGTTCTGATGGCGTCGGCGCCGGGTGGCCGGTGGCGTGCAGCGGAGCACGCTCCGCTCCTCGCCGTGCGCCGTTCTTCGCGGTTCGTGGAGTCGAGCTTGCTCGACTGCAGTCCGCTGGTCGCCGCCTTGCCGCGATCCGCACGGCTGCAGCGGGAGCTCGCGCCATGACGCCCGCCCGCCCCAACGCGCTGCTCTGGCTGCTGCTGTCGGCCGTGGTCTTCGCGCTCGACCTGTGGACCAAGCACCTGGCGCTGACCCATCTCGAGCCGCACCGACCGGTGGCCTTCATCGACGGCGTGTGGAACTGGACGCTCACCTTCAATCCGGGTGCCGCCTTCAGCTTCCTCAGCGACGCCTCGGGCTGGCAGCGCTGGTTCTTCAGCGTGCTGGCGGTGGGCATCAGCGGGCTGCTGGCCTGGTGGCTGGCGCGCACGCCGCGTCACGACTGGCGGCAGGCGTTGCCCTATGCGCTGATCATCGGTGGCGCGATCGGCAACCTGGTCGATCGGCTTCGCTACGGACACGTCGTCGACTTCATCGACTGGCACTGGCGCGGCCATCACTGGCCGGCCTTCAACATCGCCGATTCGGCCATCGTCGGGGGTGCGGTCGGCATGTTGCTGTTCGGCATCCTCTGGCCGACGCGCAAGGAGCAACCCTGATGGACGTGCTGCTGGCCAACCCGCGCGGCTTCTGTGCCGGCGTCGACCGCGCCATCGAGATCGTCAAGCGCGCGCTCGCGCTGTTCGGCGCGCCGATCCACGTCCGCCACGAGGTCGTCCACAACCGCTTCGTGGTCGAGGACCTGCGCGCCCGCGGCGCGGTGTTCGTGGAGGAACTCGACGAGGTGCCCGACGGCGCCACCGTGATCTTCAGCGCCCACGGCGTGTCGCAGGCGGTGCGCGCGGAGGCGGCGCGGCGCGGGCTGAAGGTCTTCGACGCCACCTGCCCGCTGGTCACCAAGGTGCACATGGAGGTCAGCCGCCACTGCCGGGCCGGCCGCGACGTGGTGCTGATCGGGCATGCCGGTCACCCCGAGGTCGAAGGCACCATGGGCCAGTGGCGGCGCGAGCAGGGCGGCGGCGCGATCCATCTGGTCGAGAGCGTCGCCGATGTCGCCCGCCTCGTCCTGGAGCAGCCCGGACATGTCGCCTACACCACCCAGACGACGCTGTCGGTGGACGACACGCGGCAGGTGATCGACGCGCTGCGCGCGCGCTTTCCGGCCATCGAGGGACCCCGCCACGACGACATCTGCTACGCCACGCAGAACCGCCAGGACGCGGTCCGCGCGCTCGCCGCGCGCTGCGATCTGGTGCTGGTGGTGGGCTCGGCCAACAGCTCCAACTCCAACCGCCTGCGCGAGCTGGCCGAACGCGACGGCGTCGAGGCGCATCTGATCGACGGTGCCGGCGACATCGATCCGGCCTGGCTCGAGGGCAGGCGCTGCGTCGGCGTCACTGCCGGCGCCTCGGCGCCGGAGGTGCTGGTCGAGGGCGTCCTGGCGCGGCTGCGCGACCTGGGTGCCGGACCGGCCGTGCAGCTCGAGGGACGGCACGAGGACGTCGAGTTCGCGCTGCCCCGGGAGCTGCGGGTCATGCTGGTCGATTGACCCGGCACGGGGCGCCGCCTAAACTCGCGCCCCCGCGCCGCAGTAGCTCAGTTGGTAGAGCAACTGATTCGTAATCAGTAGGTCGGAGGTTCGATTCCTCTCTGCGGCACCACCCGGCATGCTGCCGACGTCCCCCGCGGCCCGCGGTCGGATCGTGACGCGGCGCACGGCAGCCCGGGCGCGCCCAAGCCGCGCGCACTGTCGTAAACTGCCGGGCAGCCTCCGGATCGCGGCCTGCCCGCGGTCGTGGCGGGCGAGTCCGCCACGGGCGAATCCACTGGGGAAGCGCCGTCGAAACGATCCAAGCCAAGTCGCTTAACGAGCCCGTGTACGACATCCCGGGCTACGAGCTCGGCCCCAAGCTGGGGCAGGGCGGCATGGCCACGGTGTTCGCGGCCGTGCAGCGTTCGCTCGACCGCAAGGTCGCGATCAAGATCATGCGTCCGGTCGGCGACGCCAGCGAGGAGAAGCGCTTCCTCAACGAAGGGCGCACGATGGCGCGCCTTCCGCATCCCAACATCGTCGGCGTCTACGACATCTCCAAGGTCGGCGACATCAGCTACATCGCGATGGAGTACCTCGACGGCGGGTCGCTCTCCGAGCGCATGCGAGACGGCCTGACCCTGTCGGATGCCATCGCCATCGTCGTGCAGATCGCCGATGCGCTGCAGTTCGCCCACGACAACGGCGTGGTCCATCGCGACCTCAAGCCGGGCAACATCCTCTTCCGCGGCCGCAAGACGCCGGTGCTGACCGACTTCGGCATCGCCCGCGTGCGCGGCGCCGACGCCGTGCGGCTGACCCAGACCGGCATGATGATCGGCACGCCGACCTACATGAGCCCGGAGCAGGCACAGGCCGGCGAGGTCGACGGCCGCTCGGACCAGTACTCGCTGGGCGTCATGTTCTACGAGATGCTGGCGCGCAAGCTGCTGTTCGATTTCGACACGCCGATGCAGGTCGCCTACGCGCACGTGCATACTCCGCCGCCGCGGCTGCCGCAGCAGGTGGCGTTCGCCCAGCCGATCCTCGACCGGATGCTGGCCAAGCAGCTCAAGGACCGCTATCCGGACCTCAAGGCCTTCGCCCGCGACCTGCGTGCCACGCTGACCGGCAACGAGGCGCTGCAGACGCGACTGAACGTCGATCCGACGCACAGCGTTTCCGAGCGGCTGCGCGCACTCGGCTTCTCCGATGCGCAGATGGACACCGGCTCGGGCAGCTCGATCCTGCCGCCGGCACTCGCCGCCAAGGCGGGCGAGGTACCGCCGGCCGTGCTGGCGCGCGAGATGCTGGAGAACTCCGACCTGAAGCTCGAGCCGATCCGCGAGGACTGGCGCAGGCGCAAGGTGGAAACCGTCCACGAGGTCGGCCCCAAGCCGATCCCGGTCTGGCTCAGGCATGCCGGCACGGTCCTGCTGGTGCTGGTCGGGGCGGCCGTGGTCTGGGAGTTCCTCAAGTAGGCCACGCCGGCCGCATCGCGCGGCACCGGGGACGGCGTCGGCCGCTCAGTCGCGACCGGCAGCGCCGGGTGGCAGGATCAGCACCCGCTGGATCAGGTTGTCCTCGACCGTCTCGATCCGCAGCCTGAGCCCCAGCAGATCGACTTCGGTGCCGACCGGCGGCAGTCCGTCGAGCCGCTCGACCAGCAGGCCGCTCAGCGTGCTGGCGCCGTCGGTCGGCAGATCCCAGCCGAACTGGCGATTGAGCAGCCGCAGGCGCATGCGTCCCTCCGCGCGGACGCTGCCGTCGGCCATCCGCGCCGCGCGGTGGGGCGTCGCATCCGGGCTGGTGGTGAACTCGCCGACGATCTCCTCGAGGATGTCCTGGATGGTGATCAGGCCCTGCAGGTCGCCGTATTCGTCGACGACGAACCCCATGCGCCGTTCGCGACGCTGGAACTCCTGGAGCTGCCGGGTCAGCGGCGTGCCCGAAGGAATGAAGTAGGGCTTCTTGGCGGCCTTCTCCAGCGTCTCGCCGTTGAGCGCGCCGGTCGCCACCAGCGGCAGGATCTGGCGCGTGTTGACGACGCCGCAGATGCGGTCGACGCTGCCGCGGTAGAGCGGAATCCGCGAGTACGGGAAACGCCCGATGGCGGCGATGATGTCGATCGGCGGGTCGTCGAGGTCGATGCCTTCCACCTCGCGCCGCGGCACCATGATCTCGTCGACGCTCGATTCCTCCAGCTCGAGGATGTTGAGCAGCATGCGGCGGTCGCGCGGGCGGATCAGGCCGCCGCCTTCGGCGAGCAGCGTGCGCAGCTCCTCGGGGCTGAGCTGGTCGCCGTCACCCTTGCGCTGGCGCGCGCCCAGCACGCGGAGCACGGCGCCCGCCAGCAGGTTGATGATCCAGACCAGCGGCTGGGTCAGGCGCAGCAGCGGCCACAGGATGTAGGACGCCGGGAAGCCGAAGCGCTCGGGATGGTAGGCCGCCATCGTCTTGGGGGCGACCTCGGAGAAGATCAGCACCACGACGGTGAGCAGCGCGGTGCCGATGAGGATGCCGGCCTCGCCGGCGACGCGCATGGCGATGACGGTGGCGATCGCCGACGCCGAGATGTTGACGAAATTGTTGCCGAGCAGGATCAGTCCGATCAGCCGATCCGGGCGATCGAGCAGCCGCTGGGCGAGCTGGGCGCCACGATGGCCGGTCTTGGCGAGGTGGCGCAGCCGATAGCGGTTCATCGCCATCAGCGCGGTTTCGGAGCCCGAGAAGAACGCCGAGCTGGCGAGCAGCACCACCAGCGTGGCGACGAGCACCGACAGGGATATGTCGTTCAAGAGTGAGGCGAGCCTGCCGCAGGGCGGCGATGGCCCTACTTTAGCAGCCTCGGCCGCCGCGTCCGCGGCGTCCGCCTCGGGTAAGCTCGCGCCTCGGCACGAAGAGCGATCGCGCGTGAGCAAGCCCAGGACCCGCACCAGCTTCGTCTGCAGCACCTGTGGCGCCGGCTTCGGCAAGTGGCAGGGGCAGTGCGCAGAATGCGGCGGCTGGAACACCATCTCGGAAATCGCCCTGGCCGAGTCCGGCGGCGGCCGGCGGACGAACTGGGCCGGCGCGACGCCGGCCATCGCGGCCCTGCGTGACGTCCCCGCCACGCGCGAGTCGCGGCGCTCGACCGGCATCGGTGAACTCGATCGCGTGCTCGGCGGCGGTCTGGTGGAGGGATCGGTCGTGCTGGTCGGCGGCGACCCCGGGATCGGCAAGTCGACCCTGCTCCTGCAGGCGCTGGCCGCGCTGGGTGCCCAGAGCGCGGCGCTGTACGTCACCGGCGAGGAGTCACTGGCCCAGGTCGCGGCGCGTGCTTCCCGGCTGGGCGTGCCCACCGACGGCATTTCGGCGCTCGCCGAGACCGGCATCGAGCGCATCCTCGAACAGGCGGCGCAGATGCGTCCCCGGGTGATGGTGGCCGACTCGGTGCAGACCCTGTGGACCGAAGAGCTGACCGCGGCGCCCGGCTCGGTCAGCCAGGTCCGCGAGGCGGCGGCGAGACTGGTGCGCTACGCCAAGCAGAGCGGCACCAGCGTGTTCCTGGTCGGCCACGTCACCAAGGAAGGCGGCATCGCCGGTCCGCGCGTGCTCGAGCACATGGTCGACGCCGTGCTGTACTTCGAGGGCGAGAGCGGTGGCCGCTTCCGCGTGCTGCGCGCGTTCAAGAACCGCTTCGGCGCGGTCAACGAGCTGGGCGTGTTCGCGATGACCGACCGCGGGCTTCGCGAGGTGCCCAATCCGTCGGCGATCTTCCTCTCCGGCAGCGGCGATGCGCAGCCCGGCAGCGCCGTGACGGTGACCCGCGAAGGTACCCGGCCGCTGCTGGTCGAAGTGCAGGCGCTGGTCGACCAGTCGCCGCTGGCCAATCCGCGCCGCGTCGCGCTCGGTCTCGAGCAGAACCGGCTGGCGATGCTGCTGGCCGTGCTGCATCGCCACGGCGGCGTCGGCGTGTCCGACCAGGACGTGTTCGTCAACGTGGTCGGCGGCATCCGCCTGCAGGAGACCTCCGCCGATCTGCCCGTGCTGCTCGCCGTGCTGTCCTCGCTGCGCGACCGGCCGCTGCCGGAGCGCACCGTCGCCTTCGCCGAGGTGGGTCTCGCCGGCGAGCTGCGCCCGGTGCCCAACGGCGAGGAGCGGCTGAGAGAGGCCGCCAGCCACGGCTTCCGGCGCGCGATCATTGCCCAGGCGAACGCGCCCAGGGCAGCGAAGATCAAGGGGTTGGAGGTGATCGCGGTCGCGCGACTGGCCGAAGCGCTCGAGGCGGCGGGCTAGCAGGCGGTCGGGACAGCGCCTGTCGAGCCTGTCCCGGGCGGCAGTGGACGGCAATTCGTCGCGCGAGCGATCCGCCGGTCGCAACCGCAGCGAAACCCCGCGTGCCCGCCCGCCGGCCGAACGCGTCCGTACACCCGCCGAAACCTCGAGCCGGGGAAGGTATGGGAAGCACGTTCTGCATCGCCCCGGGGACTGCGCCGGCGCAGCCGGGACGGTGGCCTCACTCGTTCCGCAGCGCTCGTGACGCATGCTCCGCGCGCCGCCACGCACCGCCCCCGGATCGCCCGGTCATCGTGCGTCAGCCCCTTCATCCGGGCATCCGGGTTAGGATCAGGCGGGCCGCGGGCTGCGCCTATGAGCCGTTCCGGGCCTCGCCGGCGCATGCTGGCGGGCCGCACCGCTCCGCGCAGCGCTGCGCGGCAGGTCCGCGGCGGAGGACTGCAGCGAGGTTGCGCGTGAATTCCGGCGAAGAGCTCCAGCGTTTCGATCCGCACATGCTGCGCAGCTTCGTCGGGGATTCACCCGACGTCACCGCCGAGCTGCTGGAGCTGTATGCGTCGAGCTGCCGTGCGACCATCGGGCGGATGGTGGAGGGCGCGGCGCGCGGCGACGCCCGCGCAGTGCACGAGGCCGCCCACCGACTGAAGTCCTCCTCGCTGCTCGTCGGAGCGCTGGCGCTGAGCCGGCTGGCGGAGTCGATCGAGCGACACACCGAAGAGGCCGTCGATCCGGCGCAGCTCGTCTCCCTGGTCGATGCCTGCCGACAGGAGACCGACGCAGCCCTGCAGTGGATCGCTGGCTCCGCCGATCGACCCTGACAGGCGGTCGAGAAACAGCGTGCTGGCCCGGTGCTCGGATGGACTGGTCGAGCGACGATCACGCAAGTGGTCGACGCGTCGGAAGCGAGTCCGGACATGCGCCGGATTCGCGCGATGAAGGATGCACGGGAAGTGCATTCATCCACAACCTGCCGGGTGTCTGCGCAGGCGAGCTTTCCGCACCCGGGCGGCGTCGCGCGCGCGGCGTCGGCGGCGCCCTGCGGTTCAGTCGCCCGGCAGGGCGGCGTAGCGGTCGGGCCAGCTCACCGCCCAGCGCTCGAGCGCGGACGCCGGCATCGGGGCCGCGATCAGATGGCCCTGGGCACGGGTGCAGCCTGCGCTGCGGCAGGCACGCCAATCGTCGATGGTCTCCACGCCGACCGCGGTCGCCTCGAACTGGAGTTCGCGGGCGATGGCGACGCTGGCGGCGAGCAACCCCAGCTGGGCGCCGGCGCGGTGACGCGCGACCAGTGACCGGTCGAGCTTGATCTCGGTGAACGGGGCTTCGCCGAGGTCGGTGAGCCGCGTCCGTCCGCCCCCGAAGCGATCGAGCGACAGGCCCACGCCGAGCAGGCTGAGTCTGGCCAGCACGTCGAGATGCGAGCGGCCGTCGGCGAAGACCGTCGCCTCGGAAAACTCCAGCCGCAGCCCCGAGGCAGGCTGGCCGATCGCGGCGAGCAGCCCGGAAAGCTTGTCCGGATAGTCGGACGAGAGGCTGGCCGGCCCGGCCAGGTTCACCGACACGAACGGATCCTGCGACAACGCCTCCAGCAGCCTGCGCTCGGCGACCGCCTTGCGCAGGACCTGCCAGTCGAGCGCATCGATCAGTCCGTCGCGCGCCGCGATGTCGAGGAAGCCGGCGGGAAGGATGTGGGTGCCGTCCTTGCCCGGCAGCCGCGCAAGCGCCTCGAAACCGACGATCGCCCCGCTGGCGATGGCGACGACCGGCTGATACTCGACCACGAGCTGCTGCTCGGCCACCAGGGTCGCCAGCAGCGCCGGGTCGACCGGCTGCTCGGGCGAGGGTGCCTCGCCCGGCGTCGGACGCTCCTGCAGCAGCGCCTCGAGGCGATCCGGGGTCACCGGCTTCTCGATGGCGGCGAGCAGGTCGAGACCGTACTCGAGGCCGAGCTTGCGGGCGGTGCGCAGGGTCGACGGGCCGGCGCCGGAAAGCAGCACCACGGCGCCGCGATAGCCTGCGTCCGCGATGTGGCGGAGGAATTCGACGCCGTCCATCTCCGGCATGCGCAGGTCGCAGAACAGCAGCCCGACGTCATGGTCGGCGCGGGCGAGCAGGTCGATGGCCGGCTGCGCATGCTCGAAGGCGACGACCTCGGTGTAGCCGCGGTTGCGCAGCCGGAGGCTGCGAAGCTGGATGCCGAGCAGCTTCGACAGGAACGGATCGTCGTCAACTATGAGGATTCGCATCGTCGGAGGTCCATGTGGCGACTGCGGGGCCCGGGCTGGCAGCTTGTCGAAAAGTGCGCTTGCTGTGCATCTTTCTGCTCGCGAGCCTGGCAGATGTCCGGACTCGCTCCCCACGAATCAATCGCTTGCGCGATGGATCCGCGACCAGTCCCTCCCTGGACTGACTCCGCAGGCTGCACTTCGACAGCCTGCCGGGACGCGCACCGGCGTGTACTTGGTTTCCTCGTGCGGTCGGTACGCGCCGGACCGGCCGCATGGCGCGCCGGCGTCGTCTGGCCGCATTCGGCGCCTGATCATACCTGCGTGCGTGTCCGGTGGGTTGCCGATGCTGCGTGGATGCCGGGACCGTCCGGCGCGGCGCCGCTGCCTGGCTTCGCGCCGCTCGCGCGACCGGGAGATTCGGGCGCCGAAGGAGTGATACCTTCCGGGTCGCGGCGTCCGGAAGGCAGGCAGGGATGGGGACGGTTTCATGGCGCGGGTACTGATCGTCGACCACCGTCCGGACGTGGTCGCTCGCCTTCGCGAGGCCCTCGAGGGGGGCGGACTGGACGTGGCGCTCGCTGCCGACGGCCCGGCGGCGCTGGCGAAGACCGATCTGCAGTCGTTCGACCTCGTCATCGCGTCGCTCGACCTGCCGGGCATGTCCGGTGGCGAGCTGTGCCGCGCGCTGAAGTCGCGTTCCGGCGCGCGCGCCCTGCCGGTCGTCCTGATCGTCGCGCGGCACCGGCCGGAGGACGTCGTGGGTGCCCTGGCCTGCGGGGCGGACAACGTCTGCAGCGTGCCGTTCGACCCGCAGCGCCTGCTCGCCCGCGTGCGCGCCCTCGTGCGCGGCAGCGCGCGCGGGGCGGGCGAGGCGGCACAGCCGCCGGTCGAGGTATCGCTGTCCGGCCACACGTTCTCGGTGGCGTCCGCGCCGGCGCAGATCCTCGATTTCCTGGTCGCGACCCTCGAGGATGCCGCCGACGCTGCGCTCGATCCCCAAGCGCGGCGCCGCGAAGACCGGCTGCGGGGGTCCGAGGCCCGCTACCGTGCGATTTTCGAGGGCATCGCCGAGGGCGTGCTGCTGCTCGACGCCGACCTGGTCGTCCGCTCCGCCAACCCTGCGGCCAGGGCCATGTTCGGGCGGACAGCAGAGGAGCTGGAGGCCCGGCCGCTGCGCGCGCTGGTCCCCGAGCGGCTGCGCCACGCCGTGGAAGCGATTCGCGCGCGCACACAGCCGGCCGGCCGCGCCGGCGTCGCCGCCTGGCCGAGCCCGGTCGAGATCGTCGGCTGCAGGCGCGACGGCAGCGAGTTTCCGCTGAGCCTCTCGCTGGGCGAGGTGGCCGCCGCGGACGAATCGCTGCTCGTGGCCATCACTCGCGACCTGTCGGCGGAGCGCGCCGCCGAGCAGCGGCTCCTGCACGCCGAGAAGATGGAGGCCATGGGCCAGCTCACCGGCGGCGTCGCCCACGATTTCAACAACCTGCTGACCGTCATCGCCGGCAACGCCGAGGAGCTTTCCGAGCGGGTCGCCGAACGCCCCGAGCTGGCTGACCTCGCCGCGTCGATCGGTGCAGCCGCGCGGCGCGGTGCCGAGCTGACCAGCCGATTGCTCGCCTTCGCCCGTCGCCAGGCGCTCGATCCGCGGCCGACCGACGTCAACGGCCTGGTCGCGGGCATGCTCGACCTGCTGCGCCGGACCCTCGGCGAGTCCATCGGCGTGCGCTGGCGACCCGGCGCCGACGTCTGGAACGCCCTGGTGGATCCCGTGCAGCTCGAGGCATCGCTGCTGAACCTGGCGATCAATGCGCGCGACGCGATCGGCCCGGGCGGCGGCCAGCTCAGCGTCGAAACCGGCACGCTCACGGTGGGGCCGAACCCGCCGGCCGACGAGCCGGCGCCGAAGCCGGGCGACTACGTGGTCGTGACCGTGTCCGATACCGGCGAGGGCATTCCGGCGGCGTTGCTGCCGCGCGTGCTGGAGCCGTTCTTCACCACCAAGCCGCTGGGCGAGGGCACCGGGATGGGCTTGCCGATGGTCTACGGATTCATGGAACAGTCCGGCGGGCATCTGGCCATCCGCTCGACGCCGGGCGAAGGCACGACGGTTCGCCTGTATCTGCCGCGCGCGGCCGATGCCGGCGTCCGCGCGCCGCCGGCCCGCGAGACGGCCGTCGGCGCTGGCGAGACCATCCTGCTGGTCGAGGATGACGAGCTCGTCCGGCGCTACGCCCAGGACCAGCTGGAGTCGCTGGGCTATCGCGTGCTGGTCGCCTGCGATGGCCCCAGCGGACTGCGCACGCTGCTTGCCCACCCGGAGATCGACCTGCTGTTCACCGACGTGGTGATGCCCGGGGGCATGAGCGGCAAGCAGCTCGCCGACGAGGTCCGGCTGCGGCGGCCCGCATTGCCGGTGCTGTTCACCTCGGGCTATGCCGAGGACGCCATCGTCCACCATGGGCGCCTCGACCCGGGCGTGCGCCTGCTGGGCAAGCCGTATCGTCGCGCCCAGCTCGCCCGCAGCATCCGCGAGGCGATCGACGGTCGCTGAGCCGGCGGCTCCGCCTGCGCAGCCCGCGGCTGCCGCAGCGGCCGGACGGCGACCTGAAGTCCGCGCGGGCGCCGCGGTCGGCGACATGGCCGCATCCTTGCCGGGCTGTTCGTCGCAGCCCCCGGGAAAGGAGGGCGGGGCCGCGCCTGGCCCGATCAATCGCCCGGCGCGTCCGCCGTCGGCAGCAGCAGTTCGACCGTGGTTCCTCGCCCTGGCGCGCTGCTGATCCGCAGCTCGCCCCCGTGTCGACGGGCGAAGCTCTCGGCCACTGCCAGGCCGAGTCCCCGCCCGCTGGCCAGGCCCTTGGTGGAGTAGAACGGCTCGCGGGCCCGCGCCAGCACGTCGGGCGGCATGCCCCTGCCGTCGTCGGACACGCACAGCCTGCCGCGGCGGCCGTCGTCGACGTGATCCACCGCGATCACCAGCCTGCCGCCTGCGGGCATTGCGTCGCGGGCGTTCAGCGCGAGGTTGACCACGGTATCGGCGAGCACGCCGCGCTCGCAGTCCAGCCAGACCGGTGCGCCGCTCTCCCGGACGTCGACCGCGATGTCGGGCGGAAGCACCTTGGCGAGCAGGGGCAGGATCCGGCGCAGCTCCTCGCCGAGGTCGATGCGGCGACGCTCGCTGGCCCGGCCCGGCCCGAAGGCCATGAGCTGGGCGACCAGGTCGACCCCGCGCTCGGCGGCGCGGACCAGGTCATCGAGACGGCGCTGCGCACTCGCCCCGAGGCAGGCTTCGCCCGACAGCGCCTCCGCGTGGCCGATCACCACGGTGAGCAGGTTGTTGAAGTCGTGCGCGATGCCGCCGGCAAGCCGCGCCATCGTCTGCGCCTGCGCGGCGTCGAGCTGGGCGCGCTCGTTCCGCCGGAGCTGGGTGATGTCGGCGAACTGCCACAGCAGGCCGGAAAGCAGCGGATCCTGCAGCCGCTGGCCGCGCAGCAGCCAGACCGATCCGTCGCGCTCGATCTCCATGCCGCCGGCGCCCACCGCGGCGTCGGCGATGATCGCCGGCAGCAGGTTCGCCTCGCCCACGAGGCCGCGTACCGCCGAGACGACGGCAGCGAGCGTGTCCTCCCCGCTGCGCAGGCCGAGCAGCGCGGCGGCCGTCGGATTGAACATGACTTCGCCGTCGCGGAAGCCGAGGAAGACCAGTGGCGTGGCCAGCGATCGCACCAGCAGCTCGAGCCGCGCGCGCTGGCGCGACTGCGCCCGGGGAACGCCGCAGACGTCTCCGGCGGCTTCGGCGACGAGGCCCCGCACGAGGGCGAGCAGGCCCGGATCCGGGGCCGCCGGCGGACCCTGCGCGGCGGGCAGCGCCGCCACGACCGCCCACGCCGTTCCCGGCACCCGCACCGTCGCGACCCGCGAAGGCCTCGCCCCGAGCGCCAGCGTCCACGCCGTCGAGAGCCGACGGCCGTCCGTGGCCAACCACTCGGCTTCACCGTCCTCCAGCAGTTCGCCCATGCGCAGCCCGTCGGGTGCGGCACAGCCGCGCACGTCGATCAGCACGAGGTCGCCATCGGGCCCGATGTCGGCGAGTCCGGCCAGCGCGCCGTCAGGCAGCCAGGCGTGGAGCAGCGACAGGGCGCCGTCGACGCCCAGCGCGGGCCCGAGGTCGCCACTGATCACAGGGCCTCCCCGAGTGCCGCCAGCACGCTCGCCGGGTCGGTCAGCTGCGGCACGTGGCCGTCGGAATCGATCCACGATCGGCGTGCGCCGGGCACGCGGGCGAGGAGGTAGTCGGACACGCTCGGCGGCACCGCGACGTCGCGCCGCGAATGGATCAGCGTGACCGGCACGGTCACCGCGGCGAGCAGCCCGCGCAGGTCGGACTCGAAGATCGCCCGCGCGATGGCGACGGTGACGTCGGGCCGCATCGCGAGGAATCCCGCGGCGAAGGCGTCGATCGCCGAGGCCGCCGCGGTGCCCACGACGCGCGGCGCGAAGCCCGCGACCCAGGCCTCGTAGTTGGACTGCATGGCTTCGAACAGCGAGTCGAGGTCGGCGGACGTGAAGCCGCCGCGGTAGTCGGCATCGTCGAGGTAGCGCGGCGAGGCGTTGATCAGGACCAGCCGGTCGAACAGCGCGGGTGCCTCCACCGACGCCAGCAGCCCGACCATGCCCGCCACGGAATGACCGACGTAGCGGCATCGGGACGCGCCGGTCTCCTCGAGCAGGGCGAGCAGGTCGTCGGCGTGTCCGGACAGGTGCGCATAGCGGCGCGGATCGAAGCGCGTGGGCGCCTGCGGTCCGACGCCGGCGAGATCGAAGCTGAGTACGCGGAAGCGTTCGTCCAGCGTGGGCCGGATCGCCTGCCAGACGGCCTGGTCGCAGCCCAGCCCGTGGCCGAGGACGACAAACTGTTCGCCTGCACCGCTCAGCCGGGCGCGGTGGTGGAGCGCGCGCGCACCGTCCGAGCGGAGCTGGCAGTTCGGCGCAGGCATCGGAACCCGCTGTGCGTCGGCCTCGATGGGCTGCATTCTGCCGCATCGTCGCCGGCGATGCGAACGCGTCCGCCGGCCCGCGCCGGCATCCGGGGACCATCCGTTTCGCCTGACGCGCGCGGCTTCCGATTGCTGCTATCGTGGAGAAACATCGTTGCCCAGGGAGCGCCTGTCATGGGCATGGACGCGAAGACCCTGCTGATCCTCGACGATGACGTCGCCGTGGCCCATACCGTGGCACTCGTCGCGCGAGGCCAGGGATTCGAGGTGCACTGCTTCGAATCGCCCGACGCCTTCTTCGAGGCCATGCAGCGCCTCACGCCCAGCCACGTCGCCCTCGACCTGATCATGCCCGGCATGGACGGCATCGAGGTGCTGCGCCGGCTGGCCCAGCTCGGCTGCGACGCCTCGCTGATCCTGACCAGCGGCATGGGCCAGAAGGTGCTCGAGTCCGCGCAGGCGACGGCCGCCGAGCGCGGCCTGAACATCGTCGGCGTCCTGCCCAAGCCGTTCCGGCCGCAGCAGCTTCGCGAGCTGCTCGGGCGTTCGGGTGGCGGCAACGGCCGACGGCCGGCGCGACCGGCCGCGCCGATGACGCTGCCACCCGAGGCGCTCGCGGCGGCGATCGCCGAGCGGCGGATCACGATCGTGGCCCAGCCCAAGCTCGACCTGGCCACCCGCAACGTGGTGGGTGCCGAAGTGCTCGCGCGGCTCGTCGATCCCGGGCTCGGGCCGATTCCCCCCGACGTGTTCATCGCGGTCGCCGAGGCGAACGGCATGATGCACGCGCTCACCCGGCTGGTGCTCGATCAGGCGCTCGACTGGTTCTCGCGGAGCCCGCTGCGCGCCTTCGGCAGCGTGTCGGTCAATCTCTCGACCAGTTGCCTCGGCGACGTCTCGCTGGCCGACCAGATCCAGGAAGCCTGCCTGAGCTTCGGCGTGCGCCCGGAGAAGCTGATCCTCGAGATCACCGAGTCGTCGGCGATGGATCGCACCGCCGACAGCTTCGACACGCTGACCCGGCTGCGCCTGAAGGGCTTCCAGCTCAGCGTCGACGATTTCGGCACCGGCTACTCGTCGCTGGCCCAGCTCGCACGGCTGCCGCTGTCCGAGATCAAGATCGACAAGTCCTTCGTCATCGACCTGCGTACCTCCGAGGACGCGCGCAAGATCGTCGATGCCACCATCCGGCTGGCCAAGGGCATGGGGCTGGTGAGCGTCGCCGAGGGCGTCGAGGACGTGCAGACGCTGGAGGCCCTCACCGACCTCGGTTGCACGCTGGCACAGGGCTACCACATCTCCCGGCCGCTGCCGGGACCGCAGTTCGACGAATGGCTGGGCGCCACCTGACCATCCCGGCACGGGGAGGAGCGAGCGGCGATGCGCGCGGGCGATCTCGACGACGACGCGGAGTTGTGCCGGGAGCGTGATCGCCTCGCCGCGCGCCTGCGCGAGATCGATCAGGCCCTGGCCGGTTCCGGGCACGCCGCGCTGCGGATCCACGGACCCTGGCAGTCGGTGCTGGATGCCCTGCCGGCGCACGTCGCGCTGCTCGACCCGGGCGGGCGCGTCACCCTGGTGAACGAGGCCTGGCGTCGGTTCGCGGCCGAGAACGGCTACGTCGGCGAGCAGCACGGCGTCGGCCAGAACTACCTGCAGGCGTGCTCGGGCACCTGTGCCGAAGAGGGCGGCGACGACGACGCGGCGGCCGCCTCCCGCGGCATCCGTGCCGTCCTCGACGGCGAGGTCGAGCAGTTCGCGCTGGAGTACCCCTGCCACGCGCCGGATGCCCAGCGCTGGTTCCGGCTGATGGTCACGCCGATCTCGACCCGCGAGCGGCTGGGCTGCGTGGTGATGCACCTCGACATCACCGAGCGCCGCGTCGCCGAGGAGGCGCTGCGGGCCAGCGAGGCGCGCCTGCGCGCGATCCTCGACGCCGAACCCGAATGCGTGAAGCTCGTCGGAAGCCGCGGCGAGCTGCTGTCGATGAGCCCGGCCGGGCTGCGGATGATCGAGGCCGAGGCCTTCGAGCAGGTGGCCGGTCGCCAGGTGCTGGAGCTGGTCCATCCGGAGGACCGCAAGGACTTCCTCGACCTGCACCGGCGCGTCCTGGCCGGCGCCGACGGCGAGCTGCAGTTCCGGATCGTCGGGCTGCGCGGCACGCCGCGCTGGATGGAGACCCACTCCACCCCGATGCGCGCGCCCGACGGCAGCGTGGAGGCGGTGCTCAGCGTCACCCGCGACGTCACCGCGCGCCGCGAGGCGGAGATCCACCTGGGCAGCCTGCAGCGGCTGACCCAGAACATCCTCGACTCCGTCGGCGAGGGCATCCAGGGCGTCGATCGCGAGGGGCGCATCACCTTCATCAATCCTGCCGCCTCGGCGATGCTCGGCTGTCCGGAGGCCGAGGCCGTGGGCGCCCTGTCGCACGCGCTGTTCCACCACCACCTCCCCGACGGCCGCCCCTATCCGCCCGCCGATTGCCCGATCCATCGCACGATCGCCGACGGCCGGCAGCGCCGGGTCGACAGCGAGGTCTTCTTCCGCCGCGACGGCGGCGCGATCCCGGTGGAGTACGTCGTCTCGCCGGTCCGCGGACCCGACGGCGGGCCGGAAGGCGCGGTGATCTGCTTCCGCGACATTTCCCCGAGACTCGCCGACCAGGCGGCGCTGGCCCTCAGCGAGGAGCGTTTCCGGCTGGTCGCCCGGGCAACGGCGAACGCCATCTGGGACCACGACCTGCGCACCGGCGAGGTGGTGTGGAACGAAGGGCTCGAATCGATGTTCGGCTATCGCAGCGAGCAGGTGCAGGGCGGCGCCGAGTTCTGGGTGAACCGCATCCACCCCGACGACCGCGAACTGGTCCTCGAGAGCCTCCAGCAGTGCGTGCGCGGCGAACAGGACCATTGGGAGCAGGAATACCGGTTCCGGCGCCAGGACGGCAGCTTCGCCGTGGTCGTCGACCGTGGATCGGTGGTGCGCGACGCCGGCGGCGTCCCGGTGCGCATGCTCGGCGGCATGACCGACGTCAGCGAGATGCGCACGCTCGAGGCCCAGCTTCGCGCTTCGCAGCGGCTCGAGGCGGTCGGCCAGCTCACCGGCGGGCTGGCGCACGACTTCAACAACCTGCTCACCGTGGTGCTCGGCAACGCCGAGCTGCTGGAAGAGCGGCTGGGTGCCGACGCCGAGCAGCGCGAACTCGCCCACATGATCCTCGTCGCCGCCGAGCGCGGCGCCGATCTGACCCAGCGCCTGCTGGCGTTCGCCCGCAAGCAGGCGCTGGAGGCGCGCCCGACCTGCCTGGGCGAGCTGGTGCGCGCGATGGAGCGCCTGGTGCGCAGGGTGATCGGCGACGACATCGAGCTGGTGGTCCTCGACACGACCGACCACGCCCAGTCGCTGGTCGATGCCGGCCAGTTCGAGAACGCCCTGCTCAACCTGTGCATCAATGCCCGCGACGCCATGCCCTCCGGCGGACGCCTCACCATCGCGCTGGCCCTGGTGCGCGCTGCGCCGAGCGACATCGATCCGCTGAGCCGTTCGGCGGTGGGCGACTACCTGCGGCTGGAGGTGCGCGACACCGGCGCCGGCATCCCCGCCGACATCCTGCCCCTGGTCGTCGAGCCGTTCTTCACCACCAAGGAGGTCGGCAAGGGAACCGGCCTCGGCCTGAGCATGGTCTACGGGCTCGTCAAGCAGTCCGACGGCTTCCTCGACATCCGCTCCGAGCCCGGTCGCGGCACCTGCATCAGCATCCACCTGCCGCGGCACGCCGCCGCCGCGGCACCGGCCGCCGCCGATCCGGATGCGGACGATGCGCCGGGGGGAAGCGAGCGCGTGCTGCTGGTCGAGGACGACGTCCTGGTGCGCGAGTTCGCCCGTTCACAGCTCCTCTCGCTGGGCTACCAGGTGACGGTGGCGGGCAGCGGCAGGGAGGCGCTCGAAGTGCTCGCCTCAGACCGGCCCTTCGACCTCCTGCTCACCGACGTGCTCATGCCCGGCGGCATCAACGGCAGGCAGCTCGCCGACCGGGCGCTGCAGATGCGTCCCGGCCTGCGCGTGCTGTTCAGTTCGGGGCACTCGGTCGATGCGCTGGCCGAGCAGGGACGGCTGCCTGCCGGCGTGCAGATGCTGGCGAAACCCTATCGGAAGACAGTTCTGGCGCGCCGCGTGCGTCAGGCCCTCGCCGGCGAGGCGACCGGGTGACCATGCCGGGCGCGCGGGGCAGGGAAGGGCAGGCCCGGTGGATGCCCGCGCCCGAGGCGCTGCTGCGCATCGCCGGGCTGCGGCCGTGGCAGTTCGACCCGGCCTCCGGCCGAATGCGGATGTGCGAGGCCGGCCTCGCGCTGCTGGGCCTGCCTGCCGACGAGCCCGCGCCCGCGCTGCCCGACGTGCTCGCGGTCGTCGACGCCCGCGATCGCGACGCGCTGCGGACGGCCATCGACGCCGCCGCCGACGGCGGCGGATTGGATGTCGCCTGTCGGCTCGCGGCCGGCGGGCGATGGCTGCGTTTCGCGACGATGCCCGACGCCCAGCCCCGGCCCCGGCGCCTGCTCGACGGCATCCTGCATCCGATCGGGTACGTGGCGGCCAGCCACGCCGACGCGGCGCAGCGCGCGACGGGCGCGGCCGGAGGCGAGGACTCGATCCTGCGCCGCGGATTCGAGGACGCGCCGATCGGGCTGGCCGTGATCCGGCCGGACGGCACCGTGGCGCTGGCCAACGCGACGTTCCGGCGGCTGACGGGGGTCGACGGCGACCTCCGCGGCCACGCGATCGCCGCGTCGCTGCACCCCGAGGGTCGCGATGCCGCCGCCGCGCTGCATGTCGACCTCCTGTCCGGTCGCGCGTCCCGCCACGAGGCCGACGAGTGCTTCGTCCGCCCCGACGGTACCCACCTCTGGGTCCACTCCGCCGTCACGCCGCTGCGCGACGAAACCGGCCAGGTGACGGCGCTGCTGCGCTCGGCCGTCGACATCACCGAGCGACGGCGGCTGGTCGACGACCTGCGCCGGCGCGAGGCGCTGGCGCGCGTCGCCGGGCGCCTGGCGCTGGTGGGCGGCTGGACCCTGTGCGTCGAGCGCGGCGAGTTCGAGTGGTCGAGCGAGGTGCACGCGATCGTCGGCTGGCCGGCGTCGCACCCGCTGCCCTCGATGGACGAGATCTGGAGCCTGCACCCTCCGCAGTGGCGGGCGCCGCTGCGCGACGCGCTGCAGCGCTGCATCGATGCCGCGGAACCCTATCGCGTCGATGCCCAGCTCGAGACGCCGGCAGGCGAGCTGAAGTGGGTATCGGTGGCCGCCGAGCCCGAGCTGGATGCGCACGGTCGGGTCGGGCGGGTGGTCGGCGTGCTGCAGGACATCAGCGCGCTGCGGCGGACCGAGGACGAGCTGGACCGCGTCTCGACCAGCCTGCGGGCGACCATGGAGAGCATGTCCGACGGCTTCTACCTGCTCGATCACCAATGGCGCTTCGCCTTCGTCAATGCGCAGGCCGAGCGGCTGCTCGGTCGCGACGCGGCGGGCCTGGTCGGCCGCAGCGTGTGGGAGGCCTTTCCGGAAGCCGCGGCGATCCCGGAGTTCGCCTACTACTACGATGCGGTGGAGGACGGCACCTCGCGTACCTTCGAGGTCTGGTACCCGCCGCTCGGGGACTGGTTCGAGATCACCGCGCATCCGTCGCCGGAAGGTCTGGCCGTGTATTTCCGCCGGATCACCGAGCGCAAGCAGATGATGGCGCGGCTGGTCGCCAGCGAGGACCGCTTCAGGCACGTCGCCGCGGCGACGGCGGACGCCGTCTGGGACTGGGACCTCGAGACCGACGCGCTGTGGTTGAGCAGCGGATTCGAGAGCCTGTTCGGCTACCGGATCTCCGAGGTGGAGCCCGATTCACGGGCCTGGGCATCGCGCATCCATCCGGCCGACGTCGGCCGCGTCGTCCAGGGCATCTACGACGTCATCGACGGCCGCGAGATCCAGTGGCGGGACGAGTACCGGTTCCGGCGCGCGGACGGTCGCTACGTGCCGATCGCCGACCGCGGGTTCGTGATCCGCGACGAGGCCGGCAGGGCCCTGCGGATGGTCGGCGGCATGGCGGACATGAGCGAGCGGCAGGCGCTGGAGGCGCAGCTCAGGCAGTCGCAGCGGCTCGACGCCGTCGGGCAGCTCACCGGCGGAATGGCGCACGACTTCAACAACCTGCTCACCGTGATCATGGGCAATGCGGACGTGCTGGCCGAGCAGTTGCCCGCGGAGGGCGGTCTCGGTGGCCTCGCCGAGATGATCGGACAGGCGGCGCAGCGCGGGGCGGACCTGACATCGCGGATGCTCGCGTTCGCGCGCAGGCAGGTGCTCGAACCCAGGCCCGTGGACGTCAACGAACTGCTGGCCGGAATGGACGGCCTGCTGCGGCGCACGCTGGGCGAGCACGTCGAGCTCGAGATCCTGCCGGGTGCCGACCTCTGGCTTGCCACGGCCGACCCCGCCCAGCTCGAGAGCGCGGTGCTCAACCTGTGCATCAATGCGCGCGACGCGATGCCGGAGGGCGGGCGGCTGATCATCGAGACCGCCAACGAGCGGATCGATGCCGAGTACGCCGAGCGGCAGGAGAACCTCGCAGCCGGCCCCTACGTCATGGTGGCCGTCTCGGACACCGGCTGCGGAATACTGCCCGAGCACCTCGGGCGGGTCTTCGAGCCCTTCTTCACCACCAAGGAGACCGGCAAGGGCACCGGGCTCGGCCTGAGCATGGTCTACGGCTTCGTCAAGCAGTCGCGCGGCCATGTGAGCATCTACTCCGAGCCCGGGGAAGGCACGACGGTGAGGCTGTATCTGCCGATGCAGCTCGGCGTGGCGACGGCGCGACCGCCGGCGGAGGTGGAAATCCAGGGTGGCGCCGGGCGGGTCCTCATGGTCGAGGACGACGCTCTTGTCCGTCGCTACGCACACACCCAGTTGACCTCGCTGGGCTACGAGGTGCTGGTTGCCTGCAATGGCCTGGAGGCGCTCGAAGTGCTGCGCTCGGATCAACCGATCGACCTGCTGTTCACCGACGTGGTCATGCCCGGCGGGATCAACGGGCGCCAGCTCGCCGAGCAGGCGACGGCGCTGCGGCCCGGCCTGCCGGTGCTGTTCACCTCCGGCTACACCGAGAACGCCATGACCCACGGCGGTCGGCTCGATCCGGACGTGCAGCTCCTGGCCAAGCCCTACCGCAAGGCCGAACTGGCGCGTCGGGTGCGGCAGGTGCTCGGCGGCTCGGCGCGTCCGGTCCGGTAGTTCGGCAGGATGTCGACCGCCTCGCCCGCGCAGCGCCGCCCGCCCGGCCGCCATGCGCGGCGCTGGCTGGCGCTGGGTTGCGCGATGCAGGTCGTGGTGTTTCTGGGCGATCTGTTCACGCCCCTGGGCTTCGCGCACGGCGTGCTGTACGCGCCGGCGGTGCTGATCGGCATGCTGGCGCACCGGCACTGGGCGGTCTGGAGCGTGGCGGCGCTGGGCGTGGTCGGCGTCGGGCTCGGGTGGCAGTTCAGCGACGGGCGCCTGCCCCGGATCACCGACGAGTTCATCGTGCTGAACCGCGTCGTGGGCCTGTTCAGCGTCGTGCTCACCGCCGCGCTGTGCAGCGCGATGCTGCGCGTCTCCCGCGGAAGGATGACGTCGGAGGCGACGCTCGACGCGACCGCGGGACTGCTGGACATGGCCAGCACCGTGGGCGAGCTCGGCGGATGGCGGGTGGACCTTCCGGACCGGACCAGCCACTGGTCGCCGCAGGTGTTCCGCCTGCTCGACCATCCGGCGGGCGAGGTCCCCGCGATCGAGCCGATCATCCTGAAGTACGCGCCCGAGCACCGGGAACTGATCCGGCAGCGCTTCGAGGACTGCGTCACCAGCGGACGGCCGTTCGACGAGGTGCTGCAGGTCGTCTCGCGCAGCGGGCAGCGGCGCTGGATCCGGGTGGTCGGCCGGGCCGTGCGCGACGCCGGCGGAACGATCGTCCGGATCGAGGGTGCGATCCAGGACGTCGAGCGCCACAAGTCGGCCGAAGCGGCGCTGGAACGCAGTCGTGCCGAGTGGCGGCTCATGGCCGATTCGCTGCCGATGACGGTGTGGGTCGCCGACGCCGCCGGCGCGCTCGTCTACATGAACCGCTTCGCCGCGGAGTATTCCGGCATGGGCGGCGCCACGCTGCTGGGCGACGGATGGATGCAGTGCGTGCATCCCGAGGATCGTGCCCGGGTCGGCGCGCAGTGGGCGGCGGCCATCGCGGCGGGTGCGGACTACGAGGCCGAATTCCGCGGCCGTCGTCGCGACGGCCAATGGCGGCTGCAGCTGGCGCGCGCGGTTCCCGTGACCCTGCCCGGGGCCGGCGAGCGCCGCTGGTACGGCACGGCGATCGACATCCAGAATCTCCGCGACGAGCAGCAGGCGCGCGCCCGGCTCGCCGATCGGCTCGGCGAGACCATGGAGAGCGTCACGGACGCGATCTTCCTGCTCGACCGCGACTGGAAGGTCGTCTATCTCAACTCGCAGGCGGAGACGCTGCTCGAGCGGCGGCGGGAGGACCTGCTGGGCAGGAACGTCTGGGACGAGTTTCCCGAGGCCCGGGGTTCGGTGTTCCAGCAGCAGTACGAGCGCTGCCGGCGCGACGGGGTCGCGGTGCGCTTCGATTCGGGCTACGGCCCCCTGGCCAAGCACTTCGAGGTCAGTGCGTACCCGAGCGACGGCGGCGTCATGGTATACTTCCGCGACGTCACCCAGGACCGGCGGATCGCCGAGCAGCTCGGCCAGGCCCAGCGCATGGACTCGCTCGGCCAGCTCACCGGTGGCGTCGCCCACGATTTCAACAACCTGCTGACCGTGATCCTCGGCAACGCCGAAGTGCTGGCCGATCGCTTCGCCGAGGGCGCAGCCGAGCGGGCGATGGCCGACATGATCGTCGCCGCGGCGACGCGCGGCGCCGAGATGACCAACCGTCTGCTGGCGTTCTCGCGCAAGCAGGCGCTCGAGCCTCGCGTGGTCGATCTCGAACAGCTCGTCCGGGCCTTCTCGCCGCTGCTGGTGCGCGCCATCGGCGAGCAGGTCCAGCTCGAGATCGTCGGCAGGCCGGGGCTGTGGCCGGCGTCGGTCGATCCGGGGCAGCTCGAGGTCGCCCTGCTCAACCTGGTGGTGAACGCCCGCGATGCGATGCCGGCCGGCGGACGCGTGGTGATCGAGACCGGCAACGCCGAATTCGATGCGGCCTACGCCGAGCAGCACGCCGACCTGCAGCCAGGCTGCTACGCCATGCTCGCGGTGTCCGACACCGGTCACGGCATCCCGCCCGACATCCTGCCCAGGGTGTTCGAGCCCTTCTACACGACCAAGGGGGTGGGCAAGGGGACCGGGCTCGGGCTGGCGATGGTGTACGGCTTCGTCAAGCAGTCGCGCGGCCACGCCGCGATCTACAGCGAAGTGGATCGCGGCACCACCGTCAGGCTCTACTTTCCCCGCGCGACGGCGGCGAGGGACGAGCCCGAACCGGCGCCCGCGACGCCTCCGCCCGGCGAGGCGCATGCCGAACGCCTGGTCGTGCTGCTGGTCGAGGACGATGCCCTGGTCAGGGCCTTCGCGCGTCGGCAGGTCGAGGCGCTGGGGCACGTCGTCATCGAGGCCGGCAACGGCCCCGAAGCACTGCGGCAGCTCGCCGCCCACCCCGAGGTCGGCCTGCTCTTCACCGACATCGTGATGCCCGGCGGCATGACCGGACGTCAGCTGGCGGACGCGGCGCAGGCGCTCCGGCCGGGGCTCCCGGTGCTGTACACGTCCGGGTACACCGAGAACGCCATCATCCACCAGGGTCGACTGGATCCGGGCGTGGTGCTGCTGAGCAAACCCTATGCCCGGGCCGAGCTCGCCGAGAAGCTCCGGCAGGCCGCAGGCGTCAACGGCCGAGCGACGACAGCTCGCGGTTGAGCGCAGCCACGTTGCCGAGGTTCAGCTCGATCAGCCGCTTGAGCTGGGCGAAGCTGTCGAGGTCGATCTTCTGGCAGGCGAAGGCGAGTTCGTGCTCCCCGACCCGGATCAGCTTCACGCCCATCGCGATGCCGGGGCCGCCCTCGAGGCGGAAGTCGAGACGGAACAGACCTTCGGGCTTGCCTTGCCAGCCTTCCGGGCGTTCGACCAGGGCGCCCCGCAGCGAGACGTCGATCAACCGGCTGTTCCACATGGCGTCGCCCGAATAGATGCGGACGGCGGCGACGATCGGGAAGCGGTGGTGCCGCCGACGGTCGTCCGCGCCGTCGGGCTGCGCGCTCATCAGCGGACCCGCACCAGGACGAGCTCGAGGACGAACTTGCTGCCGAAGAAGGCGAGCAGCAGCAGGATCATGGCGCCGAGGGTCAGTTTGGCGGCGCGACGGCCGCGCCAGCCGTGCCGCAGCCGGCCGAGGAGCAGCGCGCCGAACACCAGCCAGGACAGCACGCTCAGCACGGTCTTGTGGGCAAGGTGCTGGGCGAACAGGTCGTCGACGAACACCATCCCGATGAGCAGCGCTGCACTCAGCAGGACGAAACCGGCGCCGATGCTGCGGAACAGCAAGGCCTCCAGTTCGGTCAGCGGCGGAAGCTGTCGGAGCAGCGGCGAGTCGAGCCTCCTCTGCCGCAGCGCGCCGTCCTGCACCCAGAGCATCAGCGCCAGGATCGCCGCCAGCGAGAGCGTGGCGTAGGCGAGCAGCGCGAGCAGCGCGTGCAGTTGCAGCGGCCAGTCGAGCGGTGCCGCGCGGCCGGGTCCGGCGAACCCGTACAGGGCGGCGCACAGGGCCGCGAGCGGATAGACCGTCCTGCCCAGCGCATCGAACCGACGCCGCCACGCCACCGCGGTGGTGAGCAGGGCCATGCCCAGCGCCACCAGCGACAGGGCGGCGAAGAAGCGAAGGTCGGCGCCGCCGGCCTCGCGCCAGGCCAGCGCGTGCAGGACGAGATGGGTGAGGATGGCGAGGCTGCCGACGACGAACCCCGGATCGACGCCGGGCGCGCCCGCGCCGCCGATGCGGCTGCCGCCCCGACCCAGGCGCCAGGAGGCGAGGGCGTACAGGCCGACGGTGGAGACCGCGAGTGCGCTCATCCTCGGAAGTGTCGCATACCGGCCCAGCACTGCGAATCCGGCCCAGGGGGTCGCTGGGCTATACTCCGCGCCCCCGAAGATCCGTTCTGACGCCGCATGTTCGAGTCCCTCAGCCAGCGCCTGTCGACCACCGTCAACCGCCTGCGCGGGCGCGGTCGGCTGACCGAGGAGAACATCCGCGAGGCACTGCGCGAGGTGCGCGTCGCCCTGCTCGAGGCCGACGTCGCCCTGCCGGTGGTGCAGGCGCTGGTCGAGCGCATCAAGGTGCGCGCGGTCGGCCAGGAAGTGCTGAAGAGCCTCACGCCCGGGCAGGCGCTGATCAAGGTCGTGCGCGACGAGCTGACCGCGCTGATGGGCTCGGCGGCCAGCGACCTCAACCTCAACGTCCCGGCGCCGGCGGTGATCCTGATGGCCGGCCTGCAGGGTGCGGGCAAGACCACCACGGTCGGCAAGCTGGCCAAGCTGCTGAAGGAGCGACGCAAGAAGAAGGTGATGGTGGTGAGCTGCGACGTCTACCGTCCGGCCGCGATCGCCCAGCTGCAGACCGTCGCCGGCCAGGTCGGCGCGCTGTTCCACCCGAGCAGCGCCGAGCAGCGTCCGGAAGACATCGCCCGCGCCGCGATCGATGCCGCACGCAGGAACTTCGTCGACGTGCTGCTGGTGGATACCGCCGGCCGGCTCGCCGTCGACGCGGCGATGATGGAGGAGATCAAGGCGCTGCACGCGGCGATCGATCCGGTCGAGACGCTGTTCGTGGTCGACGCCATGACCGGCCAGGACGCCGCCGTCACCGCCCGCGCCTTCGCCGACGCCCTGCCGCTGACCGGCGTGGTGCTGACCAAGACCGACGGCGACGCCCGCGGCGGCGCCGCGCTCAGCGTGCGCTACGTCACCGGCCGGCCGATCAAGTTCATCGGCACGGCCGAGAAGATGGACGGCCTCGACGTCTTCCATCCGGACCGCATCGCCAGCCGCATCCTCGACATGGGCGACGTGCTGTCGCTGGTCGAGGAGGTCGAGCGCAAGGTCGACCAGGAAAAGGCCGCCAAGCTCGCCGAGAAGGTGGTCAAGGGCAAGAAGTTCGACCTCAACGACATGCGCGACCAGCTCGAGCAGATGCAGAACATGGGCGGCCTGTCGACCCTGCTCGACAAGCTGCCGGGCATCGGCGCAGTGCCGGAGCACCTCAAGAACCGGGTCAACGACCGCGAGGTCGTGCGGCTGATCGCCATCATCAACTCGATGACGAAGAAGGAGCGCCGCCATCCGGCGCTGCTGAACGGCTCGCGGCGCGCCCGCGTGGCGCGCGGTTCGGGCACCACGCCGGCCGACGTCAACAAGCTGCTCAAGCAGTTCCAGCAGATGGAGAAGATGATGTCCAAGCTGTCCGGCGGCGGGCTGAAGGGCATGATGCGCGGGATGCGCGGCATGCTGGGTGGCCGCGGGCCCGGCGGGATGCCGTTCGGCTGAACCGCCGCCGTCACCACGCGGTTTCCATTTTCGCGACGGGCCGGCTATACTTCTCCGTTCACTGCGCCCGCGACGCGTGCGCCTGACCTCACCAAGAACTACAGAGCTGACAGCATGGTCAAGATTCGCCTGACCCGGGGCGGCGCCAAGAAGCGCCCGTTCTACCACATCGTCGTCACCGACCAGCGCAACAAGCGCGACGGTCGCGCGATCGAGCGCCTGGGTTTCTACAACCCGATCGCGGTCGCCAGCGAGCCCAAGCTGCAGCTCGACACCGAGCGCGTCAAGCACTGGGTCGGCCACGGCGCGCAGATGACCGAGAAGGTCGCCGCGCTGTACAAGCAGGCCGCGGCCGCTCCGGCGGCCTGATCCTCCGGCGGTCCGCGTCCGCGGGCCGCGTCCGCCGATACCGGCCATGGCCGACGAACGGCGGCTGCTGATGGGGCGGATCACCGCCCCGCACGGCGTGCAGGGCTGGCTCAAGCTGCACTCCTACGCCCGTCCGATCGAGGCGATCTTCGACCACCGACCCTGGCTCCTGCGCCACCGCGACGCCGAGCGCGCCGTCGTGCCCGTGGAGTGGCGCGCGCAAGGCAAGGGGCTGGCCTTCCGGCTGGCCGACGTCGCCGACCGCGAAGCCGCCGAGGCGCTGGTCGGCGCCGAGATCTGGATCCCGCGCGACCGCCTGCCGCGCACCAGGCCGGGCGAGTACTACTGGGCCGATCTCGAGGGGCTGGCGGTCGAGACCACCGAGGGCGTGTCGCTCGGCCGGGTCTCGCACCTGCTCGAGACCGGCGCCAACGACGTGCTGGTCGTGCAGGGCGAGCGCGAGCGCCTGGTGCCCTTCGTGATGGATCGCCACGTGCTGTCGGTCGACCTCGAGGCCGGCCGCATCGTGGTCGACTGGGATCCCGACTTCTGACGCTGCGAGCGCCGATGCGCATCGACGTCATCACCCTGTTTCCGGAGTTCATGCAGGCCTGCGCCGCGCTCGGCGTCGTCGGTCGGGCGCAATCGCGGGCGCTGCTCGAGGTGGCGACCTGGAATCCGCGCGACTTCGCCGAGGGCGGCTACCGCCGGGTCGACGACCGCCCGTTCGGCGGCGGCCCCGGCATGGTCATGCAGATCGATCCGCTGCTGGGCGCGCTCGCCGCTGCGCGCGCGGCCGACGCCGCGCCGGCCCCGCTGGTCTATCTGAGCCCGCAGGGTCGTCGCCTCGACCAGGCCAGGGTGCGGGCGCTGGCCGCGGCGCCCCGGCTGATCCTGCTCTGCGGACGCTACGAGGGGGTCGACGAGCGCTTCGTCGCCACCCAGGTGGACGAGGAGATCTCGATCGGTGACTACGTGCTGAGCGGCGGCGAACTGCCGGCGGCGGTGCTGATCGACGCGATCGGCCGGCTGCAGGGCGGCGCCCTCAATCACCCCGAGTCGGCCACCCAGGACAGTTTCGAGGCGGGCCTGCTCGACTGCCCGCACTACACCCGCCCGGTCGAGCACGCGCTCGGCACGGTGCCGCCGGTGCTGCTGTCGGGCGATCACGCCGCGATCGCCCGCTGGCGTCGACGCGAGGCGCTGCTGCGGACGGCGCGTCGGCGTCCGGACCTTCTGGCAGGTCTCCGGCTCTCCGCCGAAGAGACCGCGCTGCTGGCCGCCGAGGCGGCGCCCGCCGATGCGGTGCCCGGGGCTGACGCAGGCGGATCCGGTACCCCGGACTGAACGCAGCCACCGAGGTACTTGGCCGCGGTCGGATTTCGAGGCTATAATTCGCGGCTCGCCTGCAAAGGGCGACTTCTCCGCGGGCCACGACGCCCGCCACCCCCAGAATCCACGATCCGCGTCCACGACGGTGCAACCATGAGCAATCTTCTCCAGCAATTCGAAGCCGAGCAGATGCAGCGCAAGCTGCCGGAGTTCGGTCCGGGCGACACCGTCGTCGTCAACGTCAAGGTCAAGGAAGGCAACCGCGAGCGCGTCCAGGCCTACGAGGGCGTGGTCATCGGCATCAAGAACGCCGGCCTCAATTCCGCCTTCACCGTCCGCAAGATTTCGCACGGCACCGGCGTCGAGCGCGTCTTCCAGACCCACTCGCCGATGATCGATTCGGTGCAGGTCAAGCGCCGCGGCCGCGTCCGCGCCGCCAAGCTCTACTACCTGCGCGGTCTCGAAGGCAAGGCGGCGCGCATCCGCGAGGATCTGTCCGCGCGCGGCTGATCGCGGCGCTGCTCCCGCTCCGAAGAAAGGCCGCCGCGAGGCGGCCTTCTCGTTTCCGCCGCGTCGACTGGGCACCGTCCCGTGGCTCCCCACCGGCAGGACTTCGACCGCATCGATCCCGGTGCGGGCGGCGGCCGCTGAAACCGGTGGTCGCGGGCTAACATCGGGTCACCGTCCGCTCAGGGGTCGAGCGCATGCACCTGCTGTCCTACCTGCTGCCGGGCTTCGGCGTGGGCGGAACCCTCGCCTGGCTGTTGCTGCTGTTCACGCCGCTGTCCGGCGACTGGCCGACCATCCTGCTGGTCGGTGGGCTTGCCGGTGGGGTCTGGGCCGCGTGGCAACTGCGCCGCCGCCAGCGCCGGCGCCTGCGGCTGATGCAGCGAACCCCGGAGCAGTGGAAGCACGGTGCCGAGGTGGTCGTGCGCGGTCGACTGGTCTGCACCGATGCGCCGTTGCGCACGGTGCTCGGCCAGGACGCGGCGCTGTACGGTTACCAGGCGCTGTGGAACACGCACGACCGCCGCTCCTCGCGGAAGCGTTCGGCACCACCGTCCCCGCAGGCCGACGGCTACGCGATGGCGACGTGCGCGGTGGAAACCGGCCTGCGCAGGATTCCGCTGCGCGGTGTTCCCGATACCGGGGGCAGCCAATGGCGCAGCACGTCGGAGCCGAGGGACCTCGAACGCCTCTGCGCGTACTGGATCGCGAACGGCATACGCCCGCACGAAGTCGGAATCGACGCAGCGAGGGCGGCAGCGCGGAAGTCGTGGCGGCAGCTTCGACGAGGTCGAGTGCCGGAGTTCGCTGGCCTGGGACGGATCGGCGAAGAACGCCTTTCGCCTGCCTCCGAGGCCGGCAAGCTGCTGAAGTCGATCCTCGCGGAGGGCGCGGCGCCGCCCGTTCCGGCGGACGTGGCGGCACTTCTGCAGCGCTTCGAATGCGTCCTCCACGAGGAGTGGATCGAACCCGGCGCCGAGGTCGTGGTGTTCGGGACCTGGAATGCAGCCGGCGGATGGATCGAGACCGGCACCACCACCATGGTGCAACCCGGCGACAAGTGGTGGAGCGGCCGGGCAGGCCTGCACTCGCGCCTGGCCACGGCCCTGGTCAGGTTGCCCGCCCGCGATGCACCGGTGCCGTCGAAGCGAAGCTGGCTGCCGGCGCCGATCCTCGCGTTGCTGGTCGCCGTCGTCGCCCCGCTGGCCTGGTTCGTTGCGCCGCTGCTGACGTCCGCGCCGCAGCTCCCCGGTCATCTGTCCATCGTCGACATCGCGCTGATCGCCGCCGGCGACCTCGAGCCGCTGAAACGCAAGCCGCTCGAACCCTCCGATCCGCCCGCGAAGATCGCCTACTACCGCGCGCAGCTGGCCGCGGGCGCGGAGATTCCTGACGACTGGTCCTGGCGACTGGACAGGGTCACCGAGTTCGAGCAGGTTCCGGCGGAGCGGCGACTGCGCACGCTGGCGCGGGTGCTCGAGGTGCTCAGCCCGGATCTGAACCGGCTCGGCGGCGCGTCGATATCGCCCTTCTACACCACCCGGTCGATCGGCCGGTTTCCGCTGCTCGACACTCGCGGCGCCAGCCTCGATCTGCTGCTCGAGCACGGCGCCGACCCGGACTTCGCCAGCAGTCAGGCTTTCGGCGCACTGCTGGACGCCGCCTACCAATGCGACATCGACCGCGTCCAGCGGCTGCTCGATGCCGGCGCCGATCCCGACCGTCCGCGCAGCGCCGTCGACGAAAGCCTGCAGTGGCTGTTGGCCGGCGGCGAGGCGCCCCTCACGCCGTTCGCCGATGATTGCCGGCGCGCCACCGGACGGCTGGTCGCGGCTGGAGGCCGCGGTGGATCGTCGGCCGTGCTCGCCGCAGTCGTGCACCGCAACCGCGAGGAGCTGGCATGGCTGCTGCAGACGGGCGTGGACATCGACGACGATGATCCGGATCGCGGCTCGCCGCTGGAGGCCGCCGTGTTCGCCCATCGGGCGGCCGAGGAGGCGACGGAGCGCGCGGATCACGAGTACGCCATTGCCCGGCTGCGGGCAGCCGGTGCCCGGCCTTGGCAGGTCGACGCGGCAAGCGGCACCGCCATCGGCAGCGATCATCCGGCGGCGCAGGCGTTGCTCGCGACCTACGGCGCCATCCAGGCGCGCGACGAGGCGGCGATCCTGCGGCTCTACCCGGGGCATGGGCGATGGCGCGCCGGACGCGCTGCCGAGGAACTCGAGGCCCTGCGCCTGGATGAGCCGATGCCGCCCTTCGAGGTGAGGGGTTTCGCCAACGACCGCCTCGCGACCGTGCGTTTCAGCGGCCAGCGCGCCGACGGAAGCGACTTCGACTGGTATGCGCAACTGGTCTACCGGGAAGCGGGCCGCGGGATGCCGGCCGGCTGGACAATGCGGCGCCGCTGGGGTGGCGAGCCCCGGCCGTTCTGACCCGTCGCTCGCCGACCGGATCGCATCCGCCCCGCGGCGTACGGGGGCGGATGCGTGGCTCGATCCTCGAAGCCGTCGCGGAGCGCCATGATTGCGCTGGTTGACAGCGTCGCCGAGCCGAGGCGGCGACCGACATCCGCGCGTGACGATGCGACACGCTTTCCCGGCATGCAGGTCGGACTTCGACCGGGCTGGCCCGGGGGCGCGCCGGCGCGGTCCGCGCGGGTTGAAATTCCGCCGATCAGCACACAGCTCCGAAGACCCCCCACCTTCTGGTCCCACCATGACCGCGACCGCCGAATCCTTCAAGTTCGAGGCCGAGGTGCAGCAGGTGCTGCACCTGGTCATCCACTCGCTCTACTCCAACCGCGACATCTTCCTGCGCGAGCTGGTCTCCAACGCCTCCGATGCCTGCGACAAGCTGCGCTTCGAGGCGCTGCAGGCGCCGGACCTCTACGGTGACCAGCCCGAGCTGGCGATCACCCTGGGCTGGGACGCCGATGCCGGCACCCTGACGGTGGCCGACTCGGGCATCGGCATGGATCGCCAGGAGCTGATCGACAACCTCGGCACCATCGCCCGCTCGGGCACGAAGAAGTTCCTCGAGCAGCTCAGCGCCGGGCAGAAGGCTGATGCCAACCTGATCGGCCAGTTCGGCGTGGGCTTCTACTCGGCCTTCATCGCTGCCGATCGGGTGACGGTCGAGACCCGCCGGGCGGGTTCCGACGATGGCTGGCGCTGGGCCTCGGACGGCAGCGGCGAGTACACGCTGGAACCGGTCGCCGGTCTGGCGCGCGGCACCCGCGTCACCCTGCACCTCAAGGACGACGCCAGGGAGTACCTCGAGTCCTGGAAGCTGCGCTCGCTGGTGCAGCAGTGGTCCGACCACATCGCCTTCCCGATCCGCATGCCCAAGCTGGTCGACGGCAAGCCGGGCGACGAGCTCGAGACGGTCAACCAGGCCGCAGCGCTGTGGACGCGCCCCAAGGCCGAGATCAAGGACGAGGAGTACCAGGCCTTCTACAAGCACCTCAGCCACGACTTCAACGACGCGCTGGCCTGGACCCACAACCGCGTCGAGGGCAACCAGAACTTCACGTCGCTGCTCTACCTGCCGGCCAGGGCGCCGTTCGACTTCCAGTACCAGCGCGACGAGCGCAAGGGCCTGCGCCTGTACGTCAAGCGCGTCTTCATCATGGATGCCGCCGAGCAGATGCTGCCGGCCTACCTGCGCTGCGTGCGCGGCGTGGTCGATTCCGACGACCTGCCGCTCAACGTCAGCCGCGAGCTGCTGCAGGGCAACCGCCAGCTCGACAAGCTGCGCGCCGCGCTGACCAAGCGCGTCCTGGATCTGCTCGAGCGCATCGCCGGGGAGGACGCGGACAAGTACAAGGGCTTCTGGAAGGAGTTCGGCAGCCTGATCAAGGAAGGCATCGCCGAGGACCACGGCAACCGCGAGCGGCTGGCCAAGCTGCTGCGCTTCGCCTCGACGAGGAGCACAGACCGCGACGACCTGGTCTCGCTCGACGACTACATCGCCCGGATGAAGCCGGGCCAGGAAGCGATCTACTTCCTCACCGCCGACGGCTGGAACGCGGCGCGCAACAATCCGCAGCTCGAGGCGCTGAAGGCGCGCGAAGTCGAGGTGCTGCTGCTGCACGAGCGCATCGACGAGTGGATGGCCGGCTATCTGTTCGAGTACGCCGGCAAGTCGCTGAAGAACGTCGCCAAGGGCGACCTCGATCTCGACAAACTGGCCGAACCCTCCGACAAGGCGGCGCGCGAAGAGGCGAAGAAGGCCGCCGGTGGCCTCGTCGAGCGGCTGAAGGCGCAGCTGGGCGAGCGGGTGAAGGACGTCCGCGTTTCCGATCGCCTGACGACGTCGCCCTCGTGCCTGGTGCTCGACGAGCACGACATGGCCCTGCACATGCAGCGCCTGCTGAAGGCGGCCGGGCACGAGGTGCCCGGCGGCAAGCCGGTCCTGGAGATCAATCCCTCGCACGCCCTGCTGCGCCGCTACGAGGCCGAAACCGACGCGGCGCGCGGCGAGGACATCGCCCTGCTGCTGCTGGAGCAGGCGCAGCTGGCCGAGGGCGCTGCGCTCGACGATCCGGCGGCCTTCGTGCAGCGCGTCAATCGCCTGCTGGCGGGTTGACGGCGTCGGGGCGCGCGAAGTGAGCGAGACCGCCGCGGCCACGGTGCGGATCGACGTCTGGCTGTGGGCGGCGCGTTTCTTCAAGACCCGCGCGCTGGCCAAGCACGCCGTCGAGCAGCATCGGGTGCAGGTCGGCGGGCAGGACTGCAAGCCGGCGCGCGGCGTGCGCGTCGGCGACCGGTTGGTGGTGCAGCGCGGCGAGGAGCGTTTCGAAGTCGAAGTGCTGGCGCTGTCCGACCAGCGCGGCCCGGCGCCGGTGGCGCAGGCGCTGTATCGCGAGGACGAGGCCGCCAGGGCGCGCCGCGAGGCCGGGCGCGCCGAACGCGCCGCGGCGCGGGCCGGCTACAAGCCGCCGCTGTCGAAGCCGGACAAGCGCGCGCGGCGGCTGATTCAGGCCTTGGGCGACATCGACGCGATGTGAGTTCGGCGGCCTGTCGGTCGCGCCTTCCGGTGCTCATGCGGAAGTCGAGGAATCGCGTCCTCGCGCGTTGCTCTCACGCATCGCACCGCAGGAGCGCCGTAGGGCGCGACCAGTGCAGCCGCGCGGTCGCAGCCTGGCCTACCCGCCCGACAGCCCCTTCAACCGATACAGCGCCTCGAGTGCCTCGCGCGGGCTGAGCGCATCGGGATCGATGGCGTCGAGCGCATCGAGTGCGGGTGAGCGGGGTGCCGCGAAGAGCGGCAGCTGGCCGCCCGGATCGCGCGCGGGCGTCGCCGACTCGGCGCCGCGTTCGAGCTCGGCGAGATAGCCGCGCGCCGCGCCGATCACCGGCCTGGGCAGTCCGGCCAGCGCGGCCACCTGCAGGCCGAAGCTGCGGTTGGCCGGGCCTTCCTTGACGGCGTGCATGAACACCAGCGCGTCGTGGTGCTCGACGGCGTCGAGATGCACGTTGGCGACGCCGCTGCCGGGCGTGGCCAGCGCGGTCAGCTCGAAGTAGTGCGTCGCGAACAGCACGCGCGCGCGGTTGTGTCGGGCCAGGTGCAGCGCGCAGGCCTTGGCCAGCGCCAGGCCGTCGTAGGTCGAGGTGCCGCGGCCGATCTCGTCCATCAGCACCAGCGACTGCGGCGTGGCGTGGTGCAGGATGTAGGCGGTCTCGCTCATCTCGACCATGAAGGTCGACTGGCCGCGGGCGAGGTCGTCGCCGGCGCCGATGCGGGTGAGGATGCGGTCGACCGGCCCGATCTCGGCGCGTGCCGCCGGCACGAAGCTGCCGATGTGCGCCAGCAGCACGATCAGCGCGTTCTGCCGCATGTAGGTGCTCTTGCCGCCCATGTTGGGGCCGGTGATGACCAGCAGGCGACGATCCTCGTCGAGCAGCAGGTCATTGGGCTCGAACGGCTCCTCGCGCACTGCCTCGACCACCGGATGGCGGCCGCGCTCGATCCTGAGGCCACCGGCGTCGAGCAGCGTCGGGCAGGCCCAGTCGAGCGCCAGCGCGCGCTCGGCGAAGCAGGCCAGCACGTCGATCTCGGCCAGCGCCAGGGCGGCGCTCTTGAGCGGACCCAGTCGCGCGTTGAGCGCGTCGAGCAGGTCCTCCCACAGCGCCCGCTCGCGGGCCAGCGCGCGCTCGCGCGCCGACAGCACCTTGTCCTCGAAGGCCTTGAGCTCTTCGGTGATGTAGCGCTCGGCGCCGGTGAGCGTCTGCCGCCGCGTGTAGTGCGTCGGCGCGCGCTCGGACTGCCCCTTGCTGATCTCGATGTAGTAGCCGTGGACGCGGTTGTAGCCGACCTTGAGCGTGGCGATGCCGGTGGAAGCGCGCTCGCGCGCCTCCAGCTCGACCAGGAACTGGTCGGCGTGGGTCGACAGCCGGCGCAGCTCGTCGAGTTCGGCGTCGAAGCCGGCGGCGATGACGCCGCCGTCGCGCAGCAGCACCGGCGGCTGCGGCTCGATCGCCCTCGCCAGCAGGCCGGCGCAGTCGGCGTGGTCGCCGAGCGACTGCGCGAGCGCGCCCAGATGGGGGTCGCCGCCGCCCGTGAAGTCGACGCCGACGCCGAGCAGCGCGCCGATCTCCGGTGCGGCGAGCAGCGCGTCGCGCAGCGTGGAAAGATCGCGCGGCCGCGCCGAGCGCAGCGCGACGCGGGCGAGGATGCGCTCGACGTCGCCGACCGCGCGCAGGCGCTCGCGCAGCTCGTCGAGCCGGCCGCCGTCGAGCAGCGCGCGCACCGCGCCCTGGCGCGCGCGCAGCCGCGTCCGGTCGCGCAGCGGCCGATGCAGCCAGCGGCGCAGCAGGCGTCCGCCCATCGGCGTGATGCTGCTGTCGAGCACGCCGGCGAGCGTGTGCTCGCTGCGGCCGTCGATGCGGCTGTCGAGCTCGAGGTGGCGGCGCGTCTCGGCGTTCATCGCGATGCCGTCTTCGGCCGCCTCGACGGCGAGCGCGGTCAGGTGCGGCAGCGCCTGCTTCTGGGTCTCCTCGAGATAGCCCAGCAGCGCGCCGGCGGCGGCGATCGCGCGCGGCCGCTCTTCGACGCCGAACGCCGACAGGTCGCGCGTGGCGAAGAAGCGCAGCAGGCGGCGTCGACCGGCGTCGGCCTCGAAGTGCCACGGCGGCCGTCGGCGCAGGCCGCGGCGGGCGAGCAGGGCGGGCGGCCAGCCGTCCTCGTCGGGCAGCAGCAGCTCGGCCGGATCGAGGCGGGCGATCTCGGCCGCCAGCGCGTCGTCGTCGGCCAGCTCGGCGGCGAGGAAGCGACCGCCGGACAGATCGGCCCAGGCGATGCCGAAGCCGCCGCGGTCGCGCGCCACGGCCAGCAGCAGGGTGTCGCGGCGATCCTCCAGCAGCGCCTCGTCGGTGACCGTGCCGGGAGTGACGATGCGCACCACCTTGCGCTCGACCAGGCCCTTGGCCAGCGCCGGATCGCCGATCTGCTCGCAGATCGCCACCGATTCGCCCAGCGCCACCAGGCGCGCCAGGTAGCCCTCGCAGGCATGCACCGGCACGCCGGCCATGGGGATCGGCTGGCCGGCGCTGGCGCCGCGCTGGGTCAGGGTGATGTCGAGCAGCCGCGCCGCCTTGCGGGCGTCGTCGTAGAACAGCTCGTAGAAATCGCCCATGCGGAACAGCAGCAGGATGTCCGGATGCTCCGCCTTGGCGGCGAAGTACTGGCGCATCAGCGGCGTGTGGGCCGCGAGGGCAGGATCGGAGGCGGCGCTCAAGGGGCGGCGGAACGGGCGCGAGCAGGCGCGGCAGTATGCCAGCGCAGAGCGCCCCGATCAGCCGGCCTCAGTCCGGAAACAGCACGTCGACGCGCAGTCCGCCGAGATCCACCGAGCGATCCAGACGCAGGCTGGCGTCGTGGAGCTCGGCGATCCGCCGCACGATCGACAGGCCGAGTCCGCTGCCGTCGGCGCCGCTGCCCAGCTCGCGGTGGAAGCGGTCGAGCACGCGTTCACGCGCGTCTTCGGCGATGCCGGACCCGCCGTCCTCGACGCTGAGCAGCACGCCGTCGCGCCCCCTGGCGATCCGCACCCGCACCGGCGCGCCGGGCGGCGAGTAGCGCAGGCCGTTGTCGACGAGATTGCGCAGCAGGATGGCGAAGGCCGTCGGGTCGGCGCGCAGGCGCAGCGGCTGCTCGGGTGAATCGAGGGCGATGTCGCCGGCGCGGGACGATTCGGCGCTGGCCAGTTCGGCCAGCACCTCGCGCGCCGTGCCGACCGGGTCGAACGTCTGCAGGTTGGGTGGCGCCGCGCCGGGCTCGAGACGGCTCAGGGTCAGCAGCTGCTCGACGAGGCGGTCGAGCCGGCGCAGGCCGCGGTCGAGCTGGCGCTCGGCATGCGCGCGCTGCGCCGCATCGCCGGCCTCGCGCAGGTTGGCGAGCTGCAGCCGCAGCGCGCTGATCGGCGTGCGCAGCTCGTGCGCCGCGTCGGCGGTGAAGCGGCGCTCGCCGTCGAGCGCGCCGCGCAGCGAGCCGAGCAGGCGGTTGATCGACTGCACCAGCACGCGGATCTCGTCGGGCGCCTGGCGATCGTCGAGCGGCTGCAGGTCGGCCTCGCCGCGCGTGGCGACCTGGTCGGTGACCCGGCGCAGGAAGCGTCGGCCATACAGGATCACCAGCCAGATCAGCAGCGCCATCACCGGCAGCTCGACCAGCAGCGGCGCGAGGATGCCGAGCGCGATGTCCCCGGCGATGTCGCCGCGCACGTCTTCGCGCTCGCCGGCCAGATACCAGCGGCCGCTCGGGGCCTGCATCGCGAAGCTGCGCCAGCGCTGCCCGGCGATGTCGCGGTCGTGGAAGCCCGGCGCCAGCGGGGCGAGCGCCTCGTCGGGCGCGCTGTGCGAGTCCAGCAGCAGGCGGCCGTCCGGACTCCAGGCCTGGAAGGCCAGCTTGGTCTCGTAGGCATGGCCGTCGGGCGTCACCAGGTCGCTGGCGGCACCCGGCTCGCCGGCCCATACGGCGATCCGGATCGGCGCGGGGGCGTCATCCTCCAGCGCTTCGTCGACCAGCCCGTGCAGCACGCGCGCGGAGTGCGCGAGCTTGGCGTCGAACAGCTCCCCCGCCTCGATCAAGCCTGAGCGCCAGGCGAACAGGCCGCTGGCCGCGCTGGCCAGCGTGATCACGCCGAGCAGTGCGACCAGCATCAGCCGCGACAGCGACCTCACGCGTCGCTGCCCGCCAGCGCGTAGCCGACGCCGCGCACGGTGCGGATGCGCTCGCTGCCGATCTTGCGCCGCAGGTGATGCACGTGAACCTCGACGGTGTTGCTGGCGACGTCCTCGTCCCAGCCGTACAGCGCCTGCTGCAGCCGGTCGCGGCTGACCACCCGGCCGCGGTGTTCGACCAGGGTGCGCAGCAGGGCGAACTCGCGCCGCGGCAGGTCGACCGCCTGGCCGTCGACCTCGGCGGCGAAGTGTTCGGGGTCGAGGCGGATGCCGGCGAAGGCGATGCCGCCGTTGTCGGCGGGCGCGCCGCGGCGACGCAGCAGGGCGCGCAGGCGCGCCTGCAGCTCCGCCGGATCGAAGGGTTTGCCGAGGAAATCGTCGGCGCCGGCGTCGAGCGCCTCGACGCGGTCCTGCACCCGATCACGGGCGGTCAGCACCAGGATCGGCGCGTCTGCGCCCGCTTGCCGGGCGGCGCGAATGACCTCGATGCCGTCGAGGCCCGGCAGGCCGAGGTCGAGCACCATCAGCGCGAATCCGCCCTGGCGCGCCGCGGCCAGCGCCTGCCGTCCGTCCTGCAGCCAGTCGACCGTGTAGCCGGCGCGGCGCAGCGCGGTCTGCAGGCCCTCGCCGAGCAGCGGATCGTCTTCGACCAGGATCAGGCGCATGTCGGGTCGGTCGGCCGGCGGTTGGACACGGTCGACAGTGTCGCCGACCCGCTGGCCGGCTGCACCCGAATCCGGCCGATCAGGACAGCTTGCGCTGCGCCTTTTCGAGCCCGGCCTGCGCCTCCTTGCGGCGACCGGCGTCGGCCGACTCGCGTCCCGGCCGCGGCGGCGCGTGCAGCGCCTTCTCGAAGTGGGAGACGGCTTCCCGGTACTCGCCCTGGTCGAGCAGGAAGTCGGCGTAGAAGTAGTTGGCGTCGATGCCGTCGGGATCGAACTCGAGCCCCTTCTTCAGGTGGGCGCGGGCGCGGGCGTCGTCGCCGAAGCCGATCGGCCAGCCCGGCACCTGGTAGTACAGGCTGCCGAGGCTGGTATGGGCCGAGCCGCCCAGCGCCGACGGATCGATCCCGATGGCTGCTTCGAAGTCCGACTTGGCCTGCTTGGCCAGCGAAAGCGCGCCCAGCCCAGCCTTGGCGCCGGCCTGGGTCGACAGCGCGATGCCCTCCCAGATCAGCAGGCGCACATCGTCCGCGCGTTGCTGCCGGGCTGCGGCGATGTCGGCGAGCAGCGCCTCGTAGGCGGCGACCTGCTGGTTCTCCGGTAACGCGTAGCGGATCTCGGCCCAGCGCGACTGGATCCTCGGCAGCGGGTCGACGCTGGCCGCCGCGACAGGCGGCGTGGCCTCTTCGGCGGTCGCGGCGCCGCAGACGGCGATCAGGGCGGCGAGCAGGAGGGGACGCAGATGACGCTTCATGGAGTGGCTCCCTGGGTGGAGGTGGAAAGGGCGCTGCCCGGGCGGGCGTGGCGGCGGATCGCCGGAAGCTGCGCGGCCAGCGCGCGGTCGACGAGGCCGGGCAGCCAGGCGTTGAGGCGGACGAAGAACTTCTCCGGCCAGCCGATCTGCATCCGGCGGCGACCGTTGCGGATGGCCTGCATGAGCTGCTCGGCGACCGCGGCGGGATCGTCGACGCGCACCTTCAGCTCGCGGTTGAGCGCATCGACCGCGGCGTCGTTGAACGTCGTCGCAGCGGCGCGCGGCGACAGCCAGAGGAATCCGACGCTGCCGTCGGCGTGCTCGCGGCCGAGCGCCTCGAACAGTCCGCGCAGGGCGAACTTGCTGGCGCTGTAGGCGGCGAAGCCCGGGTAGCCGAGGCTGCCGAAGGTCGAGCCGACCGCGACGACGGCGGCGGCGGGTTGCCGGGCGAGGGTGGGCAGCAGGTCGCGGGTCAGCGCCAGCGGCGCGACGACGTGCAGCTGCATCAGCCGCTCGGCCAGCGCGTCGCCGGTGTCCTCGAGCAGCCCGAAGGCCGGGCAGGCCGCGGCGTGCACCACGAGGGTCAGCGGGCGCTGCAGGCCGCGTGCGGCGGCGACGACGCGCTGGCGATCGTCGGCGCGCGTCAGGTCGGCGGCGAGCGGCAGCAGGCGGCCACGCCGACCGTCCTGCGTCGGGTCGGCAGCGGGCGGAGTGCGCGCCACCGCCAGCACGTCGCAGCCAGCTTCGAGCAGGCGCGTGATCAGCGCACCGCCGATGCCCCCGCTTGCGCCGGTGACCAGCGCAGCGGCGCCGTCGAGGCGGATCATGCGGCCTCGCGCCGGCTCATCCGGCGCGCCTCGATCTCGCGGAAGATGTCGCCGTACAGGGCGTAGAAGCGCCGCGCGGCGTGGACGATCGCCGCCCGGTCGGCGGGTTCGTCGATGCGGTCCATCAGCCGGGCGAAGAAGTCGGTGTGCTCGCGATCGAGTTCGCCGTGCGAGCGCAGGTAGGAGAACGCCCGGCGCGACGCGCCGATGCCGCTCTCGATGGCCTCGGCGGCCTGGCAGGCCAGCGCCACGCTGGTGCCTTCCAGCACCAGCACCATGCCGAACAGCGAGGCGGGATTGCCGCGCATGATGCCGTCGTAGGCGTAGGCCACCATCAGCTCGGTCGACAGCCACGGCTGGCTCGATGCCCACGCGGCGCGATCCTCGCCGAGCGCCTCGAGATCGTCGAGGATCCACTGCTCGTGGCCGATCTCCTCCTCGATGTAGTGGGCGACCGCCTCGCGCAGCCAGCCCAGCCGCTCGGGCAGGCGCGCGCCGCAGGCCATCAGCAGCGGCGCGGTGTGGCGGACGTGGTGATAGGCCTGGCCGAGGAAGGCGACGTAGTCGTCGCGCCCGATCGCGCCCTGCAGCGCGCGCTGGATGATCGGCTGCGACTGCAGCCGCTGGCGCTCGGCGGTCGTGGCGTCGAGCAGGGTCTGGTGGAAGCTCATGCGGTCTCCATCGTTTGCGGGGATTCGGCGAGTGCGGCGTGGGCCGCGTCGATCTGTTGGGCGAAGCGGGCCAGCACCTCGGCGCGGCGCACGCGGCCGTTGGCGGTGGCCAGGCCCGAGGCGACGTCGAAGGGACGTGCGGCGCGGACGAAGGCGGCGATGCGGGCATAGTCGGGCAGGGCCGCGTTCACCGCGTCGATCGCCCGCTGCAGTTCGGCATCGCTGCAGTCGGTACTGCGCGCGACGAGCACGGCGACGTTGTGCGCGCGCGCTTCGCCGTCGACCACCGCCTGGGCGATCACGCCGCTGCCGCACAGCTCGGACTCGATCCACTCCGGCGCGACGTTGCGGCCGTAGGCGGTGATGAACACGTTGCGGCGCCGGCCGTCGATGCTGAGGTAGCCGTCGGCGTCGATGCGCCCGAGATCGCCGGTGGCGATTTCCGCGCCGGCCAGCGGACCGCCGAGGTAGCCGAGCTGCGCCGCGCCGCGCACGTGCACCTCGCCGGCAGCGTCGATGCGCAGCTCGACGTGCGGCAGCGGTCGTCCCACCGTGCCGCGGCGCCGTGCGCCGGGCCGGTTGAGGCAGACCACCGAGCCGCACTCGCTGAGCCCGTAGCCTTCGTAGAGCGGCAGGCCGAGGCGCTCGGCGCGCGCATGCAGCGCCGAGGCGACCCGCGCGCCGCCGACGGCGACGAAGCGCAGCGGATGGCCCAGCGCAACGCCACGCTCCAGCACGCCCAGCAGCGCGTCCAGCAGCTGCGGCACCAGGATCAGGCTGTCCGGCGCGTGCGCGTCGATGCAGGCGAACAGCGTGCGCGGGTCGATGCCGGCGGCGCCGCTGTAGCCGACCCGAGCCAGGTCGGGCAGCCGCACCTCGACGCCGCGCAGCAGTGCTGCGTACACCGCGACGTTCTCCAGCAGCGTGGACAGCGGCAGCACGCTCAGGTGGCGCCGCGGCGCGGCGTCGGCGGTCGCTTCGCCGAGCGAGCGGGCGACGCGCAGCAGGAGATCGTC
>VFQU01000287.1_pt1 | contig 49643 bp, 47 predicted proteins | sample 3512311 | NCBI WGS metagenome assembly VFQU01 (sample SAMN10412377, study PRJNA504923) | tailings metagenome | isolation source: Relicate 3 Philex TSF3 active mining site | place: Philippines: Tuba, Benguet | collected 2017-08-29 | reverse complement strand
GTAATCCGCCAATGGCACGGTCCCCAAGGTCACCACCGCTTCCGGCAACACCGCCAGATTCAACGCCCGCCCAGCCACGGCAAAGCCCGTTGAGACCGGCGGATGCGCATGCACCACGGCTTGCACGTCCGACCGTAGCTTGTACACCGTGCAATGCATCTGAATCTCAGTGGTGCAGGCCCGCGTACCTTCCAGCTTCCGCCCCTCGAGGTCCACGATCAGCATGTCCTCGGGCTTCATCATGCCTTTGCTCACGCCAGTAGGCGTGCAAAGCAGACGCTCACTATCCAGCCGGACGCTGATATTGCCGTCATTGGCCGCAACCCAGCCCTTCTGGTACATCAGCTTTCCGACCTCGACAATCGAGGCTGCGATTTCGTTGGGGAACATCTGGAATCTTTTACTCTACACAATTACGGCCGCGGTTGCCTTCTAGTCCTTCTTGTAGACGTGCTGGTTCTGAAACACGCGCTCGCCCAATACCTGCTTCACAGTCTGCCGCAGCGCGTTATCGCCCTGCATCAGCAGATCTTTCAACTTCTCCTCCGGCCAGCCGCGAAAACTCGTTACATGATACTCCCGGTTGCCGTCCACTGGCTCCAGCGTGAAGAAATAATTCGACACACAACGCCGCGTCCCATCCGCCTTCACCTTACTCACGCTGTGCCATGACGTCTTGTCCGTTTGCATCACCGCCAGCCGGTTGAACCGGCTCTCTATCGTTCTCGGCTGTCCTTGCGGCCCTTCGTCCCACAACTCCAGATTGCCGCCATAGTCCTGCCGCCAGCCCGGCGACACGTAATAGAGCAGATTCAACGCCCGGTAGCGCTTCCGCTCGAAATCGTGACTATTGTCCAGATGCGGATTCAAATAGTGCCCCTGGACCATTGCGCTGATCCCCCCGGCATACAGGCGCTCATCCGGCAGCAGTCCGGCGATCCCACAAATCTCGCCCACGCGCTCCACCACCCGCGGATCCTGAAATGCATAGAGCGCTTCCTCCACCAGCGGCTCGTACTGGTTCATCTGCACCCCCACGTACTTCAATTCCCCCAGGTGATTCTTCAACACCATCTTTTCCACCGGCGGAAAGCCATCCACGATCCTCTGCGCCAACTCCGACGGCAGCAGATCATCCACCACAAAGCTCTTCACCGTCCGCGCCTGCGCAAATTCCGCGGCCGCCGCCGCACTGGCTTCTTCCAGCCTCTTCACAATCAGTGCCGCAATTTGCTCCCGGTTCCAACTCATAGCCGTACCCCCCACTTTACAATCAAAGGGTGGAGCCAAGACCCATCTGCCCGAACTGCCGGGCCTTCATCAGCCGGGCCGATCGCGTCTGTCCTTATTGCGAATTCGAACTCGCCCCCGCCCCCAAGACCCGCCTCGGCACCGCCCGCACCCTTTCGAGCCTGCTACCCCAGAATGGCCAGCTCACCGTCTACATACTCGCCGTCAACGGCTTCCTCTACCTCGCCATGGCCCTCTTCAATCAGGTCAACGTCACCGGTGGCGGCATCTTTGATCTCAGTGGTGGCACCCTTTTTCTGTTCGGCGCCAAAGAACCCTCCTACATCTTCCACGGCGAATGGTGGCGGCTCATCACCGCGGGCTTCCTGCACGCCAGCATCATCCACATCGCCATGAACTCCTGGGCCCTTTACGATCTCGGCGCCCAGGCCGAAGACGCCTTCGGCTCCGGCCGCATGCTCGTCATCTACCTCATCGGCTCGATGACGGGCTTCTTCGCCTCAGCTCTCTTTGCCCCTTCGCTCAGCGTGGGAGCCTCAGCGGGCATCTTCGCCCTCATTGGCGCAATGATCGCCTTCGGCATGCAGCAGCGCTCCACCCTCGGCAGCTACGTCAAGTCCGCTTACACCCGTGTCGCCGTCTGGGCGCTGCTCATCAGCTTCCTCATCCCCTTCACCGATAACTGGGCCCACATTGGCGGCCTCGCTGGCGGCTTTCTCTCCGCCTTCATCGCCACCCACCCCAGCCTTTCCGAACCCCGCCAGGAACGTTACTGGAACATTGCTGGCCTGGCCGTCGCCGCCATCATCCTGCTCAGCTTCGTCGTTCAGTTGTTCACCGCCCTGCGCTTGCTCCGCACCTAAAGCTTCCGCGCGTGCACCTCGTAATACGGCACGCGCGCGAAGAATCCATGCTCCGGCGCTTCGTTCTTCCCTGCCCCCAGCGTCAGCATCCGATCATCCAATTCCGCAGCCGCCGCGGCACTCAGCCCCTCGTAGGCCAGCACCACCGGCGCCAGAAACTGTTTCATCCCCGACAGCCACGCCTCCACACTCACCGCCCGAGCGACAAACAACCGGGGCACAAACCGGATCTCCGTGAAGGCCCTTCCCAGTTGCTCCACCACAAAGCCCTCCCGGCCCCAATCCCGCGCCCCGCCAATGGTTTTCAATTCCGGCCTTGCCGCCGCGCAAATCCGGAAAAGCTCATCATTCAGGCATCCCTCGCGCCAGGCCGTGAAGGCAACAACCCCACCCGGCTTCAGCACGCGCGCCACCTCCGCCACGGCCCCTTCCGCATCCCCGCTGAAGATCAGCCCGAAGCTGCTCAGCACCACATCGAAGGCCTCGCTCTCGCACGGCAGCGCCTCCGCCCCGCCCAGGCGCCAGTCCACCGTCAGCCCCTCAAATTCGGCCCGTTGCCGGGCCCGGTTGAGCAAAAACTCCACCGGGTCCGCTCCCATCACCTCTGTTCGCCGCCGCGCCGCCGCCAGCGCCGTATTCCCTGTCCCGCAACCCACATCCAACACCCGCTGCCCCGCATACAGCGGCACTTCATCGCACAGCCATTCCCCCACCCCCTGGGCCGCCGGCGCGATCTTGCCAAAGTCCCCGGCGGCCCAAACATTTCCCGTCATCCCTGTTTTTCCAGCACCGCGATCATCGCCTGACAGAATGCCGGCAGGTCCTCGGGCTTGCGTGACGTGATCAGGTTCCGGTCCACCACCACTTCGGCATCCACCCAATCCGCCCCGGCATGGATCACATCATCCTTGATCGCAAAGAAGCTCGTCGCCTTGCGCCCGTTCAGCATCCGCGCCGAACACAACACCCACGGCCCGTGGCAGATCGCCGCCACCATCTTGCCCGCCTTATCCAGTTCATGCACAAAGGTCGTCGCCGCCGGGTGCCGTCGGATGTGGTCCGGCGCAAACCCGCCCGGCGCCACTACGCCGTCATAATCTTCCGGCTTCACTTCTGAGTAGCTCTTCTCCGCCACCGCCGGGTAGCCCACCTTGCTCGGGTAATTCTTCCCCGCTTCGGCGCCCACCAGATACACCTCCGCTCCGGCTTCCTTCAACCGGTAGTACGGATACCAAACTTCCAGTTCCTGATACAGCTGGTCCACCAGCACCGCAATGCGCTTTCCTTGTAGGGTCATCACCCCCTAGCGTACGCCAAGATTCCCGTAAACGTTGCCCTGCGCCAGCTTCTCGAAGTGCTCATAAACCAGACGCGTGACATCTTTCACCGGGTTGAACGGCTCGGTCAGATAGGTCCCCATCACCGCCAGCACAAAGGGCCGCCCCTTCACGTAAATAATCCCCGTCTCTGTTCGCACTCCCGTCAATTCCCCCACCTTCGAGGCCAACTCCACCCCCTCCGGCACCGCTTCGCGCATCTCCGCCTTCACCAGCTTCATCATCGCCAGCATCTCGCGGCTGGCTTTCGCGCTCACTGTCTTGCCTTCCTCAATCATTCGCACCAGTTCCACCATCTCGTTTGGCGTCGAAATGTTCTCCTCATTCCGGCTCGCCGCTGCCTGGTCAATCATGATTCGCTGCAGCCGAGTCCGCGGCAGCCCCAGCCGCGCCACCGTACGATTGATGTTTTCCATTCCGGCCCGCCGTATGCACCAGTTCGTGGCCGTATTGTCTGACGAGGCGATCATCTCGCGCACAATCTCTTCCACCTGCACCTCAATCGCCCCCTGCCATTCCCCAAACCGCTTCTGCAGCACACCGCTGCCGCCCACCACATCCTTGCGCTCAATCTTCACACGCGCGCCAAAGTCCAACTCACCCGCCTCCCGCAGCCGGAACATCTCCACCAGTATGGGCACCTTGATGGCGCTCGCCTGCGGGAACAGCACATCCCCGCGGTAGCTCCAACGCCGCCCCGTCTTCAGGTCCAGTATCGCCACCCCCAGCACACCGTCCATTTTCTGGTCGTAGCTTTCCAGCCGTGACGCCAGCTTCTCCCAAAGAAGCTCTTCCACCGTCTGCGACGGGGCCGCTAACGCACTCAAACACAGCAGAATCAGGGTTCGCATTTCCAGATCTTAGTATATTTCACTCAAATTTTCTACTGTGTTTTCCATTGAACGAACTTCCCTGTCACTCTTGTCAAAATTTTTATTTTGTTTATTTTCAATGACTTATTTCGGATTTTTAGCACTCGCCGCCAGAGTGTGCTAAAAGTATTGGTGTGAAGGCGCTACCGTGCGCCTTTATAAAACAACAAAGGATCGATGGAGGTTGTCCACGATGAACATCCGTCCGCTCTACGACCGCATAGTGGTCAAGCGTCTGGAAAATGATGTCGACATGGTGAACGGGCTTTACATTCCCGATTCCGCCAAGGAAAAGCCGCAGGAAGGCGAAGTCGTCGCCGTTGGCAAGGGCAAGCGTCTCGAAGATGGCAAGGTAGTTGCCCTCGACGTCAAGCCCGGCGATCGCATTCTCTTCGGCAAGTATTCCGGCTCGGACATCAAGCTGAACAGTGAAGAATACCTGATCATGCGTGAGGACGAAGTCCTCGGGATCATTGAAAAGTAAGAGAATCAGGAGGAATTAAGACTCATGCCCGCAAAGCAGATTATTTACGCGGAAAACAGCCGTCAGGCGATTCTGCGCGGCGTCAACCAGCTGGCTGACGCAGTGAAAGTTACCCTCGGCCCCAAAGGCCGGAACGTCGTTCTCGAAAAGAAGTTCGGCGGCCCCACCATTACCAAGGACGGCGTCACCGTCGCCAAGGAAGTCGAACTGAAGGATCCGCTCGAAAACATGGGCGCCCAGATGGTTCGCGAAGTCGCCTCCAAGACCAGCGACATCGCCGGTGACGGTACCACCACCGCCACCATCCTCGCTCAGAGCATCTTCCGTGAAGGCGTCAAGCACGTTGCTGCCGGCGCCAACCCGATGGCTCTGAAGCGCGGTATCGACAAGGCCGTCGAAATCGTCGTCAAGGAAATCGAAAAGCAGGCCGTCAAGGTCACCTCGGACGACAAGATCGCCCAGGTCGGCACCATCTCCGCCAATGGCGACGCCGAAATCGGCAACACCATTGCCGAAGCCATGAAGAAGGTCGGCAAGGACGGCGTCATCACCGTCGAAGAATCCAAGACCATGCACACCGAACTGCAGACCGTCGAAGGCATGCAGTTTGACCGTGGCTACCTGAGCCCCTACTTCATCTCCGACCCTGATCGCATGGAAGCGGTCATGGAGAACCCCTTCATCCTGATCCACGAAAAGAAGATCAGCAACATGAAGGACCTCCTGCCCCTGCTCGAGCAGATTGCCCGCTCTGGCAGCCCGCTGGTCATCATCGCCGAAGAAGTGGAAGGCGAAGCCCTGGCCACCCTCGTGGTGAACAAGCTGCGTGGCACCCTGAACGTCGCCGCCGTCAAGGCGCCCGGCTTCGGTGACCGCCGCAAGGCCATGCTGGAAGACATTGCCATCCTCACCGGTGGCAAGGCCATCATGGAAGAAACCGGCATCAAGCTTGAAGGGGTCCGCCTCGAAGATCTCGGCCGCGCCAAGCGCGTCGTCATCGACAAGGACAACACCACCGTCATTGATGGTTCCGGCGATGCCAAGAGCATCGAAGGCCGCATCAAGCAGCTCCGCGCCCAGATCGAGGAAACCACCTCTGATTACGACCGTGAAAAGCTGCAGGAGCGCCTTGCCAAGCTTGCTGGCGGCGTAGCCGTCATCAAGGTCGGCGCTGCCACCGAAACCGAAATGAAGGAAAAGAAGGCTCGCGTCGAAGACGCCCTGCACGCCACCCGCGCCGCTGTCGAAGAAGGCATCGTCGCTGGCGGTGGTGTGGCTCTGCTCCGCGCCTCGGCCGCTCTCGCGGAACTCAAGCTCGAAGGTGACGAAGCCATCGGCGTCGCCATCATCAAGCGCGCTTGCGAAGAGCCCGTGCGTCAGATCTCCGGCAACGCCGGCTATGAAGGCGCCACCATCGTCGAGAAGATCAAGGCCAGCTCCGATGCCGCCTACGGCTTCAACGCTGCCTCCGGCGTCTTCGAAGACATGATCGCCGCTGGCGTCATTGACCCGGCCAAGGTCACCCGCTCGGCCCTGCAGAACTCCTCCTCCATTTCCGGTCTCATGCTCACCACTGAAGCCATGATCTGCGAGATCCCCGAGAAGAAGCCTGCGGCGCCCGCCGGCGGCGGCCACCACGGCCCCGAAATGGACTACTAAACCTTAGCCAGTCCAAAGCAAAACCAGAAAGAGCCCTCCGGCGACGGAGGGCTCTTTCCTTTTTTTCAGTTCCCGATCGCCCGCTGAGCCATCTGCCGCACCGCCGGTGTCTCGGTCATATCATTGGCCAGCCGCAGCAACTTCTCCCGCTGCCGCAGCGTGGTCTGCGGCCCCAGTCTTTGCAGCAGCGTAATCGCCAGCTTGCGTATCTCCTCTTCCCGGTCACTCAGGCCAATCGCGATCAAGTCCGCCTGCCAGGCTTGATCCGTAGGATGCGCTCCCATCGCGTTATACGAATCCACCCGCCGCGCTAGCCCTTCCTCTCTGCCCAGATATTCCGTAATCCGCCTTATCTTGGCTTCTTTATGGTTGGGGCCCCGCACCAGAGCGCCCACCATGGCGGGCTTTACCTCCGCTGGCTCGGCAGCATTCGCCAGGAAGTCCATATACCGCTGTTCATACATTTCCGGCGGTAGCACTGCGGTCTCGGCCAGCGCCACCGCCGCCATCTTCATCCGCAGGTTCTCGTGCGCCAGCAACCGCATGATTTCCTCACCATTCCGCTGCAGTATCGCCCGGCCATCGGCTCGAATGGCGATGCCATAAAGTGCCGAAGCTCCGTACAACTGCGCCTGCGTGCTTTTCGAATGAGCCGCGCCAAAGGCAACAGGAACCAGCGGACCCACGTCGCGTGCCGCTTTGATCTCATCAATCTGCTTCAGCGCTTCTTCCTGTGAAACAATCTTGCCCGGGTTCTGCATCAGCTGCTGCAAGAATGTAATGGTCCAATCCACTTCGGTTGCCAGGCAGAGTCCAGCCAGCATTAACCACAAGGCCATTATCCGCAAGAGCATTCTTCACCCCCTATTCGATACTAGCGCCCCAGTACCCGCAGTACTTTTGCACCCACCAAGTGCCTTCCCATTCCTTTCTGACTTCACTAACCTCATTTCAGGTATTTCTATGCACCGCTTCCTTATGCTCGCTCTCGCTCTTTCCACGTCGTCCTTCGCGGCCATCCTGGATTATTGGGCTCCTCTCACCCCGCAAACTTCTGGTGCCACCGGCACCGGTGTTGTCAACGTTTCCATCGACACCACCCTCAACTTGCTCTCGATCAGCACCACCTGGTCGGGCCTTTCCGGCCTCACCACCGCCGCCCACATTCACTGCTGCACCGCTGTTCCGCTTACCGGTAATGTTGGCGTCGCCTCGACAACGCCCAGCTTCGCGGGATTCCCCCTCGGCGTCTCCAGCGGCAACTTCTCCAACGCTCTCGACCTCACTCTCGCCAGCAGTTGGAACCCGGCCTACATCACGAACAACGGCGGAACCACAACTTCTGCCACCGCTGCGCTGCTCGCTGGTATTGCCGACGGCAGCTCCTACTTCCAGATTCACACCAACACCTTCCCGGGTGGCGAACTCCGCGGCTACCTCCAGCCCGTCCCGGAACCCGGCACCGTCGCCCTCATGCTCTGCGGACTCACCCTGTTGCCGCTGCTCCGGCGCCGCTAGATCCCTGGCCCCGTGTTCTCATAAAGAGAACCATGCCCGAACGTCGCGAATTCCTGTTCGGCCTCTCCTCACTGCTTGCCGCCGAAGGCGAGGCCGAAGCTCTCGATACCATTTACATCCCCGAACGCCACGCCGAAACGGACCGCGCCTTCCTCCTCGACTTCCTCGAGGAGTTTTCTTTTGGCATGGTCATCTCGGCCCACGACGGCCTGCGCGCCTCCAATGTCCCCACCCTGCTTAAGCGCCCCTCCACGATTTGGTGGCACCTCGCGAAGTCCAACCCCCAGAACGAAGCCCTCGCCGCCTCCCCCAACGTCATGGTGGTCTTTCGCGGCCCGCATGCCTATATCTCCCCCAACTGGTATCAAACCAAGAACGCTGTCCCTACCTGGAACTTCGCCGTCGTCCATGCCCGCGGCAAAGTCACGCGCCTCGATGACGACACGGCCTTCGCCGAATCACTCTCGCAATTGGTCGCCCGCAATGAGCAGCGCTACGGCGGCGGCGACCGGTGGCGCTATGAGGACCTCCCCGCTTCCTACCTCAAGGGCATGCGCCAGGGCATCGTTGCCTGGCAGATGGAAATCGAGTCTCTCGAAGGCAAATTCAAGCTCGGCCACGAGCGCTCCGCCGCCGACCGCGAAGGCACCCTCGCCGGTCTCGAACGCCCGCAGGAACGCGACATTCTCGCTCTCACCCGCGCTTATTACTCTCGCCGTCCCTCGCGCTAAGCCAAATGCGCAAAAGCCCCACGGCCCCCTCTGGGCCCCGTGGGGCTTCCCGCTCGTCTAGCTTTCCCGCAGGCTGACCAGTTGGTCCAGCAGCGGCGCCGTTCCGCCGTGGATCGTAATCCGTTCCACTTTGGCCGCAATCCGCTCCAGCGTCTCCAGCTCCTTCAGGCGAATCAGCAACGGGTGTTCCGCCATCAGACGCGCCGTGTTGAGCAGGTTGCGGGTGGCTGCCGTCTCCTCCCGCCGGGCAATCAGGTTTGCCTGCGCCCGCTTCTCGGCCGTCACCACCTGGTTGAGGATTTCGCGCACCTCACCCGGGGGAATGATGTCCTTCAGCGCAATCACGCCTACGCTGACGCCATACTCCCGCGCATTCGTGCGCACCTCCTCCGCCAGCGCCGCGTCAATGTCGGTCCGGCTGTTCAACACCTCGTCCAGCGTCCGGCGGGCCAGCGTTTGCCGTACCGCCAGCTGCACTGCCTTGTAGAGGTGATCGGTCGGCGCCTTCATCGCCTGCCGTGCCTTCAGCGGGTCCACTATGCGGTACTCCGCCCACACGTTCACCCGGATTGACACCTTGTCCGCCGTCAGAATCTCCTGCCCGGCGATCTCCAGCGCCTGCCGTCGCAGGTCCAGTATCTCCACGGCCGGCACGCCCGCGGTCCGCCAAACCAGGTGCGACCCCGGCTCCAACATCTGCACATACGCGCCATTCACAAACAGCAGCCCGCAACGGCCCTCTTCCACCACGATGGGCAGAAACAGCGCCTGCGTGCCCAGCCGCGCCAACTCCGCGGCGACCCGGCGCGGCACAATCACATTCTGGGTGGTATCGAAGTGCTCCACCGCCAACCGGGCGGCAGTCTTCCACACCAGGGTCCGTTCGCCCGGACCCTGGATGCGCTCCAGCCTGTCACTGCGCCACACCAGCGCCACTTCATTCGCTCCCGTCTCCACGACGCGAAACAGCGAATGCGCCAACTCCTGCCGCTCTTCGAGCAGCAAAGTGCTCCAGCGGCTGGTCAGCATCTGCGTGTCCACCGTGTGCCGTTCGATTTCCACGCCCGGGCCCCACACCGTGTGCCGGCCCGGCGTCAACATACCGGCAAAGCGTCCATGCCGTGATACAAATACACGTTCGCGATCGCCCACCCGGACGCGCGTCCATAACTTCATGACTAATTCACCTCCTTCGTTTCTTGTTGATGGCATCCAACCAGCGGCATCCCGCAGTATTCCGGCGGGTCTTCCGCCAGAGTCACATGATGTTACAACTCATGGACAGTTTCGGCAAAGACGCAAAGCCGGCACTACAGTGCACAATAATCGTCTATACGGCAACGGGATTGGGCTGACGCCCCTGGCTGGATCGCTGTTTATGGGTTGTGAGAGGCGGATTCGAACCGCCAGCCAACAGATTACAGGTCTGTCGCTCTACCTTTGAGCTATCTCTGGTTTGCGGGTCTCATCAGTCGCGATTCGCAATCGCGGATGCGCACCGGCATACGCCGCCATTCAGGCGGCGCACCAATGGGAATGTACCCCGGTTGGGACGAGTTACAGATTCCGAATTATAGGTGTGCATCGCAATGAGCTCCTTGGGTAAGTCTGCCTGAATCAAACACCACTGTCAAGTGGAAACTGCAATTCGTCTAATGTTTATCTTCCCTGCGGAGCAAATGCCTTTCACCGTCCAAACTTCTTTAGCGCCGCCCACAGCGCGCCATACGCCGGGCAAAGTCCGCCAGAAACTCCTCGCGCCACTGGCTGACACTCTTCGCCCCGGCATGAATCCCCTCCGCCCAAGCTGGGTCCTGATCATCGCACCACCAGTTGGGATGCCTGGCTGAGGCTAGCCGGTATCGCTCCGGCGGCGGTGGCACCGCGCGAAACTCCCCCGTCTGCCCATCCAATTCCGGATGGTCACTCTCCATGCGGAACCGCCACACTTTCACGTCCCGGGGAGCAAAGCGAAACCGCAAAGTCTTTCCGTCAAATCCCACTGCGGTTGGCACCCGGTTGTCCAACTGCACGGCCACCCGGTGCTGCGCCGTAAAGCCCCGCGGCGCTGCCAGCGCATACTCCACTACGCCAAACACCTCCACTTCATCCGCCGCCGTCGTCAGCCGCTCAAACACCTGTTTACGGCCATCCCAAATTCTGACGAAGCGGCCGCCCCATCCCGGCTGCCCCGGGTCCGCCGGGTTGCCCTTGAGCAACCAGCCCACCGCTGGGCTATCCCCCATCTTGATCGTTCCCTTCAGATGACTGGCAAAATAGTCGCCCAGCGCGCCCCGGCCCGCCAGTCGCCGCGCCACAAACTCCTGGTTGCCCCATTCGCCGTCCTGCCGCCCGCCCACGAACCAGCCCCGGTAAGTGGAGTTCGCTTCAATCATCCACAGCGCCGGGTGCTGCTGCTCCACATAGTTGTACGCATCCACGCTCCATAGCTTGTTCGGGCCCCCGATGAAGTAAACCCGCAGTTTCGGCAATATCTCGGGGTCATCATGCAGAGCCTGCGCCAGATCTTCGATGCCACCCCAAACCAGCACATGCAGCGGCCGTTTGTCCGCTTTCCGGGCACACCGTATGATCCAACGCGAACCTTCGCTCGGCTGCCCGATTCCCGTCTCCCCCGGACTCTCCAGCGCCCCCTGTTTGCTCATCGCCCGCAGCGCCGCTGGCCGCGGGTATGCCGCCGCGTGACGCCGCAACTGCGCATAATCACGCTCGTATTGTTCAATCACCTCCAGTATGTGTTTGCGTCGGCCCGGCCCAAATGGGGATGACACCAGCCCCTCGATGTCCAACTGGTCCGCGCACAGCAGCAGGTGCACCAGTGATTGAAAATCGTCCGGATCCGTACCCCCAATATCCGTCGTCACCACCACCCGCGGGCGCTCCGCAGCTGGTAACGGGTTTCCCCAACAGGCACTCGCCCCCATTTGCAGCAATGCCCTTCGGCTCCACTCCCGATTCATCCTGCCCATCTTAAGGCAAACACTCCGCTTGTCTGGCCGGCGTTACACCACCGTCATCCCCGCCAGCTTCCATTACCATAACTGTTTACCCTCACCCATGACGACTGTCTCTCACCTCGAATGCTCCGGCACCGGCAAGACCTACCCCGCCGGCCAGCCCATGAACCTTTCTCCGGACGGCTGGCCTATTCTGGTTCGCTACGACCTCGACAAGGCTCGCGACGGCTGGAACCGCGAATGGATCTCGTCCGGTCCAGCCAATATGTGGCGCTACGCCCCGGTGCTGCCCGTCACCAGGCCCCCCAGCATCGTCACCCTCGGCGAGGGCATGACAGCGCTCGTCCGTACCCGCCGTCTCGGCGAGGCAGTCGGCGCCACCGATCTCTGGGTGAAGGATGAAGGTCTCAATCCCACCGCCAGCTTCAAAGCCCGCGGCCTTTCCTGCGCCATCTCGATGTGCAAGGAACTGGGTATTCAAAAGATCGCCATTCCTTCGGCGGGCAATGCCGCCAGTGCTTCGGCCGCTTATGCCGCCGCGGCTGGAATTGAGTGCCACATCTTCATGCCGCGCGACGTCCCCCATGCGAACTACATCGAGTGCAAAAGCTTTGGCGCCCACGTCACCCTCGTCGATGGCCTCATCAGCGATTGCGCCAAGATTGTCGCCGCCCGCAAGGAAGAAGAGGGCTGGTTTGAAGTCTCCACCCTCAAAGAGCCCTACCGCATCGAAGGCAAGAAAACCATGGGCTACGAACTCGCCGAACAACTCCAGTGGCGCCTGCCCGACGTAATTCTCTATCCCACCGGCGGCGGCGTGGGGTTGATTGGCATGTGGAAGGCCTTCGAGGAAATGGAGCAGCTCGGCTGGATTCTTCCCGGCAAGCGTCCGCGCATGATTGCCGTTCAGGCCGAAGGTTGCCAGCCCATCGTCCGCGCCTTCGAAAGCGGCGCCGAACGCAGCGAGTTCTTTGAAAACGCTCAGACGGTGTCCAGCGGCCTGCGCGTCCCCAAACCGCTCGGCGACTTCCTCATTCTGCGCGCCATCCGCGAATCGGGCGGCACAGCCATTGCCATCAGCGACGAAGAGGCTCTCGCGGCCGGCGTCGAACTCGCCCGCCTCGAGGGCATGTTTGTCGCCCCGGAAGGCGCTGCCTGTGTCGCTGCCGTCCGCCACCTCATTCAGACGAGCTTTCTTTCTCCCGACGAGCGCATAGTCATTTACAACACCGGCGCGGGTCTCAAATATCTTGAGGCGTATTCCTCGCTTTTTCCGCGTGTCTGATTGGCGCTTCGCGCGCGATTCGATATAGTTGCTGAAACCTTGAGGAGGGCTCAAATGGCCTTTTGTACAAATTGCGGTACCGAGATGGCAGGCGCGGCCTTTTGTCCGCAATGCGGGCTGAGAGCCGGCAATACCGGCACAGCCCCGCCATCACCCCATTCCAACCACGCTCAGTCCGGCGCCATGTCCGACAACCTGGCCTCTGCTCTCTGTTACCTGCTGGGCCTCATCACCGGCGTTCTCTTTCTTGTCCTGGCCCCCTACAACCAGAACCGCACCATTCGCTTCCATGCCTGGCAATCCATTCTGCTCAATGTTGCCTGGATCGTTCTCTGGGTCATCCTCTCCGTCGTATCCATGCTCATGAGCATCTTCTCGCTTCTGCTGCTCCCGCTGTGGATTTTACTGCCGCTGGGCGGCCTCGGCCTTTGGCTCTGGCTGATGTGGCGCGCTTACAACAACCAGCCGGTCCGGCTGCCCTACATTGCCGACATCGCCGATAAACAGGCCGGGGCGTGAAGTCCGTTCTCTTCGTCTGCTACGGCAACATCATGCGCAGCGCCTTTGCCGAGGCTTACCTGCGCCACCTGCAAGCCAGCGGTGAGGCGCCCTCGCGCCTCCAGGTAGCCTCGGCCGGCGTGCGCGCCTACCCGCTCGAACGGGCCGAGCCTGCCGCCCGGCGGGTGGCGCAGTCTCTAGGCATCTCTCTCGATCACCATCGCGCCACGCCTACTTCCGCGGACCTGCTGGCCGCCTTTGATCGCGTCTACTTCATGGACCGTCTGAATCAGGAGATCCTTGCCGAGGACTTCCCCCATCTGGCCTCAAAAGCGGACTTTCTCTCCGTCTGGCTCGAAGAGGGGCCGCTCGAAATTGACGACCCCTACCGCCGTTCCGACGCCGAAATTGCCGCCTGCTTCCGCCGCATCCAGACCGCCATCCACCGCCTCGTCGATTCGCTCTAGCAGTCAATTGCCTGCATCAGCTTCGCCACCAGCGCCGTCCACCCGGTCTGATGCGACGCCCCCAGCCCCAGCCCTGTATCGCCGTGGAAGTATTCGTAGAACAGGATCCGGTCGCGGAAACCGGCATCCTTTTCAAACTTCCAGTGATGCCGCATCGCCGGCCGCACCTGCTCCTGATTCAGCAGAAACAGATTCGACAGCCGCCGCGACAGCTCCGCGGCCACCTTGTCCAGCGTCATGAGCTGGCCAGAGCCCGTTGTGCATTCCACCTGTATGGCTTCCCCATGGTAGTGATGGAACTTCTGCAGGCTCTCAATCAACAGATAGTTGGTGGGAAACCAGATCGGGCCGCGCCAGTTGGAGTTTCCCCCGAACAGACCCGTCTGCGACTCAGCCGGTTCATAATCCACCCGGTACTCATTGCCGCCCACATGCAGCACATACGGATTCGCCTGATGATGCTTCGACAGCCCCCGTACGCCGTAATCGCTCAGAAACTCGTTGGGGTCCAGCATACGCCGCAGAATCGCCTTCAGCCGCTCCCGCCCCACCAGCGAAAGCAGCCGCCGCTCGCCCACCCCGTGCCGCGTCAGCGATGCAAGATTCCCCGCCAGATCCGGCCGGTTCTCGATAAACCAGTTCATCCGCCGTTTGAACCCCGGCAGGGAATCAATCACGCCCGGCTCCAGCGTGTCCACCGCAAAAAGTGGAATCAGCCCCACCAGCGACCGTACCCGCATCGGCAGCTTCCGCCCGTCGGGCAATCGCAGCCGGTCGTAGTAGAACTGGTCTTCGTCATCCCACAGCCCCATCCCTCCGCCGCGATTCATCGCCGCAGCAATATGCAGGAAATGTTCAAAGAACTTGCTCGCCACATCCTCATACACCGGGTTGGTCCGCGCCAGTTCGATGGCGATCTTGAGCAGGTTCAGGCAGTACATCGCCATCCACGACGTGCCATCGCTCTGCTCCAGCCGTCCACCCGTCGGCAGTGGCCGTGAGCGGTCAAAGACGCCGATGTTGTCCAGCCCCAGAAAGCCACCCTCGAAGATGTTGTTCCCCGCGGCATCCTTGCGGTTCACCCACCACGTAAAGTTCATCAACAGCTTGTGGAAGACGCTCTCCAGAAATGCCGTGTCCGGTTTGCCCGTCAACTTCGCGTCAATCTTGTAAACGCGCCAGCAGGCCCAGGCGTGCACCGGCGGATTCACATCCGAAAAATGCCATTCATAGGCGGGAATCTGCCCGTTGGGGTGCATGTACCATTCGCGCAGGAATAACGCCAGTTGCCGCTTGGCGAACTCCGGGTCAATCAGCGCGAAAGGAATCATATGGAAGGCGCTATCCCAGGCTGCGTACCACGGGTATTCCCACTTGTCCGGCATCGAGATGATGTCGGAGTTAAACAGATGCCCCCATTCGTGGTTGCGACCCGTCTTCCGCTCGGGTGGCGGCGCCGGTTGTCCCGGGTCGCCCTTCAGCCAATCCTCCACCACGAAGTGGAAGTACTGCTTGGTCCAGATGAGCCCAGCCGCGGCTTGCCGCTGAATGCTCTTGGCATCCTCCGTCCGGCATCCTTTGCCGCGTCCCAGGACCTGTACATAAAAATCATCCGCTTCCGCAATCCGCCGCGACAGCACCTCCTCGCTGCCAGCGATTCCCGCTTCCTCCACCGAATGCAACCGCATCAGAATGGTTTGCTCGCCGCCAGCCGGCACATGCATCCGGTAGCGTGCCGCCGCCTTGGTGCCGCGCCGCTCCGGGTTCAGCACCGTCCTGTTGCCCTCAATCAGCGCCACCCCAAAAGCGTCCTTGAAATAGTGCCCTTCGCCGTTCAGCCCGTAGAGCCGCACCACGTTGGTCTCGTTATCCGTAAACAGCAGTTCCGTCGCTCCCGGCGCGTGGAACTGATACTCGCCAAGGCTGGCATGCCGCAGGCGAATTTCCTGCTCATTGACTGCTTCCAGCACCGGCTTCGCCCCGCGTCCAAATGACCAGACGTTGCGGAAAAACACTTGCCCTAGCAGATCGAGGTAGGCCGCCTCCGGCCCCCGGTTCACCACCCTCACGCGAATGTGTATGTCATTGGCGCTTCCCTTCGCATACTCGGCATAAACGTCAAAGTAACGGTCATCATCAAAGATGCCCGTATCAAACAGTTCATACTCGGGCTCCTGCCGCGACAAACGCCCCTGATCCCGCAACAACTGGTAGGGAAACTCCCGTTGTGGGTACTTGTACAAACCCTTCAGATACGAAGCCGTCGGCGTGGCATCCAGGTAATAGTAAAGTTCCTTGACATCCTCGGCATGGTTGCCTTGCGGGCCAGCCAGGCCAAAGAGCCGTTCCTTCAGAATCGGGTCCTTGCCATTCCAGAGCGCCAGCGAAAAACACAACCGGCAGTGATTGTCGCTGATTCCCAACAACCCGTCTTCGCCCCAACGGAAAGCACGCTGGTGCGCGATATCAAAGGGAAAGTAGTCCCACGCCGTGCCATGCGGGGAATAGTCTTCCCGCACCGTGCCCCATTGCCGCTCGCTCAGGTAAGGCCCCCACCTCCGCCAGTGCTGTGCCTTGCGGCGGTCCTCCTCAAGCCGGGCCCATTCCGCCGTTTGCAACATAGTTCACTCCTCGCGTTCTTATTTTTCGGCGATGAGGTAGCGGGTCGGCAGGCAATAGAGAAATTTCATGGGAGACCGCCGGATGTTCCGCAAGCCCTGTTCCTCGAACACCTTCTTGTATTCTCTCGTATGCAGGATGTCCAGGATTGCAATTTCCCCGCCAGGGCGCAACAGCTTGATCAATCGGGCCAGCGCCTGATTCCGCTCTGACCGTTTCCCGATCGCATGCAGGCAGAAGCTCGAAATAATCTTGTCGAATGAATTGGGACCGTAGCGCAAATCCGTGACATCCCCATCTTCAAAGCGCACGATATCCGCAACTCGCTCAGCTACCGCATTCTCCATCGCCGCTTCGATGCTGTTTTCACTCAACTCTTCCTGACTCCAAACGTCCATGCCAACCACCTCCCCGAGTGGCGCTTTTCGCGCGGCCATGATCGTCAACAAGCCCCGCCCGCAACCCACATCCAGTACTTTCTCCCGCCCCCTCCATTTCATCTCTTCGAGCATCCGCCACGCCAGTCCATACTTCCCCGACTTACTCGACCAAAGCATCACTCCCGCCGCCACCAGCGCCAGGATGCCCAGCCACAGGCAAATCGACATGACCAGTTCCGGCCAGACTTCCACGCTCCCCTGCAGGGCGATGAACTGGGCCAGTCCGGTGCCAACCAGCACCAGGCCCACCATTCCCAGCGCCCGGACCCTCTCCGGTTTGTCAATTCCGTAATCTGCGGTTTTCATATTCGCCTTGCTTCCAGTCTCCCAAATCGGACGAAATCCTGGTCAGGATGATATAACTAGGGTGAATTCTTACGGTCTGTCCGGAAAGGAAGAGCGTCCCTTGACACCCCAAGACCCCAAACCCAAAAAACCATTCTCCCGCCGCGGCTTCATGCAGGGCGTCGGCGCTGGCGCCAGCGCTGTCGGCCTGGTTGCCACTGCAGACGAGGCCCAAGCTCAAAGCAACGTTAAATCCCAGGGCCCTGCCGCCGTTCCCGTCACACTGAACATCAACGGGAAGGCGCTCAAGGCCAATGTCGAGCCCCGCGAAACGCTGCTCGACACCCTCCGCAACCAGCTCGATCACACCGGCGCCAAGCGCGTCTGCGATCGCGGCACCTGCGGCGCCTGCACCGTCATCGTCGATGGCAAGGTGCAATATTCCTGCACGGTCCTCGCCATCGATGCCCAGGGCCGCCAGATACAGACCATCGAAAGCCTCACCGCCGGCGGCAAGGTGCACCCCATCGTCCCGGCCTTCGTCAACAACGATGCCCAGCAGTGCGGCTACTGCACGCCCGGCTTCGTCATGGCAGCCAAGGGCTTCCTCGATCGCAATCCCAACCCGACTTACGACCAGGTCAAGGAAGGCCTCGGCGGCAACCTCTGCCGCTGCGGCACCTACGTGGGCGTTCGCAAAGCTGTCCTCGAAGCGGCCAAAGCCCTCCGCGCCGGCAACAACGTGAAAGGAGCTGTCAATGCCTAATTACTCCTGGCCACCGATGGACCAGCGCAAGGTCATCGGCAAACCCCATAGCCGCCTCGACGGCTTCGCCAAATCGAGCGGCCGCGCCAAATACCCCAGCGACGTCAATCGCCCCGGCATGCTGCACGGCGTCATTCTGACCTCCCCGCATGCTCACTGCGTCATCAAGAGCATCGACACCTCCGCCGCCCAGAAAATGCCCGGCGTCTCCAGCATTCGTGTCACCGCTCCGGCCGGCACCGAAATCCAATGGGCCGGCGCGGAAATCGCCTGGGTGGCCGCCGACACCGAACAGCACGCCATTGACGCCTTGCGCGCCATCCAGGTGGAATACAACGCGCTGCCGCACTTTGTGTCTGAAGAAGACAAGGCCAAGGCCGGCACCCGCGCCAAGCCCGCCGGTGAGCAAACCACGGGCGACGTGGACGAAGCCTTCAAGGCGGCCGATGCCGTCACCGAAGGCTACTACGCCATCCCCGTTCTCACCCATTGCTGCCTCGAACCGCACGGCCAGGTCATCGAATGGAAGGGCGACAAAATGGAGTACTGGCCCTCTTCTCAGGCCGTCTCCACCGTCGCTGGCGACCTCGCACAGCAACTGAAAATCCCCGCCTCCCAGATTCACGTCTCCATGGACTACATGGGTGGCGGCTTCGGCTCCAAGTTCCCCTCTGACATCTGGGGCGCGGAATGCGCCAACCTCTCCAAAGAGTCTGGCGGCAAGGCGGTAAAGCTCTTCCTCGACCGCGCTACCGAGTTGACCATCGCTGGCGTCCGTCCCTCGGCCTACGCCAACATCAAGGTGGGCGGCAAGAAGGACGGCACCATCACCGCCTGGCAGAGCGAAAGCTGGGCCACCGGTGGGTTTACGGGCGGCGGCATGCCCCCGATTCCCTACATCTTCACCAACATCCCCAACCGCCGCCTCAACCACGCCGCGGTGTCCACCAACACCGGTGGCGCCCGCGCCTGGCGTGCCCCCAACCACCAGCAGGCCTGCTTCCTCACCTTCTCCGCCATTGAGGATTTCGCCGCCAAAATCAACATGGACCCCGCCGAGGTCCTCATCAAGAACATTGGCTACACCGCCCGCGCTCCCCTCTACACGCGCCAGATCCGTCTGGCGCAGGAGATGGCCGAGTGGAAAAAACTCTGGCACCCGCGCGGCGATAGCGGCAAGGGCCCCATCAAGCGCGGCCTCGGCATTGCGCTCTCCACTTGGGGCGGCGCTGGCCATCCCAGCGAATGCCGTATCAAGATCAACCCCGACGGCAGCGTCGAACTCGAACAAGGCACTCAGGACCTCGGCGTCGGCACCCGCACCGTCGTCGCCATGGTGGCCGCTGAATCCCTCGGCCTGACCGTCGCCGATATCAAGGTCAACATCGGCGATAACAACTACCCCGTCAGCGGTCCTTCCGGTGGTTCCACCACGGTCGGTGGCGTCTCCTCCTCCACCCGCAAAGCCGCTATCAACGCGCTGGAAGAACTTTTCGCGAAAGTCGCCCCTTCGCTCAATGCCGACCCCGCCAACCTCGAGGCCGTCGGTGGCCGTATTCAGGTCAAAGGCGATCCCTCCAAGTCCATTGCCTGGAAGGCGGCTTGTCAGAAAATCGGCGTCAGCTCCATCTCCGCTACGGGCAAGAACGACCCCAAGAACCCCATGGGCCTCAACACCCAGGGCGCCGGCGGCGTCCAGATTGCCGACGTCAGCGTGGACATCGAAACCGGCATCGTCAAGATGAACCGCGTCGTCGCCGTCGCCGATTGCGGTCTGGTGATCAACCCCAAAACCGCCGAAAGCCAGGTTTACGGCGGCATCATCATGAACATCTGCGGCGCCCTCATGGAAGAGCGCGTCATGGACGAAACTCTCGGCCGCGTCCTCAATGCCGACATGGAGTTCTACAAGCTCGCCGGCATCAAGGATATCGGCGAAATCGTCGTCCACATGGACGTACACCCTGATAACGACCGCCGCGGCGTCATCGGTCTCGGGGAACCCGCCGCCATCTCCACCATCGCGGCCATCTCCAATGCCGTGGCCAATGCCATCGGCGTACGCGTACCCCGCGTGCCGCTCAGCCCCGATCACGTCCTCACCGCCCTCTATGGAAAGAACATGGAAAGGAGCCGCGCCTAATGAACAACTTTGAATACGTCAACGCGACGACCCTCGCCGAGGCCACTGCCGCACTGGGTTCCTCCTGGTCTGATGCTGTCGTCCTCGCCGGCGGCACTGACCTGCTCGGCCTCATGAAGGACTACGTCATGAGCCCCAAGCGCCTGGTGAACATCAAGAACATCAAGGAACTTGGCGGCATCAGCAAGTCCGGCGCGGGGCTCCGCATCGGCGCCGCCGTCACCTTTGACGAACTGGCCGCCAGCCCCCTCGTGCGCCAGAGCTACCCCAGCCTTACCCAGGCGGTTCACGGCGTCACCAGCCCCCAGATCCGCAATATGGGCACCGTGGGCGGCGATCTCTGCCAGCGTCCCCGCTGCTGGTATTTCCGGCTCGGTCACGGCCTCCTCGCCATGAAGGATGGCAAGAGCCTGGTGCCCACCGGCGAAAACAAGTATCACGCCATCTTCCCGCAAGGCAACGCCTACTTTGTCGGCGCTTCCAGCCTGGCTCCTGCGCTCATTCCCTTGGGCGCCAAGCTCAAGCTGGCCAGCGCTTCCGGCAATCGTGAAGTGGAGGCAGCCAAGTTTTTCGTGGCGCCCCCGTCCAGCGATGCCCGCGAAATCGCCCTCCTGCCCAACGAGATCCTCACGGAAATCCTGATCCCCGCGGCGGGCCGCAACGCCACTTATGAGGTGCGCCAGAAAGACGCCCTCGATTGGCCGCTCGCCACCGCGAGCGTCAATCTCACCATGAACGGTTCTTCCGTCAAGTCCGCCAACATTGTCCTCGGCCATGTCGGGCCCACGCCCGTTCATAGCGAAGCGGCTGGCAAGGCTCTGGCCGGCAAACCCATCAACGAGGAAACGGCGATGGCCGCGGCGACTGCCGCGGTACAGGGCGCCAAGCCCCTCAGCGACAACGCCTACAAGATCCAGCTCGCCCGCGTGGCCGTCAAGCGCGCTCTGCTCGCGGCCGCTCAGGCCTGATCCCCAAAGGAGGTTACGCCCATGGAACTTCCCGGTATCGTTCGGCTCGATCGTGACGACGACCGCTGTGCCCTCCTTCGCTGGAAGGGCATGTTCATCGAGGCTGAATGGGACCCCACCGTCCCCCATTCCAACGACCGCCTCTTCTGGTGCCACCGCACCCAGAAATGCCTCGGCCCTGATTCGAAAGCAGTCGATGAGTACGACTGCAACGAAACACGCAAATGTTATCAACCGTTATAATGGAAAGACTAGTGAGGATTTGCCGATGAAAACCCTTTTCGCCAGCGCTTTGCTCGTTTCCCTCGCCTCGGCCGCTACCCTGCCGAACGCGAAAATTACTGGTTCGTACATGGAAGCCCGCAATGCCGATGTCTACACCGGTGCCTGCTATGCCAACTCGGAAATCAACCTGGTCGGCGACCTTGCCGTCATGGGCTGGAAGATCGACCAGGGCGCCCTCGATGGCGTCTCCCTGCAGGGCCTTGGCGTCGTTGGCGTCATCCGCGCAACCACTACCCTCGGCGATATCGCCACCCCGGTGAACCCCACCAGGAGCGTTCTCATCGTCGATGCGCGCGCCAACGACCTCCAGCGGGCCGCTCTCATCAAGTTCGCCAAGCGCATGGGCGGCGATCTTTTCGCCGATGTCGTTTCTGTCGAAGTCCGTCCCATTGAGATGACCTTCGCCAACAACAATCTCCACAGCGTCCGCGCCAAACTCACCGCCGGTGAGCTGGCCTCCATCGAAACTCGTCCGATCGTTTCGAGCGACCAGATTTGCCGTCACGAGTCCACTTTTTATTCCCCGCTGGTACCCACCACCCACGCCATGGCGGGCTACACGCTCGCTAACACGTTCACAGGAAAGGGCTTAGGGACGAATTGGTCGATGCCGGAAAAAAGATCAGCATTTGTTGCCAACTTCGAGCTTCCTGTGGTACAGTAATTAAAGAGTCGGGGACGGCGAGCGGAACCGAAACGAATTCCAAAAGCTCCCAACCCCCCCTATACATTTCCCCAAATGTATAGGGTCCGCACCCAAACAAAGACCCCCATGCGCGAGCATGGGGGCTTTGTTTTCTACCCTTAGCCTTCTACTCCCAGCTTCTCGGCGATCTTCTGCAGCAATCGCCGGTCCTGAATCGTAAAGGCGTTTACGGTTTCCTTGTAGGCGTCCTTGCGGCGCACCGCAACTACACCGCCAAACGTGAATACCAGCTCCTCGTTGGTCTTCAGCGGCCGCATCGGCACCGGAATCGGCGCCACTTTCGAGCCTGGTCCGTAATCCACCATCCGCTCCCGCGGCAGCAGGTTGACGCGCGCCGCTTCTTCCCGCAGCAACGCCAGTTGCTCAACTTGCGGCACACCTTTTTCGTCAGAAAGCACCATCCCGTTCCGGTCGTACATCAACACGTTGTCATACAGAAAGGTGCGCTTGTTGGTATTCCGGGCCTCCGGGTCAAACCAGCCCTTGACAGGGCGGCTGGGGTCCCATTCGGGAGCTTCCTCTCCGGTGGCTTGCAGGTATTCATCCCGGGTCTGAAAGAAGGGATACAGGTAAAGATCATTGATGGGAAACATCCCAATATCGGTCATAGGAACCTCTGGTTCGTTTAGTTAAGCGGGATTTCGCCACTCTGGGCATTCCCAACTACAGCGAACCACCCCGCCGCTCACCCTTCTTCCCCGCTTCCCTCTAACTGCCTCAATCGAATACAGATAAAAAAGGCTCCCCGCCGCAAACGACGGAGAGCCACCGATCGGGTTTTCAGTAGTTTCAGAAGGACCAGCGTAGCGCCAACTGGAATTGCCGGGCATTCTCCGCCTGCGTCGCCTGCTGGAAGTTGGCGTTCGGAGTCGGGTTGAAGCCCCACACACGGTTCACGTTCGTCACATTCACCCGGTTCGGCAGGTTGAACACTTCCGCGATAAACTCCAGCCGCTGGCGCTCGAATATCTGGAAGTTTCGTGTCAGCCGGAAGTCGATCGTGACGTAGTTCGGCAACTTGAACGAATTACGCGGAATCCCCACCGGGCGGTCATTCAATACGGTATCGCCGTTTTCGTCCCGGCCAGTAGTGGCCGTGAAGGAAAAGCCCGACTGCGCAATCGCCCGCGAAGACAGCATCCAGCCATTCACCACCGACCGCATCGCCGCGCTGCCGCCCTTCAGTGTCGGCTCCCAGGTTCCGGTGAACAGAAAGCGGTGCCGCATGTCGAAATCACCGGGGCCCCCGTCAAAGGCCGTTGTGCGCGGGTCCGTCGGGCTCGTGAAGATGCCAAAGCCGGTGAAGTCATCCACGTAGGAAAAACCGTAGGATTTCGAGTACTGGTAGGAAGTCTGCAGCGATATCCCGCGCGAGTAGCGCTTGTTTAACACCGCCACCAGGCCGTTGTAATTCAGATTGCCCGTGCTTTCAGAAATGAAGATGTTGCCGAAGCGCGGGTCTGGCCGGTTCGTCGACGACCACTGCGGGCGGCCATCGGCGAGAGTCGTGCCCGTGGCCCGCAGGTTGGTGTTCAGGCTCAGCGGTAACTGCCGGGCCTGCGAACCCTGATAGGTCAACGAGAGCCCCCAGTCAGAAAACAGTTCCCGCTCCAGCGTCACGAAATAGTTGTAGGTGGTGAGATCGTCAAATTTGGCGGCCACCGCGCGGACATCGGTCACCGGACGGCGAGCCCCGGTCAGTGGCGTCACCGCGTTGCGGGTGAAGGCTGGCGCCCCGGTATCGGTCGGCAATACGTTCAGGTTGAAAACCTCCACCCCGTTACCGCGGAAGAAGTTGTTCCAGGTTTGCGCCACCGTCGTCTGGTAGTAAACCCCGAAGCCCGTGCGGATCACCGTTTTGCCCTTGCCGTCCAGATCCCAGGCGAGACCAAGGCGTGGAGCAAAATTGTTCCGGTCCTGAGGAATTTTAGCTGTCGCCGCCAGGTCCGGATTCGGAATCGCTTCCGGGCGCCAGAACAGCTCGTAGCGCAGACCGTAGTTGAGTTTCAGCCGCGGCGTGACACGGAAGTCATCCTGAAAGAAGAAGCCCTGGTTGATTACGGTCGCGTCGTAGAACTCCCGGCCAATCGACTGCGTAAACCGCGTGTAGGAAAACGGCTGGTTGGTGGCCGGGTCAATCAACCTGCGTTCTGTGTTCAGAAACTGATCCAGCGCCGAAACCGCCGGCCGCACTCCGGCCACTGCGGGCAGCCCTCCGAATACGAACTGTCCATTGATGTTCGTCAGCCTTTCCTTGAAGTTCACGGGCAGTATGTCGACGCCAAACTTGTAGGAGTGCCGCCCGCGATTGAACGTGGCATTGTTGATGATCTGAAAACCCTGCTCGTTGCTGGTCCGGTTGCCGTTCGCGTTGCCGTTGAAGCTGGCAATTCCCTGTACGTTGATGTTCGGGGCGTTCGGGTTGGGCACGCCGTTGGAAATCGGACGATTGGCGACAAGGAACCGGAATTCGTTGATGAAGTTCGCACTGAAGGTGGACACCAGTTGCCCCGTTGCCGCAAAGGGGTCTTCGTCAAACCGCGAAAGCGTCTCGGCGCTCACCAACCCGCTGCCCAAGGGCGATTCCCGGTCAAAGTAGTAATTGTGCCGCAGGCTGAGCCGGTGCTTCGGGTTGATCAGCCAGTCCATTTTGAAGGTGGACGTATGCGCCCGGAAACCGCCAATATTCACGCCGATGCTCGTTTGCGGAATCCCCAGCCGTGTGGCGTTCTCCGGTGTAATCGTGGAAACCTGCGGCAAATCCTGAAACCAGCGCTCATAGGTGCCAAAGTAGAAAAGCTTGTCCTTCACAAAGGCCCCCGCCACGGTTCCGCCAAAGTTGTAGCGCGCAAAGTCCGGCTGCGGCTGGTCTGCCCGCAGCAATTGCGGCTTGGCGCTCAGCGCCTTGTGCCGCGCAAACAGAAAAGCCGAGGCATGAAGATCATTGGAGCCAGAGCGGGTGAAAGCGTTCTGCAGGCCACCGGCCACGCGTCCAAACTCAGGGGAAAAGTTGGTGACGGTCTGGAATTCGGCGATGGCCTCCTGACTGACCACGATATTGCGCGCACCGCCCTGCAACTGGTTCGACACGCCATCGATGTTGATCTGCCGCGAACCCAGCCCCGCGTACACCGTCGTCGCCGTACCAGTTCCCGAACCACCCGTTGACAGTGGCCGCGCCAGCACCCCCGGCTGCAGCGTGTAGAAGTCCTGTATGGACCGGCCAATGGTCGGCACATTGCGGACCACCACTTCTTCCAGCGTTGAAGCGGTCACCGTTCTTCCCGCTTCCACCACGGGCACCGAAGAGGTCACCTGCACCTCGGTGGCCACGGAGGCCGGCGAGAGCTGGAATGGCACCGTCAACACCTGACCGGCCCGTATTTCCACCTCTGGCCGCACCACGGTTTCAAATCCGCTCAAGGCTGCTGAAACGGCATACTTCCCGGGTGGAAGTAACTGAATGGAGTAAGTTCCCTGCTCACTAGTAGCAGCCTCCCGCTCCAGCCCGGTTGCTAAATTGCGCGCTCGGACTCTCACTTGCCCCAAAAATCCACCGCTGGCGTCGCGCACAGCCCCTTCAATATTGCCATCGATAGCCTGGCCTTGCGCGAAAAGACCCGCCGGACTAAGTAAAGTGAAAATGAGAAATAGATACTTCACGTACCAATCTATGCCCGATTACTAAGCAACTTGGGTGAATTTTCTGTCAATTTCTAATGAATTCCTGGCGACAGTCGACCCCACCCGCTACTGGTAGTGAAGTCGCGCTATGATGGCGGGTGGATCTATGAACGAGGCAAGTCTGGCCCCCTCCGGGTCGCAACTCTTTTGGGACAAAGTCGGCATGTGGCTCAGCTACGGCTGTGCCGTCCATTGTGCTCTCATGCCCTTTGTCGTCGGCTACCTTGCCATCAACGGCATGGGCTGGATCGCCGAAGAATCCACCGAGTGGGCCATCATTACCGCCAGCCTCTCCATTGGCCTCGTCCGCCTCAGTTGGAGCTACTGGAAGGACCATCGCCAGCCGGAACCCGTCGTCCTCTTCCTGCTTGGCGTCATCGCCATCTTCATCGCCAAGAGCGTCTTCTTTGAAACCCCTGAGGAATTCGAACCCTTCGGCATGGTGGCCGGCGGCCTCATGATCGGCACCGCTCACTTCCGCAATCAGGCCAAATGCAAGTGCTGCCAGCCGCTAATCGGCTCGCGCGCGAACGGCTGATATTTTGAACCCCGTCTTGCCGTACGGGCTGTTGCCGTCCACAATCTGAAACTGCCCGTAGACGTTCACTTCCTTGTCCCATTCCACCCGGTTAGCCCCGCCCGTCGCCACTTCTACCAGAATGATCTGATTGGCCGGCGGCGGTGGCGTGTGTATGCACATCCCCGCCTGCGGCACCAGCAGGAACTCCGTCACCTGCTCATCGTCGTCATCAAACGGCACCATGAACCCACTGATGCGTATGTTGGCCCCCGTGAAACCAGTCAGTTGCGCGCTGGCCCGGCCTGTCTTCACATCCAGCCCCCGCAACACTCGCCAGTCCAGCCGCTGAAACCCCTCCAGCGTCACAGGCCGTGGGCCGGCCGGCTCATTCGGCGCGACGGGCACATTCCTGGGCGCGGCGTCTTCCCGGGAGGCACGCGCCATCTCCTGCGGGTCCACTTCCACCACCTTGAACTTCGGCCCACACCCCAACAGCGCCCAAGCCACTGCCGGCCAGATGATACGCTGATATTTCACGGTGCCCATAGGTGTATAGCCGACATCATCGGAAAGCACGGGTTCTTTTCGCGCTCTCAGACCTTCTCCTGACAGCGCTCGCCTTCGAAGCCGCTTACGTCACGCGCTCCCTACTGCCACTTTCGCACGACTTCGCCCTTCCGTCGGCCATGAAGCTTCTTCTCTTCGGCCTCGCCGCCGTTTCGAGCATCATCTTTGGCCTCTGGGTTCAGATCTACGATCGCCTCGATGGCGCCAACCGCTTTGTCGCTCTCCGCGAAACCACCAAACAGGCAGCCTTCGTGCTGGTCTCCATCGTCCTTTTCGATTACTTCCTCAAGCTCGACCTCAGCCGCTTCTTCCTCGTCAGCTTCCTCGGCCTGCAATCCCTCTTCCTGCTCCTGTTCCGCTGGAACGCCGGCAGCCTCGCCAGTTGGATCCGCCGTGAATATGGCGGCGAACACTTCATCCTCCTCTTCGGCCCACCCGACCGTACCGACGCCCTCCGTCGCCATCTTGAAGCCAACGCCCTCGAGGGCACCCGCATTCTCGCCACCGTCAACGATCCCGCCGCCGTCCACTCCGCCCTCCGCGAACACATCGTCGACGAAGTCCTCTTCGCCGTCGAACCCCAGCAACTCGCCAGCCTCGCCGATCTCTTCCTGCTCTGCGACGAAGAAGGCGTCCGCACCCGCCTCAGCCTCGAGTTTTTCCCCCACGTCAACAGCGAGGTCTACCTCGACCGGCTCGGGCCCCTGCCCATGCTCACCTTCAGCGCCACGCCCACCGACGAGATCAAGCTGCTCGCCAAGCGCGTCGTGGATTTCTCCGCTGCCCTGATTGCCCTCCTCCTCATCTCCCCGCTGCTCCTCCTCACCGCCCTCCTCATCAAACTCACCTCCCCAGGCCCCATCATCTTCCGCCAGCAGCGCTGCGGCCTCAATGGCCGCCGCTTCACCCTTTACAAGTTCCGCTCCATGGTGGCCAACGCCGAGCAATTGCGCTCGCAATATGCCCACCTCAACGTGAAACGCCTCACCTTCAAAATCCCCGACGACCCCCGCCTCACCCCCATCGGCAAATGGCTCCGCAAATTCTCCATCGACGAGTTGCCCCAGCTCTGGAACGTCCTCAAGGGCGACATGTCCCTGGTCGGCCCGCGCCCCGCCACCCCCGACGAAGTAGAACACTATGCCGGCTGGCAGCGCCGCCGCCTCCGCATGCGCCCCGGCCTCACCTGCATTTGGGCCATCGAGGGCCGCGACCATCTCGACGTCGAAACAGTGATGAAATTGGACATGGCGTACATTGACAATTGGTCCCTGTCTCTCGACAGCCATATCCTGTTGAGAACCATTCCCTTGGTATTACTGGGAAGAGGAGCGAATTAACTTATGGAACTGTTGCCCACCGAGGAAGAAGTAGTGGATCTCCTGCGCGAAACCGGCGCCCTCCGCAAGGGCCATTTCGTTTACCCCGACGGCAGCTACACCAATGAGTATCTCGGCGTCCCGCTCCTCATGAGCAACTACCGCCACGCCAAGGTCCTCAGCGTCGCCCTCAGCCGCAAGATCCGCGCCAACACGGAAATCCGCGCCATGATCCCCGAGCTCTCCGTGGTTGCCCCCGCCACCGGCGGCCTGCCCGTGGCCTACGGAGTTGTCGAAGCCCTCGGCGCCCGCAAGATCTATTGGGCTGAGGCCGGCGACGGCGACCATCGCGCCCCCCAGAAATTCCGCGAATTCGTCTCCCCCGAGCCCGGCGAAAAGGTCCTGCTCGTCGACGACATCCTCCGCACCGGCAAGAAGCTTTCCACCCTCAAGAAGATCGTCGAAGACCACGGCGCTGAAGTCGTCGGCGTTGCCGTCATGATCTACCAACCCTGGCCCGATGCCCCCGATTTCTCCCCCCTTCCCCTCTTTTACCTGGCCAAGCTCCAGAGCTTCTCCGCCCGCGAAATCCCCGAGGACGTCAGGCAACACGAAGAACTCATCGTCAATGTCTGGAGCTAACGCCCCCTCTCCATGACCGCCCCCGAACGCCTCAACCTGGCGCGCCACGTCTTCTTCGTCGCCGCCCCGGTGGGAGCCCTCGTCGGCGCGGCCATTGCTGCTTACGATTACCTCGTCAACGCCCTGCTCTGGGAACACCTCTCCCACTCTCTTCCGCTTCAATTCCTCATTCTCATGCCGGCCCTCGGCATGGCCCTCACCGGCATCATTCTCAACCTCTTCCGCGTTCCCTCATCCGCCATGGCCGATGAAGTCGTCCGGGCTTACCACCGCCCCGGCGAAGGCATCGAGTACCGCACCGCCCTGCCCAAACTCGCCGCCTCCGTCACCACCATGGGCTTTGGCGCCAGCGCCGGCATGGAAGGCGCCAGCAAGTGGCTCGGCGCCACCATTGCCAGCTTCTGCCAGCAGTGGCTCAACGCCCGCCCCACTTGGCGCTGGTTCCACGGCAGCGTCCAGACCACCCTCATCACCGGCGCCGCCGCCGGCATCGCCGCCATCTTCCGCGCTCCCCTCACTGGCGCCATCATGGGCATCGAATCCCCCTATCGCCGCGACCTCGCCCACGAAGCCCTCGTCCACGGCCTCGTCGCCTCCGCCACCAGCTACGCTGTCTTCGTCAGCCTCCGCCCCGCCACCCCCTACTTCCCCATCACCTTCGCCTACCAGCTCCAGTGGTCCGACGTCCTCTGGTGCATTCCTCTGGGCCTGGCCGGCGGCCTCCTGTCCCGCCTTTTCCTCACCCTCCTCAACACCATCAAGCTCCGCTGGACCACCTGGGGCGCCAATCGCATTCTCAAGCTCACTGCCGGTGGCCTGCTCGTCAGCCTGGTCGCCTGGGTCGTCCACCTCCTCGTTGGCGCCCCCGTCACGCTGCAGGCGGGCCTGCCCTATGCCAACGCCCTGCTCCGCGGCGAGTTCCCTCTCGGCCTCTGCCTCATCATCCTCCTCGGCAAACTGCTCGCCACCGCCTTCACCTTTGGCACAGGCGGCGTCGGTGGTCTCTTCGTCCCTTCCGCCACCATCGGCGCCGCTCTCGGTGCTGCCTTCGATGCCGTCCTTTCTCCCGGCCAACCCGGCGTCTTCACTCTCCTCGGCATCGCGGCCTTTACGGCCGCCAGCTACAACAGCCTCCTCTTCTCCGCCGTCTTCATTGCCGAAGCCACCGGAAGCCCCGCCCTCGTTGTCCCTTCCCTCATCGCTTCCTCGGTCGCTTTTCTCGTTTCCGCCGGCCTTTCCAACTCTCCCTCCCAAGCCCACACCCGCGACTAATTCCGCTCACCCCGCTATACTGTCCGGCATCATGCAGCCGCTCTCTCAAGCCGCCCGCGATGTCCTACCTCTGGTTCTCGCTTCCCGCATCCTCCTCACCCTCGCCCTGCTACTGGCCCAAACCACCCTCTTCCCCGCCGCACCCACCTTCCTCAGCCACCTCCGCCACGCGCCCACCCTCACCGCCGCTCGCCAGGCCGTTTCCTGGCCCGCCTTTGTCGAACAGGCCAGCGCCCTCTTCGGCTGGCTCGCCCTCGACGCCCTCGTCCTTCTCGCCACTGCCCACCTCCTCTGGACCATGGGCCACTACCTCACTGCCTGGGCCGGTCAACCTCTCCCGCTTGTTCGTTACTCCTCCTGGACCACCCTCGCTTTTATCCTTACCCGTGCCGTCGACGACTTCCACACCGGCCTTCTTGCCACCGCCATTCAGGACTCCTGGTGGCCCAACTGGGCTCGTTTCATCGCCCTCGGCGCTCACCTCGCTCAGTACCTCCTGATTACCATCACCCTCGCCCTGCTCATTCTCGCCTGGTGGCGCGCCCGCTCCATCGGCCACTCACTGCTCTTCGCCGGCAAGGCCCGCGAGGTCGCCCGTCTCGTCTACTTCCTCCGCATCCCACTTCTCAACACCTTTGCCCTCGCCCTGCTCGCGCCTCTCGCTCTAGGCCCCCTGGCCGCCTTCCTGGGCGTTGCCCTCTGGTACGCGCCTGACCTCCCCGGCCTCTGGCAACTCTTCCTCACTTGCCTCCTCGCCAACATGGCCGGCTTTGCCGCCATGGCCCAGGTCGGGATTCTCCTCGTCCGCGGCCCCGAACGTTTCGATTCCGAAACCTACACCCCCGAGGCCCGCTGGCAACTTCGCCTCATCTTTCAGCGCAGCGCCTTCCTCGCCGCCAACCTCCTCTGCGCCGCTTCCGTCTTCGCCTCCCTCTCGCTCAACCCCAGTCAGTTCCTCTGGGCCGCCCTCACCCCGCTTGCCTGGCTGGCGGGCATTGTGGGCGCCCTCGCTATCGCCATGGCTGCGGATTGGCTTCGTGCCCTCGTATCCACCTCTCCCGGCGAATCCGGTGAACTCCTCAGCTACCTCATCCTTCCCGGCCAGGCTTTCCGCAACGGGTGGCAAGCCATCCTCCAGCACCAGCAACAGCGACCCGGCGGCCTCTTCCGCCGCATCCTCAGCGCCTTCGTCCATGCCCTCGGTTACTTCCCCCGTCGCTTCTCCTGGAAGGGTTTTGTCGATTCCCGCACCAACGAACTCTACCCCGAACTCTCTGGCGCTCTCGCCACCCTGCTGCTCGCCACCACCGTCTTCGCTGCTCTGGTCTACATTACCCAGGGCCGCGGCATCGGCGTCAATGCCATGGCCTCGCTCGTCCTCTTACTGCTCGTTCTCGGCTGGCTGCTCACCGGCGTTTCCCATTTCGCTGACCGCTACCGCATCCCCGTCCTCGCCGCCGCCCTCGCCCTCTGGCTCGTCGCCTCCTCCATCGGGCCCACCGGCTATCACTTCCCACTCACCACCAACCCCCGCCCTCCCGGCCCCACCGCGAGCGAAATGCTCCGCCTCCGCCAGCGCCCCGTGCTGGTCGCAGCCTCCGGCGGTGGCATTCAGGCCGCCGCCTGGATGACCGCCGCCCTGGCCCAACTCAAGCAGAACGACCCCACCCTCCCGCAGCGCATCGCCCTCATCAGCGCCGTCAGCGGTGGCAGCGCCGGCGCCTATATGCTCGGTTCCACCTGGGACCAGGACTGGTCCCAAGCCGCTGCCCTCTCCCGCCAATCTTCCCTCGGCCGCATCGCCTGGGCTCTCGTCGGCCTCGACTTCTTCCGCCCCATCGTCGTCGCCCTCGGGCAAGGCCAGTGGGACCGCGGCTACACGCTCGAAGTTGACTTCGAGCGCCGCACCCGCAAGTCCGAATCCCTTAGTGACTGGGCCGCCCGCGCTGGCGCCAACTTCCCCGTCTTCCTCCTCAACACCACCGTCGTCGAAACCGGCGGCCCCGTCGCCTTCGCCACCGGCGCTTACCCCAGCGATGCCTACCGCCAGCGAGCGGAATGGAAACTCGCCAGCCAGCAGATCTCCGAATCCCAACGCTCCTTCTTCGCTCGCGCCTGCCCCGCCCTCCCCGCCGTAGATCTCAACGTCGCCACCGCTGCCCGCCTCTCCGCCACCTTCCCTTACGTCAGCCCCGCCGCCCGTCCCAACGTCGACCCTACCCTCTGCAACTTCCACTTCGTCGACGGCGGCTACTACGACAACTACGGCCTCATCAGCCTCCTCGAATGGCTCGACGATGGCCTCTCCGCCCTTTCCCCCACCGAAATCTCCGCCCTCGGCCCCATCGAGATCCTCGTCATCCGCGGCCGCCTCCCCGCTGCTCTTTCCTCCTCCGGCAACCCCTGGACCACCACCCAGCAAGCCTCCGCCCCCCTCACCACCTTCCTCAACATGCGCGGCTACGCCCAGTGGCACGGCGGCGGCGCACTCCTCCGCCTCATGGAACAGAAGTGGCAACCCCGCGGCGTCCAACTCCACGTCCGCCCCCTCATCTACCAGGGCCCCGACTCCCTCCCCGACCCTCGCTGCGGCATCGAACCCCTCACCTGGAAGCTCACTCCGCAACAGGAAAACTGCATTCTCACCCAAGCCGCCAACCTCACTCAAACCATACCCTGAATTCCTATCGGCAATTAGGGTATGATCAAAGCATGAAGCCCGCTGCGCTCCTGCTCTTTGCCGCTTCCCTCTTTGCCCAGTCCCCCAAACTCTGGGACGCCACCGTCAACGTCAATGGCCTCCTGGTCCCCTTCCAGATGGAAATCGACGGCCCCCGCGGCGCTTTCCAGAATGGCGCGGAGCGCTATGAATCCACCAAGGGCACCAACGACGGCCAGCGCCTCGATCTCGAATTCGCCTACTACGGCGCCCGTCTCACTGCCGCCTGGCAAGACGGCCAGTGGCAGGGCCAGTACATCCGCGGCAAGCGCACCTACCCTTTCACGGCCGCTCCAGCCAAGCCTGTCTCCACGACTGCTTCCGCCCCGGCCATCAACGGCGTCTGGGAAATTGAAGCCGAAAGCGCCAAGGGCGAAAAGGCCTGGCGTCTCGTCGTCGAACAGGAAGGCGCTGCCACTCGCGCCTCTATCCTCCGCATCGACGGCGACACCGGCGAGTTGCGCGGTTCCTGGCAGAACGGCCAGTTTCTCCTGAGCCACTTCTCCGGCATGCGCCCCGCCGTGCTTCGCATCACCCCGGGCGAGAACAATACCCTCGAACTCAACCTCAACGAGAAGAATCGCTACATCGCCCGCCGTCCCGAAGCTGCCCGCGCTGCGGGCCTCACCGCCCCGCTCGAAGCCCAGAAGTTCACCACCATGAAGAACCCCAACGAGCCCCTGCGCTTCTCCGCCCCCGATCTCAACGGCAAGCTCGTTACCGAATCCGACACCCGCTTCCAGGGCAAGGTCGTCCTGGTCAACATCATGGGCAGTTGGTGCCCCAATTGCCACGACGAAGTGCCCTTCCTCGTCGAACTCTACCAGCGCTTCCGCCACCAGGGCCTCGAAATTGTCGCCCTCGATTTTGAAGAAGCCGACGAGCTGGAAAACCCCGAACGCCTCAAGGCCTTCCTCAAGCGCCATGGCGTCGAATACACTGTCCTGCTGGCTGGCGAAACCAGCACCGCCCGCGAAAAGCTCCAGCAGGCCGAAAACTGGAACTCCTGGCCCACCACCTTCTTCGTCGGCCGCGACGGCCTCGTCAAGGGCGCCCACGCCGGCTTCCCCGGCAAAGCCAGCGGTGTTCTCTACGACCAGGCCCGCCGCGAGTTCACCGCCATGGTCGAAAAATTGCTCTCTGAGCGCGAGGTCAGCTCCCGCGAAAACTGATTTTTGTGCTAATCTGTAGATTCTGGCACTTTGCGGGGACGTAGCTCAGTTGGTTAGAGCGCCGGCCTGTCACGCCGGAGGTCGCGGGTTCGAGCCCCGTCGTCCCCGCCACTCTCTCCTCCCTCCTCTCCATTCCCCCTCAAACAGCGCGATACTTGCATCATGATTCCTCCGCAAGCTCCCAAGCTGCAAATCGCCCAGAGCCCCGATTACCGCGAAAGCTATTCCAACTCCGTTCAGGTGCGGGTCAACCTTTGGGACTTCTTCCTCATGTTCGGCACCATCTCCCAAACCCAGCCCGACGTCGTCAACATCACCAACTTCCAGGGCGTCTATCTCAGCCCCCAACAGGCCAAGGCCCTCGCCAATCTGCTCAACCAGAACATCTCCCAGTACGAAGGCACCTTCGGCGAAATCCGCCTCGAGCCCCAGGCTCCCGGCTCCGGCGGCGCGGTCCAGTAGCCCCCCGTGACCCGGCGGCGCGCCACCTCCATCGCAGTCATCGCGGCCTTCTTCGCCATTTTCCAGTTCGCCGCCCACTTCCGGTTTCTCAATATCCCCTACTTTTGGGACGAAGCCGGCCAGTTCGTCCCCCAGGCCCATGACCTCCTCACCGGCGCGGGGCTCCTGCCCCGTTCCACCATGCCCAATTCCCACGTCCCGGGCTTGCCACTCCTGCTGGCCGGCCTCTGGCATTTCACGGGCGTCAGTATCCCGGCCACCCGCCTGCTGATGCTCGCCTTCAGCGTCCTCTTCCTCACCGCCAGCTTCCTGCTGGCCGTCGAACTGCTGCGCGGTGCCCGGGGCGCCCCTGCCCTGGCCGCCGTGGGCCTGCTCCTGCTCCACCCCCTCGTCTTCACCCAGAGCATGATGGCCCAACTGGACCTCCCCGCCGCCGCCTTCACCACCCTCATGCTCTTCGGCTTCATCACCCGCCGCGACCCTCCCACCCTCGCCGCCGCCGTCGCCGCTGTTGCCGCCAAGGAAACCTCCTGGGCTATGGCCGCCACCCTCGCCTTCTTCGCCTGGCGTGACGGCCGTCCCCTCTTCGCCGCCCTCCTCGCCGGCTTACCCACCCTCCTGCTCGCCAATTGGTGGGCTTACGTCTATCTCGCCACCGGCCGCCTCTTCGGCGATGCCGCCTATGCCGAGTACAACCTCTTCTACCCCTTGCACCCGCTCCGCCTCAGCTTTGCCGCCCTGCGTCGCGCCAGCTACCTCATGCTCGAAAATGCCCACCTTCTCGGCACCGCCGTACTTGTCTGGCGCTGGCCCGCTCTGGGTCTCGGCCCGCTCTGGCGTCCTCTCGCCGCTGCTTGCCTGGTCCATCTGCTGGCCGTTTCCGTAACCGGTGGCGCTGTTCTCGAACGCTATCTCCTCCCCGTCCTCCCCCTCCTCTTCTGCGCCTTCGCCGCCGCCTTCTCCACCCTGCCCGGCCGCTGGCGCATCACCGCCCCCCTCGCTCTTGCCACCGGCCTCCTCTTCGGCCTCCTCGTGAATCCCCCCTGGCCCTATCCGCTCGAAAACAACCTCGCCTTCATCGACTTCGTCGAAGCCCAGAAAAGCGCCGCCGGCCTCATTGAATCCCGCTTCAGCCGCAGCCGCGTCACCACCGCCTGGCCGCTTTCTGACGCCCTCAAAAAACCCTACCTCGGCTATGTGGAAGCTCCCCTGCCCCAGGTGCGCCAGGTCGAGGACTTCACCCTCGAACGCCTCCAGTCCCTCCCCTGGCAATCCGGCGATGTCCTCGTGCTCTACTCCCGCCGTTGGGACCCCTACGGTTGGTTCCGCCGCCTGCCCTTCATCGAACGAAACTTCCGCGGCCCCCGCGAGCTCCCGCGCGAAGCCATCGTCGACCTCCCCGGCCTCACCCCGCTATTCGGCTTTGAACAGCGGGGTTTCTGGGTCGAGTTCCTCGTTGTGCCTTAACCGCCTGGCTCAATCCACCAGCGCCAGCACCCCCCACGCCGTCGCTGCTGCCGAGACCCACTGGTCATGCCCGTACGGGAACCCGCTCTCGAAATAGGGCTGGAACTTCGCCGCCCGGCTCGCCTGATACCAGGTCCCGTCGCTCTGCTGCCGCTCCTCGAGAAACGCCCGGCTGCGCCGCATCACGGCCTGCTCGGGCGTCAGCCCTCCCGCCTCGCGCAGCGCATACCGCGCCAGCGCCGTGCTGTGGTTGTCACTGGGCAGCCACGGGTTGCCGCCAAATCCCCCGTCCGTCCGCATGCTCGCCGCCAGCCGCTTGGCCGCCTCCCGCGTCGCTTGCGCCGGAGCACCCGCCCAGTGCAACCCCAACAACTTCATCGCCATCTCATCGTTGGTCCGCGCTGGTTGCGCTGCCAGCCACTCCGCCGCCTGCTTCATCCGCTCCGGCGTCACGATGTTCTGAAACCGCGGTAGCACATAGAGCGCCAGCGCTGTCCGGTGCAGGTCATGCTCCTCCAGCGGCGACCGGCTGATGCCCCGCAACGTAAAGCTCCCATCCGGCATCTGCCGCGCGTACACATAGCGCGCCAGCGCCTCCAGTTCCGCCGTAGGCTTCATCCCGAGACTCTGCGCCTCCAGCAGCAGGTACAGCCCCGTGTCGGTTTCTCCCGGCGGCGGCACCATCTGCTGCAGTGCCGAACTGAAGGCCATCAACATTCCCCGTATGCGGTTCGTCCGGTTCACCGCCAGTTCCTCATTCACCTTCATCCCGTGCCGGCTGGCATGTTCCGCCGCCAGTGATACCAGCGAGGAATGATGGCACGACGAACACCCGCCCTCGGCAAAGAATGTCTCATTCGCCACCTCCAGCCGCTCCAGCGCCGTCGCCGGTCCCGGACCCGGCTTCGCCGCCGGCGCACTCACCCGCCAGCTCGCCCCCACTTTCAGCACCGCCAGCTTTTCCGGGTCGTTGTACTTGCGCGCCCAGTCCCCAGCGCTCTGCCCCGTGTGATCGCGCACCTCGGGCCGAGCCCCCGCCGCCAGCAGCATCTTCAGCGTCTTCGCATTGCGCGCCTCGCTCGCCGCCGCATAATGCAAGGGCGTCATCCCCCTTATGTCAACAGCGTTTACATCCGCCCCCGCTTTCAACAGCAACTCAATCACTGCCGGTTCCCGGTGCGCCGCCGCCAGCATCAGCGGGCTGATGCCCTTCAGCAGGATCTCCCCCTTCTTCACCCGGTCTGTCAGCGTATTCTGCTGGTTCACATTCGCTCCCCGCTTCAGCATCTCCGCCAGCAGATCCACCGGGCACGACGCCACCCCGTGCATCACCCCGAAGCCCGCCCCATCCAACGCCTTCACATCCGCGCCCGCCGCCAGCAGCAATCGCGCATTCTCTGCCGCGCACGCCGTCCCCATGGCGGCCAGCAGGGCTGTCGTGCCGCGCGCCCCCCTTGCGTTCACATCCGCCCCCGCCGCCAACAACAGCCGCACGCTTTCACTTGCCTGCGGGCTCGCCGCCGCCACTGTCAGCGCCTGCTGCCCGATTTGCGACTTCGCCTCCACCTTTGCTCCCTTGGCCAACAGCAGCTTCACCTTCGCCGGTTCTGTCGCCGCCGCAATCAGTGGCGTAATGCCCAGACTATTGGCCTGATTCGGGTCCGCCCCCGCATCCAGCAGTATCTCCAGCGCCGCCGCGCTTCCATACGCCGCCGCCCACAGCAGCGGCCCATTTCCCCGGCCATCGCGCTGATCGGCAAAGCCCGGCGTCATCACCGCCCCGCGCAGCCAGGCCAGTTCATTGCGCCGTATCGCTTCCTGTGGGTCCTTGGGTTCCGCGGGGAAGGCATTCGCCGCGATGAGCAGTAGCATGAGCATTCGTTTCATACGCCCTACCACGCGCAGAAACCAATCCGAAATAGCTCAGGGCTCCGCCCGCAACTGCACCACCTGGTATCCCTCCGGCGCACGAAACTCAAATAGCGCGTTGTCCATTGGCCGGTTCCGTTGCTCATCCCGGAACTTGTACGACATCATCGAGCCATCCTTGCTCTGCACGGTCACCACCGTCAATCGCCCGTCCGGCGCCGCCAGAAATTCCACGGCCTCAAACGGCGTCTTCGGGTTTTTCGGAATCGCCCGGATCAGCCAGTCCGCCCCCCGTCGCGAGTGCTCAAACCGGTTGAAGTCGCGCGCGAAGTCCAGCTTCCCCAACAGAAAAGCCAGCGGAATTCGCAGGTCGTCTGTCTCCTTCACCGCGGATACCTCCACCCGCCGCGCCGCTGGCGAGACGTAGTGTATCTGCTTGCCATTCGAGAGAAACAGCTTCCCCTCCGGCTGCGCGTACTCCCACCGCATCTGGCCCGGCTTGCGCAAATACAGCACCCCCGTCTCCGTCACCCGCCGCCCCTGCGCCACCGCCAGCGTCTGCTCAAAGCGGCTCTCCAGCGTCTTCGTCGTGTTGTAGCGCTGCTCCACCCGCCGCAGCACGGTCTGCAACGTGTCGGTATCTTGCGCCAGCAGCGCCATTACGGAGATAAGCGGGAAATACGCCATGTGTTGTCGCTCATTCGAGAATAGTGCAGCCGGTCATGCAGCCGCCCCGGGCGTCCCTGCCAGAATTCGATCTCCTCAGGCCGCAATACATAGCCGCCCCAGAAATCCGGCATCGGCACGGGTTGCCCGGCAAACCTCTCTTCTAGCAGACGCTGCGCCTCGTTCAGCGTTTCACGCCCCGCAATCACGTTCGATTGCCGGCTTGCCCAGGCCCCGATCTGCGACGCCCGCGGCCGCTGCCGGAAGTACACCTCACTCTCCTCCCGCGAGAGCTTCTCCACCATCCCCGCCGCCCTCACCTGCCGCTCCAGTTCCTTCCAGTGAAAGCACAGCGCCGCCCGCCCGTTCGCCGCCAGTTCCTGCGCCTTGCGGCTCTCGTAGTTGGTGAAAAACGAAAAGCCCCGCTCATCCAGCGCCTTCAGCAGCACCATCCGCACGCTGGGCTGCCCCGCGGCGTCCACCGTCGCCAGGCTCATCGCGTTCCCCTCCAGCACCTCGTGCTTCAGCACATCGTCAAACCAGCGGTGAAACATCGCAATCGGGTCATCCAGGGCCTCGTTCTCCAGCAAGCCCCCCTGCTGGTAAACCTCGCGTAGTTCGGCATAACGGTTTTTGTTCATAGGCTAAAAACTGGGGTTGATGATATATCCATTCACGGGGTCGCCCAGCACGTTCGTCCGCGCCAGCCCCCAATACCAATAGTGTGCCGCCACATAGGCGCATAGCACCGCGTCCAGTTGGTCTTCACATTCCTTCAGACTCGCCAGCGTCTCCCCGGGCATCGGCAATCGCTCCAACCGCAACCCCGGCCGCCGCCCTCGCAGCTCCCCTTCGAGCAAGGCGCGAAACTCCAATAGCGCCCGCCGCCGTTCTTCCCTTGGCCCCTTCTTGTAGGGCAGTATCTGCGGCAACCCGAAGAGCCGCAGACTCGCCGCGTGCGGAAATACTTCAAACACCTGCCGCCCCCCGCCCTGCACCCCCTCTGGCAGTTCCTGGCGAAATCCCCGATCCTCCAGTTCCGCCATGAATGCCAGCACCGGCCCGGCAAAGGGCAGCCCCCGGTTCACCGGGTAGGCCCCCGCATGCTGCCGCGCAAACAGCGAATGCGCCATGCGGTCCGCCGCGCGTGTGCCCGTCTCGTTGCGGATGATTACCGGCGCGTCCACCCCCACCCACACCGCCTCTTCACGCCCCACCAACCGGGCCAGCTCCGCCAGTACCCCCGCGTGCGTTTCCGGCCTTCCCAGCCATTCCAGCTTCAGCTGCTTGCCGTCCCACACCACCAGCGCCAGCCCCGACGGCTTGCCCTGCCACCCCAGATCGATTCCCAGAAACTGCACTTGTCTCTTCAGATGCGCCCCTCCCGAGATTCGCTATAATTTAGAAGCGTTTGGCTTCACGAAAGACGAACGCACTTCAGGAGATTCAATGTTTGATCTGTTCCGGCGCAAGAATACCAATCTGCGCGTTCTGTTGACGGTTTTGCTGGGCCTCGTGGCCCTTTCCATGGTGATCACGCTCATCCCCGGTTTCGGCAGCGTCGGTATCACCGCGGGCATGGGTGAGGAAACGGTCGCCACCGTCTGTGGCGAGCCCGTCACCGCCCGCGAAGTACGCCTGAAAATCCAGCAGATGCTCAACCGCCAGCAACTCCCGCCGGAAACCGCCGCCATCTTCATCCCCCAGTTTGTCGACCAGTACGTCGCCGTCAAGGGCGTCGCCTGCTACGCCAACGAGGCCGGCCTCAAGGTCAACGATCAGGACATCGCCCTCAAGATCCAGAAGGACGTCCCCAGCCTCTGGCAGGACGGCAAATTCGTCGGCACTCAGATGTACGAAATGATGCTCAAGCAGGCCGGTCTCACCATCGCCCAGTTTGAGGACAGCGTCCGCAAGGACCTCGAAACCCAGCGCCTCCGCACCCTCGTCCTCATGAGCGCTGTCGCCACCCCCAAGGAAGTCGAAGATATGTACCGCGAAACCGAAGAGCGCATCAAGCTCGACTACTTCGTCCTCGACCCCCAGGAAATCGCCCGCACCGTCCAGATCCCCGAAGAAGAACTCCGCGCCGAATACGAAAAGAACAAAGCCAATTACCGCATCCCGGAATCCCGCAACGTCACCCTCTACACCGTGGACGCCAGCCAGGTGCAGTCCCGCACCCCCATCACGGAAGAAGACCTCCGCCGCTCCTATCAGGAAAACATTGAAAACTTCCGCTCCCCCGAACGCGCCAAGGTCCGCCACATTCTTTTCAAGACTCAGGAAAAGCCCGAGTCCGAAGACGCCAAGATGCGCCAGCTCGCCGAAACCGTCTACAAGCAGTTGAAGGCCGGCGCCAAGTTTGAAGAACTCGCCGCCAAGTACAGCGAAGACCCCGGCTCCAAGGGCAACGGTGGCCAGATCGGCTTCATCATGCGTGGCCAGACCGTCAAGAACTTCGACGAATACTCCTTCTCGGGCCCGCTCAAGACCCTCAGCTCCCCCATCAAGACCGAGTTCGGCTACCACCTCATTGAAGTGGAAGAGCGTCTCCCCGCCGGTACCCGCAGCTTTGAAGAAGTCCGCGGCGCCCTCGAAAATGAACTCCGCGCCCAGCAGGGCCGCGATGGCGCCGGCAAGGCGGCTGACCAGCTCCGCGCCGAGCTCCTCAAGGATTCCAAACAGCTTCCCGCCACCGCCAGGCAGTACGGCATCGAACCCGTTCGCTTCAATTACGCCGACCCCAGCACCAGCGTTCCCGGCTTCGGCCCCAAAGAGGAACTCTTCCAGGTAGCCCGCGGGCTCAAAGCAGGCGAAGCCTCGGAAGTCATCACCCTCGCCGAAGGTCGTCTCGGCGTCCTTGTCGTGAACGAAATCGTTCCGCCCCAGCCCATGTCCTTTGACCAGGCCAAGGGCATGATCCGCGGCACCAAGGCCATCACCAAGGGTCAGGAAATTGTCGAACAGCTCAAGGCCAAGGCCTCCGCGGCCCTCGCCGCGCCCGGTGCTGACTTCGCCAAGGTGGCCAAAGAAGTCAACGCCACCGTCAAGCAGACCCAGGAATTCAACCGTCAGGGCTTCGCCGACGGCATCGGTCCTGGCTCGGCTGTCGTCGACGCTTTCCGCAAGTCACCCGGCCAGACCCTTGGGCCCCTCACGGTCGACGCCAAGTGGTTCTACGTCAAGGTCGTTGACAAACGGGAAGCCGACATGAAGCTCCTTGAGCCGCGCCGCGCTGAGCTCGTCAACCTCGTCAAGAATCGCAAGGCCAGCGAACGCGCCGACATCTTCGAAGAAACCCTCGTCAAGAAGCTGATCGCTGACGGCAAGATCAAGATCTTCGAAGACGCCAAGAAGCGCATCGTCCAGGGCTACGGCGGCTAAGCCTAGCAGATCCGGTCAAGCTGCAGGAATTCCTGCAGCATCGGGTCATCGCAGCTTTCCAGGCCCTCCACCGGGCCGAAATACGCCACCCGGCCTTCGCTCAGAAACACGACCCGGTCCGCCACCTTGCGCATCAACTCAAGGTCGTGCGTCACCACCACGCTGGTCAGATGCAGCTGCATCTTCAGCCTCACCATCAGATTCCCCAGATGGTTCGCCATGATTGGGTCCACCATCGTCGTGGGCTCATCGTACAGCACACACTCCGGCTGCGCCGCCAGCGCCCGCGCAATCGCCACCGCCCGGCGGTGTCCCGTCGAAAGATCCGCCGGGTAGCTGTCCCGGTACGGTAACAGGTCCACCAGGTCCAGCAACCCGTCCACCACGTCTTCCTTGTTCTTCTCGTCGTAGTCGTCCCGCAACTCAAGCGAGAACAGTATGTTCTCCCCCACCGTCAGCGAGTCAAACAGCGCTCCGCTCTGGAACACCATCGTCACTTTCTTCCGCACCTGACGCAGTTCCGGCTCCGTATAGAACGTAATATCCCGGTTCCCCACAATCACGCGCCCCTCATCCGGCTTCAGAAAGCCCATGATGTGCGCCAGCGACACCGACTTCCCCACCCCGCTGCGCCCGATGATCGCCACCGTTTCCCCAGCCGGAACAAAAAAATTCGAATCGACTAAAATCGGCCGGTCGAACGTCTTATAAACGTGCCGGAATTCGATGTAGTAGGGAAAGCCCTCAACTGCCACAGTTCAATCTCCTCCCGCGCTCACATCCTTGGGCTCATTCCAGTTTGCCAAGATTTCCGCGCGCGGGGGAATCAGCAACCGCACCGGCAATTCCTCCAGCAAATCCCGCACCCGCAATTTCCCCTTATCAATCGCCCGGCTCACCGCTCCGAGGGCGCTCCGCCGCCACACCGCCACCAGCGGATTCGGCGGGTCACCCGACGCGATCACCGCATAGCGGTCCTCCACGGCGCCGGCCAGCGTCCGCAGCCACTCCCCGTCCACGTTCGGCACATCACAGGCCACAATCAACGCCCACTCACTGGCACAATTGCTCAGTGCGGTTTCGATTCCACCCAGCGGCCCCTGGCCCGGCCGCAAGTCTGGCAACACCTCGTAGCCCAGTGCTTCGTAGCGCCCCGCCGGCGCCAGCACCCGCACCGTTTCACAAACTTCACCCAGAGCCCTGGCTATGCGTACTAGCAGCAACTCCCCGTCCTTCTCGAGCAGCGCCTTGTCACGGCCCATCCGCCGCGACGCCCCGCCCGCCAGTACATACCCTGCCAGTGGCGTAACTGAAAGACAATTCATTGATTCAAAAAGAGTTTCAGTATAATATGGAAAAGAACAAAATGCCCGCACTTTGTTTTCGGATTTGTGGTTTGGTACTAGCCGGCGCTTTCGCCTCGGCCGCCGAACCCTCCGCCGTGCTCTCCACCGTCCGTGTGGATCGCAGCACGGGTCGTCTCGTGCGCGCCAAAGTATCCTCCCAATCAAGACCGGTGTCCGCGCCCAAAGCCACTCCAGCCGTTGAGGAAATCGTCAACCGGGCCGCCGCCGATCATGGCGTCGACCCCCTCCTCGTCAAGAGTGTCATCGCCGCCGAAAGCAATTTCAACCCCAACGCGGTTTCCCCCAAAGGCGCCATGGGCCTCATGCAGCTCATGCCCGCCACTGCCCGCCAGCTCGGCGTCAGCAATGCCTTCGACGTCCAGCAGAATATCGAAGCCGGCGTCCGCTACCTCCGCTACCTCAAGACCCGCTTCAGCGACGAACGCCTCGTCCTCGCCGCTTACAACGCCGGCGAAGGCGCCGTCAAAAAGCATGGCTGGATCCCTCCCTATCCGGAAACCATCAACTACGTCCATAAGGTGGAAAGCAGCTACGCCGCCGCCCGCCGCCAGCAGCAGCAGTCCGCGCCCGTCGAAGCGCCCAAACCCCAACCCAAAGTGCAACAGGTAGTTGACGCCGAGGGTCGTATCCATATCCAGATCTCCGGCACCTGACATGCTTAGCCCCCGCCAGCCCCGGCTCGGACGTCTCCTGGTCCTCACCGGGTTGGCCATCTCTGTAGCCTGCGCTCAACCCGCGGCCAACTGGGGCAAACTGACTGACGTCCAAATTGAAACCGCTTCCGATGTCACTCGCGTCCGCGCCAAACTCGCGGGCAACATCGACATCCGCCACGGCCGCCTCGAAAATCCCCCCCGCTTCTACATCGACTTCGCCTCCACCATGCCCGCACTCTCCGGGCAACGTGGCGTCGCCACCATCCCCGCCGCCAGCCCGCTCCTGAAACAGATTCGCGTCGCCGAAAACCAGAAGGGCGTCACCCGCCTCGTTTTCGATCTCAACTCCCCTGAGGTCGACTACCAGACCATTGCCGACCACGCCCGCTCAGAACTCCTCGTGGAACTCCGTTCGCGTTCCACCAAAGGCAAACTCGTCAACCCCCTCGCCACTCCTCCCCCGCCGCCCCCCACCATCTCTCGCCGCGCCCCCGCTCCACCCAAATCACAACCCATGATCCGCGCCGGCTTCACAATCCCCGAGCCTCCGCGCCTCTTCCTCAGCGCCCGCCTCCCGGCCCCCAACCCCAACGAGCTCCCCTACCGCGTCTCCGGCTACGTCCTCCGCGACTTCATCGCCACCCCCCCTTCCCTGCCCCGCCCTGCTGAACCCAAACTCGAACGCCGCACCCCCGAGGCCACTGCCGTCGCCGCCAAACGCACCACCAACGGCCGCCAATCCCTCACTCGCGTCCTCGGCCTCAAGATCGGCAAAGTTGTCATTGACCCCGGCCACGGCGGCCACGATGTCGGCACCATCGGCGCCACCGGCCTGCTCGAAAAAGACGTTACCCTCGACATCGCCAAGCGTCTCGGCTCTCTCATTGAAGAAAAACTCGGCAGCAACGTCGTCCTCACCCGCACCGACGACGTCTACCTCTCCCCCGAACAACGCACCGCCCTCGCCAACCTCCACAAGGCGGACCTCTTCATTTCCATCCACGCCAATTCTTCCCCCTCCAAGGCCGCCACCGGCATCGAAACCTACTACCTCAACTTCACCAGCTCCCCCGAAGCCATGGAAGTCGCCGCCCGCGAAAACGCCTCCAGCCAGCGCAGTGTTTCCGAGCTGAGCGACCTCATCAAGAAAATCGCCCTCCGCGACAAAATCGACGAATCCCGCGAATTCGCCACCAAGGTCCAGTCCTCCCTCTTCCAGGGCAGTACCCGCGCCGGCAACCGCACGCGCGACCGCGGCGTCCGCAAAGCGCCCTTCATCGTCCTCATCGGCGCCCAGATGCCCAGCATTCTCACCGAAGTCGGCTTCCTCAGCAATACTCGCGAGGAAGGCCTCCTCAAGAAACCCGATTACCGCCAGAAGATTGCCGAATCCCTCCTCCGCGGCATCCTGCAGTACACCGACGGTCTCAGCCACTTCGACGTCGCCCAAACCGTCGGCAACTAAAGCGCCGCTGCCCGCCGGTTTAGATCCCCCAGGATGGAATTGAACACCACCCGGTTCCGCCCCGCCCGCTTGGCGTCATACAGACATTCATCAGCCACCCGCAACAGCGTCTCCGGCGATATCCGGTGCCCCGGCAACGCCGTCGTCGCTCCAAAACTGGCCGTAATCAGCAGCGATACATCCGAATGCGCCCCGTCCAGCAATGGCATCGGCTCCGAGGCCAGATTCCGCCGGATCCGCTCCGCCTGCGATCTCGTGCACTCCTCGTCACAACCCGGCAAAATGATCAGAAACTCTTCTCCCCCGTACCGCCCCACCGAATCGTATGTCCGGATCGACGACTTGATCCGCCGCGCCGCCTCCACCAGCGTCGCATCCCCCGCAATATGCCCATACGTGTCGTTCACGCTCTTGAAGTAGTCGATGTCCAGCAGCGCCAGCCCCACCGGCAGCCCCTCCCGCTCCCCGCGCACCAGTTCCTTGTCCAGCACCTCAAAGATCGAACTCCGGTTGTACACCTTCGTCAACGCATCATGCGTCGCCTGTTGCCGCAAAGCCGCCTGCGTCAGCAATAGTTCCGTCTGCAGGTCAACAATCCGCCGCCCGGCCCGCAACCGCACCTGCAACTCGTGATGATTGAACGGCTTGGTAATGTAGTCGTCCGCCCCTGACTCCATCCCCTCAATCAGGTCCTCCCGCTGATTCTTGCTCGTCAGCAGCAGTATGTACGTGTACCCTTCCTTTTGCTGCTGCCGCGTCAGACGGCAAACCTCCGGCCCCGTCAACTGCGGCATTACCCAATCCAATATCGCCAGTTGCGGCGCACCTTCCCGCTGCAGGATATCCCACGCCTGTTGCCCATCACAGGCCACCACGGGCGTGTAACCCCACTTCTTTACCGTTGCTTCCAGCATGTGCCGACTGACTATGCTGTCATCGGCAATCAATACCTGCATATCGCCTTTCTGAGAGATGGGGTTGTCCTGTTACCTATAGAACCCCTCGGGGGTTTCTCCTATTCTTTCCCTTCCGGGATTCGGATGCAACTTCCCCTGCTGGCCATATCGGCAGAAATGTCATCATTTCTGTATGTTTCTCGTTTGCCGCCCTTTTCTTCTCGCATTCTTCTCCCTCCTCCTCCCCGCCCAGCCCCTCCCCCTCTCCCCCTTCCCCCAGGTATACGTCCGGCAACACACCACCACCATCTCCGCCGCCGAGGGCGTCCCCGAACTCAAATCCTCCGACGGCGCCACCTGGCGCATCCGCGAGCGCGGCGCCATGCGCGACGATCGCCTCTTCCACAGCAAACGCTTCCTCCCCTGCGACCAGGTCTCCGGCTTTCGCGAACCCCAACCCGGTCACGTCTTCGTCCTCACCTCCTGCGGCGACAGCGAAATCTGGTTTGAAAACATCCGCCTTGAAGACAAAGCCCGCCACTACGACGCCATCGCCCTCCGCCACGATCGCCACGGCTTCGTCGCCGGCACCCGCGCCGACAAACCCGTCTCCGACGACAACGACGGCCTCTGGACCGCCATGTACGCCGCCGCCCGCCTCTTCGAATACCGCGCCACCAACAACCCCACCGCCCTCGCGCGCGCCGAACGCGCCATCCGCGCCGTCCTCTTCCTCGAAAAAGTCACCGGTACTCCCGGCTACCCCGCCCGCTCCTACATCACCGCTAACGAACCCAAACCCGCCGACGGCTTTTGGTACTTCACCCCTGACAGGCAGTACCAGTTCAAGTCCGACACCAGTTCCGACGAATCCGTCGGCCACTTCCTCCTCTTCGGTCTCGCCTGGGACCTCCTCCCCCCCGGCCCCCTCCGCAACGACATCCGCGCCGCCTGCCGCCGCCAGATGGACTACATTCTCAAGAACGACTACTACCTCATCGATCCCAAAACCGGCAAACCCACCCGCTGGGGCAAATGGTCCCTCGACTATTTCAACGGCGAAGGCCGCGGCGACAGCCCCCTCAACTCCCTCGAACTCTTGAGCTTCCTCCGCACCACCGCCCACGTCACCGGCGACCCCAAATACAACCGCGAATTCCGCAAAGCCGCCGACACCCTCGGCTACCTCCAGATCACCGGCACACTCAAGGAACGCCTTGAAGAACTCAACTACTCCGACGAAGAGCTCGCCATGCTCAGTTTCTATCCCCTCATCCGCTACGAACGCAACCCCCGCTACCGCGCCGCTATCCTCAAGGCCCTCGACGACTGGTTCGCCAACATGCGCCCCCAGAAGAACCCCCTCTGGAACCTCATCTACGAACTCGGCCGCGGCCCCGATCTCACCCTCCGCCACGACGCCGTCTGGACCCTCCAGCGCCTTCCCCTCGATCTCCGCAAACACCGCGTCGAAAACAGTTGGCGCAAGGAACTCACCATCCGTCCCGACAAGGACCGCTTCAGCCGCCCCCAAAGCGTCGAACTCCTCCCCCCCGACGAACGCCCCGTCATGAAGTGGAACACCAATCCCTTCACCCTCGACGGCGGCGGCGACCCCCTCCGCGAAGACGACGGCACTACCTTCCTGCTCCCCTACTGGTTAGGCCGCTATCACAAACTCTGGGGCGAACGCTGAATCCTTAACATCCACAGCACAAACCCCGCAATCAACCTTGGCATATCCAGCAAGTCCCGCCACAGCGGCCGCCCCTCGCGCCCGATAATCATCGCCCCCCGCCGCATCGCGTAAGTATTGAACAGCATCGCGATCACCGTAAAGCCCACGCTCACCAGAAAGCTCTGCTTCAGGTGCGGCGTCCCCCGGAGTGTATGTACAGTGAACTCAATCAGATGGTTCAGCGCCGGCAGCGCCGCCGAAGTAATCAGCGTCGCCTGCCATGCCGGCTCCGCCCGCCGCAATCCCTGTATCACGCTACCCAATAAACCCGCCACCGCAAAGCGCCACAAAAACTCCGCCTGCATCGCCCCCAGCGCCGCTTCCCGCCCCGCCGACAGATTCATCGAGAAATAGATTCCCGCCCGGATCAACGCACTCGTTACCGCTGATTTCCAGTTCCACCGCAGCACCAACTCGTGCAACGGATATCTCCACATGCGCCGCAGTACGACGTAGACTGCTTCCTCAGCCATAACTAAGGCAGGATACCAAGATTTCCCCTACAGGGCCATACCCGCCTCGCGCAGCAGCTCTCGCTAGTACTTTCGCCCGCAATCAGTACTAATCTGGCTCGCTCTGGGCACAAAGCACAGGGAAATCTGGGAAACGTCTTGGGGTAATGGAATATCTTAAAGCATGTCCGTAAAGTCACTACTTGGCTTCACTCTCACCCTTTGCTTGGCCGGCTCGGCCTTGGCAGAAACCATCATCGGTCCCACAGTCAACTTCTCCATAGACGGCGCTAACCCATTGGCCGTCCCCCTTCTGCTGCGCGCCCTCCCCGGCGCCCCGGGCGTCGTTGCCTTTGAGTCCGACCCCCAATTCGGAGATGGCAGCGTTCGTTTCAGTGGCCTGTACAAATCAGATCCCTTCCTCGAACTGAATGTGACACTTACTGACTTCGCCGAACCTACCACCTTTATTGTCACCATGATTGGGCTTGTCAGCGGCGGCCCCTACGGAATGATGTTCACCAATTTTGGCGGCACTCCCCCCATCGACCGGCTCGTCTCAGTGGATGGCGCCACCCTCGATGCTGGAATCGATTCTGGCAGCGGCCTGGTCTTCGACCCCGCTCTCCGGTTGACCATCCCCAATTGCAATTCCATCGTGGGTTGCGGACCCGCGCCGACTGCCTCCATCAATGGGGTGTTCAACCCTGTCCTGATGGCCGTTCGCCTTAGCTTCACAGGACCCGGCGGCGGCAACACCGTCAGCCTCAACGGCCGCCTCGACATTGAAACCGGTGACGCCAACATCCCTGAGCCCGCCTCCCTCAGCCTCCTCGCTGGCGGACTCGCCTCACTCGCCTGGTTCCGCCGCCGCACCCGTTAGCTCTAGGGCGCCACACACACCCGCGCCCGGTTGCTCCCCTCGGGGCCAATCGTCACCGTCATGTCGACATCCCCCGCCACCCCGGCGGGGGCCTGAAAGTTCACCTGCATCAGCCCCAGAAAGCCCGGCGTCAGCCCCGCAAACACCACTGGCGCCGCCACGCCACCCACCTCCACCCGCACGGGCAAAACCTGCGCCGCCAGCGGTTGCCCCGGCGACGGCGCCCCCGTTGCCACCGCCACGCTCGACGGCCCCGCCCCCATCAGATACCCCACCAGATAACTC